>Ga0255776_10002023_pt1 | contig 22924 bp, 23 predicted proteins | sample 071ome_19_FD_179974 | JGI IMG/M metagenome (GOLD analysis project Ga0255776, IMG submission 179974) | Coastal salt marsh microbial communities from the Groves Creek Marsh, Skidaway Island, Georgia - 071413AT metaG (version 2) | ecosystem: Environmental > Aquatic > Marine > Intertidal zone >... | reverse complement strand
CTCGGCCTACCCGAGTCCTACGGTTCAGTTTTCGCCCGGTTTTCCGGGGTTCTCGAGGTCATCCAGGCGTATGGCCAGAATCTGGAGAGCCTCATGGAAGGCATCGATCTGCTGGGTGGAGAATTCTTCCGATTCCGCGACAATTTTCTGGAGCCTGTCCAGGATGGCCCGGGTAGCACCGGCGGTATGGCCGGGCTGTACGCGGGTATCGCCGCGCCGTGTTGCTGCTGCTTCCAGAATGCGGGCGTTCAGCCACTGCCCGATGGTCTGGCCGTTTTCGGCAGCGGCGACGCGAACAGCACGCCGTGCTTCGTCACTGACGCCGACCAGGCTCCAGGGCATGTTCGGGTTGTCGATCGCCATGCCGTCCTTGTGTGCGGTTCGAGGCCGAAAGTATAGTCCCGCGAATCATACGATTGTAGTGACCCGATCCGCGTCAAGCTGGCCCGGGTATCCGGAGTGAAGGCATGGCCAGAAACGTAGCCCTTATCACCGGCGTCACCGGACAGGACGGCGCCTATCTGGCCGAGCTTCTGCTCGGCAAGGGCTATGAGGTCCATGGCGTGAAGCGGCGCTCGTCGTCCTTCAATACGGGCCGGGTGGACCACCTCTATCGCGACCCGCACGAGACGGGTGTGCAGTTCCATCTCCACTACGGCGACATGACGGATTCCACCAACCTGATCCGGTTGATTCAGGAAGTGCAGCCGACGGAAATCTACAACCTGGCGGCCCAGAGCCATGTGCAGGTCAGTTTCGAGACGGCCGAATACACCGCCAACGCCGACGCCATCGGTGCGTTGCGTCTGCTGGAGGCGATGCGCATCCTGAAGCTGGAAGGTTCTTCGCGTTTCTATCAGGCCTCGACGTCGGAACTGTACGGCAAGGTCCAGGAGACGCCGCAGCGCGAGACCACGCCCTTCTATCCGCGCAGCCCCTATGCGGCGGCCAAGCTCTATGGCTACTGGATCTCTGTGAACTATCGGGAGGCCTACGGGATGCACGCGTCCAACGGCATCCTGTTCAACCATGAAAGCCCGATCCGCGGCGAGACCTTCGTCACCCGGAAGATTACCCGCGCGGTGGCGGCAATCGAGCTCGGCCTGCAGGACAAAATCTTCCTCGGCAATCTCGACGCCAAGCGCGACTGGGGGCACGCCCGTGATTATGTGGAGGGCATGTGGCGGATCGTGCAGCAGGACGAGCCGGACGACTATGTCCTGGCGACGGGCGAGACCCATGCCGTGCGTGAATTCGTGGAGCTGGCCTTTGCCGAGGTCGGACGCGAGATCGTCTGGAAGGGCGAGGGGGTCGATGAGGTCGGTACCGACAGGGCAAGCGGGGATGAGCTGGTCGCCATCGATCCGCGCTACTTCCGGCCGACCGAGGTGGACCTGCTGCTCGGCGATCCGACCAAGGCGAAGGAAAAGCTGGGCTGGGTGCACACCACGCCGTTCAAGCAACTTGTCAGTGAGATGGTGGCCGCCGATCTGGACCTGCTGCGCCGCGATCAGGACATCCACAAGAGCTTCGACTGACGCCTGCCGGGGTGTCTTGCGGTGCGGACGGCCACGCGCGATATAGGGCGCGCACCGGCGCGTGATTGGGGCGTAGCCAAGCGGTAAGGCATCGGGTTTTGATCCCGTGATCGCAGGTTCGAATCCTGCCGCCCCAGCCATGCGGTGCCGCAAGTGGTTTGCAGGTCAGGCGGTGTACGCCTTCACCTTCTCATGCAACCGGAACAGATAGTGGTCGCGGATACCGGCTTTGCGAAGCTGATCGACGGTGTTGTCCAGATATTCGCGCGAGCTGCCGAGATAGCCCGACGCATGGGCCAGCATGTGAACCTTCTGCTCTTCGGGAAGCTTGCCGACATAGCGCTCGCTGGAGCGGTTAATGGCGAAGGTCACCGCGTGGATGGGGCCTTCATCCGTGCGTGCGCGGACCCAGACAGCGCGGTAGCTGTCCAGCGCCATTTCCCGGTCCCACACGCATTGCAGTTCCTCCCGCATGCCGTCGTCGGGCAGCCGGTAAGCCATCCCGGCGCATGAGCCGCCGAGATCAAGCGCGAGGACGAGGCCGGGGTTGTCAGGTGATCCGCGCCCCAGAGGTGTCTGAAGGCAGAACGAGCGGTGCAGGCCCCAGATCCGGGCCGTGGTGCGGCCGGCATGGTGGAAGGCCGGGTTCCAGATCAGTGAGCCATAGGCGAACACCCAGACCGGGCCTTCCGGCGCGCGCGCCAGAAACGCGTCGAGTGCCGTGGCGCGCTCCTCGTCGGTGAGGGGACGGATGTTCGTGATTTCCTGCTGCTCGGTCAGCATCCGATAGACGTGACCGGCGCGGATCGAATCGCGGCTCAGCTTGTTGGTCATGGGAAAACGGGTGGCCTCATGATTTTGCGTGTATATCAATTGGCAGCGCGGAAAAGAACCGCGGGAAAGGAATAGCAGGCGATGGCAGACCCGGAAGATGTCCTGACGTTCTGGTTCGACGAAGCCGGGCCGGACAAATGGTTCAACAAGGACGATGCCTTCGACGAAAAGATTCGCGAACGCTTCTCTGAACTGGCCCACAGGGCGCGCGATGGGAAGCTGGAAAGCTGGGTCGAGACGCCGCGCGGCTGTCTGGCTCTGATCGTGCTGATCGACCAGTTCTCCCGAAACATCCACCGGAACTCACCGCTTGCCTGGTCCGCGGATTCCCAAGCGCTCGCCCTGACGAAGCTCGCCATCGACAAGGGGTATGACCGCACGCTTGGGCTCAACGAGCGGAAGTTCGTATATATGCCACTGATGCACAGCGAGGTGCTTGCCGATCAGGACACGTCCATGGAGGTGTTCGGCAGGCTGGCGGACGAGGGCATGGAGAATTCCGAACGCACCATGTCGTCCGCGGCGCGCCACCGGGAAATCATCGAACGCTTCGGGCGGTTCCCCCACCGCAATGACGTTCTCGGGCGAGAGAGTACGCCCGAGGAGACCGAGTTTCTGAAAGAACCCAACTCCTCGTTCTGAAGGTCCCGTTTCCGGTTTTTCCGGTCAGGGCAGATCGGCGAGCACGATCTCGGCGTCTTCTCCCGCCGCGATGTGGATCGCGTCTTCGCCGGTGATGACCACGCCGTCGCGTTCGCCGATATCCGTCCCGTTGACGGTCAGTGATCCGCGTGCGGGCACAAGATAGGCTTTGCGTCCCGGCGCCAGTTCGTGGGTCACGGTCTGGCCACCGGCCAGGGTCGCACCGAACAGCGCTGCGTCCTGATGGATCATGGGCGCTCCCTCGTTCGCGTCCGCCGCGCGGCCGGAGGCGAGCAGGACCAGCTTTCCGGCATTCTCACCGCGTGGAAAGGTCCGGGTCTCCCAGCGCGGCGCGTGACCGTCGCGGTCCGGAATGATCCAGATCTGGAAGATCTGGGTCGTCTCGTCCTCAAAGTTGAACTCGGAGTGCATGATGCCGGTGCCGGCGCTCATGATCTGCACGTCGCCTGCCTCGGTGCGCCCGCGGTTCCCCAGATTGTCCTCATGGGTGATCGCGCCGCGCCGGACATAGGTGATGATTTCCATGTCCCGGTGGCCGTGGGGCGGGAACCCGGTCTGGGATGCGATGGTGTCGTCGTTCCACACGCGCAGCGGTCCGATGCCCATGCGTTCGGGGTCCATGTAGCTTGCAAAGCTGAAATGGTGGTGGGCGTCGAGCCAGCCATGGTCGGCGTGGCCCAGCGCGTCGAAGGGGCGAATCTCGATCATGCCGCGTTCCTCAGGTCGTCCCCGTTTTTGCGGGATGGTTCCATGACAGGCGTGAGATTGGTTTGAGCCGGCTGAATGTCGAGCGCCTGGCGTCCGGTTGTTCGCATCTCGAACGGTGAAGGGCTAGCGGCCTTCGCGCCGCCATGCCGCGACCAGTCCGAAGCCGATGGCGAGCAACAGCACGAGGGCAGGCAGGAATGGCACCTGTCGGATTCCGATCACGGCGGAGGCATCGTTGCGGCGGAAGGCGAGCCAGCGCGCCGATGCGCCGCCGGTGCCACTATCGGCCATGGCGCGGCCTTCCCGGTTGCGCCGGTAGTCGGGCAATCCGGTCTCGCTCATCCAGTTGATGCCGCCACCGGTCGCGCTGGCGACCGGCCGCAATTCGAGGTCACTGGCGGAGACATCCGTGAATTCGACCGGATTGATCGTGCCCACGCCCGCGACGGTGGTGCGGGTGCCGTCGTCGAACCGGTAGATGCCGGGCTCATTCACCTCGATCTGGCCGGTCGCCCGGCCGTCGCCCTGTTCCTCCAGGACGAGCTGGCGTTCCTCGCCCGTCGGTCCGGTGACGAAGACGGGTGCCAGATCCGGTTTCAGGCTGTGGCGGGTCACCTCGATGGTGTCGCCGCGCACATGGGCGATCAGCCGGTCTTCCTCCAGCTCCGGTTCCTTCATCAGCCAGTGGGCGAGGCGGCGCAGCAGTTCGTTGTGCGGACCGCCGCCCTCGAAGCCACGCGCCCACAGCCAGATATGGTCGCTGAGGAACTGCCCGACCCGGCCCTCGCCTACCCGGTCGAGGATCAGCAACGGGCGGCCGTCGAGCCCGTCCATGACCACGGTGCCGGATTTCTGGCGCGCGCCGATCTGTCGGAACCAGCGGCCCCAGGAGGGTTCGTCATCGGGGTTGCGCGGCAGGCCGGGCAGATAGGCGGTGACGGGGTGGCGGCGGCCGGTCGTGTTGACGTCGGCGGTGTAGGGCGCGTCGAAGACGTCGCCGCTGGGCTCGCCCGGCAGGATGCTGGCCAGCGCCGTGCGGTAGAGGCTGGTGGCCGGTGTGATTTCGGGCCCGGCAGCTTCCAGCAGCGCGCCGCCACTTTCGACGTAGTTCACGATGTTGCGCAGATAGACGGACGGCAGAACGCCCATGCGCCGGTAGCGATCGAAGATGATCAGGTCGAACTCGTTGAGCTTGACCTCGAACAGCTCGCGGTAGGGGAAGGCGATCAGGCTGAGTTCGCGTACCGGCGTGCCGTCCTGCTTTTCGGGCGGGCGCAGGATCGTGAAGTGCACCAGATCGACCGAGGGGTCGGCCTTCAGCAGGTTACGCCAGGTCCGCTCGCCCGGATGGGGTGCGCCGGAGACGAGCAACACACGTAGCCGGTCGCGGATGCCGTTGATGGTGACGACGGCCTGGTTGTTGGCCAGCGTCAGTTCCTGCTGCCCCTCGCCCACCGAAAGCTCGAACACGCTGGGTCCGCCGCGATCGACCACCATGTCGATGGCATGATCGACGCCGACCGGCACGAGGATGGTCCGCCCGCGGATTTCCCCGTCGCGCCGGATCGTGACCTGCGCCTGCCGGGCGCGCACGGATGCGGGCTCGTCGATGCGCAGAACGAGGCGGACTTCATCGCCGACGATGCCGAAACCGGGGTTCTGCACGATGGTCAGTCGGCGGTCTCCGGCGTCGCGCTCGCCGGTCACGATGGCGTGCAGCGGCGCATCGATATCGGGCGTCTGGCCGGGGGGCGGGATGTCGTGAATGCGCCCGTCGGTGATCATCACCGCGCCGGCGAAGCGCTCGCGAGGCACATCGGTCAGGGTGCGGTCGAGCGCCGTGAACAGATGCGTGCCGTCCCTGAGGTGCGTGTCCTCGGCAGATGGCGTCTCGACCACGCGCAGTTCCAGGTCGTCCTGGGTGTCGGCCCATTCCCGCAGCTCGGCCAGCGCCTCGTCGGTGCGCGTGCGGCGTTCGCCGATCTCCTGGCTCGGGGACCGGTCCACCACCGCGACGGCGATATCGGAGAGCGCTTCCCGGTCTTCCAGAACGGCGGTCGGGTTGGCCAGCGCGGCCAGCACGCCGGCGAAGGCCAGACCGCGCCAGACGGTCCCGGGCGCGGGCCGTCCCGGACGCGGGAAGATCGCCCCGGCCAGCAGGACCGCCACGGCGATCCCGGTCATGGCATACAGCGCGGTCTCGGGCAGAAGCGGGTCCCAGACGATCAGCAGATTGTTCATCGCGCGCCCCGCCTACTGGCCCAGCCGTTCGAGGATGGCATCGACGTGCACCTGATCGGCCTTGTAGTTGCCGGTCAGCGCGTACATCACAAGGTTCACCCCGAACCGGAAGGCGAGTTCGCGCTGGCGCGCGCCACCCGGCGCGATGGGGAACATCGGCCGTCCGTCGATGTCGATGGCCCAGGCTGCCGCGTAGTCGTTGGCGCCGACGATGACCGAGGAGACACCGTCGTTTACCCGTTCATCGGGCTGCTGGACCCAGACCCGCCCGCCCTCCCAGCGGCCGGGGAAGTCGTGCAGCAGGTAGAACGCCTTGGTCAGCACATGTTCGTTCGGCACCTCGATCAGCGCCGGGATGTCCAGCCCGTCCACCAGCCGCCGCAGGGCCTGGGTGCCGGGCCCGACGCCGCCGATGCCCGACAGGTTCTGGTCGCGGGTGTCGAAGACAATCGTGCCGCCGTTGCGCAGGAACTGGTTGATCCGCGCCCGCGCCGCGTCGGAGAGCGGCTTCTGGGCATCGGTCATGGGCCAGTAGATGATCGGGAAGAAGGCGAGTTCGTCGCGCTCGATATCGAGGCCGATGGGTGCGCCCGGCTCCACCGACGTGCGTCGCGAAAGGATCTGGCCGAGGCCCGACAGGCCCGCCCGGCTGGTCTCGTCGATCCGGGTGTCGCCGGTCAGCACATAGGCGAGATGGGTCTGTTCCGTGGCCTGGAGCGCGAACTGGTCGCTGGACTGGGCGGCGGCGGGCTCGGGCGTGAGGATCAGGGGCGCGGCGGCGAGGAGCGCGACCGCCGCCGCAGTGGCCGCCATGCGCCGTCCCGGCACAAGGCCGCGCAGGACCAGCGAGATCAGCATGTCGGCGGCCAGCAGCGCGAAAGCGGCGACCAGCAGCCAGACCCGGAGGTCGGTCTGCTCGGACGGGCCGTAGGTCGCCAGCGTCACGCCGGTGCCGTGGTCAGTGAACGGGGCGGGCGCGAGTGAGGGGCCGAGGTTGAAGGCCTGGCGCGATTGCCGGTCGCCGTAGAAGCCCGGCGGATGGGTGGGTCCGGGGACGACGGCCGCGATCTCGCCCGGCGGCAGGGGGCGTGCGCTGGCGGGCGGTTCGCCCAGGCGGCCGAGCCCGTCGAGGCTCGCCAGCGGGGGCAAGGGTCGTGATGTGATGTCGGTGTTCAGACCCTGACTGAGCGCGATCAGGCGGCGCAGCATATCCACGTACAGACCCGACAGGGCCAGGCTCGACCATTCGGCGTTCGCCGTGGTGTGGAACAGCACCAGCCAGCCTTCGCCGTGTTTCTCACCGGTTACCAGCGGGGTGCCGTCATTGAGCCGCGCCCAGGTCTTGCCCGCCAGTTCGGGCGAGGGCTGGGCGAGGACCTGGCGGCGCACCACGACCTCATCGGAAGCGGGCAGACCGGCGAAGGGTGAATCCGTGTCGAAGGGGGCGAGGGTGGCCGGTTGTTCCCAGCTCATAACCCCGCCGAACACGCGCCCGCCGCGCCGCAGCGCGACCGGCAGCAGGGCGTCGCTGCCGTCAGCGAGGTTCGGGCCGGCGAAGCGGACCAGAACGCCGCCGCGCGCCATCCAGGCCTCGAGCCGGGTGATCTCGGAATCGGTCAGGTTGCCGATATCGGACAGGACCAGCACCGCGAGCTGGCGTTCGAGCAGGTCCTCGATCGTGCCGTTGCGGATCTCGGCATAGGGCTCCAGCGCACGGTTGATATAGAACGCGTTGCCCAGCAGGGGCTGGTCCACCTGCGCGATGTCGCCGGAGACGAGGCCCACAGGGCGGCGGCGGGCGGCTTCGTCGAACAGCATGGTCGCGCCCGCGTTGGACGCCCCCTCGATGGAGATGCGGGCGATCCGGTTGCGCAGTTCGCCCGGCAGCGAAATGGTCGCTTCCGTCGTGTCGGCCGCGCCGGGGAAGGTAAAGCTTTCGCGCGCCAGAAGGCGTCCCGCCTCGTCGCTGGCGATCAGGGCGGCAGGCCGGTCGGGTGTCGCGTCGAGGCGTGAGACGATCACGCGCAGGCCGTCGGCGGTGTTCTCGCTTTCGGCCAGATGCAGGGGAAGGTCGAACGCGCCCGGCGTGATGATGCGCAGCGAGCCCATCCGCTGGAGCGCGCGTTCCAGGACGGCCGTGCGGCCGGGCGTGTCGCCCGCACCGGGTTCCGCCAGTCCGCCCGACAGCCAGACCGCGTTGACCGACCCGGTCAGTTGCAGGTCCTCGATCTGTGCGAGTGCGGCGCCATGGTCGCTCGGCCAGGGTTGCGGCAGCAGGCTGCGCACCCGGTCGCGGGCCTCGGCCGGCGTGAAGGGGCGCAGCGGCTCGCGTACATCGCCGGGTTCACGCGCGCTGGTCGCCAGATAGACGTCGAGGTTTTCGCGCTCCGCTTCGTCGATCAGGGCGAGCGCCGTGTCGCGGCGCGTATCCCACTGCTCGCCCGCGCTCCAGTCGTTGTCGATGACGAGCAGCAGGGGGCCGCTGCCGCGCAGGACCCGGCCCGGATCGAGTACCGGATGGGCGAACGCCAGGATCACCAGCGCGGCCAGCAGCAGACGCAAGGCCAGCAGCCACCACGGGGTGCGGTGCGGGGTTTCCTCATGCTGGGGCAGGCCGAGCAGCAGGCGGATGGCCGGGAAGACGACGCGGGCGGGCGCGGGGGGCACGGCGCGCAGCAGCCACCACAGCACCGGCAGCGCGACCAGCGCCAGCAGCAGCCACGGGACCGCGAAGGAGACCGCGCCGAGGCTCAGCATGAGGGCCTACGCCCGTGCATGCAGCGCCTCCGTCATGTTGGTGTACAGGCTGAGCAGCGCCGGTTCGGGCGGGGCATCGGTCAGATGGGTCGTGAAGGACCAGTCGGTCCGCCGCGCGAAGGTGGACAGGCAAGATTGCAGTTCCGCGAGGCGTTCCAGATAGGCGTCGCGCAGGGATTCCGCCTTGCCGACCAGAAGTTCGCCCTCGGTCTCAAGGCCGCGGAAGCGGGTTCGTCCACGGAACGGCAGGCTCGCCTCGCAGGGATCGAGGATCTGGACCATGTGGCCGCGCACACCGCGCGCGGCGATCCGAGACAGGAATTCCATCAGGCGCTCGCGGTCCACCAGGAAATCGCTGATCAGCACGACATTGCTGTAGCGGGGCAGGCGCGGGGGTGTCGGCAGTTCGGCCGCGACGGCGTCCTGGGTGATGCCGTGCAGGATTTCATGGGATATCCGGTCCAGCACCGCGCGGCCGGTAGCCGGAGGGGCGGGCCGGTCGAACAGCGCGATGCGCTCGCCGCCGCGAATGAGGAGCGAGGCCAGCGCAAGCGTCAGCACCGCCGCGCGCTCCTGTTTCTCCGGCAAGGTGCGCCGGGAGCGATAGCGCATGGAGGCGGACAGGTCGGGCCACAGCCAGACGCTCTGGGCGGCCTCCCATTCGTTCTGGCGGACATAGAGCCGGTCCGAGCGGGCCGAGCGGCGCCAGTCGATCTGTTGTGGGCTGTCGCCGTATTCGAAGCGCCGGTACTGCCAGAAGGTCTCACCCTGGCCGACGCGGCGGCGGCCGTGCACGCCCTGGGCAACCGTCGAGGCCACCTGGTCGGCGGCGACCAGCAGTGCCGGGAAGGCGGCGGCAAGCTCCTCCCCGCCGCGGCGGACCTGAGCCGCGGAATCCGGAGAGGAAGATGTGTCGAGGGTCATCGGCGGGTCAGCCAACGGGCAGCCTACTTGAACGGTTCGCAGATGCTGTCGATCACCTCGTCCAGCGTGCGGCCCTCGGCCCGCGCGGCGAAGTTGAGCGCCATGCGGTGGCGCAGCACGGCGGGTGCGAGCGTCACCACGTCATCGACGGAGGGCGAGACGCGGCCCTGCAGCAATGCCCGCGCGCGCGTGGCGAGCATCAGCGCCTGGCTGGCGCGCGGGCCCGGACCCCAGGCAACCCAGTCACGAACTTCGGGGCGGTCGGACATGTTCGGGCGGCCGGAGCGGACCAGCGCCAGGATTGCCTCGACCACGCTGTCTCCGACCGGGAGGCGGCGCACGAGGTTCTGTGCGCGTATGAGCTGCGCGGCATCCATCACCTGTTCGGCGGTCCGGTCCTCCAGACCCGTCGTGACGAGCAGCATCTGTCGTTCCGCGTCAGGGTCCGGATAATCGACATTCACCTGCAACAGGAACCGGTCGAGCTGGGCTTCGGGCAGCGGGTAGGTGCCTTCCTGCTCGATCGGGTTCTGGGTCGCCAGCACATGGAAGGGTTTCGGGAGCGCATGAGTGTGGCCGGCGATGGACACCTCGCGTTCCTGCATGGCCTGCAGCAGCGCCGACTGGGTGCGCGGGCTGGCGCGGTTGATTTCGTCCGCCATCAGAACTTGCGTGAAGACCGGGCCGGGAATGAATCGGAAGGAGCGTCCGTGCTCGGTCTCCTCCAGGATTTCGGACCCCAGGATGTCCGACGGCATCAGGTCGGGCGTGCACTGGATGCGGCGGCTGCCCATTCCGAGCACGGTGCCCAGCGTTTCCACGAGGCGGGTCTTGGCGAGGCCGGGCACGCCGATCAGCAGCAGGTGGCCACCCGACAGGAGCGTGATCAGGGTCTCGTCAATGACATTGTCCTGGCCGAAGATGACCCGGGCGATGCTCTCGCGCACCTCGACGAGCTGCTCGCCGACCCGTTCGATCTCCTCATAGACGTTGTCGTCCGACAGGGGTGTGCCCGAAACCGGGCGCACAAGATCGTCTGAAGGCATTACATTGCTCCTGCCAGTGCTAGTGTGGCCGCGTCATGAGTTCCGAGACCAGCAAACCTTCCGAAACCGGCAATCCACAGGGGCTTTTCGAGCGAATCGAGAAGTCCCGGAATTCCGCCCCGTCCGGGCGTACGCAGATCGACTGCGGTCACTTCGACATGCGCATCACGCGCGACGGGACATGGCATTATCGCGGCTCTCCAATTCACCGTAAACCACTGGTCACGCTGTTTTCATCGGTCCTCAGGCGCGACGCGGACGGCCAGTTCTGGCTGGAAACGCCGGTCGAACGCGGGCGGATCGATGTGGAAGACGCGCCCTTTGTCGCCGTGGCCATGGACGTCGAAGGCGGCGGCCCGGATCAGGCGCTCATTTTCCGCACCAACCTTGACGAAACCGTGACGGCTGGACCGGATCATCCGATCCGGGTCGCGTTTGACGAATCGACGGGCGAGCCGTCTCCGTATGTGCGCGTCCGCGACAACCTCGAGGCCCTGATGACCCGCGCCGTGTTCTACGAACTCGCCGAACTGGCGGTCGAGCACCCGCAGACGGGTCTGCCCGGCGTGTGGAGCGGCGGGGTGTTCTATCCGCTGGCGGAAGAGGAACTGCCCGGGTGACGATGCTGGACCGTTCGGAACTGATCGCGCGGATAGACCAGGCCCAGGCCTCGCTGTCGCGCCGCCGCGCGCCCGGCGCGGCCATCAGCCAGATGCTGCATGACGATTCCGAAGCCAATTTGCGCGGCGACCACGACCTGAACGAGGTCGGCATGCGGCCCGACCCGCCGCTGAAACCGGCGGCGGTGCTGGTGCCGCTCATCGAGCGGGAGGAAGGCTTCACGATCCTGCTGACCGAGCGCGCGGCCGATCTGCGCGCCCATGCGGGACAGATCAGCTTTCCCGGCGGGCGGATCGACCCGGAAGATGCCTCGCCCGAGGATGCCGCCCTGCGGGAGGCCCATGAGGAAATCGGCATGCCCCGCGAGAATGCGGAGGTGCTCGGCAGGCTCGATACCTATGAGGTGCGCACCGGCTTTGCCGTGACGCCGGTGGTGGGGCTTGTCGATCCAGCCTTCGACATCGTCTTCGAGCCGGGCGAGGTCGCCGATGTGTTCGAGGTGCCGCTGGCCTTCATTCTCGACCCCGACAATCACGAGCGGCACAGCCGGGTGCTGCGGGGCAAGCGGCGTTATTTCTATGTGCTGCCCTATGAGGACCGCTATATCTGGGGCGCGACCGCCGGGATGCTGGTCAACCTCTACGAGGTGCTGACCGGGGAAAAGGCCCGCTGGCGCTGAAACGGAGCGCCGACGTTTTGGAACCCGCGAAGACCATAGATATCCAGCCCTGGATGACCGACGCGGACACGCGCGCGGTGATGGGCGCGCTGGCGGCACCGGATATGGAAGGCCCTGCCGCGCTGTTTGTGGGCGGCTGCGTGCGCGACACGCTGATGGGCCGCGACGTCGTCGATATCGATATCGCCACGGCGCATCCGCCGGACGAAGTGGTGCGCCGGCTGGAGACGGCCGGGATCGGCTATCACACCAACGGCATCGACCACGGCACGGTCGCCGCCCATGGCGATGACCGCCTGCTGGAGATCACCACCCTGCGCGTGGACGTCGAGACCCATGGCCGCCACGCCACGGTGGCATATACGGACGACTGGACGGCGGACGCGGCACGGCGCGATTTCACCATCAACGCGCTCTATATGGACATGGACGGCCATGTCTTCGATCCGCTGGGCGGCATGGCGGATGTGGACGCCCGGCGGGTGCGCTTCATCGGCGACGCCAACGAACGCATCCACGAGGACGCACTGCGCATCCTGCGGTTCTTCCGTTTTCACGCGCAGTTGGACGTGTCGGTCCTCGATCCGGACGGGCTTGCCGCGTGCCGTGACAACGCGGCGCTGCTGGACAACCTGTCCGGTGAGCGCATTCGGGATGAGTTGTTCAAGCTGCTGGTGGCACCCGGCGCCATGCGGATGCTGGACAACGAGGCCTATCCGGAAATGCTGCAGGTGTTGTTTCCCGGCCTGCCGAATGTGTTTGCGGGCGAGGGGTTGAGCTCGCTCATAGTGATCGAACAAGCTCACGACAGGCCGGACCCTCTGAGGAGGCTTGTTGCGGTCGTCGAGAACTGGCCGTGGCGGAAACAGGAAGCGGCCGTCGCCATACGTTCCGAGATGGAGCTCATGTCATCGCGGCTCCGGTTGTCGAAATCGGATAGCAGACGCGTGGTCAAAATGATTGAGCGCCCGCGGGGCCTGACTCCGGAACGGACCGAGGTACGCCCCTTCGTGTGGAGCCACCTCGAAGCGCTGTTGCCGACACCCAGGATGTGGTCCCTTCGGCGACGGATCTCCGAAGAAAAAAATCGCGACCGACGATATTTTGCTGAGCTGTATGTGCTGGACGATACAGCCTGGCGGGACGCGGTCCTGCTGAACTGGGCAGCCCATGCGGCCGAAGTGCTCGAAGCCTCGGTGGAAGGCGCGCGAATGAAGAAGATTCCCGACGACGCATGGCTCGACCTCCTGAAGCTTCCCGAGCGCAAGCCGCGTCCGGAGTATCCGCTTCAGGGGAGGGACGTCCTCGATCTCGGCGTGCCGCAGGGTCCCGAGATCAGCCGGTTGCTGGGCGAGGTCGAGCAGTGGTGGATCGACGGTGGGTTCGTCGCAGACCGCAAGACGTGCCTTGCGGAGCTGAAGCGCCGGGCGAAGCGGTAACGCCGATCATATTTCCCGTCATGGCCGGACTTGTTCCGGTCGACTTTACCCGACTGAGCCCTCACCCTGAGCCTAACGACCTGCCTTCGCCGAAGCGAAGCCGCTTCGGCTTCGCGCAGGCAGGAGGGCGAGGGCGACAACCTCATACTTCGACAAGCTCAGCATGAGGTTGTTTCGGGAGTTCGGGCGGCGCGCTACTGGGTGCGGACGAGCGTGCCCTTCATGCGCAGGACGACGTCTTCGTCGTGCAGGCGCAGATACGAGATATCCATGCCCTTCTCGGTCAGCGCGCGCCGATAGACCTGCAGTTCCGCGCCGCCGCCTTCTGAGATCGCCAGCGAATAGACCGTCATGGCGTTGCCCTCGATCGCGGCCCAGCGTGCGGCCTCCCCGTCCAGCGGGTTGGGCGTCTCGGCCTTCTGGAACAGTCCGCCATTTGGGGCCGGGATGAAGACGTTCGGGCGGTCCTTGGCCGGGATGAACGTCTCCTCGACCTCGCGGCGTTTGACGTCCTCGCCCGTGCGCGCGCCGTCCTCGCCGCGCACCACCGTGATCCATTTCAGGACAAAGCCGTCGTCCTTGTGAGCCGTGATCGTGACGTCGAGGTCGCGGACCTCAACGTCACCCCGGGCGATGTTTTCGGCATTGCCGCTGCCGACATAGGTCCCGAAGAAGCGGGAGATGTCCTCGTCGGCCTGCGCCGGGAGTGCGACGGCCGCAAGCAGCAGGAAGAGGGCGAACGGGAAGGGGGCGAGAAGGCCTCTGTTCATGTACGAACCGAAATGAAAAATGTTGCTCAGTTGCCGACCTTGACGAGACGGGCATCGACCTCGCGCTGCGGCTCGCCATTGGAGACATTCACGAACTGGAGACGCATGCCCGTTCCTTCAAGGGTCCGGTTGTATGTCTGGACCGAATATCCGCCTGTGTCAGTGATCCGCATCACATGGATCGACAGGGTGCGCTCGGAAATGCTGGCCCAGCCAAGGCCCTGGGGGCTGCGGGGATCCTGCGCGTCTGTGGAATTGAAGACACCGGGATTGGCGCCGGGCACGAAGGACATACGCGCGGTGCGGCGCTTGACGTCCGGATTGTTCGGGTCGCCGCCGCCCCGGATAACGCTCGTCCACTCCACATAGAAGCCCGGCGCTTCCGGTCCGATCTTCACATCGAGGTCGCGCACCGTGACGCCGAAATACAGGCTGTCGCTGTTCTCCGCGACACCGGAGCCCTGGAAGTGCCCGTAGAAGGCTTCCTTGGCGAGGTCCTGGGCGTTTGCAGGTGCTGCCAGGGCAAGGGCGATGAGAAGCAGGACGGGTGCGAGCAGGCGCGATGCGAGGCGGGTCATGGTGATCTCGATTCCTTCGATATGGCGTCCCCCGTGCGAGCGGGAGACGCCGGTCGGACGGATGCAAACTTACCTTATGACCAACGCGCAACAAACCGTGAGGTTCGTCTTGCGGTGCGGATTGCTCCGGTCAGGGCCAGGTGGCTTCCGGCGGCAGCGACATGAGGATCGCTTCGGTGTTGCCGCCGGTCTTCAGGCCGAACTGGGTGCCCCGGTCATAGAGCAGGTTGAACTCCGCATAGCGCCCGCGCCGCTCAAGCTGGTGGGCGCGCTGCGCGTCGTTCCATGGCTTGTCCATATGCCGGCGCACGATCTGCGGATAGACGTCGCGGAAGGCCCGGCCCACATCCTGGGTGAAGGCGAAATCGGCATCCCAGTCGCCGGTGTCCACATAGTCGTAGAAGATGCCGCCGACGCCGCGCGGCTCGTTGCGGTGGGGCAGGAAAAAGTACTCGTCGCACCACGCCTTGAACTTTTCATAGTAGTCCGCGTCATGGGCGTCGCAGGCAGCTTTCAGGGCCGCGTGGAAGGTCGCAGTGTCGTCATCGTCCGGATACATCGGCGTCAGGTCGGCACCGCCGCCGAACCAGCCCTTGGACGTGACGATGTGACGGGTGTTCATGTGGACGGCGGGGACCAGCGGTGACTGCATGTGCGCCACCAGCGAGATGCCGGACGCCCAGAACCGGCCGTCTTCTTCCGCGCCGGGAATGCGGGCGCGGAACTCCTCGGAGAAAGTGCCCTCCACCGTTGAAATGTTCACGCCGACCTTCTCGAACACGCGCCCGCGCATGATCGACATTTCGCCGCCGCCGCCGGGTGCGCCGGTGCCGTCGGGCCTGTCCCACTGCTTGCGCTCGAACCGGCCCGCCGGACGGTCGCGCATGGCGCCGTCGTGGTCGTCCTCGATCGATTCGAAGGCGGCGCAGATCTCGTCGCGCAGTTTCCGGAACCAGCTCGCCGCTGTCTGTTTTTGTTTGTCAGCCGACATGGTCGGTTATGTCCTTTCTGTCCGGTCTTCTTTCACGAAGCCACCTGTCTGACGCAGGGCCTCGCCGAGTACGATCGCCAGTGCCGTCACGACATTGAGCGAGCGTAGCCCGGGGCGCATGGGTACGCGGATTTGTGCATCGGCTCGTTGATGCACCTCAACCGGCACGCCGCTGCTTTCGCGCCCGACGAGCAGCGTATCGTCGGGCCTGAAGGCGAAGTCAACATGTGTGCCTGCCGCTTTGGTGGTGAGCAGCACGATCCGCCCGGGCGGCGGTGTGTCGAGATAGGCGTTCCAGGAGATGTGTCGCAGGAATTCCACGTGATCGAGATAGTCCATGCCCGCCCGGCGTATCTGGGCGTCATTCATCACGAAACCGGCCGGCTCCACGATATCCACAGGCACGCCCATGCACGCCGCGAGGCGCAAGGTGGCCCCGGCATTCTGGGGTATGTCGGGCTGATACAGGGCGATGCGCATCGCGGACGCCTTCGTACGGGTTTCGGGGACGGCAGTCAGGTGCACCGCCGTGGACAAGGCGGGCTTGGCAAACCGCCGGGAATTCGATTATACCCGGTCGCTGTAGAAAGGGCGTACACGGGTCTGGAAGGGGCTTTCCAGCGGTTTCACGCTTGGCAGATATGGTCCGGCGCCGCGAATTGCGGCACGGTGTCACATTGTTGCCCGGCTGCAAATCCAATAGGCCTCAGCAACTCGCGTACAAACAAAGAATCTCCGCGGCGCGCGGGCGCCGAACCAAGGACAGTTGCCCATGAGCGATGACACTCAGGATCACGGCGGTCATTCGGAAGGCCGGCGTGATTTTCTCTATCTGACGGCCGGCGCCTTCGGCGCGGTCGGTCTCGGCGCTGCGTTGTGGCCGTTCATCAGCTCGATGAACCCGTCCGCCGACGTGCTGGCGCTTTCGACCATCGAGGTGGACCTTTCCGCGATCGAGGAAGGCCAGCGCGTGACGGTCAAGTGGCAGGGCAAGCCGGTCTTTATCGACCGCCGCACGGCCGCCGCGATCAAGGAGGCCGAGGACACGCCGCTGGGCGACCTGCGCGACCCCGAGGCGGATGCGGACCGCGTGGTCACGCCGGAGTGGCTGATTGTCGTGGGTATCTGCACGCATCTGGGCTGTGTGCCGCTGGGCCAGAAGTCGTCCGAGCCGCGCGGTGACTGGGGCGGCTGGTTCTGCCCGTGCCACGGCTCGCACTATGACACGTCGGGCCGTATCCGGAAGGGACCTGCGCCGCTGAACCTGCCGGTTCCGCCGTACGAGTTCCTGAACGACACCAGCATCAAGATCGGTTGAGGCAGACATGAGCGCCGGAACACACCAGACCGGAGGCACCGGATCGGGCCTCGTGAAGTGGATCGACAGCCGCCTGCCGGTCTTCACCTATATGCAGAAGGAATACGCCGAGTTCGAGGCACCCCGGAACTTCAACTGGTTCTGGAACTTCGGCGCGATCCTCACCTTTATGCTCGTCATGATGATCGCCACCGGCATCTTCCTGGCGATGCAGTACCAGCCCAACACCATGCTGGCGTTCGATTCCGTCGAGCGCATCATGCGTGACGTGAACTTCGGCTGGCTGCTGCGCTACCTGCACGCCAACGGCGCATCGTTCTTCTTCATCGCCGTCTATATCCACATCTTCCGCGGTATGTACTACGGCTCCTACAAGGCGCCGCGCGAGCTGCTGTGGATGCTGGGCGTGATCATCCTGCTGCTTATGATGGCCACTGCCTTCATGGGCTACGTGCTTCCCTGGGGCCAGATGAGCTTCTGGGGCGCGACGGTCATCACCAACCTGTTCTCGGCGATCCCGCTGGTTGGCGACGCGATCGTGACGCTGCTGTGGGGCGGCTTCTCGGTCGATAACCCGACGCTGAACCGCTTCTTCGCCTTGCACTACCTGTTCCCGTTCCTGATCTTCGGTGTCGTGATCCTTCATGTGGTCGCACTGCATGTGACGGGTTCGAACAACCCGACGGGCGTCGATCCGAAGGGACCGCAGGACACGGTGCCGTTCCACCCTTACTACACGGTGAAGGACTCGGTCGGCCTGGCGGTTTTCGTGACCATCATGGCGGCCTTCGTGTTCTTCGCGCCGGACTACTTCGGCGAGCCGGAAAACTACCTTGAAGCCGCGCCGCTGAAGACGCCTGCGCACATCGTGCCGGAATGGTACTTCCTGCCGTTCTACGCGATCCTGCGTTCGGTCGATTTCGACATCTGGTTCATCGAGGCCAAGCTGGGCGGCGTGCTCGCCATGTTCGGCTCGATCTTCGTGCTGTTCGTCCTGCCCTGGCTCGACAAGTCGCCGGTGCGCAGCGGACGGTTCCGCCCGGTGTTCAAGTGGTTCTTCGCGATCCTGCTGCTGGACTGCCTGCTGCTGGGTTACGTGGGCGGCCATTCGCCGGACAACAAGGTCTTCGAAGGCGTGGAATGGCTCAAGGTCATCCACCTCGGCTACCTGGGCACCTTCTGGTATTTCTTCCACTTCCTGATCCTGCTGCCGTTGCTCGGTATCTTCGAGCGGCCCAAACCGCTGCCGAAGAGCATTTCCGAAGCTGTTCTCGGCGGTGGTTCCACGGGCGCGGCTGCGACCGCAAAGCCGATGGAGAAGGCGTAATGAGTATCGTCAGCAAGCTTCGCCATACGGCCATTGTCGCCGGTATCGCACTCGGTGCGGCGGCGCTTTCGGGCCCGGTTCTCGCCGCTGGCGATGCCGCACACCCGGAAGCCCAGGACTGGCATTTCGAGGGTATCTTCGGAACTGTCGATCGTGCTTCCGCGCAGCGTGGCCTGCAGGTCTATCTGGAGGTCTGCGCAACCTGCCACGGCCTGCGCCAGGTGGCCTACCGCAACCTCCACGATCTCGGTTTCACCGAAGAAGAGATCAAGGCGATCGCGGCCAACTACGAAGTCACCGACGGCCCGAACGACGAGGGTGAGATGTTCCAGCGGGCAGCGCTCCCGTCGGACAAGTTCGTTTCTCCGTTCGCCAATGAGGAGGCCGCGAAGGCCGCCAACAACGGCGCAGCCCCGCCGGACCTGTCGCTGCAGGTCAAGGCGCATGCGGGCGGCCCGGACTACATCTACGCGTTGCTGACGGGCTACAAGGACGCGCCGGCGGACAAGGATGTCCCGGCCGGTTCGAACTACAACCCGTATTTTGCGGGCGGTTTGATCGCAATGCCTGCGCCGCTGTTCGAGGACGGCATCACCTACACCGATGGCACCAAGGCCTCTGTTCAGCAGATGGCTTGGGACGTGACGAACTTCCTGCAGTGGGCCGCACAGCCCGAGATGGAAGCGCGCAAGAAGCTCGGTTTCAAGGTCGTGATCTTCCTCGTCATACTGACGGCGATCCTGTACGCGGCCAAACGCAAGATGTGGTCGAACGTCCATCACTGAGCGCTGAACATTCCGAAACGGGCCGCTTGCTTCCGGGTGAGCGGCCTTTTTCATAAGCACGGCACAGCCGATCCGTTAAACTGGCGCACAAGATCACGCGCCTTCGACATCCGACTGGGGGAACCATGGCCAAGGAAACCATCGTGACCGCCGCACTGACCGGCGGACACATGAATTTTCAGAATCACCCGAACTTTCCGATAACGCCCGAGCAGATCGCACGGGAAGCCATCGAGGCCCGCCAGGCGGGCGCGGCGGTCGCGCACATCCATGTGCGCGAACCCGACGGGTCGCGTTCGGGCAATCCGGCCTATTTCCGCGAGGTGGTGGAGCGCATTCGCGACGCCGATTGCGATATCCTGATCAACCTGACGACGGGTGAGGGCGCACGCTTCATTCCGGGCGATGACGACCCCAAGGTGGCGGGCCCCGGCTCGACGCTTGCAAGCCCCGAGACGCGCCTGCGCCATGTGCTGGAACTGCGCCCCGACATCTGCACGCTGGATTGCGGCACGATGAATTTCGGCGAGGCGGTGTTCATGAACACGCCCGCCCATCTGCGCAAGATGGCTGAGATGATCAAGGACGCCGGCGTGAAGCCGGAGATCGAGGTGTTCGAGGCCGGCCATATCCGCCAGGCGATTGACCTGATCGACAGGGGCCTGATCGAGAGCCCGCCGCTGTTCCAGCTTTGCATGGGTATTCCGTGGGGTGCGCCGGCGACGCCGCAGATGCTGCAGGTCATGCAGAGCCTGCTGCCGCAGAATGCCAACTGGGCGGCCTTCGGCATCAGCCGCTGGGAATTCCCGATCGTGGCCGAGGCCGTCAACAATGGCGGGCACGTGCGTGTCGGGCTGGAGGACAACCTCTACCTGGAAAAAGGTGTCTTCGCGTCGAACGCCCAGCTTGTCGAGAAGGCCGTGCGGATCATGCGTGAACTCGACGCCGAGCCGGTGGAGCCGGACCGCGCGGCCGAGATGCTCGATCTGCTGCCGCGCCAGCAATAGGGACCGCGGATGACGGCGAACCACACCGGTGTACCGCCCGTCCTCGGGATTATCGGGGGCAGCGGCATCTACGACATCGAGGGCCTGACCGATGTGCGCTGGGAGGAGGTGAACACCCCCTTCGGCGCGCCGTCGGACGAGTTGATGTTCGGGAATCTGGACGGCCTGCCGGTCGTCTTCCTGCCGCGCCACGGGCGCGGGCACCGGGTGCCGCCGTCGGAACTGAACTTCCGGGCCAATATCGACGTGCTGAAACGCGCCGGTGTGACGGAGATCGTCTCGCTGTCGGCAGTCGGCTCGCTGCGCGAGGATCTGCCGCCGGGCACCTTCGTGGTGGTGGACCAGTTCATCGACCGCACATTTGCGCGCAAGAAGTCTTTCTTCGAGACCGGCCTGGTGGCCCACGTGTCGATGGCCGACCCGGTCTGCGCGCGCCTGGGCGACGAGATCGAGGCTGCGGCGAAGGACACCGGCATCGATACGGTTCGCGGCGGAACCTATCTGGTGATGGAGGGGCCGCAGTTCTCTTCCCGGGCGGAATCGGAACTCTACCGCTCCTGGGGATGCTCGGTGATCGGCATGACCAACATGCCCGAAGCCAAGCTCGCCCGTGAGGCGGAGATGTGTTACGCGACCGTCGCCATGGTCACCGACTACGACTGCTGGCATGACGACCATGACGACGTCACGGTCGAGCAGATCATCAAGGTTCTGCTGGAAAACGCCGACAAGGGCCGGTCCCTTGCGCGCGCGCTGGCGCCGCGCGTGGCGGGCCGCACCGCCGTTTGTGGCCAGGGATGCCACACCAGCCTGGACAACGCGCTGATCACCGCGCCGGATGCGCGCGACCCGGGCCTTGCCCAGAAGCTGGACGCGGTTGCTGGCCGGGTGCTCGGCTAGTCTTTTCGGGGCTTTCGTCCCGGTAGTACAATGGATGGCAGAACGCGGCGGGACGTCTGTCCCGCATAACGCGTGCGCCATGTTGGAGTGAACCTGATGTCCGATGCCTTGGGCAGCGAAACCTCGAACGAGCGTCCGATCGCCGGGATCGATCACGCCCTGATCGGCGTGTCCGATCTGGAGCGCGCGCGCGCGGATTTTGAGCGGCTGGGCTTCACGACGACCCCGCGCGGCCGCCATGTCGGCTGGGGCACCGGCAACTACACCATCATGTTCGAGCATGACTATGTGGAACTGCTGGGTGTGGTCGATCCGGACCAGTACATCCATCGGTTGGATGAATTTCTGGAGACGGGTGAGGGGCTTCTGAATGTGGCTCTGGCCACGGATGACGCCGAGGCGGCGTATCGCTGGCTCCAGATGCAGGGGGTCGATGCTGCCCCGCCGGAAAATCTGCAGCGGGTGCTGGAGACGGATGAGGGAGATGAGACCCTGCGCTTCCACAACGTCTATCTGCCGCCTGAACTGACCCCGGGGCTGAACACCTTCGCGTGCCAGCACCTGACGCCTGACCAGATCCGGCGGCCGAGCTGGCTGTCGCACCCCAACGGAGCGCGGGGTATTGCCGCGCTGACGATCGTGATGAACGATCTGTCGGGCGTGCGCGAGGCCTATTCAACGCTGTTCGGCGAGGAGGCCGTCACGGGCGATGAGCGCAAGGGCAATATCACCGTGGATACAGGGCATGACGAATTGTGGTTCGCCACGCCCAAGACTTTCCCCGAGCGGCACTACGACAAGAATATCAATCCGGACATGTCGCTGCCGCACCTGGCCGCGCTGACCCTGGAAGTGGCCGAGCCGCAGGCGACCGCGCTGTACCTGTCGGGACAGCAGGTCGCCTATGAGCGCGACAGCACCGATGCGGTGATTGTGTCGGCCGACGAAGCCTGCGGGACCTTCCTGGTCTTTGCCGCAGGCGACGACGACTGATCGGCCTTAACCGATATTTTCCGACAGGAACTCGAGCGTCCGGCCCATCGCGACCCCGGCCGCTTCCTTGTGATAGGAACCGCGCCGCGAGCAGCTGAAACCGTGGCCCGCGCCCTCATAGATGAAGCTGGGGATGTCCGGATGAGCGTCCGTGACTTTCTTTACGCCGTCCAGCGGAATGCCGTGGTCCTCGGCACCCCAGTGGAACATGACAGGGCATTGCGGTGTCTTGTCGGCGTTGGTCAGGATGTCGCCGCCGTAGTAACAGACCGCAGCCTCGACCGGTGAATGGGCGGCGGCGAACCAGGCGACCGAACCGCCCATGCAGAAGCCGACGATGCCGATCTTACCCGAACCGTCGAGTTCGGCAACCGCGGCGTTGACGTCCTTCACGACGTTGTCCCAGTCGAGCTCGCCCTTGAGGTTGCGGCCCGTCTCGATGCCTTCCTCGTTGAATTCGAGGACGGCGTTGCGCTGAATCCGGTCGAACAGGGACGGCGCGATGGCGACGTAGCCCTCCTTGGCGAAGTTATCGACGGTTTCGCGAATGTCTTCATTGACGCCGAAAATCTCCTGGACGATCACAATGCCGCCGCGCGGCGCGCCGTCCGGTTCGGCCTTGTAGGCGTCGAGCGTGTGGCCGTCGGTGGCCGTCAGCTTCAGATCGGTACCCATATTGAAACTCCCCCTGGATGTTTTGTCCTTGATGGACGGGCATCCTAGAGCGCTTGGGTTACACGTTGAAGCGAAACAGCATCACGTCTCCGTCGCGCACCACATAGTCGCGGCCTTCCTGGCGCATGCG
>Ga0255776_10002014_pt1 | contig 22949 bp, 21 predicted proteins | sample 071ome_19_FD_179974 | JGI IMG/M metagenome (GOLD analysis project Ga0255776, IMG submission 179974) | Coastal salt marsh microbial communities from the Groves Creek Marsh, Skidaway Island, Georgia - 071413AT metaG (version 2) | ecosystem: Environmental > Aquatic > Marine > Intertidal zone >... | reverse complement strand
ACCGTGATGGCTTTACCTTCGTAAATCATCAACTGATCTCCACGCTATGTTTTAGCTATATTTGGTCGACACTGGAAAAAACGAATCTGAGATTCCTTTCCAGCCCTTTCTTTGCTGGTAGTCCAAATGAACACCAGCTCCCTTACCAGGGTTGAATCAACGATAAACTGTTTAAATAACAAACAATTCATACGCTCGTTTGATTCTTGGTGCGCACACCATGAGTAAAAATGACCCGAATGTCAATCCTTTCTTTTGATTCCGTTTTATCGGAAAAAAGCCTTCATCCCGACGAACGTCAGGTTTTTATTGACATATCAACCATTTACTATGAGGCACAAAAAAATCACCCTAAGACCCAGTAAATAAGGATGAATATCTAAATTTCAACTCCTCAAAGGAATCTTACCTTTATCGAAGTGCCCATCAGCATAGTCGACAGCTTACAAATCATCCATATTGATACGGGCCTTTCGTCTGATGTAGTCCAGAACGATCAATTCTGTGGTAAAAAGATTGATTTAGAGCAAATCACCCCCATAGTGTGTGTTTGGAACGGAGACTGGTTTCCGTTACTCTTTTCTAAAAATTCGATTACTTAAAACCAATAGAACCTATAAACAACAGACGTTTTAAATGATTCCACCGAAGCGCATCCTACAAACTCTTCAAGATAACTGGTCAAGCATTCAAACGCTGATTACCCGCAACGAATCCAATAGCATTACCTTTCAAACGTTGCATGCCTTGATCCAACACCAAAATCCAGCGTTTTCACCAGAGCAAAGTTTTAAAGAAGCTCAACGTCTGATTAACAATGAGATCGTTATCCCACTGGCTAAGTCCAGTGAGTTTGAAGTAAACCTCCCTATTCTTGAGTTCGCTCAATTCCTACTGGACGAACACACGTTAGGTCTTGCGGAAGAAATTTCTGTCCTGGTCGATGACATAGAAAGGCTTACTGCCAGAGTAAGCCGAGCTGCAGAAGAACACGACGCCTATGAAGTCAAACGAAATCTCTACCGACTGGATGACCGTATACGCAAGGTGATCAAACATTTCCAACACAATGAAGTGGCTATTGCCAACCTGGTGGAAGAAGCCAAATCACAGAAATCGTCCATCCCTTTGGAAAAACGCTATGCTTCGGTATTGGATGCCTTCGACCAATATATCGAACCTATGTTGGACATGCTGGATATCTTTGGAAAGTTCAGAACCACCTGCGACAGCATTGAAACCCTACTCTCCAAACTGATTGAAGAGGCAGACACAACAGGTCATCTGAAGCGCGACCAACAAAGCTTCATTCACCTCAGAAGCCGTGTTTTGGAAGTCTTTCAACTGGGCCAGCAAAGCCTTCGACGCTCCACTGATATCTTAATGCCGCTAAGAGATGAACTGCGTAAAAACACCGAAGTAACCCGCGCAGTTTCGAAAGTTTTAGCGAACATACGTAAGCGAGGAATCGACCACCATTTCCATCAGGAAACACCCGTAATAACCACTGAAGTAGCAAGGCATAATCTCGGCCTTCACCGTCATATTGTCAGCTATCTTGCAGATGTCATCGAGATTAAAGAGGACGACATCTACTTGCCAGACGACGATCAAATCGAGCCGTATCACGCCATCGATATTCCTGAGTTCAGTCAGGTTCTTAAAGACGCACCTACGCAACCGACGGATGATCTTCTTGCCTGGCTACAACAAAAATATCAGGACGTGCCCTCTGAAGAGCTACTTTATCTCTACCTACAACTGGCAGATGAAGAAAAAATGGAACTTTCAGAACAACGAACAAAACGAGAATATCAGATTGATCATATGCGCTTTATTGCGCATTCATTGGGTGGCCAGAAAAAAGAAATAGCTGCTGTTACTACTCCCAATGACAAGTAAACATATAAATAAGTAAAGCCTGAACGAATAAAAGCCCCGAATTTGGTTAAACGAATGATTTCTGAAAATTACCCACCGACATCAACTGAAACCGCTATTGCATCTTCTGTACCTGCAGTAGAGCAACCTGCATCTGTTATTGACCTGAATACACTCAATCAACTGACACCCATTTACCAAAAGTTAATGTCAGGATTTCATATTACAGAAAACAATCTATCACTGTGGCAATCACTCGATCAGTATCATGAAGCCTATCAAGCTCTGTTTTCGAGCCTTGGATACACCCTGATCAAAGATGCTCGTGGCTATTTTTACTTTTCCACGCCCGATACCACGGTAACGATGACCAAGACATCCCGTCGTATTGCCTTGTTCATCTACACACTAATTGAGTACTGGGCAGACAAAGGGTTTGATCCCGTCGGCGCTTTATTTGTACAAACACTTAATAAAGACGCCTTTCAAAAACTGTTCGATCAAAATACCTCCATCTACGAACAGATTGATATCACCAGTGCTACAGAAATCAAGAACGAGATCATCAAGCGAATGGTACGCCTTGGGTTTGCAAAGGAGCTGGGTAAAGAATTCAAGCTCCTTCCTTCATGTTATCGCTATATAGATGCGGTGCTAGAAATTTCTGGAAGTATGGACACCTCCTTTCAAGACAACGAAGAAGAGCTATTAGAGAACAGCTTTACTGAGGAGAACGACTAATGACAAACACTACTCAGTATGGACTCACAAAATTAGCCCTACTTAATACGGCGGGTTACACCAAATGTGTGATTCCACTTGATAAGCCAGTATCTATTTGTGCTCCCAACAACACGGGTAAATCCTCGGTTATCAATGCCCTGCAATTCCCATTAATTAATGATCTGCGCCTGACAGAGTGGGACGGTCACTCTCTGGATGAAACCCGTAAATTCTATTTTGGCTCAGACCGTTCATTTGTTTTGCTTGAAGCGAATTTACCGGAAGGTAAAGTTGTGATTGGCGTTGCAGGTCTTGGCCCGGTTGCAGGTTACGAACACCAATTCTTCACCTATCAAGGCGAATTAAATCTTGATGATTATTTTGAAGATCGAAAGCTGCTTAAGTACAGCAAGGTCTTTATCAACCTGAATAATCGTGGTGCTAACCCTATTGAGCTTAAGCCCAACGAGCTGAATGCCTTACTAACGGGGGGACCGACCAAGTTTGATAGCCGGGTAAATCTGCGCATGGTGCCTTTGGCCAACACCAGTGATGCCCCCATCTACAAAGAGATCTTCCGAAAGATTCTTAACCTACATAACTTATCCGCGCTGGATGTAAAACGTTTTATTCTTAAAGTATTTGACCGAGCCATCAGTGCCGGCTCCATTGATTTTTATGAAATCTGGCAGTCTTCTTTCGAACAGGTAAACCGTGCAAGAAAACAACTGGAGTTGCTTGAATCCCAACAAGAAGCGGTAGAAAGCCTAGAGCAATTGCGTCAAAAACGCGGAGAGTTAAAAGGCAAGCTCAGCCAGTTACAACCAAAATTGGACATTGCACTGACTGAATGGGATGACTACATCCAATCCAATCGAGATCAACTGAGTGAAGATCTGGAAGCGATTGTTCACAAACAATCCGGGTTATCAGAGCAAAACCAACTCTTTACCAACCAACTGAACCAGATTGCCATTGATTGTGCCGACATCGAACGCTGGTTAGCCGACTTTGCTCGCCTTGATCAAGCCTACTCTCTCACCAACCTGGATACACTGAACAATCGATTAAACGAAAGCCGTTCTGAATATGAGACCTTGTCTCACGGCATTCAGGGCATCAAAGGACAAAACCTTTCGACCATTGTTTCACGTCGTCGTGAAGTCAGCCGTCAGCTTAAAACGCTGGAGCGTCAGTTAAAGAACATCGAATACAATCTCTACTCCCGTATTCGTGAAGATCTCTCCTTCAAAGAAGTGGATGTCATTGGCCGCCTGTTTAATCAGGATGTGCTGAACCTCGCCACCACCAAACAAGGTGAAGTTCATATTGACGATGAAACCGCATTCAGTGCCTTCATCGAAAAGATGGCTGACTGCATCAAAGGCAATACACTGGAACTTCCGGGCGTCACATTAGACCTTGGAGATCTGTCAGCACCGGACATGACCGCTACAGAAGATAAAGTGGCTTTGGCTGAGCAAATTGAAGCGCTTAAACACTCATTAGAAGAATTGGAAATCCAGGAAGACATCGCCAAGGATCTGGAGAGTAAACTGGCCGAACGCGAAGTGCTTTACGAAGAACTTAAAAAAGCAGAAAAAGATCTGGAGCAGTTCAAGATCTACCAAACGCTTTCTTCACAATACGATGAGAAACTTTCGTTAAAAGAGCAACTAACTGAAGAAAAAGCCATCGTCGAACTTAAGCAACAAGATATTACCGCTCAGTCCAGCCAGTTAGCCGATCAACGCAGCCACATTAAAGTGAAGCGTGAACAACTTGAACGCCAACACCAGCGCATGGCTGATTCTGCCAAACGTCGCATTGACGATCGATTAGAGCTAAGACAAGGCTATGTAGTGCCTTACCCAGCCGATATTAATGTGGACATGGATTCATTAAGTGATCAATTGGATCAGTTTAATGAAGAGTGTCGAGAGCTGAATCTGGCGAACCTAAATATAGAAAACAGCTACAAGATGATCTTCAACTCAGGTGTCACCAAGTTTGATGTAGAAGATGATGAAGATACTCGTCTGGACAAACTGATCTCCGCTTTCCATAACCTGGATAACGAACGCGAAGCCATTGAACGGCAGTCTCGTGTAGCGCTGACCGAAGTAGCCTCAACCATTAAAGGGCTACGTCAAGATCTGGATCGCCTGAAGAACGAGATGAATAGCTTTAACCGTCGGGTCGGAAAGAACCACATCTCCAACCTTAAAGATTTCCGAATCGACGTAGTTGAACGCAATCAAATTGTCGATGCCATTGATACGATTCTGGCCACATCTGAGTCCTATGAAGAAGGTGATACTCTGTCTGTATTTGATCTAGCTCTGTCAGGCAGCAATCTCTCGAACCAGCAACTGGAAGATGCTAAAGACTATCTGATTAAAGCAGGCTCTGAAAAAGGCGGTTTAACCCTTTCCGACTTGTTTGATGTTCGCTTCAAAGTCGTTAATCGGAACGATGAAACCGAATTCTTCGACAAAATTGATTCCGCGGGCTCTAACGGCACCCGAATCACCATCAAGTTGCTGTGTGGTATGCTATTCATCCGCCAACTTTTGACCGAAAAAGAACAAGCCCGCTATCAGATTCCAATCTACATTGATGAAGCGGCAGACATCGACCCAGAGAACCAAAAATCCATCATTGAAATGGCGGTAAGTTTTGGTTTCAACCCGGTCTTTGCCAGTGTAAAACCACAAACCTCCTGTGATTACATTGTGCCGATTCGTACCACAAAGGACGGTAAACTAAACCTAGTAGATGAAAAAGACTGGATTGAGTGCATTCATCAAGAAGCCAACGTTGAAGACACAAAAACTGAACCGGCCTGATACCGTACTAACCAATACAAAGACTATCATGACTAGTCATGATGGTCTTTTTGTAGCAGCTAACCCTAAAGCCTCTAAGATCACCAGAATAAAAGCCCTTCATTTACTGAAGCCAATCACTGCTTAACAGGCAGATAAACGCGGAATGTAGTTCCCTCATTTTCAACACTGTCCACTTCCAACCGCCCCTGATGTTCTTGAACTATCCCATAGGATACAGATAAGCCGAGACCCGTTCCTTTACCCACAGGCTTGGTTGTGAAAAATGGATCAAAGATTCGCTTTAGCTTTTCTTTTGGAATGCCTTCGCCATTATCTTGAAAGGAAATCACAACGAACTCATCTTCCTGATAAGTTTTGATAACAAGCTCCCCGTCCTTTTCACAGGCATCACGGGCATTTAGAATTAAATTCATGAAGACCTGACCCAATTTACCTGTGGAGCACATCACCAAAGGGATGTCTCCATAATTCCTTTTCACATCGATAGAATATTTAAGCTCATTCCAGGTTACTCGTAAGGTAGTATCAAGGCATTCATTGATATCAAACATATCAAAGCACTCCCCTCCTGAATGAGCAAAGTTTTTTAAGTTTGTCACGATATCTTTCACCCTGAGCAGACCAATGCTGGATTCCTCAAGCATGGCGGGTATATCAGAAATAAGAAATGACAGGTTTTTATCCTGCTCTAAATCTTTCGTATCTTGTATTTGCTGAATAAAGTCACCCAACAGCAACGCTGGTTCGATGCCCTTTGCGGAGGAATCATTAGACAGCGCCTGTATTCGCTCACCTGACGTCTGATACTTATCCAGAACGCCGACAATAGTTTCAAGATAATCGCCAAGCATATGAATATTACTCAATACAAATGCCAAGGGGTTATTAATCTCATGGGCAACGCCAGCAGCAATCTGCCCTAAGGAAGCCATCTTTTCGGACTGAATTAATTGCTGATGGGTTTTTTGAATATCCTCATGTGCTTCTTTAAGATGTTTATAAGAGATTTCCAATTCTCTGCTTTTCACTTCTAACTGTTCATTTTGATTTTTGATCTGTTGAAGGTTGTCATAAACTTCACGGGTCTTAGCATTTAGCAGTCGTTCAGCCAACTTCCTGGCTTCTCTCTCGCGTTCATAGGCCTTTTTATATTCCTCAACGGACAGCATGAAGAACTCCCGTTACGTAATCTTGATTAGAATCTCACAATGATCGTCACCCCTATGCATGCAAACAGAGTGTTCCAATTCAACATCAACCTTAAAATACTTTGCCGCCCCAATGGTTAAGCCTTCAGCCAATAAACATAACTTGCGTTTCGAGCGATAAATCATCGTAATATCCTTGGTATGTCGAACAAACTCTATGGAAGGCAAATAAGCATCCGGGTAAATTCTTTCAACTTCCTTATGAATTACACGATCCACACTGAGCATAAAATCAGTAAAAGACATCCCGCTTTGATGAGCTTCAGGCATTTGATCTATCAAATAAGGAAAAAGATATTCACCATATATTCTGACAAGGTCATCTACAGGCAAACACACTTTCTTAGATAAATTAACAACGAGCTCGAACAGCTCATCGTCGGAATAGCTCTGATTGGATGTATAAACACCTTGCGATGCGAGCTGACTGTCATCTATCAACTGATTCCATACATCCAATCCAAAATTATCCACAACACAATCGTTTAAAATAGTAAAAATAACACCCTGCAAGCGCACACCCCTATATAAAAGTCTTCCCTAAAGAGCCGAGTACAGAGCCTCTTCATAGGACTCAACTGTAGCCATGCATACTTTATTTCGACCTGTACGCTTAGCTTCATTTAATGCGGTTTCGGCCATATTCAGCAATTCTTCAACCGTGGTAATCATGCCACTTTTAAATAATGCACAACCAAAGCTCACCGTGTAATAAACTGAATCACCATTATATTCAGCCGCTTTAACAGCGATCTTTTTCCTGAGCCGATCTATGATGTCATAAACCATGGCTGGATCCATCTCAGGCATTAATAAACAGAACTCTTCTGCACTGAATCGTGCAACAAAATCACTTTGACGAAGCATGTCCTGCATCGAATCGACCAGGTGCTTCAAAACGGCATCGCCCGCTAAGTGACCATACTCATCATTTATCTGTTTGAAATGATCAATATCCAAAAGCACCAACGCGAAAGAGCCGGATTTTCGGGTTGCACGAGACAACTCGGCTACAGCTAGTTCCTGAAGCGTTTTACGATTGTATGCACCAGTCAATGCATCACGGGAGATATGCTCTTTATACTTCTGCTGGTGATCTTCCATAGATCGTTTGGTAAGACTGTGCTGATCTCGCTCATAAACAAGACTTAACTGAAATTCAGTTAACTGATGAAGCTGTTCAAAGATCGCCATGAGTTCTGGCTCAAATTTTCGAACTCTGGTATCTAACAAACTCAAGGTGCCATAGACAGCACCATTAGGCCAACGCAAAGGGGTTCCCAGGTAACACTTCATGTCATGAAATTGGGTTTGGCCCTCCAAATCATCAAAACACAAGGTCTCATTCTGATCGACTACCTGACGACATAAATCATCTTTCTTGAAAGGCAGACGTTCTTTTAAGAGGAACGGATTATCCTTCGACTGGCTCACCACCTGGACAGTGCAGCTGCTCTTGGTCACTGATGAAATCAGACAGGTAGACACCTGCATTAACTGAGCCATCAAATTAAGCGTTCCTTGCCAAGATTCCAGTATGTCTTTAGGTATATTTAGTGAATTCAAAACCCAACCCCTATTTCATTCCCTACGTTCAATCGATCTTCTTTTATTAAATCTAGTATGAACATTCAACTTACAGTGTATAAATTGAAGAAAACACACTGCCGTATCAAGCAACAATCGCTGCTGACCCGTTTCTCTGTTCTTTGGTTCGTCTGCAGACACCTTTAAAGATAGCACTAAAGTTTGATACCCATGCATTTACTGATACCTGCGGGAGGCCAATCATGACTGGACGCATACACCACCTTAATTGCGGCACCCTAAATCCTTTTAGCTCCAGATTTCTATTTCCATCCGAAGGCGTAAAAGATACTCGCTTTTTAGTCACTCATTGTTTACTGGTAGAAACGGGTAAAGGCCTGGTGTTAATTGACACAGGTATTGGTCGCAAAGACATTGAACGGACCGACATAACGCTCGGGAAGATACGACCGTTGGTCACACAACCTGCATTACTTACCATTGAGTGCGCTATATCTCAGGTGGAACGTTTAGGATATTCAAGAGACGACGTACGCCACATTGTCCTGACTCATATGGACTTCCTACAAACCGGTGGACTTTCAGATTTTCCTAACGCAACCATCCATGTCATGCGTCGGGAATTTGAAGCCGCCAATGCGCCGCAAACTGCTTTAGAGCGTTGGCGCTACACACAAAGTCATTGGCAACATAATCCCAAATGGGCACTTCATTCATTCAGTGGTGGCATTTGGAATGATTTCGAGTTTTCACCGCTCTTTCCTGAGTCCGATGAAATTCTATTACTTCAATTGGCAGGACACACTCGTGGCCATTGTGGTGTCGCTATTAAAAAGGAAAAGGGCTGGTTAATTCATTGTGGTGATGCGGTGCTTGATGCCCAACAAATAAAAACACCGAACGATTACTCATTTAATGCCTTATTGAGTGCATCCATTGACTGCTGTCGAGCTGACCGGCTTCATAGCTTGAAAAAACTGCAAACGCTCGCTAGCAACAAAAGCGAACAGTTTGAATTTGTCTGCAGTCTGGATCCAGATGCGTTCTATCAAGCTCGATTCAACAATCCACCTGAAACGCCTGAAGTGCCTGAATCACAGATGTCATTTCCTCTGCAGGCGGCACCTCAAACAGAAGTGACTGCTTAGTTACCGGATGCATCATTTCCAAACGAGTAGCCGCCAATAACAGGCGGTTACTGTTCAGTTTTTCTCTAAACATCCTGTTATGAGTGCCCTGCCCGTAACGCGTATCACCAATAATGGGATGAGCAATATGGTCCATATGTTTTCTGATCTGATGACGGCGCCCGGTCTTTGGGTACACCTCCACCAGTGAATAACGCGTCGTTGCAAACTTTCCCGAAGGCCATGGCATCTCATAGTGTGCCAACGTCTTATATTCACTCACCGCATCTTTCGCTTCATGGGTAATACCCTTTTTAAGCAAACGCCGGTCATCCACTGGATCTTTTAAAGGATGATCAATCAGCCCTTCTCCCGCAAAACCCCGGACCACACACTGATAACTTTTATGGACTTCACAGTGTTCAAATTGCCGAGAAATTTCAGCTAAAACCTGTTCGCTGAGTGCAAACACTAAAATGCCTGAGGTTGGTCGATCAAGTCGGTGAACAGGATACACTCGCTGGCCAATCTGATCCCTGAGCATTTGCAATGCAAACTCCTTAACCCCTTGTGCCATCTTGGATCTATGCACTAAAAGGCCCGAAGGTTTATCTATCACAACTATGTCATCATCTTGATAGATAATACGTAACTGACTCATATGACTTTGAACAACCTCTATATTCGACTTACACAAATAAACTGAACTTGAAATTAACTCAGAAAAAAAACGTACAATATGGTATAAATACCGAAAAACTACAGCCTGACTTTGGAGAAAATTTTAATGTGGGAACAAATCTGGCAGCAAGGCCTGCTTGGAAGTAGCTTCTGGCACTTCTTAATTGCCATGTTAATCATGACACATATTACCATCCTAAGTGTCACCATTTATCTACACCGCTATTCAGCACACAGATCTTTAGATCTACATCCGGCTGTACAGCACTTTTTCCGTTTCTGGGTTTGGTTAACCACAGCACAAAGCACAAAAGAGTGGACAGCCATTCACCGCAAACACCATGCAAAGTGCGAAACAGAAGAAGACCCGCACAGCCCTGTCGTTAAAGGCCTTAGTACTGTTCTACTTCGTGGCGCTGAACTATATCGCGAAGCAGCAACAGAAGAAACATTGAAAAAGTATGGTAACGGCACGCCAAATGATTGGCTGGAAAACAACATCTACACACCTCACAAAATGAAAGGCATCTTCCTGTTGCTCGCCATCGATATTCTGGCCTTTGGCCCAATTGGTATTACCTTGTGGGCAATTCAGATGCTGTGGATGCCTGTATTTGCAGCCGGTGTTGTTAACGGTCTGGGCCATTACTGGGGTTACAGAAACTTTGAATGCTCTGATGCAGCAACCAACATCTCCCCTTGGGGCATTATCATTGGCGGTGAAGAACTTCACAATAACCATCATACTTACCCTAACTCTGCAAAACTGTCTGTTAAGCCTTGGGAATTTGATATTGGCTGGATGTGGATCAAGATCCTTTCGTTCCTGAAACTGGCCAAAGTAAGAAAAGTTGCCCCTGTACCAGTTAAAGACAAATCAAAACAGGCTCTGGATCTGGATGCCGCGAAAGCCGCTGTCCACAACCGTTTCCAGATCATGTCTACCTACACAAAAACAGTAATCAAGCCGGCTATTCGTGAAGAACGTGCCAACACCAGCGCTGAATTCAAGCGCCTGTTCGCTCGCGCTAAAAAGATTATGTGCCGCGACGAAAGCCTGTTGAGTGAAAGAGCATTAAAACAAAGAGATCAGCTGCTGAACTCTAATGATATGCTCAATGAGATCTACAAGAAGAAGCAAGAACTGATGGAAGTATGGGCTCGACGCTCAGCCAGCGGTGATGAACTTTTGAAAGCACTGAAAACCTGGTGCCATGAAGCAGAACAGTCAGGTATCGATCGTCTGAAAGAGTTCTCACAGCAATTACGCCTGTATACCCTTCAAACAGCTTAACTCTAAGCTTACTGGTTATGAGTCCTGCACTCATAACCAGTCTTAAGAGGTTCCCTAGAGATTAATCTACTGCCTCAGCTCTGATAGAATAGCGACCATCTCAAACATTTTCAGAGCAATTTACATGACAGCATCTCTAGAACCTTCTGCAATCAAGACCCTCCACCAAAGACTTACCCGAGGCTTTAAAATCTATGGCGGACTACTTTGGTCAGCCTTTCTAATATTCGCCGTCCTAGTTCCTTCCATGAATGGTGCTGATGAAAAAGCTCTTAAGCAGCTTGCTTCACGCGCTTTCGTACTTCTTTTGATTGCCTACTATCTGCCTTACTTCATCTCCTGGAAGGTTTTTGAGAAAAAGTACGGAAAAATAGAAGACGAAGACAAAACTTCAGAAAAATAAATACACCGACTCAAGACAGATAACAGTACAAAAAACACTCAAATAAATGATACTATGACCCAGATAAGTGCATTTATTTCTTTAGCCATTGATGAGCAACAGATTGAGATTGCAGGGCAATGCATTGCCAAACTACAGGATGTAAGCAATGGAAACCAACGAGTCGCTTAAAGAGTCCTCACCTGAATACAAGCGAATTACCCTACTCTACACCAATTCGCAAAAGGCCGTACCTGCCACTATTTTAAACAGCAGCCTACTGCTAGTTATGCTCTGGACTAAAGTACCCTGGCTTACCATTGTGCTTTGGTTCAGCATGATGCTTACCGTTTCGCTCTATCGTCTTCGTCAGGTAAAACGCACACTCAACAACAAAACTTACCTAAAGAAAGACGCAAATAAAGCCCTTTCAGAATTCATTATTGGCTCCTCCATAACCGGCGGTATCTGGGGAGCCAGCTTTCTTCTGTTTACCTACTACACCGATGAAGCCTACAGCCTGCTAATGATCTGGATTGCTTCAGCCACTGCAATGGGTGGCAGCATGAGTTTATCCCCTTCCAGAAAAGCCCAGAATATATTTGTCTGCCTGATCTTTACCCCCGCCATCATCATGAACGTCTTATCAGGCAATGAATTTAATATCACCATGGGAGTGCTTTGCATTCTCTTTCTTCTTGTTTTAATTCTGTTAGGAAATACCTTCTCATCCTGGGTGAATGAATCCCTGAAGTTGCAATATCAGAATCAAGAACTTCTGACCTCTCTGCAACAGAAAAATGATCGACTGGAAACCACCAATACAGAACTGATCAAGACAAAAGAGTTTCTCACAGAACAAACCATGAGCGATCCATTAACCGGCATCGCTAATCGCCGAAGCTTTGATCACACCCTGATTAAGGAATGGAATCGCTGCTTGAGACGCCATTATCCACTCTCCTGCATCTTGATCGATGTGGATTACTTCAAGCGCTACAACGATCACTACGGCCACCAGAAGGGTGATGTATTGCTTAGAGAGCTATCAAACATCATTTCAAGTCAGGCCACCCGTGCCGATGATCTGGTAGCGCGTTACGGTGGCGAAGAATTTGTGGTTATTCTTAGCAACGCCTCTCATGATGATGCCGTTATGCTGGCCGAACGAACCAGAAAAGCCATTGAAGACGCCAAGATGGAACATGCTGATAGCGAAGTTGCCGATTACATTACTATCAGTGCTGGTGTGGCAACGATTACACCGAGTAATCTACAAGACTGTTATGAGATTGTTCACAAAGCCGATGAGAAGTTATATGAGGCTAAGAATGGCGGGCGGAACCAGGTCTGCTAAAGACTGTAAATAATTGCCAATACAACCTGATCTTGCGAGTAATAAAAAAGGGAATCCATTGATTCCCTTTTTCAGTTAATGACTTGGCTTATTTCACCAAACCATCCACTTGTTCAATTTTCTGAGTCAGCTGAGCGTAGTCGTCTGCAAGAATGTTCACATGACCTACCTTTCGCTTCGGCTTAATGTCTTTACCATACCAATGCACATGAACATCTGGCGTAGACATGGCCTTGCGATCCACGTCATGACCAACAAGATTATACATCGCACTCACTGAACGATTTGTGGTATCCCCCAGAGGCAAACCCGCAATCGCACGAATATGGTTCTCAAATTGACCTGTGATACTGCCTTCCATAGACCAGTGACCTGAATTATGAACACGAGGTGCAAATTCATTGACCACCAAGCCATCTTCCGTTTCAAAGAACTCAATAGAAAGCACACCAACATAACCCAACTTATCCAACAACTTTCTGGCATACGCCTGAAGTGCAGATAATTTTTCTCCCGAAAGGTTAGGTGCAGGAGCCACACTCAAATGAAGGATACCATCTCTGTGATCATTTTCTGCCGGAGAATAAAATACACAATCGCCGTTGGTATCACGAACACTGATGATCGATAACTCACGCGTGAAGTTTACAAAGGCTTCTGCAATGTACTCATTCACACCGGCGTAATTGGTATCTTGACACGCCTCTCCCTCTTCAGGGAAAAGTTTATCAGCCAACTCAACCAACTCTTGCTGCGAGGTAACACGGTACTGACCTTTACCGTCGTAGCCCAACGTGGTGGTTTTCAGAATAAAAGGAATACCCACTTCTTGCTCAGCAGCTAATAAAGAGGCTCGATCATCCACCTTGCTGAATTTGGTTACCGGGATATCAAGATCCACAAACAACTGCTTTTCACGCAAACGATGCTGGCTGTAAAACAGAGCGTCTTTTCCCGGATAGAGCGGTTTACGCTGGGCGATGTATTCCGCCAACTCCAGCGGAACGTTTTCGAATTCGTAGGTAAACACATCGTGCTCGTCTACAAACTTCTTAAGCTCATCTGTTACCTCAAAAGGTGCATTGTAGAGTCGGGCTACCTGACCACCACATGCATCTTCAGTAGGATCATAAAGACCAAACTCAATGCCCAAAGGATAACCCGCAATCGCCATCATACGACCCAGCTGACCACCACCAAGAACACCAATCTTCATTTCTTTATACCCTCAACACGACTATCTACAGGCTTTTACCATCGATCTCGAACGATCGCGAATTAACAAACAGCTCTTACTGATTTCTTGGATCTGGATCTGCCAGAATCGTCTCTGTTTGTTCTTTACGGAATTTTGCTACCGCTTGTTGAATCTCTTCATTTTCGAACTGCAACATCTGAGCCGATAAGATTGCAGCATTCACCGCACCCGCTCGACCGATTGCCAAAGTCCCAACCGGTACACCTGCTGGCATTTGAACAATAGATAGTAATGAGTCCTGGCCACTCAGAGCTTTTGACTGAACAGGCACACCCAATACAGGAAGATTCGTTTTAGACGCTGCCATGCCTGGTAGATGCGCTGCACCACCAGCACCTGCGATAATGACGCGCAAACCACGTTCCTCTGCTGTTTCAGCATAAGTCATCAGCTTATCTGGTGTTCTGTGAGCTGAAACGACTTCAACTTCGTAAGGCACCTTTAATTGCTCAAGCATTGAAACTGTATGCTCCATGGTGCTCCAGTCTGATTTAGAGCCCATAATCACACCAACAAGAGGTTTCATAGTCTATCCCTCATTACCTTTAATACTGTTTCGGTTCATTACCGAAGACTTTAATAACATCTCAGACATGTTGTCTGACCGCCGAAAGAAATCACTTTTCTTCCCGGCATCCTAAAAGAAGGCGGGCATTATAGAGAACCAAAACCGCCATGTCGCCCATTTCACCTAAAAAAGGGCAACTTTTGATCAATCATTAAATAAAAACAGATTAACAGTTAAATCCCGGCTAATTACCTGACCAGAAAGTCAATTTACACTTAAAAATAATTGCTCTAACTCAAAAAAATGTCACAAAGAGTGGTTACAATTCAATCAAAGATTGAGATTAAGCCTGTTCGAAGAAAGGCCTGAATGCATTCCTGCGAGATTCATACAAAAGAGAATTCAACTATGTACAAGACCTCGAAACTTATTGCAGAAAAAGGACTGCCTGAATTCTTTTGTGATGGTAGCCAAACTTATTCTTTTAACGCAGAAAAGATCTTTCAGGATCTCTATATGCTTGGTAAATCGACTAAAGAGTTTAATGGAAAAACAGCGTCAGACCTGACCAATAAAACCTTAGCGGTGATTGCTAATCATCAACAAGCAAAGACCATTGATCGAAACGACGTTCATCGTGTCATTTCTGACGTTTTAAATATGAGCGGCTTCGGCGGAGCAGCTCAGTTCGTTGCACAACGACAGCTACTGCAAGCCTGAAGCCTCTGATTCTATAGCTTTACGGCTAAAGACCTTGCTGCAACACCTTCGCCCATACCCCGGTTAATTCGATCTTTGCGGATGGGTGATTAAGCGTGTTGCAACTGACCACCTGACTGGCCCCGGACTCCTTCAATAGAGAGACACATTCATCCGAAAACAAAGGATGCACACCAATGCAGGTCGGTGCCTTCATTCCTGAGGCAACCAGATTACTCACAGCGGCAGCCATAGTGCGTCCAGTAGAGATGATGTCATCCACTAAAACAGGCGTACATTCCATAATATCATTACGGTTCGGCAAGCTTACCTTCACATCTCTATCGCCCGAGCGTTCTTTCAGAAGTACTTCGTATTCACAGCCCACCATAGAAGCCACTTCCGCAACCCATTGCTGACTTTCAATGTCTGGCCCAATAATCACCGGATCCGCCACATTGTCTTTAATCCATTCAGCAATCACAGGTGCCGCAGGTACAATTTTAGTCGGAATTGAATAAATCTCTGATAAGGCATCGTAGCGATGGAGATGAGGATCGGTTGTGATCAACCAATCAAAGTGTTCGCTAATCATCTTAGCAAAATGACGGGAGGTCACACATTCGCCGGGTTTGAATCGAATATCCTGACGCATGTAAGGAAGATAAGGAATTAGCAGCCCGACCGACTTGGCTCCCAATTCTTTCAAGTTGTCTGCCATATAAATCCAACTCAAAAACTGGGCATCCGGCTGTACACCATTAATCAAGAGCACACACTCTCGATCAGCAACTTCAGTTAAAAGATTTTGATAGGTTTCCCCATCGGGAAACTGTCTTATTTCATAGTCACCTAATTCACAACCACTCTCTGCTAAAAGAGCATTTACCAACTGGGCATCCAGGCCCATATTGAATAACAAACGACTCATACTGTTTCTCCTGAAACCTGACAACAGTCTAGATGCTGGCTTAAGAAATCCAAGGCATAATCCATTTCTCCACGCGCATTCGCATGCAGCCGGAATAACGGTTGACCTTTTTCTACTCGATCACCTAACCGAACTAACAACTCTACACCAGCCTCTTTGGTATTGGGAGCTCCGGCTAAACGGGCCAACTGTGCCAGACAGCGATTATTAAAATGCGTAACAATGCCTGAACGATCAGATAGGTGTTCTTTCTGGAAAGCCGAAGATGGGATCTCTTTAAAGCCCCCCTGGGCATGGCAAATAGACTTGAACTTTTCGAACGCCAGACCATTTGAAAGGGTTTCCGAAGCCAAACGAATCCCTTCACCCTTCTCGCTCAAACCGGACATTTCCAATAGCAAGCCTGATAAATACAAGGCTCGTTCCCGCAGATCCGCAGGCGCTTCAGGTTCATTTTGCAGGACAGACAGGATGTCCCGAGCTTCCAAGGCAGGCCCAATACCTCGTCCAACTGGCTGACTGCCATCGGAGCGATGCACCAAGACATATAATCCCAGCGCCTTTCCGGTTTCGATCAGTTTATCTTCTAATTTTTTAGCTTGATCAAAAGAACGCACCTTCGCAGTAGGCCCCACCGGAATATCAATCAATACATGAGTAGATCCTGCAGCCACTTTTTTCGACAATACAGACGCCACCAACTGCCCTTCACTATCGAGATTTAATGCCCGTTCAATCCGGATAATAATGTCATCCGCAGGGCTCAAACTTACCGAGCCACCCCACGCCAAACAACCACCCTGTTCATCCACCACTTGCTGCATTTGTTCACGCGTTAATTCGACGTTGGTCAGCACTTCCATAGTATCGGCTGTACCCGCAGGAGAAGTAATCGCTCTTGATGACGTCTTCGGCATCACCAAGCCATTAGCAGCAACAATCGCAACTACAATAGGCGTGGTTCGATTGCCCGGTAGGCCGCCGACGCAATGCTTATCAAGGACTATGGGCTGATGCCATGAAATCTGTTCACCCACATCGATCATAGCTTTGGTTAAAGCTATGGTTTCAGAATTCGATAACCGATCAGCTGTGCAAGCAGAAACAAAAGAAGATAATTGAATATCTGAATAACGACCTTGCTGAATGTCTTTTACGATCTCAAAGCAAGCCAAATAGTCTAATACCCCCCCGTACAATTTACTTCGAACGTGAGACATGGAGTTAACCGGTTGGGCGTGTTTAATCATTACCCTATCACCGCCCTCTAACCGTAACGCCAACCAAGCTGCCTCAGAAAATGCCGCCTGATTATGAGTAATCAATCCATCGTGGGTCATATTCACCGTGGCAATGATGGAACGATCGCCACAACAAACACTAACTCTTGAATGCGCAGCAAACCCTTCTGACTTCACAACATGACAATCGGCATTTAAATAGACAATGCGTTCCTGATGACTATCTATACCTAATCGTAAGACATCTAAGCCTTCTCTTTCATTCATCCTGACACTCTAACTTCACTATCTGTTCTTTTCTAATAAGAGATTAACCCTACCTATAATAGGCGCTTTCCCCTCGAATACCCATACATCAAAAGCCAAGAAACCTCTTAATAACTAATCCAGATCAAAATCCTAGTGAACTTTCGAATGCAAAATAATCCGAATGAAAAACTGCTACGCTTAAGCTAAACGACAGGCCAACATGGTTTTCTCTCCATGATGAACAAAACAATAAATCCAGAGCGCTAGTCACTATGAAAGTAAAATTCCTGGGCGCATGCCAAACAGTAACCGGATCCAAGTCACTGGTAAGCTATCAGAATAAACAGATCTTAATTGATGCGGGAATGTTTCAAGGCAAGAAAGACTTGAGGCTTCAAAACTGGCAAGACTTCCCGATAGAACCCTCAAAAATCGATGCTGTTCTTCTGACTCATGCGCATATTGATCACAGTGGCTATCTACCAGTTTTAATGAAACACGGTTTCTCAGGCCCGATTTACTGTACTGAAGCAACCAAAGCCCTCTGTGAAGTATTGTTGCCTGATTCCGGTTTTCTTCAGGAAGAAGACGCCCGTTATGCCAATAAGAAAGGCTTTTCGAAACACTCTCCTGCCCTTCCCCTGTACACAGAAAAAGAAGCACGAAAAACGCTGAAACTGTTTCAGCCAATTAAAAAAGGACAACCTCTACCTCTCACCAGAGACTGGACCGCCGAGTTTTTTCACGCGGGACATATTCTGGGTGCAACCAGCATTAAGCTAACTACGCCAGATACCTCCATTTGTTTCTCCGGGGATATCGGACGCTATGACGACCTCATGATGTACCCACCACAATCTCCGACACACAGTGATTATCTGGTGATGGAATCAACCTATGGGGATGAATTACATAAATCGGAAGATACCTACGCGATCTTGGCCAATATCATTTCAACCACAGTAAAACGCGGTGGCATTGTATTGATTCCAGCCTTTGCAGTGGGTCGAGCACAGCTGTTATTGCACATAATTACTCAGCTGAAAGAAGATCATCGTATCCCGGATGTGCCTATCTTTCTGAACAGTCCAATGGCCATTAAAGCCACAGAGATTTATTGTAAATTTAAGAGATTACACAAGCTGGACTATAAAGATTGCGAGCGTATTGATCGTCATACCCATTACGTCAGAACCATGGAAGAATCTATTGAACTGAACAACAAGAATTACCCCGCCATCATTGTTTCAGCCAGCGGTATGGCAAGTGGCGGTAGAGTGCTTCATCACCTCAAAACACTCGCCCATAACTATCGAAACAGCATTGTCTTTAGCGGTTTTCAAGCACCTGGGACTCGGGGTGATGCCATGGTCAACGGCGCAACCCAGATCAAAATGCACGGGCAATTCATACCTATCAAAGCTGATGTCTTTCAGCTGGAAACCTTCTCCGCACACGGCGATCAGAAAGACCTTCTCAAATGGTTGAATAGCATCCAGCCGAAACCCAGAAAAGTATTTATTAACCACGGTGAACCCAGTTCATCCAACGCGCTAAAAAGTGAAATCGAAAATACCACATCAATTAATACCGAGTGCGTAGAACCGATGCAGACAGTTAACCTGTAGCCATCAAACAGCACCGAGTGCTCGCAGAGCTGTAACGAAGAAAGATTCTAATGATGCGTCAGTGACAAAATTCAGGGCTGGGTTTACCCTATACCTGTTTAGAACTAACTGCCCATTTCAAAAACATCAGGACGTGAATTGATGGAATCTTCTGAAATTGAATACCCCTTCATCATTGGCCACAGAGGGGCCGCTGGTTATGCGCCGGAGAACACCTTGGCTTCATTAGAACTTGCCTATCAGCTGGGCGTTCGTTTTATTGAAGTCGACGTGATGCTAACAGCAGATAATCACGCCATCATTTTCCATGACCACTCTCTGGATCGGGTAACAAATCGTCAAGGGCGAGTATCAAAGTTCAAATGGAATAACCTACAACAGCTCGATACGGGAAGTTGGTTTCATCCGGATTACTCCGATCAACGTATTCTCCACCTGAAAGACCTCATCACCTTCGCCAATGATCGATCGGATTTGATTCTTAACATTGAATTAAAGCCCCGTCGGACCAATTCGGTTCTAACGGCCACAAAAACTATCCGATTACTAAAACGTGAACTGCAAAACCCTGAACGGCTGATTCTATCCAGCTTTGATGCGCTCGCCCTGAAAACAGCACAAATGCTTTGGCCAAGCTGCTATCGAGCACTGAATATAGACACCCGCTATTCGGGCTGGTTGTTTCTTGCCAAGAACCTGAAGTGCAAAGCGGTGCACATCAATCAACAGCAAGTCACCTCAGCGTTCATCAACCAATGTCACAGGACAAACATGGCCGTTCGCAGTTATACAGTCAACGATCCATTAAGAGCGCGTCAGCTTATGGCAATGAAAATTGACGGGCTCTTTACTGACCGCCCAGCGGATCTATTTAACCACATTTTCTAATGACGCTTTTATGACCATCATGCCGGATCAAGATCAACACATCGCATTCGATGTCGAAAAACTGAAAGCCTCATTAGCAAGGTACCCGTTTCGTCGTAATATTCTGAAGACCAAGCATCAGGCGTCCGTCGCCATCATTCTAAGATGTGATGAAGAGAGACCTGAACTTTTGATGATTCACCGAGCGGTTAAATCCGGTGACCCATGGTCTGGACACATGGCCTTTCCAGGCGGAAAACATCAGCCCGAGGATGATTCCTCGTTAGACACAGCCATTCGTGAAGTCTATGAAGAAATTGGCTTACACCTTAAACCCTATCAGAAAATTGGTCGATTATCCGACATCGTCACACGACATCATGATCGTAGAAGCCTGATGAAAATTACGCCTTGGGTATTTCTTTTACCGAAAGGTGAATCACAGCCGCATCAACTTCAGCTGAATCATGAAGCTCAGTCATACCACTGGCTTCCCCTATCTACCTTTGAACAAAGCAAGCGTACTCAATACACCTGGCGTATACGAGCCCTAAAACGCTTCAATCTGTCGTTGAATCTCCCCAGCTATCGCTATCAGGATAAAATCATCTGGGGTTTATCCTTGATCATGCTCGATGAATTTCAGCACGTCCTCGAGCAACAAGGAACAACCACCCGAAGCCTGACTAAGAAGATAAAACAGTACTTTCAGTAAGCCATGATAAGGAACCTCTGAATAGCTAAGCCACAATAACTTACATAACTACAATAGGAATTCGCAGTTTCATCTACTAATATCAATAAGATAAACCATGCTACAAAGAGTTGCTTCAGTGACATGCTTCGCTTAATAAAAAAAATAACCCGTCTGAACCCAATTACGTTTGTTCTTCTCGGCCTTCTTTCCACACACACTTTGGCCGAATGGAAACTGACCAAAGAAAGTCATAACATACAATTATACCGCTCGGTAGACGCTACCAATGAATTCAAAACCCTGATCAAAGCTGAGATTAATGCCCCGCTTGCAACCGTTGTCGATGTCCTTGATGATCCCAACGCTTGTCAAAAATGGCTCTACCGTTGCCAAAGCACTCGCCATATCAGCGAAACAGAAGCGCACGATCATTACACCTATTACGTTCGTGACTACCCTTTCCCACTGAAAGACCGCCATGGCGTATTGCAAATCAATAAAGGGTATCAGGAAGAAGGTAAGTTCGAGATGACCTTCAACCTCGTTCATCGAATGACACCGGAAGACTCCACACTGATTATTCCTGAAAAGTTCACGGCGCAAATGCGCGTTCAGCAAAAGAACAGCACAACCACATCCATTGAACTTGAGCACACCTTAAACCCCGGCGGAAAGATTCCCAATTGGTTGAAGAAATCCATCCATGAAGAATACCCATATCACTCTATGCATAAATTACTGCAGTCTTCGCTTAAACGACTTAAAGCGAGTTCAATGGAGACAGCCAGCAGCTTCAATCGGGACATATAATCGGTTGTAAACTTTCGAGTATTTTCAGTATTTTGAGGCACAATGTGTCTCATGTCGCTTTTTAAACACAAAGCCTCTGCGCTACTTTCCCGCGTAATAAAATTTCGATAAAGTAGACGGCCATAATAATTATTAGAAAGGCATGTTCCATGTTAGGCAATACTTTGGGGAAGTCATCCAACTGGCTTCTAAGCATTCTATTATTTTCTGTATCCTTTGTTGTTTCAGCCAATCAAGACTGGTCTCTTGAAAAAGAAGACGAGGGCATAAGCATTTATTCTCGTGCTGTAGATTATTCTAACTTCAGAGAATTCCGTGCCGAAGTAACCCTTGAGACCTCGATCGACAGCATCATTGCCGTATTCCAGGATCCGAATTCGTTCACTCACTGGGTACACCAATGCTCCAGTGCAGAAGTTATTAAGCAAGAATCTTTTCTCGATATCTACGTTTACCAGGTCAGTGACATGCCATTGTTAGTGAGCGATCGTGACATTGTGATTCGAGACGTGTACAGCTACTCCAAAGATTTCAAAAAGTGGTCCATCGACGTTCAAGCCGTTGATAATGTATTGCCCGAAACGGACAAGATCCGAATCAATAATTCCAACGGCATTTACAACCTTCACCAGCAGGAAGATGGTACAGTTAAGATCACCTGGTTCCAGCATGCAGACCCGGCCGGTGCACTACCTTCCTGGTTAGTGAACTCTCTGATTGTCGACTTCCCGTTTAACACGCTAAGCAGTCTGAGAGAGTTGGTTAAAGAAGAGAAATACGCCACAGCCAAAATCGGTTACGAAGACGGCGTCCCAACCCATTGGGCTGTAAGAAACTTCTAAGCACTTTCTGACGATAGAAAACGGCGCTGATAGGAGACTGTGTGAAAATAGTTTCCCTAATAGGGCAAAATAACCGCGACACAGTTCGCGGTTATTTTTTATGAGATACAAGCAAGGCCAACCCAGGCACCAAACTTCTCTTCTTCCACCAAGTATTGAAGATTAT
>Ga0255776_10002007_pt1 | contig 22986 bp, 19 predicted proteins | sample 071ome_19_FD_179974 | JGI IMG/M metagenome (GOLD analysis project Ga0255776, IMG submission 179974) | Coastal salt marsh microbial communities from the Groves Creek Marsh, Skidaway Island, Georgia - 071413AT metaG (version 2) | ecosystem: Environmental > Aquatic > Marine > Intertidal zone >... | reverse complement strand
TAATTGTAGGGTTGCTATTGGGTAACCTTATGGCTGTTTTAAGCTGGCGTTTTTTAACTGCTACTATTGGCGTGCGCTATAGACTTACGCTCTACTATCAGCTTGAAAAGATATGTGGTAAAAATTTGGTGGTCATCTACAACTTAGCCAACGGTATTTTGTTTTGCTTCTTGGCAGGTGCCATGATTACGGTTTCTGCCACAGCAGTAGGCATACCCTTTGATATGGAAATGCCCAAACTAACCGATACCCTTCCTAATGGTCCTACTTGGATTATAATCGTATTGAGTTTAGGTGTCGTAATATCTTTGATTGCCGCCAAGGGCTTTGCCACCGTTTCTAAAGCTGCCAATTGGATGTCTCCCCTCATTGTTTTTGGGTTCTTAGCGGCAGGGCTGGTTTCCCTAAACCAACTGGGTGTGGGTACTTTCTCTGATTTTTGGGCCCTCTGGGGTGAAGGGAGTGACCCTTTTCCCGGTCAACTTAAATATACCTTTTGGCATGTCTTTTTTTGGTCTTGGTTTGCCAACGCAGCCATGCATATTGGCATGTCTGATTTAACTGTTTTTCGTTATGCAAAAAAGGCTACTTCGGGTTGGACCACAGCAGCCGGAATGTATGTGGGGCACTATATGGCTTGGATTGCAGCGGCCCTATTGTATGCGGTCTATTTGCAATCTCCCGAGGCTCAGTTGCTGCTTCAAAATGGAGAAGCACCCCCCGTGGCTCCGGGTCCATTGGCATATAACGCCCTTGGTCTCTTTGGTATTTTGGTCGTGATTTTAGCTGGGTGGACAACCGCTAATCCAACCATTTATAGGGCTGGTTTAGCCTTTCAAGCCATCATGCCTAAAGTACACACCTTTTGGGTCACCATTTTAGCGGGAGCCGTGGCTACCTTGGCTGGATTATTTCCTGCTTTTGCCATGAAATTATTAGATTTTGTTGCCCTTTATGGTTTTATTTTGGCACCGGTAGGCGCTATTATTGTATTTGAACATTTTTTCCATAGAAGAGTGGGAATCATTCCCAATTATGCTGCCAAAGCTGGGTTAAATTTCAATTCTACAGTGCTTTTGGCTTGGGTGTTAGCAGCCGGTGGCTTCTATATTTGGTCTCAAATGGAGGGTATTTTTCTTTCGTTTATGACCCTTCCGGCTTGGCTTTGTTGTGGCTTGCTTTTCCTTTTATTTAGTAAGCTATTTCAAAGGGCAATGTAACACACCCCTGATTTTGCTCTGCAAAATCTTTTCCCTCTTTTTAGAGGGGATAATGGTTCCTCCTACTAAGGGAACTTGTGGGAAATTTATTGCTCCCGAATAAAATAGGCTTTAGCAACGCCAGACTCTAAGGTGCTAACGGATATTAACTGCCAACCTTGTTTGCCTAAGCGGTTAAAATTTTCTTCGGTAAGTTCAGATTTCTTAAAAACCTTATTGCTTATTATTTTGTATTCGAACGTTTTCATGAATTATCTTTTAAAACAATATACAAAATAATTAAAGTTTAAATAGACCCTTTAAAAAGGGTAGATTACTCATAATCTTTCTTTTAGGCATTCTGGTTTACTACAAATTTTTTAACTTAGTCTCTGATAACCATAAACAAATTAAAATGAAAAAATTCCTATTTCTATTAAGTATTGTATTGGTGGGGTGCCAACCCCCCAAAGAAAACACACCTGAGGAAACACCCACTTCCCCACCAGGTTATGTGATGCAAGAAGGTAAAAAATTAGCCGTTGATGATGCTAATCCAGAAAATTTAGCCTTTTGGGATCGCTACATACAAGCGCACAATGAGCGTGATTTAGAAACTATTGCAGCCATGAATAATGATTCCATTACAATCTATACCCATGATGGAAACAAAACCGTTGGTACAGCTGCACACCTTCAAAGTTTAGAAGCTTGGTTTGAAGCAGCAGCTCCCACATGGAACACCTATTTTTCTTATACCATGAAGATTGAAGGTCAGCAAGGCGCCTGGGTTATTTCGGGCCATGAAATGACTGAAACTCCTGGAGGAGAAACCCTCAAACACTATGACATTACCGATGCTTATATTGAAGATGGAAAAGTGAAAGCCTTTTGGGTTTATCAGAGAAAATAAAATTTTAATAAACCATTTTAAAACCAAAAATCAAGATGAAAAAACTAGTTTATTTATTTGCCTTTTTTATTTGTGGGCTTAGTTTACAAGCTCAAATTTTTACTCAAATTGAAGAAATTACATTAAAAGAAGGGGTAGAAGGGGACTATGAAGCCTTTGAAGCCTTTTGGGGTGTTGTGAAAGAAAAAGCAATTGCCGATGGCCACCAAACCGGCTGGTTTGTTTGGAAAGTAGATTCCAATAGCAATAATAACAATGCTTGGGCTCACTATTTAATTATTAATGTTTTTAAAGACAAGGCCCAAATGGAGGCTCAAAGCTCTCATCCTGCGGGTTGGTGGCAAGACTATGTTAAAGCTGCCCACAAAGGCAAAACCAAAAGCAAAGTGGTTAAAAAATATATTGCCGAAACCATGGATAATAAATACAGACAGAAGTCGGTGACCTATACCAACAAAAGGATTTCAGACTATATGATGCCTGGAGCTAATCCGTCAAAAGGCTTGGTGGGTTATTATTTAGGTTTGGAGCAACTCAATGAAGATTACGTTCCCTTTGAGTTGAATTATTTTAAACCCTCACACGAAGGCCGAAGATGGTGGTGGGAACTTAACGAAGTTGACAGTCGCTCAGACAATGCCTATCAGCCTGTGAGTCATATTATTTTTGAAATTCCTAATGAAGAGGCTCCCCAAATTAAAGAAGAGGACGTTTCTTTTACCGATAAGATGATGTCTAAATATGGACAAACCACACGCAAACTTCACGGGTGGTTACGAACCGAATTGGTGCTTTGGGAAATGTAATGACAAACGCAAAAAGACCCTCCAAAATGGAGGGTTTTTTTTGCTTGCAGGTCAATAGCGGAAAAGACTGTTCGCCATAGACGCCCAATATACCACTTGCACTTGAAGCAAATCAGCTAGAGGAGTGTGTTATCGCTTTTTTAGCCTACTTAAAGTTTCCGGTTTTATGCCTAAAAAAGAGGCTACATATTTACTGGGGGTGCGGGCTATAATTCTAGGATCGTAATTAGCCAGAAAATAGGAAAAGCGGGTGGCTGCGTCAGGTATTCTGCTAATCAGAGCGCGTTTTTGAGCAAGCTGGTAGTACTTTTCTAATCGCCTACATTTGGTTTTGACTGGTAGTATGTTTCATTCTTTTTTTTCGTTAAAACAAACTGGTCAAATAATTTACCTGTAGGAGTAAACGACCTATAGGTCAGTTGATCTTCTGCTATGCTTATGTACTGAAAGAGCTGAGTATTTTCCCCTGCTTTTTCTCGTTTAGCACCAAAAGATTCCCACCCTTCTGTGCTGATATTATACATTTTTCCACCGCTAACCGAAACCACATAAACCGGTCCCTTGAGCCTATTTTCATCATTTTTATTTACCTGTTTTGTTTCCTCATATACGGCCCCTCGGGCGTAGCTGTGATCATGACCTTGCAAAGCGAGGTCTACCTTATATTGCTCAAAAAGGGGTTGCCAATGCTGGCGCAATTCAGGATTATCTCTTCCGCCAGAAGCCGAAAAAACCGGATGATGGTAGGTCACTACCGTCCATTTTTTGGGATTATTGGCCAAAACTTTTTTGAGCCAATCGGCTTGTAATTCAATAGCTTCATTGCTGTTGAGGGCAATTACCCTTAAGTTTGGATAATCTACATAATAACAAGTCTCCTTAAGTCCTTCAGGGCCATTATTTGGAAAAGAAAATTGCGCTTTCCATTGGAGTGACAGAGCTTTGTTTTCTCTAGGCGACTCCTTATCTAATCCTCTGTATTCGTGATTTCCCGGCACGGCAATGGTCGGAATCTGACTGTGAATGAAACCTCCCGCGGCAAACCACTCATTCCATTGGGATTCATCGTGAGCATCATTCACTAAATCTCCTGCATGAATAAAAAAGTCAGCTTCGGGAGCTGTTTTAAATGCAGTTCGAATAACTCTAGACCACAATTCTAAAATATAATTTTGAGCATCTCCAACATATAAAAAAGAAAGGGATCCGGTGGTTTCTGGTTGTGTTTTGAATTGATGCCATTCGCTCTTAAAGCTGTCGTTGGCCACTCGGTAGGCATAGAGTGTGTTGGGGTTCAAATCTGTGACCACCACTTCATAAAAGGCCGATTCAAACCCATCTTCACTAGCTCCTGAAGTATCTACTAAACTTCTTTTAGCAGGTAGTCTCTTGGCTTTTTTGCGAAAGTTTGGATCATCTTCTGCAGGAATAATTTCAATATAGCCCACCTTGCTTTTTGGACTGCTTCTCCAGTTAATGCCAATGGCATGCGCCGGATCTTCTTGCGCACTCAACACCACATGGTCGGGAAAATAGTCGGGTGCTGCCCATTCTTTCATGATGGTGGCTAGGTCTTGAGCTTGTAGCCCGCCCCAAAAAGAGAGGCTCAATAGACTACAAAAAAGAAAAATTGGGGTCGTTTGGAATAGGCTTGCTTTCATTAAACAAAATATATTGGTGTTTTAAACTGTTTGTTAATTCATTTAAAACTACAAAAAAACTAGTTTGAAGCCACACTCTTTTTATACTATATAAAATATATTTCCACCCATTAATTCTACTTGTTGCTTCACTCAAAAACATCCCCCCTTAAAGTCAACTCAAATAAAATGCTACCTTTGAGAAACACACTACCTAGATAAAAATGAAAGACAAAAAACTTCGCAGCAGTGAATGGTTTGGGGGAGATACTAAAATGGGATTTGTGCACCGTTCTTGGATGCGCAATCAAGGACATCCAGACCATATGTTTAACGGCAGACCCGTCATTGGCATTTGCAACACTTGGTCTGATCTCACTCCCTGTAATGCACACTTAAGAGACTTTGCTGAAATTGTGAAGCGGGGCGTCTATGAGGCGGGAGGATTTCCCTTAGAATTTCCGGTTATGTCCTTAGGTGAAACCCTTATGAAGCCCAGCACCATGCTCTATCGCAATTTGGCAAGCATGGATGTTGAAGAAAGCATTAGAGCCAACCCCTTAGATGGAATTGTATTGCTCACAGGCTGCGATAAAACCACTCCCTCCACCATAATGGGGGCTTGCAGTGTAGACTTACCCACGCTAGTGGTGCCGGGAGGGCCCATGCTCAATGGCTATTGGAAAGGTCAAAAAGTGGGCTCCGGAACCTTAACTTGGCAAATCTCAGAGGGTTTAGTTAAAGGAGAAATTACGGGAGAAGAATTACGGGAAGCTGAATCTTGTATGAGCCGAAGTGCTGGGCATTGCATGACCATGGGAACAGCCTCTTCTATGGCTTGCACCGTAGAGGCCCTTGGTCTTACCTTACCCAACGCGGCAGCCATTCCAGCTGTAGACTCCAGAAAAAAAGTAATGGCACATTTGGCTGGTAATAGAATTGTTGAAATGGTTAAAGAAGATTTAACCCTTTCAAAAGTGCTCACTCGTGAGGCTTTCGAAAACGCCATTAAAATAAACGCCAGTATTGGAGGTTCAACCAATGTCGTTTTGCATTTGTTGGCCATTGCAAGAAGAATTGGAGTATCACTAGATTTAGAAGATTTTGATGCCCTCGCCAGTCGCTTGCCCATGATTGTGAATTTAATGCCTGCGGGGGACTATCTCATGGAAGACCTATTTTATGCCGGTGGCTTGAGTGCCGTAGTGAATGCTATGAAAGAGCATCTTAAACCCGCCCTAACCGTAAACGGAAAATCCCTAGTAGAAAATGCTAAAACAGTTGCCAGCTCCAATTCAGATGTTATTAGCGATTTGGAACATCCCTTTATGAAAGAAGCTGGTATTGCCATTTTAAAAGGAAATTTATGTGAAAAAGGGGCTGTGATCAAGCCCTGTGCTGCAAGTCCTCATTTGATGAAACACCGCGGCCGTGCTGTTGTTTTTGAATCTATTGAAGACTATCACGAACGTGTTAATGATCCCAATTTAGATATTGATAAAGATTGTGTTATGGTGTTAAAAGGAGTGGGACCTGTTGGCTATCCGGGTATGCCCGAAGTTGGCAATATGACCCTTCCAAAAAAATTACTGGATCAAGGCGTGAATGATATGGTGCGCATATCTGACGGCAGAATGAGTGGAACCGCTTATGGCACTGTGGTGCTTCACATTGCGCCTGAGTCTTCTGTTGGAGGAACCTTGGCCTTGGTTCAAAATGGCGACATGATTAGCCTTGATGTAGAAAATAGAAGTCTTCAACTTGACGTTTCTGCAACCGAATTAGCCGCTCGGAAAAAAAACTGGCAAGCTCCTCCCCCTCAAGCCAAAAGAGGATATGCTAAACTCTATATAGACAGCGTCAATCAGGCAGATGAGGGCTGTGACCTCGATTTCCTCAAAGGCGGTTCTGGGTCAGAAGTAAGTCGTGATTTGCATTAACTATGATTGTTTCTTTTCTCCTACTTTTTATTGCCGTTGCTCTAATTGTTTTTCTCACCGGACAACTTCAATGGCATCCATTTTTAGTGCTTATTTTGGTGAGTATTGGCTTTGGTTTAGCCTCGGGAATGGCTCCCGATATGGTGTTAACCACACTCCAAAAAGGTTTTGGCGATACGCTGGGCTCCATAGGCATCATCATTGTGGTTGGGCTCATCATAGGAACCTTTTTTGAGAAATCGGGTGGGGCAATTGTCATTGCCAATTTATTTGTTAGGCTTTTGGGTAGCAAACGAATGCACACTGCCATCGCTTTTATGGGCTATTTGATTTCTATTCCGGTATATGCCGACTCCGGATTTGTAATTCTCACCCCCATCAATAAAGCCTTGACCAAAAAGGTGGGGCTTTCGCTAGCCGGAACGGCAGTTGCTTTGGGCATTGGGCTTACGGCTTCACATACTATGGTGCCGCCTACACCCGGTCCACTAGCCGCCGCTGCTATTATTGGAGCAGATTTGGGCTGGGTGATTGTGATTGGTCTAGTGGCTAGTATTTTGGGACTATTGGTTTGCATTCGATTTTCTAAATATATGGGCGAAAAAATATGGATTGAATCTGATTCGGCCTCTCCTACTGATGAAGAAAACACAACCGAACAACTCCCTTCTTTAACCAAAACCATACTCCCCATTTTCACACCCTTATTGCTCATTGTTATACGAGCCGTTGTAGAATATCCCGGATTTCCCCTAGCCGACGGAAACTTGAAAAGCTTCATTGCCTTTATTGGGCACCCTATAACGGCTCTTCTTATCGGGATGTTTTTAGCCTTTAGAATGCCTGTCCAAAAAAACGCCAAAAGAATTTCACAAGGGGGGTGGTTGGGCAAGGCCATACAAGGATCTGCCACCATAATATTGATTACAGCTGCTGGCGGTGCCTTTGGAAAAATGATTCAGGCATCGGGCTTTCACCATGCTATTGAACCCCTCATCAAAACCTTACCCTTGGGTTTACTCCTCCCTTTTTTAATGGCCGCTTTAATTAAAACTGCGCAAGGTTCCTCAACCGTAGCGCTGGTTACAGCAGCCTCTATTGTCTTTCCCCTATTAGAGGCTTTAGCCCTAACCTCTACTATTGATAAAGCTTTAGTTGTTATTGCCATCGGTGCAGGTTCTGCCGTTGTTTCTCACGCCAATGATAGCTTTTTTTGGGTCATCACACAGTTTTCGGGCATGAGCGTTCCACAAGGCTATCGACTTCATTCATTGGCCACGCTTGTATTGGGCTTAACGGTCATTTCTATCCTTCTGATTTTTAAAGGCTTGCTTGGGCTTTTTGCTGGATAAACTTGGAGTTGCGTTTATTTTCTAGCGTGCATTGAAAGGCTGTAGCTTTTATAAATTAATATAAAAGTCGTTTTGCCTTGAATCGTATTGTTCCTGATTAAACTGATGAAGATAGGAACCTTTATTGGAGGAGCTCATGTCCTTCTCCTCTAGTTTGATCAAGAGGTTCATAGATTTTATTTTATTGATAAAATTTCTCTTATCAATCGTTTTTCCTAAAATAGCTTCATATAATTTTTGAAGCTGCCGCATGGTAAATTTTTCGGGCAAAAGTCCAAAACCAATAGGACTAATTGAAATCTTATGTCTTAATCGTTTAATTGCCTTTTCTACCATCTCATTGTGATCGAAAATCAAATCGGGAAGTTTGGAAAAGCTAAACCATTCTGCATTAAATCTCTTGTTTAAATCCCTTCCATGACTGTCAGTATTAATCAGGGCATAATAAGAAACCGATACTGTTCGTTCTTGAGGATCTCGGTCTACCTCGCCAAAGGTATATAACTGCTCCATGTAGATATCACGAACACCGGTCAAATCATACAAAATGCGATTGGCAGCCCGAACAAGCGTTTCTTTATTTTCAAGAAATCCACCAATTAAAGACCATTTGCCTTTTTCGGGTTCAAAATCTCTTTTGATAAGAAGCACTTTCAATTCTTCGTTATCAAAACCAAAAATGATACAGTCTAGAGCAAGAAAAATTTTGTCTTCGGGGTTATAATTCTGACCCATGTTTTTATCGCTTTTCTGCTACCAATGTACTAAATTGAACAATATCTACCTTAGCCTTTTGGCTGTAGGGTTATAAACAAATGCTTTTTTAGGTTTAAATTAGAAGTTGAAATTCTTTATTTTTAAATACGAAAGGGTTTTTTACGTCAAAAGGTTTTGCCAAACAAATAGAAGTTAAGCGTGTCTTTTATGAGGTGCCTTTTTGGAAAAACAGCAAGACCCAACCGAAAATGATAAATTAGCTACCATGAAAATAGTTTCCCTAGTCGTATTAAATATACTGCTGACGGTTGTTTCTTGCACATCTGGTGAAAAAGAAACCCCTTCAAAAAATCAAACCGAAAAAGGCTATCAAATTGAGCCGGTAGACATTCAACAAATTCAATTAACCGATTCGTTTTGGTTGCCCATCATAGAGCGTGTACAAGAAAAAACCATCGCCTATGCGCTTGCTAAATGCGAAGAAGAGGGTCGAATTGAAAATTTCTTAATAGCCGGGGGTCAAATGGAGGGAACCGTTAGAGGAGAAATGCCCTTTGATGATACTGATGTTTATAAAATTATAGAAGGCGCTTCTAATTCCTTGATAAGTGCCCCCAATAAGCAACTCGAAAATTTATTGGATTCTTTAATAAGCATCATTAAAGTGGGGCAAGAAAAAGACGGATATCTCACCACTTGGAGAACCATCAATCCGGCAGAGCCTCCAGCCACTTGGGTAAAAGTGGAAGAAGGCAAACGCTGGGAATCCTTGTTTATGAGTCATGAACTCTATAATGCCGGACACCTCTACGAAGCGGCCGCTGTACACTTTAAAGCTACCGGCAAAAGAAATTTTTTAGACCTTGCCCTAGCCAACGCCGATTTGATGGTGCAAACATTTGGTGATAGCCCCCAACAAATTAAAGCCGTTCCGGGTCACCAAATCATTGAGACAGGCTTGATAAAGCTCTATCAACTTACACAAAAGGAGGCCTATCTCAACTTGGCCAAATATTTTTTAGACAACCGTGGAAATCCTGAAAATCACGACCTTTTTGGTCCTTATTCCCAAGACCATGCGCCAGTAGTGGAACAAGATGAAGTGGTGGGTCATGCTGTTAGAGCCATGTATATGTATGCTGCATTGACCGATATTGCAGCGCTGCAACAAGATCGCTCATATGCCCAGGCTGTTTCTAATTTGTGGAACAATATGGTGTCTAAAAAGATTTATGTCACCGGGGGAATTGGAGCCAAGCACGAAGGGGAGGCTTTTGGTGCAAATTATGAGCTTCCTAATTTAACCGCCTATAATGAAACTTGTGCCGCCATTGGCGATGTGTATTGGAATCATAGATTGCATAACCTCTATGGCGATGTTAAATATTTTGATGTAATCGAAAGAACCTTATACAACGGATTGATCTCCGGATTGTCTTTGGATGGGGTCAACTTTTTTTATCCCAATGCCCTTGAGTCCGATGGCGTCTATCAATTCAATCAAGGGGCTTGCACAAGAAAGTCTTGGTTTAATTGTTCTTGCTGCCCAACCAATCTTATTCGATTTATCCCCTCTATCCCCGGATTGATTTATTCAAAATCTAAAGAGGCTATTTATATTAATCTTTATGCATCAAGTAAAGCCACTATCGATTATAATGGCCAAGCTATTGAAGTAGAACAAAGCACACAATATCCGTGGGAGGGAAAAGTAGCAATTGCTGTATCGCCTCAAGAAAAAATGCATTTCACGCTAAAACTCAGGGTTCCGGGTTGGAGTAGAAATGAAGTTTTACCAAGTGATTTGTATGCCTATTCTAATGAAAGTATGCCTCAACCCACCCTTCATTTAAACGGTCAAAAAATGGACGCTTCTATTCAAGATGGCTATTTTATCTTAAGCAGAAAATGGGATCAGAATGATCGTGTTGAGATCACCTTTCCTATGCGTGTTAGAACGGTTCAAGCCAATGAAAAAGTAGCTGAAGATCGCGGAAAATTAGCCCTAGAATATGGGCCTTTAGTCTATGCCGTAGAAGGGATTGATAATCCTCAATTTGAGCAGGTTAGGGTTTCTTCAACAGATCAATTTAGCGTTCAATATGAAACTCTTTTAAAGGGAGTGAACACCATAAAATGGGATCAATTTAAAGCCATTCCCTACTATGCTTGGTCTAATAGAGGCATTGGAAAAATGAAAGTTTGGCTAACCGAAGAATCGATAAAAAAAGAATAGAAGCAGTCTTTTAAGTGTTTCATAAACACTTATGGGGTGTTTTATTATATTTGATGTAATAGAGCAAGATGAAAAAATATGTTATAGGTCTAGATTTTGGTTCAGATTCCGTTCGAGCTGTTTTGGTTGACACCCAAAATGGAGCCGAATTGGCTACTGAGGTTTTTTGGTATCCAAGGTGGAAAGAACAAAAATATTGTAATGCCAGTTGCAACCAGTTTCGACAACATCCATTAGACCATATAGAGGGGCTTGAACATACCATTAGGGCGGTAGTATCTCAAAGCAAGGTGCCTCCTGAAACTATTGTTGGCATTTGCATAGACACCACCGGCTCTTCTCCTTTGCCTTTAGCGCAAGATGGAACCCCTTTAGCCTTAGTTGAAGGTTTTGAAGAAAACCCCAATGCCATGATGGTCCTTTGGAAAGATCATACGGCGGTGCATGAGGCAAATGAAATTAATCAGTTGGCAAAATCTTGGGGTGGTGTTGATTATACCCTATACGAAGGAGGAATCTATTCCACTGAATGGTTTTGGGCTAAAATTTTACATATTGCCAGAGTCGATCAAGCCGTAAAAGAAGCAGCCCATACTTGGATGGAACACTGTGACTATATGACCTATTTGTTGTCTGACACTAAAGACCTGACCACTTTTAAGCGGAGCCGATGTGCAGCAGGTCACAAGGCAATGTGGCACAAGAGTTGGGGTGGCCTGCCCGACAAAAACTTCCTTTCCCAATTAGATCCTTATTTGGCCCAATTGAAAGACCACCTCTATGAAGAAACGTATACTTCTAATGACATAGCGGGGCATCTTTCGGAAGAATGGGCCAGCAAGCTGGGCTTAACTACCAAAACAGTTCTTGCGGTGGGCACCTTTGATGCGCATGCCGGAGCAGTAGGCGCTCAAATTGAAAAAAACACTTTGGTACGGGTCATGGGCACTTCAACGTGTGATATTATGGTGGCTCCCCAAGAAATAATTGGCAATCATTGCGTTAAAGGCATTTGTGGACAAGTGGAGGGCTCTGTCATTCCCGGAATGATTGGATTAGAAGCCGGCCAATCTGCTTTTGGTGATGTTTTGGCTTGGTTTAAAGACCTTTTGGCTTGGCCCATTGAGCATTTGGTGCTGTCTTCTGCTGTTCTTTCTGACCCTCAAAAACAAAAATTACAGGACGATATAGATCAAAACCTCCTTAAAACCTTAACGGAACAAGCCCAACAGATTCCCTTAGAAGAAGCCATCCCCGTTGCCTTAGACTGGGTGAATGGCCGAAGAACACCCGATGCCAATCAAGAATTAAAAAGCGCCTTAATGGGAATTTCATTGGGCAGCAAGGCCCCTCATCTCTTTAAAGCTTTAATTAACGCAATCTGTTTTGGGGCTAAAATGATTGTGGATCGTTTTGAAAATGAGGGCGTAAAAATTGAAACGGTGATTGGCATTGGTGGGGTTGCCCGAAAATCGCCCTACATTATGCAAACGCTCGCCAATGTGCTCAATATCCCCATAAAAGTTGCTGAATCTGACCAAGCACCTGCTTTAGGTGCCGCCATTTATGCTGCGGTAGCTGCCGGGGTTTATCAAAAAGTTACAGAAGCTAGCGCTGTTTTAGGAAGTGCTTTTGAGGCCGAATATTTTCCTCAGCCGGAGGCTGTTAAATATTATACAAACGCCCTTCACGACTACAAGGCCTTGGGCGAATTTGTAGAACAAATAACCCATAAAAAAGAAAAATGATTTCCAAGTATAAATCCCTTAAAGAAGAGTGCTTTGAAGCCAATCTTCAACTCAATGCCTTAAATCTTGTGGTCTATACCTTTGGCAATGTAAGTGCCGTAAATAGAGCCGATGGGGTTTTTGCCATTAAACCCAGTGGGGTGCCCTATGCACAATTAAAACCCGAGGATATCGTAATTCTTGATTATGACAATACAGTGGTTGAAGGAACCTTGCGCCCTTCATCCGACACAAAAACCCATGCCCATTTGTATAAAAATTGGGAAACAATTGGCGGAATTGCCCATACGCATGCCACCTATTCTGTTGCTTGGGCACAAGCTCAAAAAGACATTCCTATTTTTGGCACCACCCACGCCGATCACCTCACTACTGATATTCCCTGTGCTCCGCCCATGTCTGATGAATTGATCAAAGGAAATTATGAGCACAACACCGGCATCCAAATCATCAATTGTTTTACGGAGAGAAAGTTATCCTACAAAGAAGTAGAAATGGTACTTCTGGGCAATCACGGTCCGTTTACATGGGGTGCAACAGCGGCACAAGCGGTCTATAACAGCAAGGTGCTGGAGGTGGTAGCAGAAATGGCTTATATAACCTTGCAAATTAATCCACAAGCCCCTCGATTAAAAGACGCATTAATTAAAAAACACTACGACCGTAAACATGGCAAAGATGCCTATTACGGGCAATAATTAAATCATAATCTAACATGATAGACATTTCAAAAAAGGAGGTTTGGTTTATTACCGGAAGCCAACATTTATATGGCCCTGAAACCTTACAACAAGTAGCCCAAAATGCCAAGACCATTACAAAAGCTTTTGAGGAGTCTAAAGACATCCCTGTTAGGGTGGTCTATAAACCTACAGTTAAAACAACGGAGGAAGTATATGAAACCTTAACAGCGGCCAATCAAACCAAAGATTGTATTGGTGTCATTACCTGGATGCATACATTTTCGCCCGCCAAAATGTGGATTAGAGGACTAACAGCCCTACAGAAACCGCTCCTACATTTGCATACCCAATATAACCGAGATATTCCTTGGGACACTATCGATATGGATTTTATGAACCTCAACCAGGCTGCCCATGGCGATCGGGAATTTGGATTCATAGTTAGCCGTTTGCGCAAAAACCGCAAAGTGGTGGTGGGACATTGGGCAGAAGCCTCGGTGCAGCAAAAAATTGGAGCTTGGACACGCGTTGCGGCCGGATGGGACGATTGGCAAGGAGCTAAATTTGCACGTTTTGGGGATAATATGCGGTTTGTTGCTGTAACCGATGGAGATAAAGTTGAGGCCGAAACTCAATTTGGCTTTTCTGTCAACACCTTTGGCATTGGCGATTTGGTTGCCCAGATTAGCGAAATCCCAAAGGCGGCTATAGAAACGCTCATTCAAGAATATGAAGCTTCCTATGATATGGCGCCTTCGTTATTGAAAGGAGGGCAACATAGAGCTTCTTTAGAAGAGGCCGCTAGGATAGAGTTGGGCCTTGAAAAATTCTTGGTTGCAGGAGGTTTTAAAGGGTTTACCGATACTTTTGAAGACCTTCATGGCATGAAACAACTGCCAGGAATTGCCGTGCAACGTTTAATGCAAAAAGGCTATGGCTTTGCTGGTGAAGGGGATTGGAAAACGGCTGCCTTAGTTCGGGCTCTAAAAGTTATGGGAACTGGATTGCAAGGGGGAAATGCCTTTATGGAAGACTATACCTATCATTTAGACCCAAAAGAGCCGAGAATTTTAGGTTCCCATATGCTAGAAGTAGATCCTGTTTTAGCTGCCGATAAGCCCTCTTGCGAAATTCACCCCTTAGGAATTGGGGGAAAAGAAGATCCTGTTCGCTTGGTGTTTAATGGCAAAGCCGGTCAATCTTTGGTAGCAGCCCTTATGGATTTTGGCAATCGATTTAGACTCGTTATTAATAAAACCGAAGGAGAAACAATAACCAAAAAACTACCTAAACTACCCGTGGCACGAATCATGTGGAAACCCCTCCCTGATTTTGAGACTGCCACTACCGCTTGGATTTTAGCCGGGGGGGCGCACCACACTTGCTACAGTGAAAATATTAGCGTAGAACAGTTGGAAGACTTTGCCGATATTGCCCAAATTGAAGCCTTGGTGATTGACGAAAACACCAATCTTAGAGACTTTAAAAATACACTACGCACTAATGAGGCCTATTTTGCCTCAAAAAACTTTTGATGACCTTCTAAATTAAATGCATTATGAAAACGCTAAAACATTTCCTGTATCAATTTCTAATCCTTGCGCTTAGCATGTCGCTAATCAATTGTAAAGGAGATCCTAAAAAACAAAGCAAACTCAATATGGAAGAACAAAGCACTATCACCAAAACCCCATATGGAAAACTACCTGACGGCACTGTTATAGATCAATATACTTTAAAAAACACAAATGGAATGACGGTTGGTATTATTACCTATGGAGGAATAATAACTTCTTGGACAGCTCCCAATAAAGAGGGCGTTTATGAAGATGTCGTTTTAGGCTATACCCAATTGGAAGAGTATCTCAACGGCAGTCCCTATTTTGGCGCCCTTATTGGACGATATGGTAATCGCATTGCTCAGGCAAAATTTGCACTTGACGGAAAGGAATATACTTTAGCAGTCAATGATGGGCCCAATCATTTGCACGGAGGTCTAAAAGGATTTGATAAAGTGGTCTGGAATGCCACTCAATCAAAAACCGATAGTGGTGTTTCTCTAGTGCTTCGCTATTTGAGTGCCCACATGGAAGAAGGGTATCCTGGAAATTTAGAGACCACTGTAACCTATACCCTTACCCCTAACAATGTGTTGGAAGTAGAATATCAAGCCATTACCGATCAAAAAACGGTTGTAAACTTGACCCAACACTCCTACTTTAATTTATCGGCTGATTTTTCAAAACCCATTGTAGACCACCAGATAAGTATTGATGCCGATAGCTATTTACCCGTTGACGAAACCTTAATTCCCACTGGAGAATTTGCCGAAGTACAAAACACTCCTTTTGATTTTAGAAAGGCCAAAACCATTGGAAAAGACATTGACACAGATCACGATCAATTGAAAAAGGGACTGGGCTATGACCATTGTTGGGTGCTCAACCATCAAAATCAGGGCTTGCGATTTGCAGCCTCTGCCCACCACAAAAAAAGTGGTCGATTGTTAGAAGTATATACCGATGAACCTGGCATGCAATTTTATACGGGCAATTTTCTAGATGGTACTTTGCCCAATAAGCAAGGAGGAACCTATGCCCACAGAACCGGTTTTTGTTTGGAAACCCAACATTATCCAGATAGTCCAAATCAGGAAAACTTTCCTTCTGTGATTTTGAATCCTGGAGAAACATATACCACAAAAACAATCTTTAAGTTTTCCGTAAAATAAGAGAGGCGACTCCTTTTATTTTTTGGACAATAGGGTTTTTCGCTGAGATTCGTCCTCCCAAAAAAGTGAGGTTAAGTGTGCTTTTGCTATCTTACCGTTATTAAAGTTGATATCTTATAAACACATGAAAACAAATGCTGCTTTTCTGTTACATGCTCTTTGGGGTCTCTCTATATTCCTGTTTAGCTTAGTTTCTCCTCGCCTTAATGGGCAAGAGGGTCAAAAGAAAAAGTTCAATTTTGTGGTCATTTTTACGGATGATTTGGGCTATGGTGATTTGAGTTGTTTTGGCCACCCTTCCATTGTAACTCCCGTGTTGGATCGAATGGCAATGGAGGGTCAAAAATGGACTAATTTTTATGTTGGCGCTTCTGTTTGTACTCCCAGTAGAGCCGCCTTATTAACAGGTAGGCTCCCGGTGAGAAATGGGATGATGAGCGATAAAGCGCGTGTCTTTTTTCCAAACTCTAAAAATGGGATTCCACACAAAGAAATTACCCTTGCCGAGCAGCTTAAAAAGGCCCACTACACAACCCATATGGCGGGTAAATGGCACCTAGGACACCGTGAAGCCTATTTACCTACCAACCATGGGTTTGACTACTACTATGGCATTCCCTATTCTAACGATATGGATATAACACGTAAACTCAATAGCTCCATGGATTATTGGGAATTATGGACCAAAGAATATGAAAATTTAACCCCACAAGATTTTAATGTGCCTCTTATAGAAGGTACTACTCAAATTGAGCGACCTGCCAATCAACATACCATCGTGAAGCGCTATACGGACGCCTCCATTAACGTGATTAACGAACACCAAAAAGGAGATCGTCCATTCTTTTTATACTTGGCTTACAATTTGCCTCACGTGCCTTTGTTTGCTTCTGAGCCCTTTATGGGCAAAAGTAAACGAGGGCTGTATGGAGATGTTGTAGAAGAAATTGATCATAACATTGGACGGCTTATTGAGGCACTCAAAAACAATGGGTTAGCCGAAAACACCATAGTGGTTTTCACTTCAGACAATGGCCCTTGGCTGCCCACCGAAATATCTGGTGGAAGTGCCGGTTTGCTTCGCGACGGAAAAGGATCCACTTGGGAAGGAGGCATGCGAGAACCAACCATCTTTTGGTCTCCAGGAAATATTAAACCAGGAGTCATTACAGAGCTCGGTACCACCATGGATTTGTTTACCACCTTTAGTAACCTTGCAGGAGTGGCTATTCCAACAGATCGAGTAATGGATGGAGTAGACCTAACTCCAGTATTGTTTCATAAAGAAAAAGGGCCTCGCAATGAAGTGTATTACTATCGCGAACGTGAGCTCTATGCCTTCCGCCTAGGTGCTTTCAAAGCCCATTTTATTACCAAACCCGGTTATGGTGGCGGAGAAAAAGTCTATCATGACCCTCCTCTTTTATTTAATGTAGACCAGGACCCTAGTGAGCGTTTTAATATTGCTACCAAACGACCTGACGTTTTGGAAAAAATCAAAAATGCCGTAGATGTGCATCGCGCTACTATGACAATGGAGCCTGATTTATTGCTTGAAAGAGATGCGCAATATCTCAATTGAACGAACTCCAGAGGGAGAGCATATAGTGCTTTTTTACAGCACTTGTTTGTTTAATCTACCAATAAAACCTCTTGTGTTTTTCTGAAGTTGTCAATGGCCACAAAATAGTCGGGGTCTTCTAATACATTGACTTCACAAATTTTTTCTGCTTTTTTAATTAGTTTAATGCAATCTGGTGAGAGATGTCTTAAATGGATATTTTTTCCGTTTTTAAGATAGCGTTCGGTCAACTTGTTGATGCATTCAATAGCCGATTGATCGGTGATTCGAGATTCTTTAAAATCTATGATTACCTCTTTTGGATCGTTTTGAATATCAAACTTACTGTTGAATAATTCAATCGAACCAAAAAACAAAGGCCCATAAATTTCATAATGCTTCACTCCATATTCATCTATGTGTTTTCGGGCTCGAATTCGCTTAGCATTTTCCCAAGCAAACACCAAAGAAGAGACAATAACTCCAGCGAAAACAGCAATAGCTAAGTCAAATAAAACGGTTAATGCTGTAACCAAAACAATCACCATAAGATCACTTTTAGGAACCTTATTCCAAATGCGAAAGGTGCTCCAGGCAAAAGTGCCAATCACCACCATAAACATTACACCCACTAGCGCTGCAATGGGAATTTGTTCAATATAGCGTGAGCCGAAAAGGATAAAAAACAGTAAGGCTAGGGCTGCTGTCACCCCAGACAAACGACCACGCCCACCTGATTTGATGTTGATTATGCTTTGTCCAATCATGGCACAGCCTCCCATGCCTCCAAAAAAACCGTTTATAATGTTGCCTAGCCCTTGCGCAGCACACTCGCGGTTTCCGCTACCGTGTGAATCAGTGAGTTCGTCAATCAGATTTAGTGTCATTAAAGACTCAATAAGTCCAATGGCCGCCAATATGCATGCATAAGGGAGTATAAACAATAGGTTTTGTAGGGACACTTCCACAATGGGAACGTTAAAACTTGGGAATCCTGCCTGAATTCCACTACCCCCATTGGCAAGCACAAAAGACCGTACCGTTTCAGTTTCCAAACCACCAAAAATTACCAAAGCGGATACAACTACAATTGCCGTTAGAGCTGCTGGAACTTTTTTGGTCAAAAAGGGAACGCCAATCATTATGGCCATAGTAAGGGCCACTAAACCCAACATGGTAAATAAGGGTGTTCCTGAAAGCCATTCACCTTGACTTTTAAACATGCCCAACTGAGATAAGAAAATGACAATTGCTAAACCATTAACAAAGCCCATCATGACGGAATGAGGAATCATTCGAACAAATTTTCCCAACCGCAGTAGGCCTGCAGCAACTTGTATGAGCCCCCCTAAAATGAGGGTTACGAATAAAAATTGCAGGCCAGCGGTATCGTTGCCGCCTATTTGATTGCCTTCGCTTACCAAATGCACCATGACCACCGCCATGGCTCCGGTAGCCCCAGAAATCATCCCTGGTCTGCCGCCAAAGATCGATGTTATAAGTCCCATCATAAAAGCCCCGTAGAGCCCAATTATGGGGGAAATTCCCGCTACGAAGGCAAAGGCAACCGCTTCTGGAACCAATGCTAAAGCTACGGTAAGCCCTGATAAAAGATCGTTTTTAAGACTTCCTCCGTTGGAGGTGTCAACTAATTGATACGCTTTCAAAAAAGTGGATTTTTTTTTTAATAAGCGGCAAAAGTAGATGAATTCAGGCGATAAGCCTATCTATTTCGTTGTTTAATTTTAGAGGAAATAAGTTTGAGCAATATTGCAGATGAAAAAGATTTTTTAAGCCCTCTTTGTTTAGCTAAAACTGATTTAATCTCAAGACTAGACTATTATATGGAACTTGCTGTGGGAGGGCATTTTCCTGCCACGGAACAAGCCCCTTTAATTCCCAATGAGATTTTTTCTTTTTTTCATTTAAAACAGCAACTTACTCAACTTTATAATACCCAAATTCGGGGCATTATTTTAGGGTAAACCTACTTGTCAAGAAACCTCATACTGTTCCATGATGTGTTACGAATAGGGGCCTACCTACAAGTAAAGAATGCTTGTATAATTTAGCCTCCATTTATTGCTTTCGCTCCTAGCATAAAAGTCCAGTTTTTTCTAATTTAGCCACAGAATTTACCCGTTTGAACAATCTGTCTCCCCTGTATTTTGTTTTTCTTTATCTGATCTCGATGTTAAGACCCATTGGCCCTAGCCTAGAATATATAATGAACTATGATTATATTTCTAAAGTGCTCTGCATCAACAAGGAAAAACCCCAATTAAAATGCGATGGTAAATGTTATTTATCTCAAAAGATAAAAAAACAAAATAATAATGTTCCTGAGAACATGCCTGAAATAGATCTATCAAAATACCCAATTGGGTTTGTTGAATTTCTCAAAATATCTTCGGGCTTAAAAAATTTAAGACCCGAGCATAATTTTGAAAATCTAAGTAGTGTTCCTAACGGATTCAATAATAGTTGTTTTCATCCTCCTGATGCTTGACACTAACGATCAAGTATGATTTTTTAAGAACAATTATTAATTACCCAGATACAAAAACAATGAAAAAATTAAATTTCGTCATTATAATAATGACGTGTGTCCTGAATATTTATGCTATTCAGGCTCAAAATGATATTCAATGGTCATCTAATAGACCAGATGGACATGGTCCTATTTCGATAATGGGAGATCATACTCATTCTAAAGGTGAATGGATGATTTCCTATCGGTTTATGAATATGACTTCAGATGGATTAATTCAGAATAGATCAAAAATTGCTGAGCAAAAAGTGCTTGAAAAATTTATGATGTCTCCAAGAGAAATGGAAATGAAAATGCATATGTTCGGACTCATGTATGCAGTTAATAACAAATTAACATTGATGAGCATGTTACCCATTGTCTCCAAAGAAATGACGGGTGTCAATAGAATGGGAATGATTATGAATAATTCCGTCAAAGGAATTGGAGATATGAAAGCATCTGCTCTCTATAATATCTCATCTAAAAACAGATTAAACATTATTGGTCAATTGGGACTATCGCTTCCAACGGGCAGTATCGATAAACAAAACATGAATGATCTAATTTTGCCATATGGTATGCAACTTGGTAATGGAAGTTTTGGAGTCTTTACTGGAATTGTATTGAACAAACAATTTGACTATTTTTCTATAGGATTTCAAAGCAAGTACGATTTTCAACTCAGTGAAAATGCTCAAAACTATAAACGTGAGTCTGTATTTTCAGCATCTACGTGGTTTGCTTATAAAATTTCTAAATTTTTCTCAATTTCTTTAAGTGGACATTCAACAAACAAAGGATCTTTAAAAGGGAAAGATAGGCGAATGAATGAAATGATGTCTCCTCCATCAAATACAGCAAATTATGGAGGGTCGCTTTTGATCTATGGGCTGGGAACAAATTTTTACATTCCTGAGGTTGTATTAAAAAATGTTCGTGTTCAGGTAGAGGTTCTTAATCCCATTGCCCAAAACCCAGATGGTATTCAATTGGAAACCAATGCTAAGGGCATTATCGGCATACAATATTCTTGGTAGTTTGCAAAAAAATATTGAGTTCTAGATGCTATCCATATAAATCAAAAGATTTAATGACCTTTTGGTATCGCGAAAAAAATAAAATCAAAGATGTGATTGACATTAATTGGAATCTCTGACTACAAAGGATAAGATTGAAGCATTTATAAGACTACATATTCAAAATGTAAGCATTGAACTTATTTGTGAAACTTTTGATCTTTCTGTAAATGCTTTATATAAAACCTTAGGCAACGTAAAGCCCGGTGAAATCATACGAAAGGAAAGGTTCAAAATTGTAAAAAGAATGCGACGAGAAAAAGCTTCGGAAGAAGAAATTGCAAAAGCAACAGGGTTTTCTGTGAGCTATCTTAAAAAGGTCTAATTCATGTTTTTGAACTAGGCTATAACCATCACATTACAAACTTTCCCCAAACAACTCCCCCCTAAAACCACTGCACAGTAATCCTAGCTTAAGGCAATGACAGCAATGGATTAGAGAGAATTTGGATTGTGTCCATTGTTGTAAAAAAAACAGTTTTCCGAAACTGATATCTGTTAGTTTGCTAATTAGTAAACTTTACATTCCAATAAGATGCTATAGTTTTTAACTCTTGATCAGTTAAGTAAGTAACTGCTCCATGCTTTGGTCTGTCAAAATTTGATGTTTTCATTACGCCTTCATTAAATTTGCCTAAATGCTTATAATTAATAAAATCTATTGTTTCGCTAAAACCCATATTATTAGGTTTAGCTCCATAGATGTCATACATGAGCACAAAGGTGTCTGAGCCTAGTCGCCTAAAAACATTAGGAGCCTCTGTAGACACTACATTAGGGTCAATTCGCTTGCCTTCTACCACAAAATTTTTATTTATGCTTTCTGAATGAGCATAATATATTTTAGCATCTGAAACAAAATACATGTGGTATTTATCATTGACTTTAGTGATGTCTGCATCAATTCCACTGATTCCCTCAATTTTAGTAGGTAAAGTTTCCAATTTTGTAAACTGATCATTAGCATAAGAATAATATATGTTTGCATATTTATTGTCATAACGAATAGTAAAGTAAACCATCATTTTCTTTGAGATTGGATCATAAATTGTCTGAGGTGCCCAAGAACAGTCAATATCACCTAATTCTGGAAAATAACGATCAACTCTAAAGTTAGAGTGTGTCCAATTTATCAGATCATATGATTTCATAAGCACTAATGCTCTATTGTTTCCCCATCCATATTTTTCAGAGGGGCGTTCCCAATCTGTATTTCTAAAGCCTTTTTGTTTTCCGTAAATATGTAAATCAGTCATTACAAGATAAAATGCTCCATCAGGTCCTCTAGTGATATGAGGGTCCCGTAGTCCTTTTTGTTCAGCCAACATTTCGCCATTTAATATTGGCTCTCCATCATTTAGGTCTGTAAATGAATATCCATCTTTGCTTATAGCAAAGTATACCGAATGCGTTTCGTCTTTAAAATAAGTGAGTAAATATCCAGAATAGCTCTTTTCAATAGACAGTGGATTAACAACTGGCTTTTTTAATGAGGACACAATATTAATCTTCTCTTGAATTAATGATTCTATATTCTGTGCATTTATTAAATTTAAAACGAATAAAAACAGTATAGAAACATTTAATCTAATTCGACTTTTCATACGTTAAAAATAGTAAGTTTCTTTTACATCTTTGCTTACTAAAATTAATTGAAAAGAAAAACCGTTTTGTAAGTCCATCCCTCTTTGCTTAGATTAGAGGAGTCTGATAAATATTAGATTATTACCCATCACATATCCATATAAACCCCTACAACTCCCCCCTAAAACCACTACAAAGCAATCTTATCCTAAGGCAATGACAGCAATGGATTAGAAAAGATTTAGATTGTATCCATTGTTGTAAAAG
>Ga0255776_10002002_pt1 | contig 23024 bp, 19 predicted proteins | sample 071ome_19_FD_179974 | JGI IMG/M metagenome (GOLD analysis project Ga0255776, IMG submission 179974) | Coastal salt marsh microbial communities from the Groves Creek Marsh, Skidaway Island, Georgia - 071413AT metaG (version 2) | ecosystem: Environmental > Aquatic > Marine > Intertidal zone >... | reverse complement strand
AGCTTGAGCCAGGTCGCCCGCGTCTGCTCCAGGTGTGTCGATAAAGGTGATGATCGGCATTGCACGGCTGGCGTAGTTTTTTGCCTGTTGTGCCGCACGGTTGTGATGTATGGGGCCCCAGGCTCCGTTGGCATGGGAGCGGTTCTGACAGATAAAACCGACACGCCGAATCTGGCCACCAAAGTCGAGGTCTGCTTCTGCGCAGTAGAGTGGGCCGTCTTCAACTTCTGAAATTACACGTACAACCAGATGTTTAACGATGCTTTTGGCGTCAGTGCGCTGAGGGTTTTCGCTAGGCGCAACGACGCTCTGAATATAGTCGTCGATGTTTAGCTTTCTCAGTCGGTCCAGCTCAATAGCACATTCTTGTGGTGCAATCAGGCCTTTGACTTTGTGATCAACCGCGTTGTCCTCGTACTCAGGAAAGAGCGAGAAGTCCGCCGATAATTTTTCGGCGATCTGAAATAACGGGTCCGTATGATTCGGTAATTCTTGTTGTGTCATGCGTTGTATTCCGTTGGTCATTTTCAGGCGTTTCACTGAACCCGGTGTCACTGGGTTACATGCCTGACTTTTTTAGTTTTTATGCCCCATACAGTAATTTCCGGTATCCCGGAGAGAGGTATGCCACGGTTATCCGCTTGTTAAACCTTCTTAAACACCAGAGTGGCATTCGTGCCACCAAAGCCAAAGCTGTTTGACATGATCGTCGTCAAACTGGCATCACGGTTTTCGGTCACAAGCGGCACGTCCGCCGCGCCCGGATCGCGTTCAGTAACGTTCGCGCTTCCGGTGATAAAGCCGTCTTTCTGCATTAACAGGCAGTAGATAGCTTCCTGAACACCTGCCGCTCCAAGAGAGTGGCCAGTCAATGATTTGGTTGAGCTGAAAGGGGGCACGTTACCACTGAAGGCACGCTTTACAGCGTCAAGCTCGCAAATATCACCCGCTGGCGTACTGGTGCCGTGGGTGTTCAGATAATCTATGTTTGGGTTGCCGGCCATTTCCAGGGCATCGCGCATACAGCGCTCGGCGCCTTCACCAGAAGGGGCAACCATGTCTGCGCCATCAGAGGTGGCACCGTAACCGATAATTTCGGCATAAATAGTGGCACCGCGTTTAACAGCGTGTTCGTATTCTTCGAGAACGACCATCCCCGCACCGCCGGCAATAACAAAACCATCGCGGGTTGCGTCATAAGGGCGTGAGGCCTTATCCGGAGTGTCGTTATACTTTGTTGAAAGAGCACCCATGGCATCAAACTGCATGGTGAGTGTCCAGTGCTCTTCCTCACCGCCGCCAGCGAACATAATGTCCTGCTTACCCCATTGGATAAGCTCCATTGCATTACCGATGCAATGAGCGCTGGTCGCACACGCTGAAGTAATTGAGTAGTTCACTCCACGGATAGAAAATGGAGTGGCGAGGTTAGCCGACACGGTGCTGCCCATGGAGCGGGTTACGCGGTAAGGGCCTACACGGCGGATGCCTTTCTCGCGCAAGGTGTCGACAGCTTCTACGATATCGCTTGAGGATGCACCACCAGAGCCTGCAATGAGACCGGTACGTGGGCTGCTGACCATATCGTCGCTGAGGCCTGCGTCGGCAATGGCTTCTTTCAGTGCAATGTAGGAATATGCAGCAGAATCGCCCATAAAGCGGCGTTGTTTACGATCGATATGGTCATCTGGGTTTATCTGTGGCCGACCGGCAATATGGCTTCTAAAGCCGGCTTCTTCATACTCAGGGATATAACGGATACCCGATGTCTGGCCTTTCAGGGAGGTCAGTACCTCTTCTTTATTGTTGCCGATGCAACTAACAATTCCTAACCCAGTGATAACGACGCGGCGCATTACGACTAAACCTTGCCTTCTGTTCTGATACCTTAGACACACGTGGAAGGCTCACGGACGCCTCCTCCCACAGAAGCCCATCACTATAAAGCACTGGGCGCCGGGAACAAATCAAAATGTTTGATTTCAGTGGATAGGGGCCGGATTTGGCTCACTTACGCAAAGCAGCGACCGTCTGGCGCCAATATGAGGCAAGTGCCAGCAGGGCAATGACGGCAGCCGCGACAGTCAGGATGCGGGTGTCGGGGTAGCGGCTGTCGTGAAATAACATGGTGGCGCAGGTGATGGTCATGAGGCCTGCTGCGAAGCGTTCAAGGCCTTTGCCTTGTAGCCACCAGATCTCGTCAGTCAGCTTTTGGGCGATCAATGCGAAGATCAGACCGGCAGCAGAGCCGACGAGGATATCGAGCGGCCAATGCGCGCCGACAGCTGCGCGACTGATCGCGGCGGTTAAGGCAATCACAAGGAGCGCTATCGTGCCACTCAAGCTACGCATGTTGAGAGAGAGTAAGCCGGCGGTCGCCAGTGCCGTGAAGGAGTGCCCGGATGGGAAGGCGTGGTTTTTTACAACTGGACCAATGACCTTGAACATGTCGGCATCTAATACGGCAGGCGGACGTGGTATCTCAAGCAGATTCTTCAGGCCATGAACAAACAAAGCACCGATAATCAGCAGTACAAACCCAGAGTTGAAAATATGTGGGTATCGGCTGGCAACAAGCGCAATAACGGCAACGGCAAACAAGGTGTCTGCAACGAAGGTCATGTTGGCCCAGAAAGCATCTGGCAGTACGCCAGCATTGGCGTTGAACCAGAGAAAGATTTCTTGATTGGAGCCTTCCGACGTTACGCCAGCTGCTAAAACAAGCAGTATCATGGCGAGGCTGATCAGCAGGGTATCTGTCTTCATTCGGTTGCTTCGCTTGTCGGTTGTTCGCCGCTGTGGCGAATGATCATAATTGGACCTGATTGATAGAGCACATCAAATGGATGCTCAATACGTTTCACTCTGTCTTCGCGGGCGAAGCCGACCTCGCCTGGTTGCAGTCGACGACGTTCTGTCCAGGTATCGAGATAGACGTTAAAGCTCGGCATATCAATTGACTGGGTAACTACCGGTTCGCCCAGTTCTTTAGCAAACATTGCAGCGTCCCAGACCGGGCGCTGCTGGGTTTCACTAAAGGTAGGGATGAACAGGAACCAAAGCAGAACAGACTGCACGACACCCGCCAGTACAAGGCCAAACCAGGGGCTGAAGCGTTTCCAGAAAATAAACGCCAGCGCAACGATCGTCCCCAGACCTGCCAGAATCACGAAGTCTGTATTGAAGTATTCGGCCGCACGCTGTGCTGTGGCGATCTCAATGGGGTTGGTCAGTCGCGCCTCGACGATTGGGATCAATAATGGGAAGGCAACCATAAGGCCAAACAGAATCAGCGGAAAGACGGCAGCCAGTCCCCGGCTCTGTAGCCAGTTGCGGTAACGCGCCATCAGAATAACCAGCGGTGTCACACCATAGAGGATGTAGTGCGGCAGCTTCGTGCTGGCGAGGCTGAATAATACCAGGACGACCAGAAACCAGATCCACAAGAAGCGATTCAGATGGTCGCCACCGGTCAGCGTGGTTTTGATGGAAGGCAGTATGCGAATCAGCAGCCCTCCAAACGGTGCGAGTATGAAAGGCAACACCATTGGGTAAAACAGCAAGCCACCATCGTGTCCTTCCATGGCGTTGTTGAAGCGATTGACGTTGTGTTTCATGAAGAAACCGTCAATGAACTCCTGACCGTGGATCTGATAGGCCGCGATGTACCAGGGAGCTGCGATCAGCAGAAATATAATCCAGCCGGGGATGTAGAAGATGGCGCGCAGGAATTCCCGGCGGTAACCACTGCTCAGGTAGAACAATCCTCCGGCCAAAAATGGGATGGCAACCGCCACCGGGCCTTTGGTGAGAGTGCCCAAAGCCATCAACACATAAATGCCGACCAGCAGACCTCGGGATGGCGCCTGAGAATACAGATACATGGCAAGCATCGTGGTCGCCAGAATCATGTTAAGCAGCCCATCTGCTGTGGCTACGTGTGTAATGGCATTGATGCCTGCAGCTGTCGCTGCCATAAGGGCGGCGGCAATGGCCGTCTGTTGGTCAGTCACGCGGCGGGTGAAGGCAAATATTGCCAGCACCCAAAGAATCCCTGCCAGTGCGGATGGAAGGCGGAATACCCAGACATCGGTGCCGAATGCTGCAACCGACGCGGCCTGAAGCCAGTAGATCAGGATAGGTTTATCAAAACGTATGCGGTCGTTGAGGTAGGTGGTAATGAAATCACCACGCTCAAACATCCCCCGTGTCGCTTCGCTGAATGCGCCTTCATCGTGGTCAAACAGCAGGAAGCCGTTGAGGTTCATGGTCATCAGAACGACGACAAACCCCAACAGCCAGAGAGGCAGTGCAGTGCGGCTCATAAAGAAATCAACTGGTCGATGAGTTCGTTGTCCCGGATGCGCTGGTGTCAGGTGCCTGGGCTGACTCGCTGGCTGCGGCCCAGTCATCGTCACTTGCAGGTACTTCGTCGTCTCTGTGGTAGATAACGTACTGCTCGCGCTTCGATGATTCAAAATACGTGCGGGAGATCAGTTCTGAGAGCACACCCGTAGTCAGGAATTGGAGCGATGCAATCAGGAAGACGATCGCGATCAGGAAGAGTGGCCGGCCGCCTATGTCTTCACCCATGGCGAATTTAACAATAGCGAGATAGACCAGCAGTAATGAGCTTACCGATCCCAGTGCCAGGCCGATCGAGCCGAAAAAGTGACCCGGGCGAGCGCGGTAACGCATGAAAAAGTAAACAGAAAGCAGGTCCAGGATCACCCGGAAAGTACGCGAGATGCCGTACTTCGATTCGCCGGCAGTACGAGCGTTGTGGTTAACCACAATTTCGCCGATACGGCTTGGTGGTACAACAGCAGCCACCCAGGCTGGGATAAAGCGGTGCATTTCGCCGTACAGACGGACCTGCTTGATGACGGACGACTTGTAGATTTTCAGAGAGCAGCCGTAGTCGTTGATGCGTACACCGGTGATTTTACCAATCAGACGGTTAGCAATACGTGATGGAATCTTACGCAGGAACAGGTCGTCCTTACGGTTTTTGCGCCAGCCGGTCAACAGGTCGAGGTCGCGTTCGATCAGGTGGTCAACCATGCGTGGTATATCGCCCGGGTCATTCTGCAGGTCACCGTCGAGCGTCGCGATCAGGTCGCCACGGGCTTCGTCGATACCCGCCTGCATCGCTGCTGTCTGACCGAAGTTTCGGCGCAGCTCAATAACACGCACATGACGACCGTACTGGTCAGCTTCGCGTTGCAGGGCCTGAGGTGTGCCGTCAGTCGAACCGTCGTCGACGACCAGTAGCTCCCATTTACCTTGGTAAGTAGACAGAGCATTGTGAACCGCTTCCACCATGGGTTTTGCATTTTCTATTTCGTTATACATAGGAATAACGATGGAGAGAGATGGCTTGGCGTTTTTTGCCTCAGTCAAGGGAGATACCACGCTTAGTCTTAAGAAAGTCGTGCGCGATGATACCGGAAACTCGTACCCGGTAAAATAACTGCTTCCCTCAGAATCCGGCTGCTTCAGTGCTTAATCACCGAACGCTGAGTTGCAAGTGTCATTATTCCCGTGAGGATAAAGGTGCTGCCGAGTACGAACAGGTGCAGGTTTACTGCTGCTGCAAGAGCTGGGCCGCTCTCGATCCCCCAGGGGAGGAGGCCAGCCAGTACACCGGCTTCGTAGGTTCCAGCGCCCGCAAGTCCGTGAATTGGCAGTACTGAGCTGAGTTCGCCCGTAGTGGCGCCGCTCCAGCTTGCGCTGAGAGTCAGCCCAGTGAAGGCACTGAGTAACCAACTGAAGACAGCGAGTTTTACTACCCAGTTGATGATGGTCCAGAGCAGGGCGCGGATAAAAGTGAAGGGGTTGTCTGGCAAAGCTGTCATTAATTCCAGCACTTTGGCTTTCCAGCCCTGACCGGCTTGCAGATGTTTACGCACCATCTCCTGTAAAACGAGAGCGAGTAGCGGTGCGGCGAGTACAGCTCCCGCCAGTGCGTAGCGTATTTCCTCTCCCCATGGCATCAGGCTTTGCAGACTTATGAAGGCCAGGGCGAGCAGAACGTAGAGGTCGAGCAGCCTGAGCCAGAGCAGTGCAGGCCCGGAATGTCGGTAAGGAACCTGATACTGCTGTTTCATCAGGAGCGGGAAGGTCGCTTCACCGCTGCGCATAGGCAAAAGGTTGTTAAAAAAATTATGAAGTACTGTAATTCTTAAAAGGGGAGTGAACTGACCCTTGGTGTAGCTGCCAAAAAAATCGTAGAAACGCAGGGCCCTCAAAAGATAACTGACGAGCATCAGTGCCAGCGCGATAATAAGCTGGCGAGGTTCAATGGTTTGCCAGCTCTCGGCAATGTTAGCCCATCCATAATGTGCCTCTACTAACCAGACCAGGCCTAATAATAAGGCCGTACCCAGCCAGAATTTCCAAGATTTCAACACGAGAAGAAGAGTCCTGTTATGAAGCAGGCGCGTATTCTCTATGTTGAAAACCCATGTGGCAATACCGGGGAAACCCGCGGCGTTTATTCGCATCTGTTGCGCTTTGTGTCATTCCGCTACAATTTGCCCATGTTCGCGCCTGAATCGTCAGGCTTACTGCCCGTTGTTGGAGAAACTCAGTTGAAAGTTCTGTTGGTTAAAACATCGTCTCTTGGAGATGTATTTCATACGCTACCTGCGGTGCAGGACGCGTTCCGGCAGGTGCCCGATATTGAATTTCACTGGGTCGTTGAGGAAGGTTTCAGCGAAGTGCCCGAATGGCACCCGGCAGTCACCCGTGTGATTCCGGTTGCGTGGCGGCGTTGGCGTAAGTCGTTAAAAGACCCGGCGGTGCGCGCAGAAATGAAAGCCTTTTACCGCTCAATTCGCGAAGAAAAGTACGACCTGGTTCTTGATGCTCAAGGCTTGATAAAAAGTGCTGTCTTTACCCGTCTGGCGCGCGGTACCAAAGCTGGCCTTGATCGTGCGAGCCTGCGAGAGCCACTTGCGGCTCTCGCGTACAAACGTCGTATTCGTGTGCCTAAGGGCCAGCACGCGATTCTCCGAACGCGTCAGTTATTTGCCCGGGCACTGAACTACCGGCTGCCCGAACAACTGGCTTACGGTATTGATAAGTCGCGCTGGCAGCGTCCTGATATCGAAGGTGAGTATTGGGTCTTTCTTCATGGCACGACATGGGTAACCAAGCTGTGGCCTGAGACCTACTGGCGTTCGTTGGCTGAGTTGGGCGTTGCTCAGGGCAAGAAAGTGGTCTTGCTCTGGGGGAATGACGAGGAGCGTGAACGGGCTGAGCGCATTGTTGATGGTATCGAGGGTGCTCAGGTGCTTCCGCGAATGCCGTTGAATGAAGTCAGTGCCTGGCTCGCCTATGCCGAGGGTGTTGTTGGTGTGGATTCGGGGTTGTCGCATCTCGCAGCTGCGATGGAAACGGGAATGATCGCTATCTTCGGATCAACCGATGCCACTCTGACGGGGGTGCTTGGGCCTCACTGTGAAATCATTAAGAGTGATCTCGAATGTGCGCCGTGTCGCTCGAAGCAGTGTCTGCTGAATGAGCCCGGCGACATTCAGCCGCCGTGCTATCGAGAAATCACTCCCGAGCGGGTGAAAGATCAGTTACTGATACAAATCAGCGAGGCCTGAGTCGGCCTAATATTTCTTCAGGCGCTGCGTGCCTGGCGGGCAGATTGCTCCATCGATGTGTTCAGTTCCCGACGACGGAATTCACCCGGCGAAATCCCAGTCCAGGTCTTGAAGCGGCGTTGGAAAGAACGCGGTTCAGTGAACCCCAGTCGCAACGCGATGTCCGATACGGACCATTCTTTTGTGGTCAGCCATTCCTGAGACAGTTCGAGTCGGAGTTCGTCGAGAATCTGCTGATAAGACGACTCTGCCTCCAGAAGGCGTCGCTGCAGGGTGCGCTCAGACATGCCCAGTTGGCTTGCAACACGCTCTCGTCGAGGGATCGTTCTTTCCATCATGTTCTGCAGGGTAGAGCGTACCTGGATGACGACAGGGTCACACTGTTGCAGTTCCTGATGCTGCTTTTCTGCCTGCTCTTGCAGCGTTTTAAGCAGTGTTGGGTCGGGATGGCGAATCGGCAGGTCCATCAGTGATGCGTCAAACTCCATAACGTTTACTCCTGAATCAAAGATCAGTTCGCAGCGGAAGTATTCTTGATAGCGCTCAAGGGTTTCCGCCGGTGGGGCTTTGTGTTCGAAATAGATTCTTATCGGTGCGATATCGTCCCGGCCGGTTACCCAGCGCGCGTACTCGACGGTCGTGGCCAGATATTCATCAATCAGATGAGGGCGGACCAGTGGATCGCGGCAATAGCAGTTCCAGCGTACTGAGACGATGTGTTCACCTTCGGCGAGGTCTGTTGTGCCCAGATTGCCAATAAGTGCTTCATAGCGAGGCACCAGGCGGAACGCTTCACCGCCACTTTGACAATTCATGATCAGATAGCCGACCAGACCAAATGCGCCTGGTGCGACATAACGGGCGCTCTTGAAACCAAATTCAGGATCGCCTGCCTTAGTAATCATCCAGCGCATCATCGCTTCGAAATCGCAGGCTTCGACTCTTGCCAGGCGATTATCAAGTACTCCGTGATTAACAGAGCATGCGTTAAGTACATCGGTTGGCGCTATGCCGTAGTCCTGCGCTGTACGTAGAAACAGACGTACGAACGCCGACGACACTGTGCCGGGGACATAATTATTATTCTTGTTCATAAGCTCTTCCATGTATCTGGAACATTCTGTGTCAGAACCGCACCTAACGGGTAGATCAGCAGAAACATAGGATGATCGTTATACTGGTTTAACGCTTCGTGTGCGGCAAGCACATGTGTGTTACAGAATGTTAGTGCCCGGTTACATAGTTTCCGTCGCTTTCATTTCTGACACGGGATGGCGCAGAATGCTCAAAAGGGGGAAGTCTATGTCCGTAATTGATTGGAAGTCTGGTGGAAGAGGGCAGAGCTGGCGCGCTCTGACCGAGAATACGCACTGGGATATCGTTATTGCTGGTGGGGGTGTCACCGGCGCGGGAGTTGCCAGAGAAGCGGCCCGGCGAGGCCTGCGTGTGTTACTTGTTGATCGCCAGGACTTTTCCTGGGGGACCTCCAGTCGCTCTTCAAAAATGGTTCACGGTGGACTTCGTTATATCGCCCAGGGGGATGTGCGCACGACTCTCCACTCGGTGAAAGAGCGCGAGCGGCTGATGCAGGAAGCCCCGGGGTTGGTGGATCTTATGCCGTATATGATGCCGCACTACGAAGGGCGTTTTCCGGGGCGGTTTGCATTCGGCATGTTGCTTAAGGTTTATGATCTGCTGGCCCGCCGGAAATACCATACCTTTCATGGCGCCGCCGCTATTCGTGAACGATATCCGTTCATCAACCCGGAGGGACTTGCGGGTGCATCGGAGTTTGCGGATGCCGTCACGGATGACAGTCGTCTGGTGATGCGTATCCTCCATGAAGCTCGTCGTGATGGGGCTGAGGTGATTAATTACGTCGCGGTTGACAGTACTGAGCAGAATGCCGACAGCGTTACTGTCTCGCTGAGAGACACGATCGGAGGCGCGAGCTGCAAAGTATCGGCTTCAGTGCTGGTGAATGCGACAGGCGTCTGGGTCAATGAGTTGCGTGAGCAGCTGGGTCAGAGCGCAGATGTTCGTCCGGCTCGTGGCAGTCACATTGTGATCCCGGCGGAGCGTTTACCAGTGGATGTTTCTTTCACGATTCTCCACCCTCAGGATCAGCGACCGATCTTTGTCTATCCATGGGAAGGTCGCACGGTGATTGGTACAACCGATCTTGATCATCCTAAGCCCGATAATGGCGAAGTAGGCATTACACGCCGTGAGATGGATTACCTTCTTGCTCTGGCTGCGTTTCAGTTTCCCGCAGCCGGTATTCAGGAACAGGACGTGATCTCAAGCTGGGCGGGTGTTCGTCCATTGGTTGCCAGTGGTGCGAAAAACAGTTCAAAAGAAAGCCGCGATCATACCGTCTGGAAGGATGGTCGCGTGGTGTCTGTCAGTGGAGGCAAGCTGACAACTTTTCGTCTGATTGCTCTGGACGTTCTGAAAGAAGTTCGGGATGAGCTACCCGAATACGACGTTGATAAGAAAGCTCCGGTGTTCAGCAAAACAGATACGGACGTAGCCTCCCTTGCCGGTAGAGAGATGGCGCACCGCCTGGCAGGGTTTTACGGTCAGGATGCGGCTGAAATCATTGGCACTGCCAAGGCACATGGTGGCGCTGCGGATCTCCAGCCTATTCCGGGAACGCACGCATGTTGGGCAGAATTGCGTTGGCAGGCCGCGAGTGAGGCGGTTGTGCATCTCGATGACTTATTGCTGCGCCGCAATCGCCTGGGTCTGTTGCTCAAAAATGGCGGTCTGGATTTACTCCCTGAGCTTAAGGAAAGACTTCAGCCCATGCTGGGTTGGTCTGATGAGCACTGGGCGGCAGAGGTAGAGCGCTACCGCCGCCTGTGGACGCAATACTATTCACTGCCATCGGCTCAGTCTGAGCAGGCTGCGAACCTGTCAGAGGCTGAGATCGCCTGATTGTTGCGAAACCGTATGGATAGCTTGTTCGATGCTGGCTTCCAGTTCGCCCGGAGAGACGTCAAGTGAGGCCCAGTCGATGGCGTCGGCTGCGCCTTTTTCCCACTGCATCAGTGCTTTCAGGTGCTTACCGTAGGGACCAGCATTTTCGGTGATTGCTTGGGTCAGCTCTTTGGGCAGATTTACCCGGGCACAGACTTCGTCGATAGGCATATCCAGCATGGCGTCAAGTAACGAGAACAGCCCAAGAGTGAATGCGGTATCGGGCTCCATCGTCTTAGTGACCGAGGACAGATTCTGCATCAGGTAGCCACGAAACAGGGCCTGCTGTTGCAGGATGGCTGGTTTGTCCGAGAGTTTGCCAAGGGCCAGAAGGTTCGCCCAGTTACGTATACGATTGAGGCCCAGTGCAGTAGCTGCTCTCTGCAGGCTTGTAATTGAGGATCCCTGGTTCACCTGTGGGGAGTTAGCCATCTGTAACAAACGATAACTTAATTGAGGGTCGCGGCGCACAGTATCGACAATATCGTCGAAGTCAGCTTCTTCCTGATTTAGTGCTCCTAAGAGCTGCATGACAGCAATATGGGAGTCGGGTGTCCGGCGTCCGAACAGAACGGCGGGCTTCGAGAAAAAATAGCCTTGGAATAAGTCGTAGCCTGCAGCTCTGCAGTGCTCGAACTCCTCGTAGGTTTCTACCTTCTCCGCCAGCCAGATAAGGCCTTCGCGGTGAAATTCATTGCGGACCGCACTGGCAGCATCAAGCGAGCCAACCGCAGGGAGATCAACTTTAACAATGTCCGCGTATTTCAGCCACGCCGCTTGAGCTTCGTCGCCAGTGAAATCGTCGACGGCAATACGGAAGCCTTGCTGTTTCAGGCGAATAACGGCATTTATGTTCTTGTCTGTCGCTGGGATATGTTCCAGTAACTCAATCACCATCTCATCCGGAGACAGCGGCAGGTCGATGCTCAGGAAGTCTGCTGTGAAATTAACGAAGGCAGGCCTTCCTCCCGTGACAAGTGCCATGCCGATCTCATGAATTGCACCGATCACGACTTCTGTGGTGGCGCTATTGCCGTGTACATCTTGCCAGGCCTCTGTTGCATCAGGAATTGGCCTGCATAGCAGTTCGTAGGCGTATATAGCTTTGTCTGTATCCAGAATGGGTTGTCGGGCCAAAAGTGGTCTGTCTTGCATGCGTAGTCCTGACTGTCTGGTTGAGACTTTTCGACACCTGTCTTACCGGAGCGCACGTTTGTCCGGCAATTAATGTGAGTGTAGCTGGTATTTTGTTCTGCGTTTTGGTGACGCTTGACTACACTTTGCTGAGTAACAATGTCCGGAGTAGATTATGAGCAACGTACTCAGCAGTGTTGACGCCCGAACCCAGCTGGTTGGGCAGAACAGGCTGGAACTACTGCTGTTCCATTTGGGTGGCCAGCAATACTTTGCAATTAACGTGTTCAAGGTTCAGGAGGTCATGCGTTTGCCCGACCTGACCAAAATACCGGACAGTCATCCGTGTATTCGTGGCGTTTGCCATGTCAGAGGTCAGACGGTGCCAGTGGTTGACCTGAGGGCTGCGGTGAAAATGGGCCCGTTGTCGGGTGATACCAGTAACTGCAACATCATTGTTACTGAGTACAATATGACCATCCAGGCATTTCTTGTGGGGGGAGTCGACCGCATTGTAAACATGAACTGGAATGAGATTCTGCCTCCTCCTGGTGGGGCTGGCCGCCAGCACTATCTGACCGCTATTACCCGAATTGATGAACGTATTGTTGAGATTATTGACGTCGAGAAAGTTCTTGCCGAGATCAGCCCTTACGAGCTGGAGTTGACTGAAGATGCGTATGATCGCGACCTGCTTGAGAAGGTGCGTGGTAAAGACATTCTGATCGTTGATGATTCGAATGTTGCTCTGGAGCAGATGAAAAATGTGATCGCGCCGATGGGCCTCAATATTGTTCAGGCAAGGAATGGTCTGGAAGCCTATCAGACGCTGATGCACTGGAAGCAGGAGGGTCGTGACATACGCGACCGTCTGTTGATGATTATTACGGACGCAGAGATGCCCGAGATGGACGGGTATATGCTGACGACTGAAATACGCCAGGACCCTGAGTTAAAAGACACCTATGTGATTCTGCACACGTCACTGTCCGGTAACTTTAATAAAGCCATGGTCGAGAAAGTCGGTTGTGATGGCTTTCTGTCGAAATTCAAACCGCACAGTCTGGCCGAAGAAGTGCAGAAACTGATTCGTATGAAAGTCGAGCAATCCAGCGCTGGTTAACGGCGTATACCTGTCAGAATCCGACGTATACACTACGGGGCTCAAAGGAGCCCTTATGATAATTTCCCGCCTGTTTATTTATCCCGTTAAGTCCTGTGCCGGAATTGAGGTTGACTCGTTGAGTTTCGACCGTAATGGCCCCATCGGGGATCGACGCTTTGTTATAGCGTCCCCTGAAGGTAACTTCATAACCCAGCGTGAACTGCCCGCCATGGCGCGTATTCAACCTCGGTTCGAGCGCGATGAACTCGTACTTTCTTACCCTGAGAGGGCAGAGATTCGTGTATCAATGACGTCATCGTCAGAGCCACAGCGTGTCCGTATCTGGAGCGATGAAGTAACAGGCGTTGATTGTGGGGATAATGTTAGTGTCTGGTTGTCCGATATTCTGGGGCAGGTCGCGCGGTTATTTATGCTCCCCGAGAACAACACCCGCCGGGCAGATAGCAAATACGCGCCGAACGATACGGCTGTTGGGTACGCCGATGGTTTTCCGCTTCTTATTGTTACTCAGGAGAGCCTGGATGCCTTAAGCGAGATTGCTCAGTTGCCTGTCGATGTCCGTCGTTTCCGGCCGAATGTGGTGGTTGAGGGAGCTGCTTCAGCGTTTGCTGAACGCGAATGGGCGTCGCTGATGACGCAAGAGGGGAGCCAGTTGGTACTTGTTAAGCCTTGCGAACGATGTGTTATCCCAACGCGTGACCCGGACACTCTGGAACGCAGTCCCGAGGTGATGAACGCACTTAAAACTCTGTGCAGGCTGGACGGGCGAATCATATTTGGTCAGAACTCGCTGTTCAATGGTCAGCGCCTCAGTGTTGGTGAGGCGCTCTCGGTGGCGTCAGAATAGTTCGATGTCGTCATCGGTACCGAAGGTATCGTCCATCGGCTTGTTGAAGTGGTGATGATAGATTTCCAGTGCTTCTGCGATGGAGCGGCCAGCCAGGATGTGTTCGAACATAATTCGCTCAGCTTCCATGGTGTAGTTGGCTTTGATTTCGCTTTGCAGTTGAGCCCATTCTTTTTCGATATAGCGCCCTTTCGGGTCGCTTATCAGGTGGCCCATTTTTTCAAGGCTTTCACCAACGTGTTCCATGCGCTGTGACAGGCGGTCGTAGAACTGGAAGGCGACAACCGCTCTGCCTACCTCCTGATGAATGATTTCAGCGGCGTCCTTGATGTCTTGCGGAGCGTCCGGGTCTACCTTTGCAAAATGATCCAGCAGCAGGCGCGACTTGCTGGCGATCGAGGTGAAGCTGTGCGTCAACGTATCGACTGAGTCATTGCCTTCCTTCATCGAGGTGTCGATTTGTGCAACAGCAAGTGCCAATAAGGTAAGTGTCTCGCCTATCTGGCTCCAGTTCAGCTGATCGTCCGTGACGGAGCGGCTGAGAGTGTGTCTTTGTAGTTGCGGCATGGAGTTCGCATCCGGAAACGGTTTGTTCTTAGATTAGTACAAGGAAGCGCTGGAGCCAGTCATGACTGTGTAAGTCACGCAATAGTCAGGTTCTGTTTTATGATTTTCTTACATTTTTCCATGCTGTTTCAGGCGCAGAAGCAGGGAAGAGGTATCTTTGTCGCCGTTTCCGTCGGACTCCAGCTCTTGGTAATACTCGTCTACGATTCCTGTTACAGGTAATTCAACGCCTAAGGCTTTGGCCTCCTGAAGACAGATTTGCAGGTCTTTGTGCATAAGGGATACGGCAAAGCCGTGGTTGTAATCGCCCTTGATCATCGTCTCGTGGCGATTTACAAGCTGCCAGCTGCTGGCAGCGCCCTGACCGACAAGCGACATCACTTTTTCTGCATCAAGACCACTCTCCTGTGCGAAGTGAATCCCTTCGGCGAGCGACTGAATGAGCCCGGCAACACAGATTTGATTGACCATCTTGGTTTTCTGGCCGCAGCCAGGCTCTCCCATGTGAGCAATAGCCCTTGTGTATGGTGCCGTCAGGTTTACGAGTCGCTCGTAGGCTTCTGGGGCACATCCGGCCATTAGTGATAGTTGGCCATTCTCAGCACCTTGCTGGCCGCCGGATACCGGGACATCGCAGAAGAATACGCCATTCTGTGCGGCTGCGGCGGCCATTCTCTCAGCCAGTCCGGCGCTTGTCGTACTGTGATCTATGATCAGTGTGCCGGGAGATAGTTGATTTATTATACCGTTATCTATTAGCCATTCCTCAACGTCTTCGTCCCGGCTGACGCATAAAATAACTGCGTCTGTTTCTGCGGGGAGGGTATCCGGTGAAGGCAGGGCCTGTCCGACGTTACTCCCGAGCCATTGATTGATTTTGGATGGGCTGCGATTTGCTACCGTAAGGGAGTGGCCTGCGCTGGCGAGATGAGCAGCCATCGGGGCTCCCATATTGCCGAGGCCAATAAACAGGATATTCACTTGTTCTCCTTTCGTGCAGTTTCTCTGGGCAAAAAAAAGCCGCTGTTAAGCGGCTCTATTGGTCCCTGGCTTAGCCTGGGTAATCACGCTTCGCGTAACCGGTGTACAGCTGACGTGGACGACCGATGCGGTAGTTGCCGCTGATCATCTCGTTCCAGTGTGCAATCCAGCCTGGAGTACGGCCAGTCGCAAAGATCACAGTGAACATCTCAGTTGGGATGCCGATCGCTTTCAGGATAATACCTGAGTAGAAGTCAACGTTAGGATACAGGCCACGCTTCACGAAGTATTCGTCTTCAGTGGCGATTTTCTCGAGCTTCATAGCGATCTTCAGCAGAGGATCGTCTTCCATGCCCAGTTCCGCAAGAACTTCGTCACAGGTCTGCTTCATGACCTTAGCGCGTGGATCGAAGTTTTTATAAACGCGGTGACCGAAGCCCATCAGGCGGAATGGATCTTCTTTGTCTTTCGCTTTAGCAACGAATTTGTCGATATTCGACTCGTCACCGATCTCGGTCAGCATGTTCAGTACAGCTTCATTAGCACCACCGTGCGCAGGGCCCCAGAGTGCTGCGATGCCCGATGCGATACACGCAAATGGGTTGGCGCCAGTAGAGCCTGCGAGACGTACAGTTGACGTAGAAGCATTCTGCTCGTGGTCAGCATGCAGCAGGAAGATACGGTCCATCGCTTTTGCCAGTACAGGGCTGATTTTCTTCTCTTCACATGGCGTGTTGAACATCATGTGCAGGAAGTTTTCAGCGTAGCCCAGGTCGTTTCGTGGATACATGAATGGCTGACCAATGCTGTACTTGTAAACCATCGCTGCCAGTGTTGGCATTTTAGCGATCAGGCGGTGAGCAGAAACCATGCGAGAGTGCTCATCATGGATGTCCAGCGAGTCGTGGTAGAACGCTGAAAGCGCACCGACAACACCACACATAACCGCCATTGGGTGAGCGTCACGACGGAAACCATTGAAGAAGTGGCTCAGCTGTTCGTGAACCATGGTGTGGTTCTTGATGGTGCTTACAAATGTTTCTTTTTGCTCTGCATCTGGCAGTTCGCCGTGCAGCAGCAGGTAGCAGGTTTCCAGGTAGTCTGACTTTTCAGCCAGTTGATCAATTGGGTAACCGCGGTGAAGCAGTACGCCAGCTGCGCCGTCAATGTATGTGATCGCAGATTCAGTTGCTGCGGTTGATACAAAGCCAGGGTCGTATGTAAACAGGCCTTTGCCAGTCAGACTGCGAACGTCGACGACATCAGGTCCTACGGTGCCTTCGTATACCGGCAGTTCTAATGTTTCTTCTACGCCATCGACTTTCAGTGTTGCTTTCTTGTCAGCCATGAAATGAGGCCTCCTGCTATCTGATTAATACCCCGGAGAACATTGTGAGCTCTCCAACTCTCCCGATCGCTGTGCTTTTTACAGCTGTGAAATTCAGCTCGGTCAGCCAGAATTTCAGCTTAGGAGAGAACACTTTTTAAGGTGTTACCCCAAACAAAGGGGCACAACTATAGATTGTGGAGCCGGTTTGTCAATTGTCGCCAGGGTAATGGTAAGTTTCTGGTTCGAGTCAAGTATAGATGGTTCAGATTGTTAACCCCGCGCCTGCGACCAATGTCTGAAACAGAAGCAAGGATTTGCTGGTGGCGCGGGCAATGCTCGCGTCATCAGGGATATCCCAACCGTTACAAGTGTAGATATGAGGGGGGAAATTGCCGAGTGACATGTCATCAGGCTGTCATGCCATTTGTAAAACACCGTCACGCTGCTTATAATTTGTCGCGGCGACAAACTTGTGCAAGACTTGTACAAGAAGATCGTCAACCTTCGTGAGCCTGTGCCCGGAGCCAGTCTGAGTGATTTCAGATGAGAGTTTCGGGCCCATATAAGAGTGTAATAGAGCCGTGAATAGCAATAGACCTAAAAATCTGGATCTGACTACTATTGAGCTCCCACTTCCTGCCAAGGCGTCCATCCTGCACCGTATCTCCGGCTTTGCTCTGTTTTTTGCAGTGGCCTTCATGCTCTGTGCACTTGGAGCCTCGCTGGAGTCTGAGCAATCTTTCAATGAGCTGAAAGACGTTATGAATGGTGGTCTGGCCAAGTTCATCACCTGGGGCATTCTGTCTGCTTTGGGTTATCACTTCGTAGCGGGTGTTAAGCACTTGCTGATGGATATGGGAATTGGTGAAACCAAAGAAAGCGGTCGTACCGGTGCAATCATAACCTTGATTGCCGGTGTCGTAGTGATCGTTCTGGCGGGAGTCTGGGTATGGTAAACAGTGTTACAAACTTTGGCCGTAGCGGCCTTTACGATTGGGTGATTCAGCGTCTGTCTGCTGTCATCCTTGCTATTTACACTCTGTTCCTGTTCGGATTCGTAGTCGCTTCTCCGGACCTGACCTTTGCTGAGTGGCACGGTCTGTTCTCTCAGGTGTGGATGAAAGTATTCAGCCTGGCAGCATTGATTTCTATCTGTGCCCACGCCTGGGTCGGTATGTGGACGATTTCCACTGACTACATCACCGGGTCGACGTCTCTTCGTTTTATTTTCCAGCTGGTAATGGCAGGTTTCCTGTTCACTTACCTGGTCTGGGGCATCGATATTCTCTGGAGCGTGTAAGTCATGAGCAGCAAAATCAGAACTATGTCGTTTGACGCCATCGTAATTGGTGGCGGTGGTGCAGGCATGCGTGCTGCACTGCAGCTGACTGAGTCAGGTATCAAGACCGCATGTGTTACTAAAGTATTCCCAACCCGCTCGCACACGGTATCAGCCCAGGGCGGTATCACTTGCGCGATCGCGTCTGCTGATCCGAACGATGATTGGCGCTGGCACATGTACGATACCGTTAAAGGTTCCGACTACATCGGTGACCAGGACGCCATCGAGTACATGTGCTCAGTCGGCCCGCAGGCTGTATTCGAGCTTGAGCACATGGGTCTTCCTTTCTCACGTACTGAAGAAGGTCGTATTTACCAGCGTCCGTTCGGTGGTCAGTCGAAAGGCCCTAACGATCCTACTCAGGCAGCTCGTACTTGTGCAGCGGCTGACCGTACCGGTCACGCGCTTCTTCACGCTCTGTACCAAGGCAACCTGAAAGGCGGTACTACCTTCCTGAACGAATGGTATGCCGTTGATCTGGTTAAAAACGCAAACGGTCAGGTGGCTGGTGTTATCGCTATCGACATTGAGTCGGGCGAAACCGTATACATCAAAGCCAAGGCTACTGTTCTGGCAACGGGTGGTGCTGGTCGTATCTATCAGTCTACTACCAACGCTCTGATCAATACCGGTGACGGTGTTGGTATGGCGGTTCGTGCTGGCGTTCCTATGCAAGACATGGAAATGTGGCAGTTCCACCCAACAGGTATTGCTGGTGCAGGTACGCTGGTGACTGAAGGCTGTCGTGGAGAAGGTGGTTACCTGATCAACAAAGACGGTGAGCGTTTCATGGAGCGTTATGCACCTAACGCGAAAGACCTTGCAGGTCGCGACGTTGTTGCACGCTCCATGGTTATGGAAATTCTTGAAGGTCGCGGTTGCGGCGAAGATGGCGACCACGTGTTCCTGAAACTGGATCACCTGGGTGAAGAAACTCTGAACGCTAAGCTTCCGGGTATTCTTGAGCTGTCTCGTACGTTTGCCCACGCTGACCCTGTTAAAGAACCAATCCCTGTTGTTCCTACCTGTCACTATATGATGGGCGGTGTTCCAACGAATATTGGCGGTCAGGCACTGACCGTTGATGCAGACGGCAACGATGTCGTTGTTGAAGGCCTGTATGCTGCCGGTGAGATTGCTTGTGTATCTGTACACGGTGCCAACCGCCTTGGTGGTAACTCACTGCTTGACCTGGTTGTATTTGGTCGCGCAGTTGGTCTGCAGGTTGAACAGAACTTCAAAGACGGTTTCGACTTTGTTGATCCAACCGAAGAAGATATCGAGCGTGCAATGGCTCGTCTGAATCGTCTGAATACTCAGACTTCCGGCGATAGCGTTGCTGCTGTTCGTGCTGATCTTCAGAAAACCATGCAGTTGTACTTCGGTGTATTCCGTGAAGGCCCAAGCATGGAAAAAGGTCTGGAAATGCTCAAAGAGATCGGTGAGCGTGTTAAGAACACGGTTCTCGACGATAAGAGCAATGCGTTCAATACTGCGCGTATTGAAGCACTTGAACTGGATAACCTTTACGAAACTGCGTACGCAACTGCGGTTGCTGCGATTGAGCGTAAGGAATCGCGTGGTGCTCACGCCCGTAACGACTTCACCGAGCGTGATGACGAAAACTGGCTGTGTCACTCACTGTACTTCCCGGAAACCAAAACGATCGGCAAGCGTGCGGTTAACTTCGCGCCTAAGACCGTTGAGGCCTTCCCACCGAAAGTCCGTACCTACTAAGAGGGGAGTGTTGATATGTTAGTTAGTGTTTATCGTTACAACCCTGAGAAGGATGAAGCGCCATACATGCAGGATTACGAAATTACCATCCCAGGTGGTAAAGACGTAATGGTGCTGGATGTGCTGCACCTGGTTAAGGAACAGGACGTTTCTGTTGCTTACCGTCGCTCATGCCGTGAAGGTGTGTGTGGTTCAGATGGTATGAACATCAATGGTAAGAATGGTCTGGCGTGTATTACTCCGATCTCTGAAGCGACCAAAGGCAAAATGGATAAGCTGGTTCTGCGCCCGCTGCCAGGTATGCCTGTGATTCGTGACCTTGTGATCGACATGTCGCTGTTCTATCAGCAGTACGAGAAGATCAAGCCGTACCTGCACAACGATACTCCAGCACCTGCCATTGAGCGTCTGCAGTCTCCTGAAGAGCGTGCGAAGCTTGATGGTTTGTACGAGTGTATCCTGTGCGCATGTTGTTCAACGTCTTGTCCTTCGTTCTGGTGGAATCCAGACAAGTTCGTTGGTCCAGCGGGTCTTCTTCAGGCATATCGTTTCCTGGCGGACAGCCGTGATACGTCGACTGAAGAGCGATTGGCAGGTTTGAGCGATCCGTTCTCAGTATTCCGTTGCCGCGGAATTATGAACTGTGTCAATGTGTGCCCGAAGGGTTTGAACCCAACGCGCGCCATTGGACACATCCGTAACATGCTGCTGTCACAGCAGGTGTAACGGTACCACTTCCGACTGGTGGTATGAGACGTAAGTCGGGTTGGACATACAACCCGCTTACGTCGACAATTTTATTCGCAATGGAACCCAAAAAGTCCCATTGTTGACTAAGCTAGTTTACAGTTGAGGGAACCGGGCATCCCGGTGCTACCTCAGAGGCCTTGCGATCTATCCGATCGACCCTCTATTTCGCCTTGTGCTAGAGTCGGTGCATGCATCTCTGTGGTGGCATTCCCTTGTTCAGAAATTGACACAGGGTGGTCATACATGCACGAACTGACAATGGAGCAACTATGGAGCACTTCGCAGCTAGCGGGGGGCAATGTTGCTTACATCGAGGAGTTGTTCGAAACTTATCTCCGCGATCCAAACGAAGTGCCAGAAGAGTGGCGCAATTATTTCGACAAACTCCCCCGCGTTGACGAAAACAGCACCGTCGACACCCCGCATAAGCCCATCCGGGATCAATTTCTACTCATTTCGAAAAATCAGCGTCGCGCCAAGCCAATGACGTCTGCGCCAGTGAGCAGCGAGCATGAACGTAAGCAGATGAAAGTCCTGCAGCTGATCAACGCCTATCGTGGTCGTGGTCATCAGCATGCGAAGCTCGACCCACTGGCACTGATGGCGCGTGAGACGGTTCCCGATCTTGACCTTCATTTTCATGGTCTGACACGCTCTGATCTCGATACTGTGTTCCAGACAGGTAATCTTTTTGTCGGCCAGGATCAGGCAACGCTGAAAGAAATCATCGACGCATTGGAAACGACTTATTGCGGCACTGTCGGTGCGGAGTACATGCATATCGTTAACACCGCGGAGCAGCGTTGGTTCCAACAGCGCCTTGAGAGCGTTCGTTCGCATCCGAAGTACGGTGAAGAGATAAAAATGCACCTGCTGGAGCGCCTGACGGCTGCAGAGGGGTTGGAAAAATATCTTGGTTCACGTTATCCGGGTGTTAAGCGTTTCGGTCTGGAAGGCGGCGAGTCTCTTATTCCATTAATGGACGAGCTGATTCAGCGCAGCGGTACCTATGGCGCCAAAGAGCTTGTGATTGGTATGGCTCACCGGGGTCGTCTGAATACTTTGATCAATACTCTGGGTAAGAAAACGTCTGACCTGTTTGATGAGTTCGATGGTAAGGCAGAGTATGAGTCTCACGGCGATGTGAAGTATCACCAAGGGTTCTCTTCCAATGTGATGACACCGGGGGGCGAAGTTCACCTCGCTCTGGCGTTTAACCCGTCTCACCTTGAAATTGTTTCGCCGGTTGTTGAAGGCTCCGTGCGTGCCCGCCAGGATCGTCGTAACGACCCTGTCGGTGAGAAAGTAGTTCCCGTCAGTATCCACGGCGACTCGGCATTTGCTGGTCAGGGCGTGGTGATGGAGACATTCCAGATGTCTCAGACCCGTGCATACAAAACCGGTGGCACGGTTCATATCGTGATTAATAACCAGGTTGGTTTTACAACGTCGAAGCGTGAAGATACGCGCTCTACGGAATACTGCACCGACGTAGCCAAAATGGTCGAAGCGCCCATTCTGCACGTTAACGGTGATGACCCTGAAGCGGTATTGTTCGTTACCCAGCTGGCGGTTGATTACCGTAACGAGTTCCGCAAAGACGTGGTAATTGATCTGGTGTGTTATCGCCGTCGTGGTCACAACGAAGCCGACGAGCCGTCTGGTACTCAGCCGTTGATGTATTCCAAGATTAAGAGTCATCCGACAACCCGTACACTGTATGCCAAACGTCTGATTGACGAGGGTGTTCTGACGGAAGACACCAGTAAGCAGCTTGAAGAAGAGTATCGACTGGCTCTGGATAATGGTCTTCACGTTGTTAAGTCGCTGGTGAAAGAACCCAACAAAGAATTGTTCGTTGATTGGAGCCCTTACCTTGGTCATGAGTGGACGACTAAGGCGGACACCAAGTTTGATATGAAGCAGTTGCAGGAGCTCGCGCACCAGCTTCAGGAGCCACCCGAGGGGTTCGCGGTTCAGCGTCAGGTCGGTAAGATCCTTGAGGACCGTCGCAAAATGGCGGCGGGCGCTTTGCCGATTAACTGGGGCTTTGCAGAGACAATGGCGTACGCCACCCTGATTAAGCAAGGCTATGGCATCCGTCTGACTGGTCAGGACGTAGGTCGAGGAACGTTCTCGCACCGTCACGCCGTTCTTCATAACCAGAAAGATGCGGGGACTCATGTGCCACTGCAACATATTGAAGAAGGTCAGCCTAAATTCGACATCTATGACTCTCTGCTTTCTGAAGAAGCGGTGCTGGCATTTGAATACGGTTATGCCACTACAACGCCAGGGACTCTGGTGATCTGGGAAGCGCAGTTCGGTGACTTTGCCAACGGCGCGCAGGTGGTTTTTGACCAGTTTATCTCCTCGGGTGAGCATAAGTGGGGCCGTTTGTGTGGTCTGACTATGCTTCTCCCACATGGCTATGAAGGTCAGGGGCCTGAGCACTCGTCTGCCCGCCTTGAGCGTTATTTGCAGCTGTGTGCAGAACACAATGTTCAGATCTGTGTGCCTTCAACTCCGGCGCAGGTTTACCATATGCTACGTCGTCAGATGATTCGTCCGTTGCGTAAACCTATGGTGGTCATGTCGCCTAAGTCGTTACT
>Ga0255776_10001993_pt1 | contig 23063 bp, 10 predicted proteins | sample 071ome_19_FD_179974 | JGI IMG/M metagenome (GOLD analysis project Ga0255776, IMG submission 179974) | Coastal salt marsh microbial communities from the Groves Creek Marsh, Skidaway Island, Georgia - 071413AT metaG (version 2) | ecosystem: Environmental > Aquatic > Marine > Intertidal zone >... | reverse complement strand
CAACTTTGCTGACAGATTTGACGTATCCGGAAACTTCCTTTCCTACTTCGAGGCTCTTGGCGTCGTTGATCTCGGGATTTTCCACCCTCTTCTTCTTTTCTTCAGATTTACTCAACAAAGACGGCCGCATCGAAAGATCGATTTCACCGCTCGATTTCATGGAAATCACGCGAACTTCTACAACATCACCAACCTTCGTGTCGGAAAATGGATTTTCTTTAAACTCGTCGGATACGTCGGTCAAGAAAACCCGTCCCGTGACGTGCGCACCTAGCCTCACCATCATAGAAGTACCTTTATTAAAGCGAGAAACGATGCCAAAGAGCTTTTCACCGACGCTGATAGACCTTTGATCCCTGAAAGAAACATCGACGTGTTTCTTAGAAACGTTGACGTTGACGATTGTTGCTTTAATCTTTTCTCCTTTTGAAAATCTCTTCTCGAGTGGTCTTTTGAGCTCTTTGAGTGAGCTCGCCGTCTCAATCAAAGGAACAAAAGCAGTTATTTCCGGACGAATGCTCACTTTAACACCATCTGGTAACACTGAGATAACGTACGCATGGATTGATTGACCTGCTTCGAGCGTTTGTAGGGTTGGTCTTTTTAATGATAATTTTTCATCAAAGTTGTCCTCACCATTCTTGGCATTCTTGTTCACATTTTCGTCGTCTTCGTCCTCGTCTACGGTGCTCATGAGAGTAAGATCTAATAGCCCCCCTCGATCACCAGCCATGCCAAGAACTGCAACATTTACAGTCGATCCGAGAGATAATTCTTCCAGTGGAAACTTTGATTTCACAAGAACGCCAGTTTCAGTAATGTGAATGCGTCCTTTTTTACTGTTCGGAAGCGATACAAGCGCTTGAAGTGGCTGAAGCTCCGAAACGACGCCCTGGAATTTAGTCCCAACCTCAGGACCATGATTTGCTTTATTCGAGTCCACAAATGGGACGGTGAGTAAAAGTCGGTTGCTGTAGAACTTACCGCCTTTAACATCGTCTGAAGATGAGGAAGGAACTTGCGCAATCACCACATTCACTCTTTGATTGACCTCAAATCGTTCAGATGCGTCGTTCAAACGCACGTTACAGTAGTGAACGGGAGCATATCCAATAATGTCAGAATACTTTGGAAGGGACAAAATGACGTACTGAGCTTTGATAAGCTCTACGATCGCTTCTGTTTTCTCACCTACTTTCAACTTTTTCAGCAGTGCGGAGGTTGTTTTTGCTTTTTTCTTCTTCTTCTTCGATAAATCCTTCTTCGTCACCACGCTCACTTTACCGATATCAATTACACCTTCGCGTCTGGAAACGTCCAAAACTTTTCCAGATAATCGAGTCTCGGGAGTTAAATCTTCCATTTCTACGCTTTCAGGCACTTGATGCGGAGAAACCAACCCGACTGCATTCTCGTCTTCATCGATATCGATCAAAACGCCGTAATCCTTCGTTTCGTTAATCGAGCCTTCAATATCGCATCCAGGTTCAAACATACGTGCTGTTTTATCGGATAACAGAGTCTCCGCCTCCTTGGGATTCTGAGCAACCTTATAATCTAGAAACTCAAGGTCCGAGAAGAATGACCGAATCAAAGGCGCATCTGATAAAGGTTGCGCAGTAGTTTGTAATCTAAGCGAAAGCGAAAGTCGTGGTGGAGAACATTCAACATCCACCGAAAGGACCATAGCTTGAACAGTTTGACCGACAAAGAACGAATCCGTGGCACTGCAACCATCTGGTATTTGCGAGGGGGGCGCTAATCCGGTGAGAGATCCTAAAAATCTTACAAATACGCCCGTCGATGATGTCGAGGCGACATATCCTGGATAAATCTTTCCAGCCTTTACTTTATCAGCTCTTTCGGGTAGACTTGAACTTCTTACTGCCTCTATGATCGAAAGTTTCCGACTCATTATAACCCGTTTGGGCTTTCTTTCGATAACCACGAAAGTATCAGTTAAAACTTCTCCAACATTTAAAGTTGACGCCATACTCAGAGCCGTGACAGGATTATCGGATAAATGCTGAAACGCGATAAGTCCTTGAAACGATCCTTCTTCCGTGCTGGAAGTCACCTCGATTATGCTCGAGCCTTGGACTATTTTAGTAATGGTCGCGGATGCAACAATTCTACCGATCGGTACTGCGTCGGTCGACAAGGAGATAGAAGCACCAGTTGCTGCTCCGGCAGCATCGTCGTCTTCATTACCGTCGCCGCTTAGCGAAAGTCTCAGTTTGTTTTCTCCTCGATCAGCAGAAACGATTGTAACTCGAACGACTTGACCCACTGCATAGGCATCGGCAATACTTTGACCTTCGACCAACCCGAGATCTTGCGATCCTGCTAGTCCCTTCAAGTTACCATAAAGTGTGACGAATACTCCGTAATCGACAACACCTGAAATTATGCCGTGTGTCGTTCTTCCAGGAATCGCATCCTCGATCGTTTTCAACACGGGTAATTCCGACTTTATCAACGCACGCTTATGCGTTACAATAGCTCTGTGTCTCGATCGATCGACATTGATGACTCGAAACTTTAAGATTGCGCCAGGAGCAACTTTGGATGATGTCGTTCGTCCGACAATGTCTGATACATGAATTGGCGGACATAGAGCTTTGACACCTTCAGCAAGTTTTACGATGGCTCCAAAATGCTCCGTCGCTAAAACTTCGCCCTTGACAATCATTCCAGGAACTAGCTCTTCTAAACTAAAGAAGGGTTGTTCCAAAACAGATTTCTTCAAACTGACGTTGGCGACGGCGTCTAACAATCGATGTCCTATCACCCGAACTTTTACTTGTTTCCCTACTTTATACTTTTTTTCTACTTTTTCTACGTGATCGTCGGAGAGATGCGAAACGTGCGCGTACCCAGTGACACTTCTTTTCGTACCACCTTGGCTGATTTGAAGGGATACACCAACGTTAGGATCCACTCGGTTAATCACGGCGTTCTCAAAGATAGATCCGGTCGATGGAAGAATGCTTGCTGATGAGTGCGCCTCGAGCAAGTGCGGTTGAAGAGATAGACCGACGCGTTTATTTTGAGCATCCACAAAAATCACGCGCGAACGTAATTTCTGCCCTTCTTTAAACGATCCCGTGTCTTCGGCTGCGATGTGAAAGCAGTCAATCGTTCCCGAAAAATACGTCATAAACGAGACAGAAATGCCATCTTCGAGAACAGACTTCACGCGCGCTTTTACCAACATCCCCGGAAGAATCGTGGATATCGACGTCGATTTATTTTCAAGCGCAATTGCACTTGAACATCGTTTCGCTTCTGCGCAGACTTTATACACGTTACCCCCTCCAAGTTTACTGCCTGATTCGTTCTTCTTCTTCTTCTTGTTGTCGTGGTTGTTATCCTTCTTTGCTGTTGGAGTTGACGTGATAACAACTTCTATAAGTTGACCGATGAGAAGCGAATCGCGCTCACCATCCACACTTTTGCGCGGCAAAAATCCAGTAGAATCATCGATACCGAACTCTACAATGTATCCGTGATCCTCTACGGAAGTGACTACCGCTGGTATTGCCGTGCCTTCCGTTAAGCATCCTTTATCCAATCCCGCACAAACTTGCGAGAGACGCAGAGTCAACTCAATCCGTTTACCACCAGTTTTACCCTCGTCGAGGTTTAAAACCGCGCTTCGCACGATTTGCCCGACTTTAAACAAAGATTCCAAACCAATCTTTGCTTTTTTGCTTCCGTCTTCCTCTTCCTCTTCACTACTTTCGTCGCTGCTACTGCCGCTGCTGCTGCTACTAAACTCATCGTCAGACGAGGACGGCTTGTTCTTACTCCTTCTCTTCACTCTATTCTTGTCGTGGATGTAAAACGCGTCCGAGGCTTCCGATCTTGAGACCGTACCTTTCAATCCGTTTTGTAATGAGATGATTAATCCTTTGTTCGAAACGTGAGAAACAATGCCGAGCAACTTGACGCCTCTGCGTAACGTCTTCCACTTCAAGGCTTCGATGTATTTACCGCCACCTCCTTTACCTCCAGCTTTTTTCCCTTTCAAGCTCGAAGATGAACCTTTGTATATCGCCGCGAATCGCTCCGTCGCAGTAGTGGCTGTCTTTGTTCGCGAAGCGCGACGAGATCGTTCGTTTTCTTCTTCATCTTCCCCTTCCTCTTCGTCGACGAAATTCCCGCGAGGAAACGCCTCTTCGTCTTCGTCGTTTTCCCCGTCTCCATTCGCGGCACCTCTTCCACGCTTCATCGCTTTAACGAATGCGTGCGATTTTTCCACCGCCTCGTGCGATGTTACGTGTGTTTGTAGTTCTTCTTCTTCTTCTCCAAGACGTCTTTTGCGTTCGTGCGCTCGCGAGAACGACGATGGTACGTGTTGTGTTACGCGTGCGCTCAAAATTTGGAGAGAGAGAGTTTTTATTTTTTTGGCGGCGGCGGCTCTCTTGTCCTTTGTCCGTCTCTTCCCTTTTTTTTTCGTTTCTTCTCTCTTTTTCTCTCTCGTGTCTTCCTCCTTCTCCTCCTTTTGGAGGCGCACGAACGCAGCGCCACAAACGACACCCCGCAGCAGAGAAAAAAAAGAAGGAGAAGTGAGAAAAAGAGTATTGCTACCGCTGTGGTATTACGTACGCACGGCCCCAATCACCCCGTTCTCGTTATCTCTCTCTCTTTCAGTCAGTCTTTGTCTGAAAATTTGGTTTTTGCTTTCGCGGTAAAAAGTTCCATACACAGGGGAGAAAAAAACTCGCGCTTTGGGGGAAAGCGCGCGGAAAGAACAGTCTCCTCGACTCCGAATAACACTTTACTTGGCACTCGAGAGGTCTTCTTCTTCTTCTTCTTCTTCTTCTTTGGGCGATTTAACGAAAAACAATGGCGAAGAAGAAGAAGAAACCGTCGAAACCGTCCAACCCTCGCGTGAAGAAGTACAAGCATTTCGAGAACGCCGGCGGAGCAGCAGGAGCGAGCGATTGGGAAAACAACAAAAAAGCGGAAGACAACGCTTCCGTTTTTGATAGAAAAAGTTCGAAGCAAAAATTTGAGATTTTAGGACGGAAAATCAAAGGCAAAAGTGGGAATGTGTTGAAAGCGAGAAGAGAAGGATTCGAACGACGGGAAAGAACGTTGTTGGTGGAACACAAATTGAGCGGGAAAGCGAACGCGTTTGTGGATTTACGGTTCGGAGAGTTGGATGACAGCTTGACGCAGGAGGAAAAGTCAATAGGACGCTTGGCGCGAGCGCGATTAGGGCAACTAAGGAAAAAACGAAAGAATACGTATTCACTCGAAGGAAATGAGAACGATGGAGACGATGAAGACGACGGCGGCAACAATAGTAATAGAAACAATTTGATGTCGTTGACGCATCTCGGTAAACCTTTGGATGAAAGGAGAATTGCAAACGCAAAGTTCGATTCGGATTCTGACGATGAGGACGGCACGAGACGATTAATGAACGAGGAAATGACGCGAAGAATGCATTTCGGCGGGGGCGATTTCGACGACGTCGATGATGATACCAGTGGATTTCTTCGGAAAGGAAGAAAGAGCACAGCCGAGGGTGGCGGTGGCGGCAATGAGGAGGGGGAGGAGGAGGAGGACGACGACGATGAAAACGGCGCCGAGAGAAGGAAAACTAAAAAGGAAGTAATGGACGAACTCATCGCGAAGAGTAAGATGTATAAAGCAGAGAAAGCCAAACAACGCGACGAAGACGAAGAACTTTTGGATAAACTCGACGCAGATTTTAGAGTCATCAGCCAAGGCGGCTTGTTACAAGGCGCACTGCGCAAAGCAGTTGGTCATTTGAAACCGACAAACAAAAATACTTCATTGAACATTTTGCAATCGGGACTACCGAAAGATGACGACACAAAAAGTGATTACGATAAGAATGCGAAATCGTTGGCTTTAGATGCACGAGCGCATGCAGCAGAAATAGCAAAGACATCGGAACAGATCGAAGCTAGACAAAAGCGACAGCTCGAGGAAGCTGAACGCGCGAGATTGAAACGCATGCGAGGCGATCTCTCGGACGACGACGACGACGACAACGATGAGAGAAGAAACGGCCGGGACGACGATGCACCCTTAGGAGGATACGCCTTGAGAAGACACAAAGCCCGAAAATTAGAAAAAGAAAATGGAGAAAGAGGTGATCCATCTTCGACAGCGAGAGGTGGTGGTGAAGATCTCGATGACGGTTTTGCACTCGATGAAGATGGGAAAGATGAATACGATAGCGATGACGATGATGACGAGGACAACGACGACGAGGAAGAAGAAGAAGATGATGATAATGAAGATAGCGATGAAGAAAATTTAGATGAGACCGGAAAGTTCCGCAAAGAAGCGAACAAGATGGATGAGAAATTAGAAAAGGGTAAAAATCGGTTGAGAGAACTTGGCATTCTCAACGATGGCGTAGAAGTTAAGAAGAAAGCAGAGAGGATTGAAAAAAGTGATGAAGCCGCAGAAAGTGACGACGACGACGACGACGATGATATCATGAATAGAGAAATTCTTCTCGATGATGATGATTCAAAAGAAGACAGCGATGACAAAGATGACGACAATCTCGTTAAAAAATCCAAAGAAGTAAAAAAGAAGAAGGATGCCAAAGCTCGAGATGATCTCATTCGTGCTGAAGAAGCGAAAGAAGCGGGATCGTCGGAAATTCCGTATACGTTTGATGTTCCAGAAACGTACGGAGCATTTGAAACTCTCTTAACGAAGTACACTTCTGATGAAGTTTCGATTGTGCTTACTCGCATGCGCGTGTGCAACGCACCAAGTCTAGCGACTGAAAATAGGCGGAAAATTCAAATGCTTCTCGGACTTTTGCTTCAACGCTTTGAAATGTTATGCGGCAACGATGAATTACCAGTCACAGATTTGAATGTGACCACGAAGCACATTTCTGAAATAGCAACGCAAGTTCCGTTTTATGCCGCTACCGCAGCGAAAGCGCGCATCGAAAAGATGGGCAAACGATTGCAAAAAGCTTTGCGATCAGGAGAAACTGGCTTACCGCCATCGAGGACAATATTGCTTCTTGGATTATTTGCGGATATCTTTAGTTCTACAGATAAGCAACACGCCGTCATTACGCCAGCTTCTCTGTACATAGGAAATGTTCTCTCACATTGCGCCATTCGATCGACCGATGACGCGAATCGTGCGGTGGTTTTATGTGCTCTCGGGAGCGCATATGTCGTTCCTGCCATGCGTATTTTTCCAGAGGCTCTCAATTTACTCACTGCTTTGATCCACGCCTCAGGCGAGAGCGAGAAGTGCAAGCAAACATGGAACGAGGGATTACCGACGCATCTTCAGGAGCAGTGTGGTGGATCGTGGCTGCGACCTTTCGCAGATGCGGAGAGTTGTAAAAAGTCATCCTCAAAGACGATTGAAGTGCTTTCTCTGTCGAAGTTGTTGTCGACACGAGGCCGAAAAAAATCGAAAACTGTGGAAGAATCTAACGCCCAAGAACGCTCGGCAATGCTTCGATACGCGATTTCGACGCTGAGAAATCTCATCAAACCCGTCCAAAAAGTAGCGTGCGCGCCTGAAATGTTGCAGAAAGTGCAAATTGCGCTGAACAGATTAATTTGTTCGCTGAAAACTCTCGGCAAAAAAGATGGCGCAGCGTACGACGAAACTTTGAAAATGTGTGAAACAATTTTTGACGAAATCGAGAAGACGAAGAAAAGCAGCGTTCGCCTCTCGCTCGCCTGGCACACAAAGTCGGTTGAAGCCATTAAACAGTTCAATCCCATGTACGAGGAAGATGGCTTTCAGAAAGGACGCGATTACGATCCGAATCGCGAACGTGCGGAAAATAGAAAACTCAAGAAAGAGTTGCGCAAAGAAGCGAGAGGCACCGTGCGCGAGCTTCGGAAAGATAACCAGTTTATGCATCACGCGCGCGAGCAAGAGAAAGCTGCTGAAGCTGAAGAAAGAGACGCAAAACACAGAGAAGTGTTATCATTCCTCGAAAAACAAGAAAGCGACTTCAAGTCCGGCGGTCAAGGTGGTCTTATCGTCAAGAATAAACGGAGACCCCAAGGCGGCGCTTCAAAGAAAGGTGGTAACCGACGGCGATTTTAAAAAAATAGTAATTGTCTTGGGGATTGTAAGTACGAAATTTTCGTTTCTACAAACTTTGCGCGGGATTCGACCGTCGAACCCCAAAGCTCTACGTCAATTTCTTGGCGCAAAGCTTCGCTCAAGTCCTCAACTTGTTGTAACCCGAGAACAGTCAATTCTGTCAAACCTACTATCACGCTTTCTCGCACACTTTCGAGCTCGCTTTCAGCTATTTCGCTATTTCTATTAAACTTTTTTCGTTGGGTTTTCTTCCGAGTTTTCAAACGCCTCTTTCAAAAGCGCGTTGGCACGGTGAACCAACTCTGTTACCTTTTGCGCGTGAATCTTTCCAGACTTCTTCGCGGGAGAGGTTTCCGCTTCGTGATGCTGCATATCCATCTCTTCAAATTCCTGATTCGTATTGATTTTCATTGGAGATCCAACTTCATGACTTTCTGGAGGAGATACGCATGTTTCTATTACTACTTTATTTTGCAATGTCTCAATTTTTACGATTCATTTCTCAACTCCATCATAATGCGCTCCATGTCATCTTTCGTCACCGTGTATCCAGCACCATTCTTCTCCGAAATCTCTCGTAATTTCTGCATTAGTTTTCCTTTCATCTGCGTAAACCCAGTCGCTAATCTGAGCTGTTGGTCCATCGGCAACGTCCCGAACGCCTTTTCGCTCGCACCCGCTAACGTATCTCCATCTCCAGCATCTCCATCAATTTTCGTCTGATACTCGAGCACGTCTTGCATCGTCATTTCCTCCTCCAAATCATCATCCTCTCCATCACCGTCCACAACAAAGGTAGAATCCCCTTCCTTTCTCCAATAAAATTTTATACTCGGGTCGTCGCCGTCTCGGCACTCGTGTTCAGAAAGTAACACGACTTTACCCGCTTCCGCCGGAAATTCTTCCGTTCGCGCGTCGTAAATGACTTCACACACGTCACTGTTACTATTGGTGCTGGTATTGTTTCCTTCTCCTCGCTTTGTGACAGTGGCGCCCCACCAGACAATCTCTTCTTTTATTTGTTTCGTCTCGTTCGTTGCTGGTACGTTCTCTTCGTCCGACAGCGTATTTTCAATCACCCAACGGATTTCAATTCTCGAACCTTCCTTCACGTACGGTGCAACACCAATCATCGGCTGCTGTCCTTTTCCTTCGTCATTTTGTGCGAGAATGTTAGCTATTGAGTTCTCGACGAGTCGACGGATTATCGACTGAGTGTTTTTGAAATCATCGTCCTCTTTGTTGTCACCGTTGGTCAAGTGTTGTTTTTTAACGCTCGCGCATTCCCCTTCTTGGTGGTGTTGCTGAAGATGGTTGTCCGTAGCGAGGGACGGGGCGGGACGCTTCATACCGACGACTGATGTCGATGCAACAATGTCAGTCGTGTTTGTGGTGTTTTCAGTCGCCACCATTATTATTGTTATTATTGTTGTTGTTGTTCTTATTCTTGTTTTTTCTCGTTCTCCCTGCGTTCTTATGAGGAAGGGGGAGAGTGTGTGGTTGTTTGTGGTAATTTTGTCCTTACAAAAACAATGATGGCGCGCATCTGTTCTTCTTCTTTCCTCCGAAGCGTTTGCGCATCGAAGAATGGATCAGAAACAAACAACTACAGTAAGAAGCAACCAACATCACAAAAGAGAAGAGACGTGTTGATTGGTTTAAGTGGCGCTTCTTTGCTCCCGAACACAGCGTATTCGAATGCATCATCTTCTAAGATTCCCCAACAACCTTGGAATCCCTCCCAAAAAGATTTTGGAGAAATTGGTTTAGGATGCTGGAGTTGGGGGAACTCGTTCGTATGGGGATACGAAGAGTCGATGGACGATGAATTGCAACGCGTTTTCAACGTAGCCGTGGATAGAGGAGTGCGCCTATTCGATAGCGCAGATTCGTACGGCAAAGACGGTCGGAGCGAACAGCTTTTAGGTAAATTCATCAGAGAGTATCCAGGGGAAGACGAAAAGAAAAATCAGATAATTTTGGCGACTAAGTTTGCGCCATATCCTTGGAGAGTGACATCCAAAAGCTTCGTGAATGCCGCCAAGGAAAGCGCAAAGAGGTTTGGGAAAGATAAGATTGATTTAGGACAGTTGCATTGGTCCACTGGGAATTATCAACCGCTTCAAGAAGGCGCTCTCTGGAGTGGCATCGCCGACGCGTACGAGGAAGGAATAATAGGCGCGGTTGGGTTATCAAATTACGGTCCGAAACAGTTACAAAAAATTCACAAGTATATGAGCCAAAGGGGCGTTCCGATTTCAACTCTGCAAGTGCAGTATCATCTTTTATCTCGATTCCCGGAATTGAATGGAACAAAGGAAACTTGTGACGAGTTAGGTATTAAATTAATTGCGTACTCTCCCTTGGCGCTTGGTTTATTGACGGGGAAATATAGCGTAGCTAATCCTCCGCCTGGATTGAGAGGCCAAGCGTATAAAGGCGTATTACCACCTTTACCAACTCTCCTGGAAACAATGCGAGAGGTTGGGGACGCGCATGGAGGAAAATCGCTGCCTCAAGTCGCTCTCAACTGGTGCATGTGTAAAGACACGGTGCCGATTCCCGGAGCGAAGAATGTCCAGCAGTTGGAGGATAATCTCGGCGCATTGGGCTGGCGATTGAGTGCGGCCGAGGTTGCTGAATTAGACAAGGCTGCCGAAAAAGTTGGCGTATCGACGTCACAAAACATCTTCCAAACAGCGTGATTACAAACTTTCAAAAGATCTAATGCTCCATATGTAGCAAAAGCAAAATTTAAAGCAGCAAATAAGAAACACAGCAGCGTAGGGGAAAATCCAAAAACGAAAACTTGAAATCGCCCCAAGTACACCACAACCCACACTAATACGAAATCTTTTCCCCTCGCTTATTTAACAACTCCATACTCGCCGCAAAAGAGAAATCATGCATCGCGAGAGATAATAAAGGAGAAAGGGACTCCAGTTGTGTAAACAAAAGCACTGCTCCTTTCTTACCTATATACACACACATTTTACTTCACCAGACGACGACGAAGAAGAAGAAAAAGAAGAAAAAGAACAAGAAAAATAAATAAGCGCGCGAGAATGCGCGAGCGCGTGAACACGACAAAAGAGATCGAAGATTCGAACACTTCATCGAAGAGTGCGGACGTGGAAAGTGGCACAACAATGAAATTGAGGAACAAGCAACATCGAGGAATAAACACTGTCGTTGTGCCGTGCTTGAACGGAAGTGGATTTATATTCCGAGTTCCAACGTTTTTCCTCTGGTTGCTGAGAAGGAATACCAACATGAAACGACGATATTTATTGGCGCTTGTATTCGTAATCGTATTCACACTTTCATCGTTTTGTGGAAGAGATAGTTCGAGGTGCGCAAATATGAGCCACGCGCAATCGAAATCATTGATGGGTGAGAGAGGGCGATTCCGAGCGCACAAGCACGAGGCTGTCTCCGTCGACGAAGCGTTGTTTAAAAACATTCGAGAGCGCAGTGCTTCTTCCTCTTTGTCGTCTTCGTTACTCGCTAAGAATAATAATGGTTATAACATCATCAACATCAACAACAACAATATCGGCAAACGCGTTGGTATCCCCAAACCAAGAAAATCAGATGCCGAGCGGAGACTGGAGCGACGATTTGGACAACAAAGGAAAATACCCCGGATTATTCATCAAACGTATTGGTCACGGGAAGGGATTTCGGAAGAGCTGAGGAGAATTTCAGAAACGTGGAAATCGATGAATCCTGAATACGAATATAAATTTTACGACGACAAAGCTTGTTCTGATTTCGTCGAGCGTGAGTTCCCAGAATATTACGACGCGTACGTCAATTTACCAAAAAACGTGGAGCGGAGCGACTTTTTTAGAATTCTGGTCGTTTTACGCGAAGGCGGAGTGTATGCGGACATGGATGCTGGCTGCATAAAACCCATCGATACGTATCTTTCACCGACAGATGCGCTAGTTGTAGGATGGGAAAACGAATGCGCGACGGACGAACGCGCTTATTCGAGGCATTTTGCGAGAAGGCGGCAAATCACCAACTGGGTTTTTGCGGGTGCCCCTGAACATCCAGCGTTGAGAGAAATGGCTAATCACGTCAGAGAACATGCAAACGCACACTTCATGAACAACACGAATAGGAACACTTTAGAAAAAACGGGACCAGGTGCGTTTACGGATATTATAGTACGTGCATACTGGAAAGATTTCAATAGTGATGAAGAGAAGTGGACGATAAAAGTATTGCCGAGAGTGGCTTTTGGTACACATCCTTCCGAAAGTGACTCGTTAGACGGTCTCAGTCAAATAGAAGAGAAAAACGTTTTTGTTGCGCATTACTTTTTAGGCTCCTGGAAAAAAGATTGGGGTGCGTACGGGAGAGACGGCGTGCTCAATAAATTGAATTTGATCGCGCACTCGGTCAAAGGAACGTTGCCAGAATATCGGGAATCTCTAGTAAAACTTGATCCTGGTTTTAAAAAAATGCATCACCAGGAAGAGAGGTCGCAATATCCAGTCACTGCTTTGTTCGATCCAGCTTTTGAAGTCATCGTAGGTGGAATGGTACCAGGTAACAACGGCGACACTTGCAATAGAAGCGATATCGGCAATGGCTTTTTTCTTGATGATTTCTTGCACGATGATTTCAGTGTTTCCAGTATGAGCGCGCAGTTAACTATCCGTGGTGAATATCAACCCGGTTCTTCGCTTAGAATTCGAACCTCTCCAACGAGCGCAGAAGCCATTATAAATGTGCTCGAAAGGAAACTTCCGCTTCGTTCTAGTCTTGCGCCTTACGAGCAAGATCCCAAAGAGGAAGAGAGAGGATTTTTTATAGATGTTGGTACCAATGTGGGCTACTTTTCGCTCTGCGCAGCTGCACGAGGTCATAAAGTGCTCGCATTCTCGTCGCTGACAACGAATTCGATGGTTTCGGATATGTTGAAGAGTGCCATTGCACGAAATCACAACGGCGATTTAATCATGCATATACCTGACACTTATCCTTCGTTTGCCGATGCGAAAACTTCGTGCTCGAGATTAGCGACGAGCGATGAAGAACGTGATCGTTGCGAGCACACAGCGTTTAGTACAGTTGATGATATTTTGTTTCTTCACGAACGCGAGAGTATTGGTAAGCTATTGGGGTTGAAAAAGGGTCGAAGACGCCGCGTTGCGATGCGGATAGCAGCAACTCGGAGAATTGCACGACCTCTAGCGGGGAGCTTGCGATTGTTTAGTAGTCCTGTGCTGCGTCCAAATGTGATTTTAATAGAACTCGCTGGCGGCTGCAACGCGCACGATGAGGAAGATACGGGTAATAGTTTTGACCGTGAAGATGCTTTGAACGGCGAAGCGAGCAATTACGAGGCGCTGAGCTACCTTAAGAACAAGCTTGAATACTCCGAAATCTACCATGCAGGTCCCGTGTGCGACGGTTATGGATCTGATGCGATTACGAACGTTATGGATGATGGCACCACGGGCATTTGGTGTGAGGTTCACGACGCGGATCGTGCATTTCAAGATCTCACGACACTATTAAAGGAAGATGGTGGCGTAGAAAATATTCTTTTTGTCGGCGCGTAGTACCTGCAGTAAACGACGCGAGATTTAGTTTTAGCTTTTATTTTTTAGGAGTCAAGTAGACTAAACTTATGCGCGCTGTTGTCGCCTATTTTTCCTCCGTATGTCTACTGGAACTCTCAGCACCGGCGCTTTCCTGCAAAAGTCCCGCACGATCTCGTTGACTAAAGCATCTAGAAATGCGTTTACTTCTGCTTTTTCTCTGGCATTTCTCGCCACTTCCAGAGCAGCCTGATCTCTCCTTCTTTGCCGATCTTCTCTCCAAGCTTTCTTCTCGTCTGCAATCCTCTTCTTTTCTCTCATTTCTCTCTTTTCTTCTTCTTCTAACTTTACTTTTTCCTTACGAAGTTCTTCGAGCTTTACTCTCAAGAGTTCTGCCTTTTCGCGCTGTTTCTTAAATGCAATCTTTTCGAGGCGTTTCTTTTCTGCCAGTTCGCGTTCTTTCTCTTCTCTTCGTTCTCTGTTTCGTTTTTGTAGCGCAGATTCTTTTGCTGCAGCTTTCACCACGTCTACAAAGTTTACAATCTTTGCTGGCTTCTTTTCCTTTTTTGTACTTGTTGCCGGAGCAGCGGTTTTCGTGAGACGAAACTCACCCGCCTCTTCGTCCGTAGCTGGTACCGAGCCGAGTATTTCTTTTTCATTTTCATTTGCTTGCATCGCGAGCATCTTAGCACGTTTCCACGCCGCGTTTGATGCACTTCGCACGGTCGCAGCGATGAGCGTCTCCAAAACTTCTTCAATTGCAAGCACCGCGTGCGCGTCGACATCTTTTTCTCTTATCGCTTTCATATAGGACGGCCTTTTTCGTTCGCGCTGAGAACAACGTGGACTATGTCTCTTAATATTTAATTTTTCAGCCGCGGCGTTATTTCTGCAGCCTCGGTCTTTCGTGGTATTCTCTCGCGAAAGAACCACTCGCATCGCCTCCTTTGCTCGCGACTCGAGCTTTAAACGTTTGACCTTGGCTTCTTTTTCCTCTTTCCGCTTCTTCTCTTCCGCTTTCCTCTCTCGCTCTTTTCGCTGACTTTTCGCTCGCTCTATATCTCGCGCGCGACGTTCGCGCATCGAGGACGTCTTTGTTCTTTGCGACGCATAAGACGATGATGATGAAGTTGACGCGTTCGTTTGTACCCGCTCTTCTTCTTCTTCTTCGACTATTCGCGTATTTTTTACCCGCCCGGATTTTTTCCCTCTTCTTTCTTGTGATCCCCTACCCCTAAAAATATTATTATCATCGCAGAGGCGCGATGCCGCCGTCATCGTCGTTGCGTTTGATTCTGTGCCGTGGGGTGCGCTTTCTTTAGTCTCCCGCTTCTCTCTCTTCTTCTTGCACTCTCGAACCCGTTTGCAGCACTCTTGAATCGCCTCGGCGTCGCGCAACGCGGCTCGAGAGACCGTCGCGTTGTCGAGGTTGCACTCCTCTCTCAAATATCTCGCGTGTTTGAGTAGACGTCGAAGAAAGAGTCCTTCTGCAAAAGAGGAGGAGGAGGAGGACGAAGAAGATATCTTGGAATGACGTGAATGATCGGCATCATCAATGGTCTCTAATAATGCGAGCAGTTCACGCATGATTTCGGATGATGAGAGCGATGCATCACAAGTGAAAATACGAGCTCGCACACTATGAAAGACATATAAAACACACCATCACCTATTTTTAGATCTTTTCACACACAACGACAACGAAAAAAAAAGCAGGACAAGAAAAATATAATCCTTGCCGTCACTCTTTCTCGACGCAGAAAGAAACGATGATATGAGACTCATAATAATTACGAACAATCCGAGCGGTGCGCAAGCTGAGGTACAGAAAGCGCTGCTGAGACGATTGGAAGATTGTTTGCATTCAGACGAGAAAAAAGATGGAGAAGAAAGTGGAGTTTTTGTCGCTCTTCCTCGGCATTTCGAGCTGGCAAAACCTGCGGTTACTGCGCACAGAGGTGTTATCGTTCTCGACGTCTTGCACGAGAAACTCGTAACTTCTTCGCCATTAGAGTGGATGTTGGAGAAAAAACTAGCGTTTAAATACGCCAACAGAATCATACCAATCGATGAAACGTTTTCTGTTGATGGTGAAGATGAAGGAGGTGAAGCGTTAAAAGAGAGAGTGAGAGACTTTATCGGAAGGAAGAAGCGGGGCAATATCACCATCCGGAATGCCGTCGTTTGGTGCCGTCGAGATGATTCACCGAAGAGTAACGATGTAAAACTCACAGACGAGAAGATGATACGAAGCGCTTTGGAGAGCATTTTGGTGGATAAATGTGAAAGAGGGGAAAAGTCAGCAACGACGGTTGAAAACCAGGTTCTCGTCGTGTCCCATTTCCGTTCCGGGATGACGCACCGCGCGCCATCGTTTGGGTTAGCTATAATCTCTCGGCAGTATTGCGAGAAGACAAAAAAAGGAAACACATTAGAATTGAAAAGATTTTTGAAGCCCGGCGATGTAGATGGAAGAGGAACAGAGAAAAAGAAGAGAAGAGATACACCGGATGCGAACGCGGTTCCAAAAGAAAGGAGTGCCGCCAATGCGCAGTGCCAATTGTGCGAAAGATATTTCAAGTCACGAAACGCGGTTTTCCGGCATCTCGATGTGTGCGATAAGAACCCAAGCAATATGAATGAAGATGACAGTGGTGATGCAAAATGTGTCGTTCGGAATGTCGTTCCGAATTTAACGTCGTCGAGTTGCGTGAAGCAAGAAAAAAAACGAAAGCGAGAAGAAACGATGAAACCTCCGCCGCATTCAAACGCTGATGTTTGGTTCGGCGGTTTTCCTAAAGGACAGGCGACAATGAAAGGACTTTCTGAACTCATTTGGAATCTCAATCTGAATTTAAGAAATATCCAAGCACCGAAAGTGTTGTGGATTTGTAAGAAAGGATGGCGATCGAAAACGAAGAGTAAGGAATGGCTCTCTTATGCGTTTCTGAGATTTCGCGATCGAGCAGAAGCAGAAATGGCCATCACAGTTTTGGACGGCATCGATGTGAAGATTAGCAGCGATAATTACATTGGTGATGTTCAAAGTAAAGAATATCGTCTCAAAGCAAGCGCGCGTTCGAAAGAAAAGCACGTTTTGGATGTCTCTGCAACGCGCTCGGTGGAGAGCAACGCAGACCCCCTAGAAGAAAGAATTTACTACGCCTGGCTTCGAGAGGTGCGCGATGAACGCGGTGACGAAATCGAAAAGCGCGCGGAAATGAGGGAAGCATACGAGCATCCAGAGACATATTCGTGGTTGAATTATGACAGTGGACGTGAATTGATAGACGTGGAAGGAGTCCCTGTTCCCGAGCATATGCTCGGAAAGCTTTTAAAATGCCTTGAGGCCTATAGGTGGTCAGCTCTCTCGCACCGGCCGGCGATGGAATCCGAGCATTACCTGGTCTTAAAAAGAAAGCCAAAAGAATCTAGCACATGTACGACAACAATTGCAGAAGACAATACTTTGCGCGCTTGTTGCGAAGACATCATGAATTTCGCCGAAAAGGATTTCGAATACGATTCCTTGGCGATAACGAAGAACTTTGTAGCCTCGCCTCACGTTGATAAAGAAGACATGAGCTATCAATTCGCACTGTCGTTGGGCGAATTTGATTCCGGTGGCGAGTTAATGATTGAAAGCCGCCTCGGGAAAAAGAGATATAGAGTAAATACCAAAAATAGAATAGCAAAGTGTGATGGTCGATCGTGCCATTGGGTTAGAGGATATTCGGGAACGCGATATAGCGTCATTTGGTACGTGAATGATAAGAAGAAATTCACTCCACAAATGTTCGACGTCGACGAAAATTTTCAACCCAGCGTTTCAGATGACGAAGATGTAGATAGCAATGGCGGTGGACTTTGGGACGATGAAGGTATTTACGACAGACCGTGGCATTAAATCGATGTTCGATGAGCTATAAATAATTATTTTACAATCGAGACGCAAATAATGACTTTCTCGACAAGAGCGAAAAGGCTTCGTTCAGTGCATTGCCCAAATCATCGAGATCTTTCGTCGTATGCATAGTGTTGATTGCCAAGCGAATAACGCACTCATTTTTGGGAACGGTGGGTGGACGAATTGCGGGTGCATGAAAGCCGCGAAGCAAGAGATGCTTCGCTACTCGTAATGCAGTCTCTTCATCTCCGCAGAATATCGGCACGATATGTGAGTCCCGGATATCAAAAGTACTTTTCGCGCATTCAGAAGCGTTTTTATTCTTTTTAACCATCACTGCGTTACTGTTGTTTTCTTTCCTCGATCGCAAGACGTTGTTATGAAAATAGTGCACATTTCTCCACAGCGTATTCGCAAGATCCGGTCTTTCGAGAGCTACGTCCAAGGCTTCGATCGCCGCCGCTACAATTGGCACAGGTAGCGATGTCGAGTAAATTTGCCCGCGAGCTCTAGAGAGTAAAATTGATTTCATATCTTCTGAGCAACAAACGAATCCACCATGCGCACCGACAGCTTTGGATAATGTCCCAATCGTAATATCAACATCATTTTGTGCGTCTTGGGCTTCCGCTAGGCCGCCACCGAATTCGCCGTATACGAGTGTCGAATGCGCCTCGTCAACTATTAACAAGAACGGATAATTCGTCTTTAAATCTCCTAAGCGTTTTATATCGGCAACGTCTCCATCTATGGAGAAAACTGCGTCCGTGACGACAATCTTGCGTTTCGCTGAGGACTTCTTTAGTTTCGCTTCCAAATCGTCGTAATCTAGGTGTTTGAATATTGAAACGGGCGCCTTTGCGAGTCTACACCCGTCGACGATGGAAGCGTGATTGAGCGCGTCGCTAAATATCTCAACCTCTGGCGGCGTTGAGAATCCTACGTTTGCTATTCTTTTGTACCATCTATCACGGTCATCTCTCTTTCTAAATACACTTTCTGCTAACGTTTGTAAAACTGACACGTTGGCGGCGAAACCCGTAGGGAATAACACGCAACTACTTTTCCGTTCTAAGTTTGCCAATTTCTCTTCGAGTGCTCGATGATAACTCGTATATCCAGCTATTAGCTGCGACGCGCGATACCCCGCACCATATTCCAAAGCTGTGTTTGCAAAAGCTCGACGAACGCGAGCATTTGCGCTCAATCCTAAATAATCGTTCGAAGAAAAAAGCGTCACGATTTTCCCTAAAGGTTTGTGTTCAAGTGACGAATCCGTCGTTGTCGTCAATGATGGTGATGATGTTCCTGCAGTGCTGGCATTATTGAGCCATCTCTCGTACGTCTTCTCATCTACTCCAGCGCGAATAGACTCAAACGAAGTCGTTGGTACATCGTTTATACCTCTATTGCTCGTATCTCCTTCTTCAACACCTAAATTAAGCGGTTTCAAGTCTCGCAACAACCCTCGGGATTTAAGGTGAGACAACGTATCTTCCATCCATATCGTCCAAGGTTCTGATATGAACTTCACAGTGGGAGAGATAGAGGAGGGCGAGACGAACGAAGTAGGAGCAGCCATCGTTTTATATTACAAAACAAACAACCGGTTTAGATGTGTTGGTTTTGTCAAAGGCCATCCCTCCTTGCGCGACGCATGAGTGTTGAAAAAAAACACGAAAAAAGAACAAAGTAACAAACCTGCTACTCGCACTCTTTTTGACTTTTTCTTCCTCTTCTTCGTTTTAAATAAACACGCGAGGAAAGGGCGCGACGATGATGACGAGCACATCGATGACATCTTTGATTTGTGCAGGTATCAGCGATAGAACAATGTCATCTTCGATGGCCACCACTTCATCCTCGTCAGCCTCTTACTCTTACCTACGACGAAATCTTTTTCCTCAAACGAAAACTACGACGAAAAGCCGAACAAAATCAAAGAGAGAAGAACAAAAGTCATCTCGTTTTCCTTCACTTCGCGCTTCTTCTTCACCTTCTTCATCAAACGGGAGCGAAGATATAGACGCGATGATATTCGAGTACGATCCAATATATGAAGATGTTATATTAGATGATGATGATAACGATGGCGGAAACAACAAAAGTAAAAACGACGATGTCGTCGACTTTGATTTCAAAAGCTTCTTTCTTTCTTCGGAGGAAGGAAAACTCGAGAAACAAGCGGAGAAAATCCTAGAAAAGATGGAGAGTTCCTACAAGTTCCCGCTGGATGAATTTCAACGAGACGCCACTCGCGTACTCATTGATGGTCATTCTTTAGTCGTCAGCGCTCCTACTGGATCTGGTAAAACACTTATTGGCGAGACGGCAATCATGAACACGTTGATGCGAGGGAAGAAAGCAATCTATACAACGCCACTGAAAGCGCTGTCTAATCAAAAGTTACGCGAGTTTTCAAAGAAGTTTGGCAAAAGGAGAGTGGGTTTAAAAACTGGCGACGTGGAAGTAAATGCAGAAAAAGCGGAGATTATAGTGATGACGACGGAAATTTTAAGGAACATGTTGTATTCGAGTGCGGCTGGAGGAGTTATCGACAAGCGATTGGACGACGTAGGAGTGGTTATTCTCGACGAGGTGCATTATTTAGGGGACGCGTATCGAGGAACCGTTTGGGAGGAGACTATTATATATTGTCCTTCGAATATTCAATTATTGTGCTTATCTGCGACAATCGGAAATCCGGACGATTTATCTGGGTGGATAGAAGAAGTGCGACGGAGTGATGCGGACGACAAAGGAGCCGAAGACGATCGGGAACAGACGACAAGTGTCCAATGCAAAACGTTAGTTTCCAATTACCGCCCGGTGCCTTTAAATTGGTTTTACTCCATGAAGCCAAACCGAGATTGGCCAGGATTAGGTTATCTATTAAATTCGAGAGGAACAAAAATGAACGCGGACTTGTATCCGTTCACGGAGGAAGGAGTTAGGGAAAGTTTCGCTCGATACGGCGAGGAACAAGAGAGTTATTATTATAACAGAAGAGATAACGACCAAAAATCGATGCGTCGAAGGCTCGTGCCTCACGTCGAAACTACGGTAGGCCAATTGATCTCTGCAGACATGCTCCCCGCGGTTTGGTTCATTTTTTCTCGGAAAGGTTGCGACCAGGCTGTCGAGTATTTATGTCGAGATGCGGGCGCCTGCTTGGTAAGTCGCGAAGAGCAAGCAGAAATTGCGAACGAAATTGATGCATTTATTGCTTCCAACAAAGACGCCGTTCGTTACGAAATGATTGAACCGTTGAAATGCGGCGTCGCCTCTCACCATGCTGGATTACTTCCCGCTTGGAAAGGTTTAATTGAAGCGCTTTTTCAACGAGGACTAGTTAAAGTTGTTTTCGCTACCGAGACGTTGGCCGCGGGTGTAAACATGCCGGCGAGATGCGCGGTTCTTAGCGCACTGAGTAAACGCGGCGACACTGGGCCGCGTACGCTCACGTCTAACGAATTTTTTCAAATGGCGGGCAGAGCTGGGCGAAGAGGTTTTGACGACGTTGGTTACGTCGTTTGCTTACAATCACCTTTTGATGGTCCTGAGGATGCCTTTGCTTTGGTTACCGGGGAGCCCGAGAACCTAAAGTCGCAGTTCGCAATTAGTTACGGCATGGTTCTCAATCTTCTGCGGGGCGATAAATCATTGAATCAGATTCGGAGCATAGTAGAAAAAAGTTTTGGAAATTATCTCGGTGGCAAAGCGCGCTTAAGTCAAATGCGTGAGTTGAATCGTCTCTTGGACAAGCTCAACACGTTGAAAGCACAAGAGAATTCGAGCGAAATCATACAGGACGGCATAGATGAAAGTGAGTGGAAGAGATTTGTGAAATTGGAAGAACGCTTGCGGGTAGAGCAGGGATTATTGGAGCTTTTGGAGTCACAAAGTAAAGAAACGAAAGTGGAGAGTTTGCGTGAAGATGTTTGGGATGCGCTTATGCTCGGAGAGGAAGGGGTGAAGCTGATTGCAGTCGACGTAGGATGGCGAGTAAACCTTGCGACGTCGGGGCAATCCTCGGTGAAAGGCACAACTTTTGGAATAATGGATGACGGTTCTCTCGTCGTTGAGAAAGAGGAATCAGTAAAAGAGTTCTTTGCGGATGAAGACGTGGACGTGGACGGTATTTTTGAGAGCGATTACGCCGCCGAGGACGAGGAGGATGAGGGCGAGTACGGTGAGAACGTTTCGCGCGAAATTATGGAGAGAAAGAAACTTCGAGGATCGCTTCCTGTGCTTGTCGTCAGTGCACAAAGACCAGAACAATCGCTTTCACCTCTGGGTGAATTCACCGGTCTAGGTGCTGATGGTATGTGGTATCGGTTCGATGCTCACAAAATCGTATCGACGAGTTATGACAGCGCCAGTGCGAATGAAGGTGTGTCCTTCACGAAAGTTCGCGATTTGTGCGGCAACCCGCCCTCGGATTCATCTATTCGCTGGAGACGTTCGAGCAAGTTATATCGAGCAAATGGAAACGCGAAAACGAGCGTCGCAGCTGCAAACTTACCGGGAACATGCGACGCCTTCTCCGTATTTGAAGAAGACGCGGACACTGCAAGTTACCTCGAAGCGCAGAGGAAGAAAATCGAGGAGATCCAGATGGACCTTGGGAAATTGAGTAACGTCGGACTACTTCGCCGAGAGATGAAGTTGCAAAAGAAAAGAAGAGCAAAGTCTGAGAAGCTTAGCGAACGCACGCGCAAGTTAGAAGCGCGGATTCGCGAATATTCTGCTGCAGGATGGGACGATTTCATGCGCGTAGTGGACATTTTAGAGCAACGAAACGCGCTCGTGCGCTTGACCAACACATCGGAAAAAGACGACGAGGAAATTGAAATTCTCACCTTTGGCGAAGTGTGCATGGCATTCAGGGGTGAAAATGAACTTTGGATAGGAACTGTTCTCAGCGCGCTGCCAGAATCTATCTCGGTTTCCAGTCTCGCTGGCGTTTGCGGTGCGATTTCTTCAGACGCAAATCGTGCCGTTAACGCATTTTACGGGCCATCTGAGAAGCTCGACGTGATACTCGCCTCTTTCGTTCCGGAACTCGAAGATATTGCTGATCTTCAATACGCATCTCGTATCGACAACGCACCGCTGAGTCTTTCGCAAGACCTCGCCGCTTTACTCGAATCTTGGGCAAGCGGAGTCAGTTGGTCGCAGATTCGAAGCGATACCTCGTTACAAGAGGGAGACATTGCGAGAGTGTTCAAGCGCACCGCGGAACTCTTGGCGCAGATACCCCGAGCTCCGCATCTCTCCGAACAACTCAAAAAAACTGCGAAAGAAGCCGAGAGACTCGTAAATAGGCCGCCAATAAGTGATTTGCTGTAGATATAGATATTTATAATATGCGCATCTAATGAAGAATTCTTAAAAATCCGTTTAGGGTTTAGGGTTTAGGGTTTAGGGTTTAGGGTTTAGGGTTTAGGGTTTAGGGTTTAGGGTTTAGGGTTTAGGGTTTAGGGTTTAGGGTTTAGGGTTTAGGGTTT
>Ga0255776_10001985_pt1 | contig 23134 bp, 10 predicted proteins | sample 071ome_19_FD_179974 | JGI IMG/M metagenome (GOLD analysis project Ga0255776, IMG submission 179974) | Coastal salt marsh microbial communities from the Groves Creek Marsh, Skidaway Island, Georgia - 071413AT metaG (version 2) | ecosystem: Environmental > Aquatic > Marine > Intertidal zone >... | reverse complement strand
CATTCCCGAATCGGACTTTAATGCCGCTGGTCCTCTTCGCGGAGTTAGCACAGGGAGAACACGGCGAGTTATTTTAGGCAACGGCGAGTGGGCGTATTACGAAAAAAACGGCATTACTATCACACTCAGCCATACCGCAGGTCATTCAAGTGAAGACTTCTTTTCGTCGTTAGAGGTTGGCGCTCAAATCATTGTTGGCGCGGTTGCAGACGGCAATAACTTTCCAATGACAGGTGACGACAATTATGCGTCATCTGCTCAAGAATACCGACGACCGTTTTACTACGACCGAGGTAGCGTGATGACACAGGGTGGCAACCTTGACTACGGACTCCGCCAATATGTCAGCGCGGTTGAGTTCAAGGCTGGTCCTCTTGCAAATCCCCACCTTGCTCGTATTGAAACGCGCGGAGCAAAACTCACTTTGATTGGACTCAAAACGGGGCAAACTTTCTATTTTGAAGGCAACTTGCCCAAAGGACACCTGCCGACCAACTACGCGTTTGCCGCTATCAACGAAGCCACAGGTCGTAAGTATCAAATTACTTACAACTCATCAACCGCAGAAAATGAATTAACAACTGCGGCACACCCTGTTCTTGATAGCGGCGCACCAAACCTCGCGATAAACGATGTTATCACCGTCATCGGCATTTACGCGACCAATGCAACAACACTCCCTCTCAAGCAAGAAGACGGCATCGCTAACTCAACATGGAACAATCCATATTGCGGCGGCGGTTTGCGCTATGGTGATACGGTTTGGATGAACATGCACTACACCAACCCGCACGCAATTGAGGGTATGTTTTGTAAGTCGCGAGGTGTTCTTAACGAATACGAGGTGTGGAGTGGTTTCAATGGCGGTAAGGGTGCGTTGGGAGTTGAAGCGCGCGACACTCTTCCTCTTGAGAACTTCCTTATTGGCGATACTTGCATTGAGACTGCTCGCAATTTTGTTCAACATGTAAACAAAACCATTGAACTCAATTGGGCTGAACTCGGACACACTACATCTACTCCTGTGGTCGCATACCTTGACCCCTACCTCAGCACCGAGCAACACGCTCGCGTTTTGCTTTACGATGTTGAACATGACCGCGAGTTTATCGCGTTTCACGATTTGCACATGCAAGTTCAAACGAGTGCAACAACTCCAACGATTGAAGGTCTTGATGTAGCGGCTGGATTCAAAACACAACGCAAGGATAAAGCCACAACATCAAGCACCGACGCGCAAACCATTAACAGCGTCACCTACAACCTCATCAAAGACGAAGGCAAGTCTCAATTTGTTGAAAGCGCATACGCTCACAAATCATGGTGGTTGATGGACAACGCGTATTTGGCTACATCGGGTGTTGCGTCTAACCATTATGTTCGCAAAACGCGCGTTACAGAACACACAATTGCTTTCGGTGACGAGTCTGTTGAATACGGTCAAGGGCGACTTGCACAGTCAACTCTTGATATTGACGCGGCGGCAACCCGACATGCTGAAACGGCAGACCATGATGTGTCCGAAGCCATCGTTGACGACACGACAGGGCATTACGAGTTTAGCGCTACATTCTTTGACTCACCCGAAGGAACACGCGTTATTTCAGCCTTCCTTTGTTTGAAGGGTAAGCGTGCTACAAACAACAGCATTGCTGATAGTCGGTTAAGTCAACTCCCCCATTGGACTGAAATGGATTTTGTTCGCCGCCTCACAATTGACATGGGCGAAGTTGGATTGCGCGAAGGTGTCACAGACATTGAAGCGGCGGCTCGCGAAGTTGTCCGTCTCATTAACCAAGGCGGTGCGCCCAACGGTCGTAGTAGTCAACGCCGTCCATCCGACCAATACGCAGGCGAAGGAGAACGGTTTGACATCAATCGTCGTTCTGTATCAGTCGCAGGTAGCGACACAAATGAACCAACTGACGCTACCGCTATTCACCATCATGCAGACTTTGCAGTCACAGGGTCAACTTACGACCCCGCTCCATTTTGGAATACAACAACTGCGTTCACATCATTTGACCGTGGTTCACACATGGGATATTTGCGCGCTCACATTGGTCGCGTAGTTGAGGATGCAAACGGCAACGAAGGGTATAGCATCGTTATTCACTCAACTGTTCCCGGTGCAACAGGACGCAATTTTTGTGCATGGTTGGACAATAGTAAATCACAGGTTGAATACAAACCTCAATTTCTTATTGGACATGGTGGGCGCTTCCGCAATTTCTTTTGTTCTCCACCCGAAATGGCTGGTGAAAACATGCATCCAGCACCTATGCCGATTGACAAAAACGGCAAACCGTTTGCGCCAATTACAACCTTGCGCGAATATGTAGCATTGGACGAAGCCGCTGATGAGTTCATCACCAACCTTCACCTTGGATACGAAGCCAACTACAACACAACGACGGACGGTCAAGAAAGCCCCAACACAGGCGCTTCAACAGGGCGCTCTTCTAACAGCGGCGCAATGGAGTCATTTGAAAATGCAGGTCAAAAGTTCACTATCCGAGAAGGATTGCAGATAGGGACACGCGCAAAGTCAAGAGTCAATTTTGGTGGTATTGTCGCCGCTGGTGTTCCGGGTTTTGCACCCGACGCGGGGCTTTGGGGTTTTGGCGAAGACGGAAAATCCAGCGGTCGTTTTGTTAAAATCTACGGTGAATATCTATCTACCGCTTCAAACTATTATTCCGCATATCCTACTTACGCTCCTGCTTATGAGACAAATGACACAATAACAGGGACGCAACCGCTTTACGGATTAAAAATGGTTGACCACCGAGGAAAGTCACATATCATTCGCTACATTTACCGTCGCGCAGGTGACACATTTTCTCACAAAAACTCGGTGATGCCGACAACAATTGATGAAGAAACGCTCATTCATTTCAATGACCGAGATATTGCGCAAGGTGGGTTTACGATTGGCGCTAACATGTGGGGTCAAGGTGGAGACGGAACGCCTTTCTTTTACACGGGAAGCACAGACAAAGCGTGGCGCGGAAACAAATGGCGCGGTGTTTACACACCCAACGCAGGTTACGCCGTTAGCGTTGATGCATCAATGGCGAACAACACACTCGGCATTCACGATGCGAGCGGTTACGGGTATTACGACAACGGAATATGGCATCATTTGCCCGATGTTGATGATGTTCTCGGTTGGATGGGGTTCCCCGATAGTGGTTTGGTGTGGTTGGCAATTCCTTCATCATCGTCTCAATACGAAAATGTCGGTGTTGTTTTCTCTTACACATCGCGCACACACAACGGTCGCGCGGGTCCACACACTTTCTTTGGGCTTGAAGGAGAAGGTGCAGACTCAATCATAGCAACTTGGTTTAGCACCGCGGCAAAGCGTGGCCCGACGGCTTACAACAACGATGCCGCGCCTGTTATTATCAGTCCTCACCTTAACCAAACAACCATCGTAACCGACGAATTGATTGCCGCGGCGACGGCTTATGCTTTCACCGTTGACCCGAACGAAGAAGACCAATTCTTTGACTGTTCACATTTGCGCGCACCCGATGGACGCACCTATGGTGAAATTATGGGTGAAAACGCGCAGACTGCAATCAAAATAACAACTTTCAACCCGAACAAACAAGTGATACCTCTTCGTTCAATGTTCAGCGTTTCATTGTCAAAGGATTGGGGCATCAACGCAAGTAGTAAAGAAAGCGCAGACCAAATCGCTACACATGGTTCGGGCGGTCAATTCGGAGGCATAACAGTAACTCAAGACCTCAACGCTTTGATGCTTGATTGCGGCTATCTACCAAGCACGCTATTGACAATATCAACGCGCTATCGTGGCTACAACGCTAACACGGCCACACCTATTCTCGTTGACCAAACCAACAACGCTGTTCCGACTGATGATTGGCAAAAACATTTGCGCGGTGACAAGTTTACACGATTTGAGGGTGACCACATCACTCCTGCTCTTGAGGCTCACACTTTTGAGTTGGATACTCAATCGGGTAGTCTCCCATCGGGTGAAAAAGACACTTATCAACTTGAGTTGCGCGACCCTCACAACTTTGCGGTCCTTGGTCGGCAATATGCATGGCAATTGCAACATGTTGACCCAAGCGGTAACAATCTCAACAGCAATGTTCATACTGAGTTTGGTGGGGCTATTGACGGCTCATGGTCGCCGTTCAAACGCATGGACTTGACTGAAGATTCCTACATTTATTGTGCGGCTTTTAGCCCCATTGAGCGCGGTAGTGTAGAGGCAATAGTAGTCGCCAATCAAATGATTGGGTGGCATAATGAAGAGACAAAGGGAGACTTCCGAACCTTGTTGGGTAGCACAGGTCAACTGATGCAACGCTTCAAGTTTGTCAACGATATTCAAGGTATGCGTTTGCGCGCAAATCGGCGAGGCAATCCGTTACTTTACTTCCGAGGTGGGCATGATAGCGTTGACCATCATGTCCCGCTTTACTTCGGAGGTGGATTTAGCGGCGTCGTCATGGACATTAACGATGGGTCGCGAACGGATTATTCTTCGCACAACAAGCACCCCTACGCAAGCGGTCCAACAGGTAGCGCAGGATTGCAGGACATTGGCGAAAAAATGGGCGCATACGCGCTTCTTGATACGACGGCTATGTTCGCTATGTTTCCCGCAACGGCGTTAGCGAATCAACATCGCGGTGAGGCTTCACCTCCGTTTGCAAATGTTGACGCAGTTCTCAACCCCGACATTGACGGCAACACGGACACCCATAGTATTCCAAACACCACTTACACCAATGTCAAAGTTGCTCAACCGATGCCTGTCATTCTTCGTTTTGCTCATCCTTACGCGCGCTACAACGATAGTGAAAATAGTGTAGCCTACATGATATTTGGCCCCGGTCAATCAGTCCCTAAACATTGGAGCGGTGAAAGCGCAACTTTGACAACATCAGTTGAGCCGTCTGCAAAGTGGACGGCGGCGTGGAAAAAATACTGTTCGCTTGATGGTGCAATGGCGACAACTTTCAATCAAGGCGTAGAGTCGGGTTATTTCCTACCTAATGAGTTGAGCAATGGGACGCTCAATAGCGCAAATAATGAGTTTTTACCACCGACAGACGCATACGGTGCAAACAATGTATTCCCATACGAGACATTCCGTCATTGGGAACCGTCGTATGGTTCACCGAATAGCGCATTTAACCAAACGCTATCAACCCAAGGCCGTTATGTCAGCAGTCATTTTTTCGCTCCGACATCTGTAATTCAAAGCGCGGCAAACGAATACGGTCACCCATTTTCTCACTACAATGCAAGTGCGCGCTTTGCAACTGCAATTGACAATTTTAGCATCAGCAAACTTGTGTTTCACCTTGATGGGGGCTACACCGCGGGCGGTTCATGGTTTGACAATAGCGTGCGCAAAAATCCACCACATCCTGTTACAGCGACGCTGGTTAATTCAGCAAACGCGGCGGTGCAATACATTGACCGTATCGGCCTCAACGCCACCATGTTCCGAGTTGGCTCTCAAGTGTTGACTGACTACGACCATGACTTGAATGCTGATGTCCCCGATGATGTATTCTTGATTGATGCGACGCGCTGTCAAAACAGCGAAGAATTGGGTGCAGTTGTTGCCGCCGCAATCAACACATGGCCCGGTCGCGCTAACCTCAAGGCTCTTGGTGGTTCGTTCCTTCCTTCATTCCAAGACGCGCAACGGCAAGACCGCTATGGTTGGATTGATGTTGGCGACCTCGGCACTTACACGGATGAGCCGGACGGTCTTGTTTCCATAGGAACAGCGTTGCCGATGACGCTACCCGAAAACGGTTGGATACGCGTTAGCAACGGCACACACTCCTACTATGGTTATTATTCTCACTACGATGTAGCGCAAGGAACATTTGTTCTTGGAGCCAATATGCGTAGTGGATTTAATCGCTTAGAAGAACCCTCTCGTAGTGGCACAGGTGATGTAAATAGCGTTGAAGGAGAAAGTCACAAAGTCTTTGTTTGGTCAAAGGCCGGAAATCTACGATGGGATAATGGATTTCAAAATGCAACAGACGGAACGCGAGCCACAGGAGCGACTGCTTCCGGTCAAATGTCCAACTCACCCTTTGACCATTATGCGACAACGCAGATTCATTTCAACGGTGTGACAGACGCAATTGACCGAACGCGCGCCGTTGGTGCTGTCGGCTGGCATGGTGAGCGTTATTCCTACCTCAACAGTCTCAACATCAGCAACAAGGTCGCGGCTGGTCTTGGTGCATGGCATCCGATGCTTGGCTTCAACCCCTATGGTTCGGGCATGGCTTGTCATCAGCCTAAGTCAATTGAATGGGTGCTTGAAACCAATGAGGGTGGGGACTCATCCGATTTCACTTGGACTCCACAAACGGCTATTCACGAATCAACAGGTTTGCATCAACGACACTTTGTTGTTGTGTCTTACGAAGGTGACCTGCCTATTATTGCTAAAGCCTCTCGCAACGGTCAACAAGCGTGCGGGGATATGCTTCAACTCAAGTGGGGAGGAACACAGGGAGGAACGGTCACGGCTTATCACAACGAGCGTTTCAACAATGACCGCTACTCTGCTGAGTCAAACGCTGGTCCGCATGTTGAAGCGTTGTTTGACACGACCATAACGCGACCAACAGACTCTTCACCTCTTTGGACAAGCGCGGCGGCAACTGCCTCTCAACTTACGCAGGCTGAAACTTGTTTGTTCCCAACAGGCGACCTTTTCTTTGACAAGCAAGAAAACCCAAACAATGCGCATTATCCTAACGATGCTTTGTTTGATTCCGAAACTGCAAAGGTGGAAATGACGGGATACGAAAATTACGAAACAGAACACCGCGACACCATTTACTCGTTTTGGAAAGACCGTAGCGCGGCTCGCAATTTCTTTGTTGAGCATGTTGTGTGGAAGCGCATGAGCGGCGGCAACCTTACACTTCCTGCTCAAAACGCGCGCGGTCTTGGTGGCGTGCCGTGGCAGGTTCACAAGGTTGGCTCGGAGTATGTGAAGTTCGGAGAAACAATTTACGGCAATGTTCGTTTCTCTTTTGAATCCACGAACGCGGCAATGTTCCCAATTATTCAAGCGCAAGAATTGGCTCACCCTGCTCTCGCCGAACAATACCCATACGAAGTGCGCAACGCTCTCAACATACCCAATGAAGAGATGCAGTTTGCAACCGCTACCGTTGTTGACGATACGGGACAAGAGCATACGCTGGAAGGTGGTTCACCGCTTGGTGTTGTTATTCGCGACTACGAGTTGGTTCATGACCGTGAAAACGAAGGACTTGCACCTGCACTTGCAGGTTCGGGCGTATCGCCTAACATGAAAATACGCTTACCGAATCACGACGAAATCCCCGGCAACATCCTTGTGCGCGCAGGTTTTGACCGTCTTCAAGCATACCAGCACGAAACGATGGGAAGCGGCGGCATGCATCACCCAAGTCAACCCGTTCAAGGCGTGGCTGATATGTTTGAGTCGGACGCTTCGCGACCAAAGACTGCACCTCGTTGGGAACAAGAAGGGTATGAACACATCAATCAAAACCCAAACAACTTCCCCGACAGCAACAACAGTTTACAATCGCGCAACATTCTTGAAACAGCCTACGAACCTCACGACCGCGCTTTGTATTTTCATGTCACTAAAATGGGCTACACCTACACCGAGCGCGAACCGTTGCGCATTGTCAACAACGCCATGACGCTCAACCGTCTTACAATTGACGAAGTAGGGACAGACACTATCACCACAAACGAGTTCATCAATGGTGACATTTGGAAGCAAGACGCAACACCCGATGGACGCTACTTTATTTCAGTCAACGGAACGATTGCTTCGTTCACAGACCCGGATGACGACCTTGATGGAACAACAAAGGTGTTTGAGAATGTCGTCTTCGCACCGGACTTTACCGCCTCCGCAGACGATAGCATCAAGCCGTCGTTCTATGTTCCTGCTGGCTCAACGCGTCAATTTGCCGCTCGGCGTCTTCGCGACCATGCTGAGGTAAGCGGCAATAGTCCCGACAAAGCACACACGGCTTGGACAACGGTCGCCGATACCGTCAGCCCTGCTTCAGTTGTTCGCGCGGCAAACAAACTGACACCTATGCCTTTGCCGCGCATGGGACATCATTATGTTGCTCCAACAATGGCGATGATGCCCGGTCACCTCGCGCATCCGTTGTATCAAAAGTTGAATGCGGACGCTCGCGCGTGTTTTGGCGCAACAGATATGGATTCAAGCAAAGCAATTCACAACCCTCTTGTTTGGTTTTCGGGAACGACTGCGCCTCATCCGCCGAGCGATATTCACGGTGATGGTTTTACGCTATTGACTGAAACCAAATTGCGCTTTGATGGTTACGGTATTGCAGACGATAGTGCGGCGTGCAACAAAGCAGGCGGTCATCGCATCCAACTTGAAAGCGGTGCGAACTACAACACATCATGGAACTTCCCCGACCCTGCTGAAGTAGGTGCGTATCAAATTGTCATTCAACCCAACCTATTCAGCAAGCAGTTCATGGGCAACAATGAGAACACAAATTACGGAAGTGATGAAGCGCCCGAAAATCCATCAAAGACAAACACAACGATTCGCAGTTTGACAGACCAGCAAGTAGCAACTGTTGTTGCGCTTAAGTGGAATGGGTCGCAGTTTGACCTTATTCTCTCCGAGGCAACATCTGCTGATACGCGCGGTTGTGAAATCTATGTCAACGAATTGATTCTTGACCATGATGCCTCAACTCGCGAACAGTTTACCAACACGCCGATTCTTGGTCTTGCAAATCCATTTGGCGTCAACGCTACATCGTCGGGGGCATTTACGCGCCGCAGTATGCCGTATCATCCAAACATGTTTCATCGCTCAACGCCCGGTCACACGGTCACCGTTCCGTGGTGGAGCGTCGCGCTTGACTCTTCAACTATCTTCTCAACCAATAATTGGAAACGCATTGACCATTATCAGCCCGACGACTACTATCACTTCTGTCGGTCAACGCTCGGTGGTGTAGGCACGCAGACGACGATGCTTGGTTATCCTTCCCACTACCTTGATGTTTACACCGAATACCTCACTGCAATGACTCCTGTTGCTGTTGTTGAGGGCGCGAATCAATCTTTCAGCAAACTGTATGTGCGCAACAACACTTTGTTCCCTCTTGTCGGAAGTGATTACTACAACCATCACTTGGTCATTGTTGACGAAAGCGGTATTGAACACGCCGCAACCTACACAGACCGAGGCTACATCAGCGGAATAAGTGGCGCATCACCGACCGTTTTCAACGGCGTGACTGCCGTGACGACCGACTTTTGGACAGCCGCTACACAAGCGGCGACTAAGACCGCTGACGCTACCACGGCTGAGAACGGCGAAGTGCGCCTGTCAGCACCTTACAACACAAAGAATGAAATCTACACCAACTCCAAAGCAAGCGTGGCTACACGCAACTTACCGCAGTTGCTTTCGGGAACGCGCGATACTAACAGCCTGCACATCCCCGACGCGTATTTGTGCATGTGGCACTACAACCTCGGTCGCCCGATGACATGGTTCTCCGATAGCCGAACAAACAAAGGCGATGCGGCAGTTGACAAGAAAGCCTACAACCACGCGCCCGAACATTATGAAATGGTTCACTATCATGAGTTCACTTACGCCATGAGCGACGGTCCATTCAAGTTCCGAATGAAAGCATGGGAGGGGCCGGGTGATGATTTGACCGATTCATACCCCGATGCAAATTATCCTCACCAAGCAGGCACAGACGGTAAGTCGCGCAAATATCAACTTGGCGCATTTTGGTCGGGCGGTCATCGTTTTGGTGCGCAAATGAGTTCACTCAGTCTTTACGGAACGGCATCTGTCGGCTGGCGTAACAAGTGGGATGACCCCAATATCAAGCAAGTGAGCGACGCGAAAGGGCTTGTTGTCACCAATGCGAATGTTGAGACGATGACAGAAACCATCAACTCCGCATCTACTACCCGCAACGCTGGATGGGGCTACCGAGTCAGCGTTCGCCAACCCTACAACCGACCCCGTTGGGCTATCAAGGCCAATCAAGCCTTGCGCGACCCCTACTCATATCATCACTACCATGCTGAAGGTCCGTTTGTTAGCGCTGATAGTGCAAGCATGATTACATCTAACCAAATAGGAACAGGCAGTTCAATAACAACAACGACGACTGACCCTGCTTACATTGGCGTTCTTGAACGACAAACCAACGCTTCTGCACTCGTGGGTAGCGACCTTAAAGGACAGCAAGTGCAATACAGCGACGGTCGCCGAATGACCAAAGGGTTTGGTTGCGCGGTAAGAAACATTCGCAACCCATCAACAGCCATCCGTCGCTTCCATGCTGACATGCCTGCTGGACTGAAAGCGGGGACAGATGTCGTTGACCAGCGCGTAAATCTCGCGCTTGCTCAAGCACACTACATGATTGATTGGTGGGGTAACACGACGGGCGAAGAAGTGCGACGCTTCCCTGTTCGCGGTTTCGGCATTCGCCCGTCATGGGATGCAGAGGATGCTTACCGCGCAACCGACCGAACAAAGGTTGCTGAAACAATGTTTACTGATTCAGCGGTGCGCACATCAGTTGCCGCCGAGCGCTTCTTTGACCCTGCTACGGCAAAGCGTGTTGGTGACCGTGGCGATGGGCGCGGTGTGCGTTATCCGACTTACTTCAACGAAGACATTATCCAAGATGTGTCCGAAGACATGCGACCGTTTGGGTTGGTGTTGTCGCACCACACCAGCGAGCCAGCATTCACCAATGGTTTGATTCGCCCTTCAAATGTTCAATTGGAAAATCACGAAGCGCCACACGGAATTAGCGCGCGTTTGGAGTTGGCGGGTGATGACGGCTTGCTTAAGCGCGAAGCAAATATCGGAAGCAATGTTGAGAAATCAAACTTCACTTTCATGCAAGAACCAATTGCAAAATCAAAACCTCGCATTGGTTTGGATGCAATGACGGTTGGTGAAAACGACGGGGAGATGAGTCCGAACTACGGTATCGCAAGCACCGAAGCGCATAGCCTTCACACCGACCGACAAGTTGGACAACGCTTTATTCTCGCAGGCGGTGTTAGCACAGCAAACCGCGCGGTTGACAACCTCAACCTCCACACGCTTAACTTGTCAAGCAAAAAACAGGTTCTCAAGTTCGGCACAACACACGGCATACCCGTCATGGGTGGGACTTACATTTTGGAAGTTTCATCGGATGGAGAGTCCATTAACGATTATCAATGGGGCGCGACAAGCGGTCCAACAACAAACCCGTATCAAACCAGCAACCACGACTCAACCTCTTACAAGACAAACGCGAAGGATGAAACCATCAAGTTCCTCGTTCGCCCTGTGCGTGTCCTTGACAACAAACACATTGAATTGTTCCGTGACGATACCGCACATGTCTTGTCAGCCACCGCCGCTGGCCGCTACGGTGTATTCGTTTACGACACCCCCAACGCGCGTGCCGCTGATGCGGCTTCTTCCTACATGCGAGGTAGCAACCCTGCACCGAGCAACCCTCCATACGCGCCTGCTTATCTGTTTGACCTGTCATCATCAACCAGCGCACCTTCAAGCACAGGGCCGAAAATTGCAGGTAGCGAAGCAAACGATTTCACTACGAGGACGACTCAAGCCGTAGCGCGCATGATTGTTAGCAACAACACGCTACAACACTTCCGAGGGGATGCGAGCCGTAGGCAGTCTGTGCGCGAAAACGAAGAGGTGTTTATCCGACACGATTACACCGTTCAGCCGCGCTATACGCAATCGCTTTACGCAGGTGACGATTTGAACACAAGCGAGCATGAAAACGAAGGTGACCGAACAGACAAGGATGTGAATCTATGACCTACACCATTCCTTCTCCTGTCAACACATCGTATGCTGGACCAACAAAAGGGCGTAACGACGCCATTCACGATGAAGTTGGCGCTGTTGTTGAAAAGCCTACATTTGTTGACAACGCCGTTCATCATGTCATCTACAAACCAGCGCAATCAAACAGTTTAACCGTTCAAGTAGACAAACCAAACCAAAGCGATTTTCAAAGCACACACCCGCGCCAATACCGTTTGAGTGAAGAAGCCACGGGTGTTCGTTTGTCTCACACCTCTCATGAAGACGCGCCATTTTTTGACGGTCAACAACTCTCGCCGACATCCAAGCGCCCCATGCTTCTCTACGATGTCAAAGAACCCGCCAACCGTTTGAGGACTGATGAGATAACGACCACGACGAAAGGTGTTCGTATCGCGCTCAATAACATGAAGGGGCGTAGTTTGGCTGACATGCAAATGGGCGAGACAACTCATGTTTACGGTGGACAGTCGGTGAGTGTTGGTTTACGAAGCACCGACTTGGTTGAGAAATTGTTTGACAAAGCCTTGCATGGTTTGAATAGCGTATCAACAAAAGGAACAAGCACGCTTTTTGTAGCCAAGAACTTTCAAGCGCTCGTTGTGCCGAGCGCCATTCGCTCTGTTGCGCGCCACGACCACTTTATCATGTATTACGACCGCTTCGGCAATTTCACTTATGCACCGAAGGTGTTCAAGACCAAAGACCGAAAATTAGGAGTTCAGCGCGGTGTCGCCGAGACGAGCATTGACCCTATCGTTGAGATTGCAAACCGCGTGACGGTCAAGGGAAAAGGCATTGCGCTTAACGATGTCATTAGCGCGCAGGTAGACGATGCCGAATCGCAGAAGCGACTCGGCTCAATCAAGCAAATGGTGGTCTTTGACCCGACGGCAAACAATGAATCATCGGCGCGCAAATCAGCAAGTCAAGCACTACGCTTGAACAGAAAGGCGCAGGGTGCGCTCATGTCAAACCGACACACTTTGTCGTGGGACTTAGAGCCTGCTGACATCGTTCAATACGACTCGCCTATCGGCAATGTGCAACAGGCAATCATTGAAGTTAGCCACAATTCAAGCGGCGAATCAAACTTCCAATTGCTTTCTTACGAGGCTGGACTTGAAGCCGTATTGACAGGGTTCGGGGATGGTGACGATGCGGACTCCGAAGAGGACGAGGTTGACCGCTCTTTCCAAATTGTCAAAGTGAACAAAAGCGGCATCGGCATCAGCAACTTGCGCGTCACAGGAGTGCTTACCGTTAAACCTGTTATCGCTACGCTGGCGCGAACAAAGACCAGCGGTGACAACGCTGTCCCCGACATTCACGCGGGCTTCCTTTTGGGACACAGGAACGCAGGCTACGGCGCAGGCAGGTCAGCGCTTGGGTTTGGTGTGACGCGACGCATTGGCGGCACGCATAGCGCCGGAACCATCACCGTGACCAGCACCGATGGGTTTGCCGATAGTGGACACCTTATCCTTGACGACGCGTCTTTTGTTTCTTACAGCGCGAAAACAGCCACCACCTTTACAGGCGTAACGCTGATTAGCGGGGGCGCAATACCCACAACCATCACGGAGATGCGAATGCTACGCCCACGCGCACATGAAATGAGAACGGTCAAAGGACGGAAGATACGGAGGAAGATTTGATGCCGATGCTCAACGCCGTGAAGCGACGCTTGGTTGAACACCTCGCAACGCTTGTCAACGAGTTGCACATTGGGAGCGACGGAACAGTCGCGACCTCCGATGATGGTGGTGCGCGAACGCTGGCGCGAGTTGTGCCGCGCGTGCAAATTATTGACGACACCAGCCTGCTCGTTGAGGGGACCTTCAACGCATCCTATGTGTTCGCCAAACCAATTCAAGAGGTTTACATCCAATACAAAGACGCATCCACAGGTGAGTTCATTCCTGTGTATCGCGCGGACATCAACTCCTTCACCAAAGACGCACAGAATGAAGTGCGCTTCTCATTCATCTTGGAGGTGGCTTGATGGGCGACGACCCTCTTGACCAAGAGTTCGCATGCCCCGCATGTAACGGTGTAGGTGGTTTTGATGAAGGTGGAGCGGACGGTGTTATGCGCGGTAGTCCCGACGACTACATCACTTGTTTCAACTGCAAGGGTAGCGGCTCAATTGAACCAACTCATCACCCCGGTGAAGACGGTAAAGGCGCGCGAGGCATGACTGTTTTTGACACTCGCGAAGAACAACACAGGGAAGACTACGATGTTGAAAACGCGATGCCGCATGGGAACAAGGCGGTGATGGACGATGAGGGGAACATAACAGACCCTTACAGGTCGGGCTTTCCGCGCAACTCACCAATGAAACAAACAAGAGTTCCTATCGCATCCGATGAAGAAATTGCAAGCACAGACCCCGCCCTTCGTCACCGATTGCCCGCAGTTTACATGCGCGAGTTGAACGGTCAACCGACGAATAGTGGGATAAACATAACAGGCACGAGTCATCCTCTTTTCACAATGGGCAATCCAATGGAGATAGCATGGAGGCTGTTAAAGAATGACAAGTGACAACATTGCAGGACACACAGCCGCGCAGAACACGCTTGGTGAAGACGGATTACGAGATGGCGATTCGTTGTCACCCACGACCTTAACCAATTTAATTCAAGGCGTGCAGGGCAACGGCATCCTCCGATACCAAGACGGAGCCTACGGCTCCACGCGCAACGAGACAAATAGCGGCAATCAGCCCGGTTCAATGGTGCGCGCTTCATCCAGCACGCTCACGGTGAGCGGCGGCTTCGTCGTGCTTGACGGTGCGGTTTACGAGTTCGGTGGCGGCGTAGGCAACACCATCACGCTTGACCTCAACAACGGCTCTCATGGGACAGGCGCGCTCGCTCTGTCGGCCAATGAGGAAGCCATTTACACAATCTATGTTGCACCGAGCGGCGGCAACAACAAAGCCCACTACGAGGGCGGAAGCCCTGTTGACACGACCACAGGACTTTATCCATCTGCGTCTAACCAATACCTCATTGACTATGACACAGGAGCAACGCAAGACAACATGAAAGCCGTCGTGCTTGCCCATGTCCGCGTTCAATATGTTGCAAGTGGCGGAGGTGCAAACAACCTCAACATTACAGAAATTAACGATAAGCGCGTATTTGTTGGCGGTGCGGCTGATTACCGCGTGCCTCTTTCCGTCGGCACAATCGCCAGCGGCGAGATTGCTGACGGTGGTGCGGAGGGCATCAATACCGTCGCACACCTCAACGCAGTTCACAATGAGAACGGTGACCTTGCCGTTACCGACACCATCAACGCGCATTGGGTGAGTCATCCGCGCTACGGCGCATTCGCTCAAACTCCACCGTCCTCAAGCGACGCTGGCTACGGGCAAGGTCCATCACGCGGTGCAGACCGTGGCGGTAGCCACGCGGCTGACTCGTTTTACTTTGCAGGGCGCAACAACGAACAGACGGGACACTACTCGGTGCGGTTGCAGGGGCGAGGCGTTGATGCAACCAGCACCGCGCTAACAACAAACGGCACATGGGTGTTGACGGCAGAAGGTGACTCGTTCCTTATGCTCTCGCCAAACAGCGGCGTGACCATCACGCTCAACCCCGAACGGGACGGAAGCGCAAATTACAAGTTCCCCGAAGGTCACATCATTGAGGTATGCAACGACGGTGCGGGCGACATTGTGTTTGACAATCAAACCTCCCCTGCTGGACTAAACGCTACACTTTCATCGGGACACCGCGCTACATTCATTTACGAAGGAACGGTGTGGGTTCGGTGCGATTATCAGTCAGCCATCATCGCCAACGCTCCCGCAATTGAAATCAGCGGCGGCGCGCCTGTTTTCGCAACGGGTATCACGCAAGCAGAAATGCTCACGCTTCTCGGTGTTGAGGCTGGTGCGACGGCTGACCAAACGGACGCTGAGATACGCGCGGCTGTTGAAGCGGCTACCGACTCCAATGTGTTCACCGACGCTGACCACACCAAGTTGAATGGAATTGCCGCGGGTGCAGAAGTCAATGTCAATGCAGATTGGAATGCCGTGAGCGGCGATGCTGAAATCCTCAACAAGCCAACGGATGTGACCGACCTCTCAACGCACAGCGTGACTGAACTTAACGATGTGTCCAACGCTGGAAGCGGAGCCATCATCACATCAGCCGAGCGCACAACACTCGGAACAGCACTACAAGCAGAAACCGACCCCGTGTTCAGCGCATCAGCCGCCGCTTCAATCACAAACGCAGGTTCGGGTTCGGTCATCACATCAGCCGAGCGCACAAAACTGACGGGGATTGAAACAAGCGCGGATGTGACCGACGCGACCAATGTCAAGTCAGCGTTGGATGGTATGACCCTCACGGATGTAGGCACACCTGCATCCACAGACCGCATTCTTTTGCAAGACGCGTCGGATTCAAACAATCTCAAGTATGCTGATTTCAGCGAGTTCGGCGGCGGAGGTGGCTCCTACACGGACGCAGAAGCGATTGCCGCTGTTGAAGGTGAAGCGACACTTGACCTTACGGGTGATGTTAGGATAGGTGGGACTGAATCCCATCGCCTCTATGTGGAAGAGACAACCGACTCTTATCCTGTGCGTATTCGTAGTTCGGATGGTAACATTCGCACAAATAAATACGGTCACATTCAACTCCAAAACGACAACACATCACCACCGTCATCTTCAACCATTGACGACCCCGTATGGCAGATAGGGCAACGAGACAACGGGATTTTTGACATTGCTTTCGGTGACATTTCCGTAGACTTGGTTCCCCTTTCAAAAGCCATTCTTCAACTGACAAGAGCCACACCTACTGACGAAGCCTCCGACCCGCAAATAGGTTTCTTCGGCACTTCTCCTGCGGGGAAAACTGCCGTTCCCGCTTTAGGCGCACAAACAAGCGCAGGAACGGGTGCGCCAGCCGCACCCGGAGCAGGTGACACCGCACACGCTGATTTTTCAGCGGCGGTAACTCAACTCAACACCAACATTACCAACCTTCAAGGTAGGCTGGATGACCTCATTACTTCTTTGAGCAACTTGGGGCTGGTGTGATGGATAAATGGCTTGACGAATATGTGCGCGATGTGATGAACCAACAGGCTGTGACCAACAGCATTTTCAAAAAACGGTGGTGGAAGTTTTGGGGAAACTGAAAGCGCGCCTATCACAAAAGTGTCCGGGTTGTTTTGAGACTGTTCTCGCGAAGCGGTTGGAAGGCCGGTATGTTAATGACCGTGATACGCGTGTCCTTGTTTGGGAGTGTCCGTCTTGTTCGCGACTATGGCGCGAATCGCGACTTGAGAAACCGAAGTTCAAAGAACATGGGGTGGTATGATGGCGAAAGGAGAAAACCTTGAGAAGCCTAAGAAAAAAGGCGGCATGGTGATTGTTATCGGCATGGGCGCTAAACCAAAGGAGAGCATGAAGAAATCGTTTGGTCGTGGAAGCGATGATGCGAAACTTGCAAATCGCGCAAAGACACTTCGCAGATTTAAATCGGGACGCAATAACATTGACGATATTCTTGATAAACGCAAAATTGACCCCGACGAGTTTCACGGTGAGTTCCTCCGAAGAAACAACATGAGTTTTGAAGACTACCTTGAGAGCGATAGAAGCGATGCTGATATTCAAGGATTGATTGATGAATTGGCCGAGAAGCGCTTCGGTGCGGCAAAAAAGACGGCCATTGAAGGTCAGCAACGGAGAGAGGGTAGAGCAAAACAACTCCGAGAAAGCCTGCTCAACACCAGCAAGTTTAGGGGGATGTTGAGAAACAAAGGTATTGACGAAAATGCATGGTTGCGCGCAGTTAATAAAATCCCCATGACGCAAATGAATGACAATACATTCAATGAATTGATTGACAAATTGAAAACGAGAGATGGTGGGGGCGGACAGCGTAACCGAGGCTCTTCCCGCGACACTCCCCGCGACACTCCCCGCGACACTTCGGTGGGGGCAGGACTTGATGCATTGGCGGACCGCGTTGTAGAAGACCACGAGGATTACCAACAACGACGAGGAAGAGGGTTGGATGCTGATGCCCAAGACCGCATGGCTGAGGACGAAAAAGGCGGTCGGAGAAGGATAAAAGTCTTTGACCGAAAGCATGGTGGGGCGCATGGTGGGCCGCGTGACGCAGAAATCATAGACGAATTACCACAAGATTCGGAAGAAGAAGCGCGCGCATTGAGATTTTACCAACGGTTGTTTAGCCACCACCCGGACCCAATCCGGTCGGCTTTACAGCAATTAGGACGCGGAACGGTGCGTGACCAAAATCGCCAAGACTTTGAAGACGAACTTAGAGAAGGGCTGACCCCCGACCCCACCCCGTCAACCGTTTTCACAAAACCCAATGCTCCACCGGGCTTCCGCGCGGGTTCACCCGACGAAGACGAAGACCCAAATGTTAGGTTTGACGCGGCAAGCATCGGTGCGACTACACCAAAGAAAGATACTGCTAACCCAAGAGAACTCAACGACCCTCGTTCAACACGCGCAGGTCAAGGTGAAGAGCGAACCATTCGCCCGTTCCAAATGCAGACTTCCTTTGATAGCACAAATGTCATGGACGCGGCGTGGGCTTTGTTGAAGGGCAACCGCGATATGCGTGATGCAAAAGGGCGCACTATCAATCACCCTGCGGCTATGGTGTATGATAACCTCGCCGCGCAAGTGGGTCAAGACATCCGGTCGCGTCCCTCTCACGATGCAGAAGGTAGGACATATTATCCTTCTGTGAGTGAACGGTTGGATGCAATGCGAGATACCACTCCTGTTGAAAGGGCGATTCAAGAAAGGAGAAATAACCCCGGAGAGCCTCGCAATATCCAGCGTTTGAATCGCGCCATGAGGAGTGTAGGAATGAACAGGGATAGATTGAACCGTTTCCGAGAGGAAGCGAGGGAGCAGACGCGCGACACGATGGAGTTCGGCAACGAAGACGATTCGCCGTCGCCCAACTACGGCATACAAAGACAACGCGAAGCAGACACGGATGTCAAAATGAAAGAAGGCAACATCATGGACCAAGTGTGAGGTGCGCACATGTCAGACTTGTGGTGGATGCTTCTCAAGTATCAAAGCAAGATTCACCAATACGACCCGAACCTTGACTACACGACAGGATTCGCAGGCGTGCCGCCTGTTCAAATGGCGAGCGCGCAACACCCTCGGCACTACAAGGATTACCTACAAGGAAAATACCCTTCTCAATTTTGGGCTTTTCAAGGCAAGGATGCATCCGTTCAACATGGCGCTTCCGCGCACAGGAGCGATGATGAGGGGACATTTCTTGATGTGGGTGTTCGTTCATGGGAACCGATAGGGACGGAACAGAAAGTTGGGCGCATGGCTACTCCCGATGAGATGCCCGATAAGCACAACATCGTGGTTCGGAGGCGTAGCGCCGCTGACCACCCACGACATAAACGCAACATGGAGAAAGAGATTCGCAGACGCAATGCGGAGCGTGAACGAAAGAACAAGTTGAGGCAACGAGCCACGGGCGGTCTTTCCCCTATGGACATGTTGCGTCGTCGTGATTTGAAAATGCTCAAAGAAGCCAAGTCTCCAAAGGCGCTGGCTCACAAACGCAAATACGAAACTGAATACGAGTCTACGCCCGCGCGTAAGAAATACCGACGGGAGTTGGAGAGTGAGCGTCGCAAGCGCGGGGTCGCTGGAAAAGGCGGTAAAGACATGAGCCACACCAAGAGGGGGACAATCGTTCCCGAAGACCCGCACACCAACAGGGCGCGCTCTCACCCGTCAGTAGGCTCAACGCTCAAAATGGTCATCGTCAAGGCTCCACAAATGAACCTGTTTGGTCAGTCTGCTGAATGCGAATTGTGCAAAGCGCCCATGAGTGGACAAGAGGTGGCTCTGTCAAACCAACGAATGGGCGTATCCGTATGCACGCCCTGCATCATGAAAGAGCAAGAAAAAATCAATCAAGCGAACGACATGATGTTTCACGGAGAACCAATGGACATCGCCATGCGCTTGCTCAAGGAGCAAAAGAAACTCTTCGTTCAAGGACAGAAGACCCTTGACGGGCAACCTGCCTTCGTGCCGACTGACTTTGCGGCGGAGAATGAGCGAAGGCAAGCCGCCCTAAAGGAGCGACGAGCAAGAGAAGCGCGCGAGGCACAGCGGCGAAAGAATGCCGTTGGTCTTACTCCTCTTCCTCATTTTCAGCAGAACCCGGAATAGGGATGTTGTTCAGTTTCTTGACAACCAAGTTCACGACTTGATACCCAACCTCAATGATGATGAGAAGCGCAAGGATAAACCAAAACGCTTCCATCATTGACCACGCCTCGCGATGATGTCATCAATACGAAGGATGGAGCAAGCAACCTCGGTGGCTGACTTGATGATTTGTTCAACAAGCGCGGCAGGTTCCCACACATTGTGTGGTCGCATATCAACGATAGAACCTTCTCCTGTGAAGTCAATGTAAAGCCCCATGTTGTCGCTGACTGAACGCAACTCCATAACCACATCAAGAGCATCCATGCCAGCGTTGCTGGCAATAGCGGCAGGGATGATTTCAAGAGCATCAGCAAACGCCTCCATGCACATACGCTCACGAGCAGTAGACTGTCGCTCATGTGTAGCGTGATTGCGCACAGCCATCGCCAACTTGGAGAGGACTGCACCACCGCCGGGGTAGAGTCGCTTGTCCTTCAAGTAAAGACAGGCTACACCAAGGGCATCGTCAAAGGCGCGCTCGTATTCATCCAGCGTTTGTCGGGTCGCACCCCGAACAATCATGGTGATGGTATCGCTCTCCTTTGCTTCAACAGAAACATAGTCAAGGTCGCCGATGCGGATAGGTTTGATTGAGCCTTCAATGCGTGTGTCCTCTTCGGGAACATCGGTGATGCGGTGATAAATAGGAACACCTGTGATACGCGCAATGCTATCAATGTCGCTTTGTTGCACACGGCTCACAACACCAATGTTTTGAGCATCAAGGTATTTCGCAACGGCTTCATGAACTCCATCACGGACAATGAGAATGTCAGTCATCTCTGCGATGGCTTTGCTGATGTTGCCCAAAATCTCCATCTCTTGGTGACGGATTGCTTCAAGTTGAGCAGGGTCGCTAATTTGCATCTGCACATCTTCGTAGTTGAATCCGTCAAGACCACCGTCAAGCATCAAAACGCGAGGGTTCTCCTTGCCTGCAAAATCGGGGTTAGCAAAAGTCTTGTTGAGAACAAGTCCACTATGAATGTAGGAGTCGCTCATGTCGCCACCTGCTTGAGTAAGTGTGCGAACACGGTCAAGGTTTCCATTAACAGTCAGCGCCGCGTTTTCAACAAGTTGAGCGGCGAAGCCAAGGGCAGACTCGGATGCTTTACCGCGCAAAGCAGTTGCGGCAACCAAGTCAACGCCGATGTTCGTTTCGGGATGCGGCATGTCTTCAAGAGCAATCTTGGATGCTTTGTTATATGCGCGCACGATTGTTTGCGGGTGGATGCCTCGCATGAGCAATCCTTCGCTCAAGGCCAGCATTTGTCCAGCCAACACAACCACGCTGGTTGTGCCGTCTTTGCACACTTCTTCTTGCGTCTGACTCGCTTGAACCATCATCTGCGCACCGGGATGTGCAGTTTCAAGTTCTCGCAAAATCGTGATACCGTCGTTGGTCACGATTGTTTCTCCGCGTTCGTCAACGAGCATTTTATCCATTCCCGCGGGGCCAAGCGTTGACCTCACGGTTTCAGCCACTTGCACAGCGGCGCGAATGTTGCTCATTTGGGCTTCTCTTCCTGTTTTCCTTTCTTCTGTCATTGGGGTCACCATCCTATTTGGTATTCTTCAATCATGCCCGTCTCTTCATTTCGGCCTTTCACAAAGCCTTCGTTCCTCCCATGAAGAAACAGGTCATGATTGAGTTTGCAGTCTGCGATGCAGTATTTGATTACCTCAGCGTATCGTCCTTCGCGCCACGCTACGGGCGCATCTGCTGAGTCCATGATTTCTTTCCCTTTCCCAAGTGTGTGCTTGCATAGAGAATCAAGTTGATGACTCTTACCACATGCTTCTCGCACCGTCCATGAGGTGTCAACGATTGATTCTTTTTTGTTGAGCAAGACGCCAGCGTAGTGCATGTCAAGCGCGTCTCGGAGAACGGGAAGGTCAAAGCCTCGGATGTTGTGACCGACAATGAGTCCTCCTTCGTCAACATGCTTCTTTAGATGCTCACCGAGTTCACGAGGATGGAGAGGATGCATATGCGCGCCTGCTACAATTACATCGTCGGCTTTGCTGAACACATGGGCTTCTTCACCATCCCATGTTGCAACGACGGTTGGGTCAAACAAATGCGTCTTTCCCCAACCGCCAATTTCATGCGAGAAGTTGCTTGTTTCAATATCAATCGCCATCACTTTACTCATGCTTATTCCTCCTTGAAGCGAACATAGACAGAGTTGCCCACCCGATAAGTGTTGAAAAGACCTTCCACATCTTTGAACCGCTTGTAAACGGTGGGCTTACTCTTACCGAGTTGATTTGCGTATCGGTCAAACATGTCGTTCTTGAGAACCCATCCATCGCCCCTGCCTTCAATTTCGCTGGCCTTACAAGCCTTGAAAGCGTTGTTCCATTCATCACGGCGAGCGACCTTTTCAGCGGCTTTAGCGCCAACCTCAACTTCGGACTCAAGCCAAAGAACGAGTTGCTCGTAAATGTCGTAAAGCATTTCGGTGGCGACTTCAACATCGTCGCCGGTCACCTTCCACTCCCCATCATGGGGAATATCATCGCGCATCACTCTCATCAAAGCAAGGTGCGTAGCAAATAGAACGGTGTAGTTGAGAATGTTAGGGATGAATGAGCAGACCACATCCGATAGGTGCTTCTCCATGCCGCGAACGAGTGTGTAGTATTCTTCAACTGATGCAAGAATCTGCGGCTCAAAGGATGGGTCAATGGTAAACATCTCATGCATACAGGCGCGAGCGATTTCTTCCTTTCCGGCAGGAGAAAGCGCATCCCATTCTTCATCGGTGGTGTTGCTCATCAAAAGAAGGCGTTGCCGCGTTCTTTCAGCAATGCCCGAAAAGTGCAATGCGATGTCGTCAAGAGACTGAACCTCGGTAAGTTTGTTTTTGAAAACACCAGCCATTCTTCGCTCCGACACCATCTGTCGCATATCATCACTC
>Ga0255776_10001983_pt1 | contig 23145 bp, 14 predicted proteins | sample 071ome_19_FD_179974 | JGI IMG/M metagenome (GOLD analysis project Ga0255776, IMG submission 179974) | Coastal salt marsh microbial communities from the Groves Creek Marsh, Skidaway Island, Georgia - 071413AT metaG (version 2) | ecosystem: Environmental > Aquatic > Marine > Intertidal zone >... | reverse complement strand
ACCCTCGGGCGGGAGAACAAAGAACGGCTGCTCAACCAGAAGGGCTGTGTGATCTGGCTCTATGGACTGTCGGGTGCTGGCAAGAGCACCTTGGCCACAGCAATGGAAAAAACCCTTCACCAAAAAGGCGTTTTCACCCAACTGCTGGATGGAGACAACATCCGCAGCGGGCTCAACAACAACCTCGGATTTTCGGACGAAGATCGGAAAGAAAACATCCGCCGTATTGCAGAAGTCGCGAAATTGTTTGCCCGTTGTGGCATCGTCACTCTGACCTCCTTCATCACCCCAACTCGATCGCTCAGGAGCCTGGCGCGGGAGATCATTGGCCAGGAGGACTTTCATGAAGTATTCGTCACTTGCTCCTATGCCACATGCGAAAAGCGCGACGTCAAAGGGCTCTATGCCAAGGCGCGTGCGGGTGAGATCAAACACTTCACGGGAAAGGATTCCACCTTTGAACCCCCGGCCGAGGCGGCACCGGCAGACTTGACCCTGGACACCGACCTCCTGAGCGAGCCCGAATGCCTTCAGGCGCTCGGCGACTTCATTGACAAACACATTGGCCTGGAAGCTCGTTGAGACTCCGACTCAGCCCACTTTATCTCATATCATGCATAAAAATTACCGACTCACCCATCTCAAATCATTGGAAGCTGAAGCGATCTTCATCATGCGTGAGGTCGCGGCTCAATTTGAAAAGCCCGTGCTGCTCTTTTCCGGTGGCAAGGACTCGATCGTGATGGTGCGACTGGCGCAGAAGGCTTTCCATCCAGCCCGACTCCCCTTTCCTCTCATGCACATTGACACCGGGCACAATTTCCCTGAAACCATCGAGTTCCGCGATCGATTGGTGGAGGAAGTGCGCGCCGATTTGATCGTGCGTACGGTGCAGGATTCCATCGACCGAGGACGTGCCACCGAAGAAAAGGGCCCCAATGCGAGTCGTAATGCCTTGCAGATTGTCACCTTGCTGGATGCCCTGGAAGAGTTTCAGTTCAGTGCAGCCATCGGCGGCGCTCGTCGAGATGAAGAAAAGGCCAGAGCCAAGGAGAGGTTTTTTTCACATCGGAACGAATTCGGCCAGTGGGATCCCAAAAACCAACGGCCGGAGTTGTGGAATCTCTTCAACGGTAAAATGCACATCGGCGAACATTTTCGCGTCTTTCCACTGAGCAACTGGACGGAGATGGACGTGTGGCAATACATCAAGCTCGAGGGGCTGGCCCTGCCATCCATCTATTTCAGTCATGAACGGGAAGTTGTCGAACGACAAGGACTCTACCTGGCTCACTCTCCGTACCTGACCTTGGCCGAAGATGAGCAAGTCGAACGCAAGGTGGTGAGATGCCGTACCGTCGGAGACATGACCTGTACGGGAGTCGTGGCCTCACCGGCAGAAAATGTGGATGACATTATTGCCGAGGTTGCAGCAGCTCGTGTCACGGAACGTGGAGGACGCGCCGATGACAAGCGCTCCGAAACGGCGATGGAAGATCGAAAGAAGGATGGGTATTTCTAAAGCATACGATCCGTCACTGAGCACTCACACTATCTACTTTTAAGGTTTTATTATTATGGAAACAGGTTATCTGGACATGGACCTCTTGCGCTTCACCACGGCAGGAAGCGTCGATGATGGCAAAAGCACACTCATTGGAAGACTCCTCTATGACTGCAAGTCCATCTTCGAAGATCAGCTCGAGGCAGTGGAGGCATCGAGCAAGAAGCGAGGGGACGCCATCGTCAATCTCGCCCTGCTGACTGATGGACTGCGTGCCGAACGTGAACAGGGGATCACGATTGATGTCGCCTATCGCTACTTTGCCACTCCCAAGAGGAAGTTCATCATTTCCGACACCCCGGGACACATTCAATACACCCGAAACATGGTGACAGGGGCATCCACCGCCAGCCTGGCCATCATCCTGGTCGACGCACGCAAAGGTGTCATCGAACAAACCTGTCGCCATTCCTTCATCGCCTCCCTGCTGCAAATCCAGCATGTCATTCTGGCAGTGAACAAGATGGATCTGGTGGACTACCAGGAAGAGGTGTTTGAACAAATCGTGAAGGATTATGAGAATTTCTCCTCACGCCTGGACATCCCACACGTTGATTTCATTCCCATCAGCGCACTGAATGGAGACAATGTGGTGGACCCTTCTGCCAACATGCCTTGGTATAAAGGGGGCACCCTCCTTTATACTCTGGAAAATGTATTCATCGGTAATGAATTCAATCATGTCGATGCTCGCTTTCCCGTCCAATGGGTGATTCGCCCTCAAAGCAAGGAGCATCATGATTTTCGCGGATTCGCCGGCCGAGTGGCTGGCGGTGTTTTCAAGAAGGGGGATGAGGTAACGGTTCAACCCTCCGGTTTCCGCTCACGGGTCAAGGCCATCCATACCTTCGAAGGTGAAGTGGATGAAGCCTTTGCTCCAATGTCCGTGACCATGACCCTGGAAGATGAAATTGACATCAGCCGGGGAGACATGATCGTCAAGCAGAACAACCCTCCTCTGGTCTCTCAGGACCTCGATGCGATGATTTGTTGGTTTTCAGAATCCACCAAACTTCAGCTGGGCCGTAAGTACACCATTCGCCACACCACCCGAGAGGCAAAGTGCGTCATCAAGGAGGCGAAATACAAGGTGAACGTCAACACCCTTCACAAGGTGGAAGATGATCTGGAGGTAGGTTTGAATGATATCGCCCGTATTTCCTTGAGGACCTCAGCGCCGCTCCTGCACGACCCTTACAAGCGGAATCGACAGACCGGAAGCTTCATCATCGTGGACGATGCAACCAACGCCACAGTGGCCGCAGGGATGATTGTGTGATTCGATGGCACTTGAAGCAATGGGCGCTCTCCCCCGAAGGGAAACGCTCGGAAGCTTCAGGGAGTGACAAGCTTGAAAAAACGCTGCGGGGCATCAGGCGCATCCAGGACCACTGTCTTCTCCTGAGAAGTTGGGCTGACCTCCCAAGTTTGAATGATTTCCCAGGCATCGGAGGAAAGATCGCGTGTGGCCATCAGCTGATAAGATCGGCCTGCCTCCAATTGAAAATTCAGCTGTAGAGCTTCTCTGGAGGTTCGGGTGATGGACACGAGAATGTCTTCAGAAGTCCCATGCCTGGCCGGATTGCCTCCCGACTCAACACTGGCCATCCACGCAGTCGGCTCAGCCCCATCCGATCGCATCCGTACCAGAGAGAACCCGTCACCATCAGCCGCGGCTGGCCAGGGTTCTTCATCTTCGTAGCTCACCTCATCCAGGACCCTCCCTGCTCCATCCAGAAGGGTAAGGGTTTCTCCATTGTTGGCCAGACGCCCCGCAAAAGGCCCCAGAATGGCATCAGCAATCTGCGGAAATGACTCCCTGAGTGCCTCCGGGTTGGAAGCCACCACCACTGCCTGGCCTGGAAGAAGCTCCCGCGATGGAAAGGTGAAGGTGACTCCCTGGGTCAAGGCCAGGCCATCCAGCTGTATGGAACGGTCTCCCTGATTGAAGATCTCCAGGTATTCCAAATCCTCTTCCCTCCAAGGCGTATTCACCCATGCGGCATCCGATGGATGGTACATGATTTCCGAGAGAATGAGCGAGGCCGGCTCTGGCAGGACAAAGTAACCCTCCAATAAACCGCTCCAGCGACCATTGTCGTAGGAGCGTGCCATCAAACGAAGCGGTTGGTCCACTTCAACGACAGCTCGACGGGAAGAAAGAGCTTGGGCCGATGGAGCCACGCCTCCACCCGGCAGGCGAGGATCGGTGCCATCCATGGTCACATAGAGATCGTTACCATCGGATTGAAAGCGGACAAATCCATCCTCAGGCACAGGGCCAGGTTGGGTATCCCAACGAGGCGGAGCGAGGTATTGGCCATCCATCCACTTGGCCCGATCTCGGACCCAGTTTTTGAGCTGACGAACCTCAGTGCGCCAGGCGGAGACACTCCTGAGCAAAGGCCACTTTTGAAAATTCCTCTCCGATGATTCACTCAACTCTTCAGCCATCCGATCAATAATGGCATGGAGGTTTTCGGTCGAGAAAACCCCTTCTCGAAGGAACTGCCACCGGTCAATGTAAGCTTGTTCAAAATTGGGATTGCGGAAAAGTTGGCTCCACCAACCATAGCGATGCACTCCGGACCATCCGGCCGGATTGGCGGCTCGGTTGTCATCATCGCACCCCATGGTTCGATCAAAATCCCACACAGGCCCAAAAGTCAGTCGCCCGTCACGCGGGAGGTACATGTAGGTAGAGAGTCGAAAACCGTCGGGGTTCTTGGTGAATTCGTTGAGAATGTGAAAATCAATCCAGGCCGCCTCATCCACGTACCTGTCATAGGCCGGTGTGGCCGCTGTGTAGTCACGATTTCTCAGGGACCGATTCATGTTGTTGAGGTAGTTGACCAGGAAAGATCTTTGAGCGGAGGTCACTTCCGACTCCTTGGGTTCGACAAACGCAAGCGCCTGCGACCCACCGGTGAATCCACTGTCTCCAGGGTCCAGTCGATCGATCTTGAGCATGTAGCCGCCACTGACTTCGGGCAATGCCGTGTGCCTTTGAAGCACCTTGTCCATATCCACCCGATCCTGCCCACGCTTGATCTTCTCCATCAGCACATACACCCCCACATAAGATGTCGCACTCAGGGGCCGACCGCGCTGATTGACATACACCTCACAAAATCGGGTGCGCACGGCATAACGACCGATACTCCGACTCAATTCATACACCAAAGGGTTGCGCATCAGTGCTCGATCAAAATTGTAGGGCGCGTAAAGAATCCAGTCCGACTCCTCGGGCATGCCCAGGAGCGACACATCGCGATCGTTGCCATGCACATCCTGAATTTCCACTGAAAAGGCCTTCTTGGGACGCCCCTCCGTACTGGAGCCTCTTACTTTGAGGGAGCTGAGACCTTGAAAAACAGGTGTTTGATCCAGACGGGCTCGACCATCCTCCTGCAAGTCGTAAACGTGCATCAAGGCTGGGGTCCTGCCTGAAGCGGAAATGCCTGCTCGAAGGGTATCCACCACAACGATGGGGAGATCCGAGCTGAAGGAAAGGGTCTCACTCATGGCTGCCAGGAAGAGGCGGGTTTCGATAGGGCTTGCAAGGGCACCATCGAGATACGCCCGAGCATGAATCTCCGCGCTGGAGCTGAGAACGATCGGCTCCTGGTAGAGCACTGATCGCTCGGTAGGAGGACTTCCGTCGAGCGTGTAGTAGATTCGAACTTGAGGATTGTCATGTCGCAAATGGACAATCTGGGACTGATCAAACATCCCAGCCTCCTCTTCGAAGATCGGAGGGGTCAGCACCCGATCGAAACTCCTGATGTTGGGAGCTCCTGGACTGGCTTGGGAGAGAAAACCAGGGGTTGGCGCCACGCCTTCCAGCGCACCCCACCAATCCAGACTCATGCGAAAAAGGAAATCACGATCCACATGGCGAAAATTGAGTGCGTGAACAGCGATGACATTCTTACCCGGTCTAACTCCATCCTCTGCATCCAACTGCATCCATGAAGGAAGCCACTCTTCCCCATCCTGGCGAGCACGATTGCCCCGTGAATTCCATACGGGAGTCGATGGAGCATGCACCGAAGTGATGCGTCTCCCGTTAAGGTACAGGATAAACCCATCATCAAAGTAGTATTTGAGTCGAATCGCCGGGTTTTCCGTATCGGCATCAAAGGTATACCGCAGGTATACCGAAGCATTTTTAGAACGCATCACATCCCCAATGTCGGTCAGCACCAACGATTGCAAGGGCGCCCCTCGGGAGCCATCAAAGCCCACTCCACCCTGTCCCACAGTCCAGGCTCCATCATCAAAACTGAGTCGCTTCCAAGAAGCATCCAGAGAATCGTCGGTTGGAACCCAATAGCGAAATTCAGGCTCCGCCTCATGATGGACCGCGCCGCGGTGAGCGAAGCCATAGGAGACTCCAGCCACTTGCTGGGGGTATGTGGGTTCAAACCCCGACTGGAGCACCCCAGCCGCATCAAAGAGCCCGAGAAACTCACCCGAAATATTCAACCTGAAGTTGGTGTGGAGCGCTTGATCTGGTTCACGAAAATCCTTTCCAGAAGCGAACACCGTCCTCAGGGCTCCCGGCCCCATGCTTAGTTTTGGAAACACCCACTTTTGGGGGACATCGGGATCATCGGAAAGAGACCACCCTTCGAGGGAGACTTGCTCCGAGAGTGGATTGTAAATCTCAATCCAGTCAGCAGCATCCTTGTCTTCATCCAGGAAACTGCGTTCGGCCTGTTGCACCATGATCTCGGTGATCATCTGTCCATGGAGTCCATCGGCCAGCCAAAACAGGTAGAGCATGCTTTGGAGGCAATAGCAGATCCAGGCGGGCAGAGTGGTCCGAGCTCTTCTCATACCGCTCAAATGGGAGTGCTGGATATCCATCCTGTCGTTAATCACTTTTAAGAGGTTGCCATGGAGCCACCTCAAGGAGCCCATGGTTCCCTCGCATCAGAACACCTTGGAGCACGGCATGGCGTTACCGAAGGCATCGAAATTGAGAAAGCTCCAGATAACCTTCTTGTCCCGATTGACCTCGATGATCTGGGGCTGCTGGGGCCCCGCATGACAGTTACCGATCATGAAGTGACCGTTGGGCAATTCCTCCACAGTGGTGACCCAGGCCAGCTCAATACCGGGCAGTTCCCGCTGTGAAAGGGACCACACGATTTCGCCAGCCGAGTTGACTTCCAGCACGTTGTGGCCGCTCCCATTGCCAATCAGGGTATGCCCATTGCGCAGGCGCGTGGCACCATAAACCTCGCCTCCGGTCACATATTCCCAGACGACCTTGCCATCCCTGTCATATTCCCTGACGGTATGATCCGCCTCGTGGCATACCAGATAGTGCCCATTGTCCAGCTTACGCGCCATGCGGGTGTCGCGATGTGGATCAGGATGATCCACCTTGAGGGCAATTTCCTTGTGGATCACCCCATGATGGTCCACTTCGATGATACGTCGAGGACCACTTTCAGCTACCATGGTCAGGCCATTTGCCAGCCGCTGAAACGCATGTACCTCAACTCTTTTTCCCTGATTGCCGTTCATCGTTGAGGCGTCATAGCTCCACACGATTTCACCATCGGGGCGCATCTCCAGAAGTTGCGTCCAGGAGGTTTGAAAAAGGATGTTCCCATTGGGAAGAACATGAAGGTCATGGATATCCTTGATCGGGTATTCCCACGAGACGTGACCGCCTTCATCGACGATGGCAATGCGCTTCTTGGAATAATCTCCAGCCAGGATGCGCCTGCCCTGCAACTGACTTGCCAGTGGCGCTTCAAAACCGGACGAAGGAGATCCATCGACTTCCAGCTTCCCCACCGCCCAGAGAAGACCACGGCTCACCATATCCAGGTAGATTTCCGACTGCATGGTTTCATTGTGGTGCCCCAAAGTGGTCGTGAAGACACGAGCATTTCCCTGGTGATTGAGCCAGGCAACCACATGATCTTTTTGTGTGTCCTGACCGTAGGCCTGAGCCAGCGGAATCGCATCAGGCCACATCTTTTCAATTTTGTAGAGTTCGCCATTGGGAGTATCCCACACCGGTGGAAAGTGTTTCATGATGGGATGGTGCGGTTTCAGATTCTCCACCTTCAGGGGCCGAGCACGTTCGTGGCTTGTGGAGCGGGCTCCCATCAGGGATCGCCAAGCATCGGTGTCTGCCCCGCGATAACTATGCAGTGAACAGTGAATGAAGACAGCCGGCACACCCCCTTCGGTGTGAGGTTTGACGATGGTTTCCAGCCATTCGGCATCGGTCACACCCCCAAAACATTCGTTGTGCACCACGACGTCATACCCCTCTGCCCATTGAGGATCATCATAGAGGGGGATCTGGATGGCACGATCGCTTCCACCCTGACGGACAAGTGTCCACGCTACATGCGCCCGCTTGGAAATGCCTTCGGAAAGGATGAGGTTTTGATTCGGGTAATCATGACAGCATCCTCCAGAGATCATCAGTGCTCGAATCGGCCCGCTAGACTCTCCTGCCCGCATGGATTCGAGATGGATCAGCCCACTCAAAAAGCCAACCCCTAAAAGACAGAGCAGGAGAGGCTTCGAAAAAAAATGGAAGGGTTGTGCACTCATGGATGCGCCGAAGCTAGAGCCAATGCCCGGTTTTTGAAACCTTTTTATTCGCGAGGAGGGAGGACAGCATAAAAAAAGGCGACCCGATGACGGGTCGCCTCGATGAAAGCATGACCATGGACAGGATCAGAATCCACCCGCTGGTGTCGGCGTGGGTTTTTCCTGATTCAATTCATGCACGGGCTTGGAAGCTGGTTTGGCCTCAGGCGGATGGGGAACCACCTTCCAGAAGCGAGACACTTCCTGCCCCCACTGTTGAAGCAAGGCGGCGGCTTTGGGCGAAGCGGTCAGATCGAGATGATCAGCCACCAACTGACGCAGGCTGTCGATCTCACTCGCGTCGGAGAGCCGTTCGATATCGACCATGGACGCATTGAACATCTTTGGAAAGTGATCCTGGGCATCATAAACGTAGGCCACACCTCCACTCATCCCTGCAGCAAAATTGCGACCCGTTTCACCGAGCACCACGGCAACCCCTCCGGTCATGTATTCGCACCCGTGATCCCCCACGCCTTCAACCACGGCGACTGCACCTGAGTTGCGGACACAGAAACGTTCACCCGCAGTTCCCGCGGCATGCAGCCTGCCTCCGGTGGCGCCATACAGACAGGTATTGCCGATGATGACGTTTTGAGACCAATCAAACTTCACGCCATCCTGAGGACGCACGACAATCGTGCCTCCATTCATACCCTTGCCCACGTAGTCGTTGGCTTCTCCAAGGAGACGCAGCACGATACCATTGGCAAGGAAAGTACCAAAACTTTGCCCCGCACTCCCGTTCAAGGTCAGATCGATGGAACCTGCAGGCAGGCCCTGATCCCCGTAGGTGTATCCTATGATACCGGAAACGCGAGTTCCTATGTTCCGACAGATATTGTTGATTTTGTATTTGAGAGCAACCTTGCCCTTGCCCTGAAGCGCGTGCTTGGCGTCATTGACAATACGATCATCCAATGAACTGTCCCCAAAGCGTTCGTTGCGCTCACGCGTGTGGATGCGAGGCATCGAGCCGGTCTCATCGGCCTGCCAGAGCAATTTATCGAGTTGAAGCGAAGCAACCTTACTTTGAATGGACTCGCTGAATTGGGTGGCAGGTGCGACTTCCAGCAAGTCCGTGCGCCCAACCAGATCATTGAACTTGCGAATCCCCAGCTGAGCCATGAGCTCACGCACTTCCTCACAGACGGCATCAAAGAAGGCCACAACGTTTTCCGGTTTACCCCGGAATTTGAGTCGAAGCTCATCCTTTTGGGTCGCCACCCCAACCGGACAGGTGTTCAGGTGGCACACTCGGAACATGGCACAGCCGGCAGCAATCAGCGCAGCGGTTCCAAAGTTGAATTCTTCAGCTCCCAGCAAGGCACCCATGACGATGTCTCGCCCTGTCTTGAGGCAACCATCGGTTCGGAGCACCACCCTGGAGCGCAGATCATTGAGCATGAGGGTCTGCTGTGCTTCAGCAAGACCCAACTCGAAAGGCACACCCGCATTCTTGATCGAGCTTTGCGGCGAGGCCCCGGTTCCACCGTCATTGCCACTGATGAGAATCACATCGGCAAATGCCTTGGCAACACCGGCAGCAACGGTTCCGACTCCGGCGCAAGCCACGAGTTTGACACACACCTTGGCACGAGGATTGACCTGTTTGAGGTCGTAAATGAGCTGCGCCAAATCTTCGATAGAGTAAATATCGTGGTGCGGTGGCGGAGAAATCAGGGGGACACCCGGAGTACTGTGTCGCAGTCGGGCAATCAGTGGAGTGACTTTGTGTCCTGGTAACTGGCCGCCCTCTCCAGGTTTGGCTCCCTGGGCCACCTTGATCTCAATTTCCTGAGCACTTGCCAGGTATTCCGGAGTGACTCCGAAGCGACCGGAAGCCACCTGTTTGATGGCGGAGCAGGCATTGTCGCCATTTTCACGCGTCGTGAAGCGTTCGGCATCTTCTCCACCTTCCCCTGAGTTGGATTTCCCACCGATGCGGTTCATGGCGATGGCCAGGCATTCATGGGCTTCGGGTGAAAGAGCCCCCAGACTCATCGCAGCAGTGGTAAAGCGAGTACGAATGTTTTCCACGGGCTCCACGTCATCGATCGAAATGGGCTGGATACCGTCCTTGAACTTGAAGAGATCTCTCAGGTTGATGGGGTCTCTTTTTTCGGATGCTTCCAGATAATCGAGGAAGGATTCCCGCTCCTGATTCCGGAGGAATTTGTGCATGGTCTGCACAACCTTTTTGTTGAAAGCATGAGTTTCGCCCCGGTCCCCGGGAAGCACCTTGTAGTGCCCACCTTCGTCGAGAGTGGCGCCATCTGGGTCCCCGAATCCTTGTCGATGGCGCGCCTGGGCATCCGCGGCAATGTGTTCAAAGGTCACTCCACCAATTTGGGAAGTCGTTCCGAAGAAGCATTCTTCAACCACTTCATCCGAGAGGCCTACAGCCTCAAAAACTTGTCCACCGCGATAACTGCTCATGGTGGAAATACCCATCTTGGCCATGATTTTGAGCATGCCGTTCTCAATGGCCGTTCGGTAATTGGCAATTGCCTCTTCGATGGAAACGTCCAGTTCGCCGTCCTCAGCCCACTGGCGGATCAGATCAATCGCAAGATAAGGATTGACCGCCGAGGCACCGCAACCGACCAGACAGGCAAAATGATGTACATCCCGAGCCTCGCCCGTCTCGCAGACAATGGATGATTTGAGGCGTTTACCCTCCCGAATCAGATGATGATGCACGGCACCCACGGCCAGCAGCATGGGAATGGCGACGTGGTCCGCGCTGGTATTCCGATCACTGAGAATGATGACCGTATTGCCACTGTCCACCGCCTCAGAGGCCTTCTCACAAACACCACGAAGGGCCGAGAGAAGGGCTTCACCGTTGCCGCCTGCGGGAAAATGACAGGAGAGGGTCACTGGATTGACATCCGGGTGATCCATCTTGGCCAAAGCATCCAGCTCGTATTCCAGCAAAAAGGGAGAATCAATGCGAACCAGACTGGCGTGCTTGGGCGATTCCTCCAACCAGGAGCGACGATGCCCCATGCAGGTGGAAAGAGACATGACCACCTTCTCGCGAATACTGTCGATGGCAGGATTGGTGACCTGAGCAAACAACTGCTTGAAGTAGGAATAAAGCAATTTGGGCCGCTTGCTCAAGACCGACAGCGGGGTGTCATCTCCCATGCTTCCAACGGCTTCGGCTCCCATCGTCAACATGGGCTTGAAAATGATTTTCAATTCTTCACTGTCCCAGCCAAAGGCAATTTGCTGCAGGGTCAGATCCAGAATATTGATGGGCTTGGCGGAAGATTCAATGGGCTTGGCATGATCGGCCAACGATACCAGATGCTCATCACACCACTGACCATAGGGCTGTTGGGCAGCCACCTGCTTCTTGACCTCGTCATTGTCCATCAAGCGCCCTTCTTCGGTGTCGATGGCCATGATCTTGCCTGGTCCAAGCCTTCCCTTGCTCACAATGAGACGATCGTCCAGTTCGACCATCCCGGCCTCACTGCCAAAGACCATCAGGCCGTCTTCGTAGAGCTTATAGCGGGCGGGCCTCAGGCCGTTGCGGTCCAGGGTAGCTCCCACAAAACGTCCATCTGTGAAGACCACTGCTGCAGGTCCATCCCATGGTTCGTTCAAGCAGGCATGATAGCGGTAGAAATCCCTCACACCCACGTCCATACCTTCCATTTTTTCCCATGCTTCAGGAGCCAGCATGAGCATGCTGTGAAGAATGTTTCGCCCGCTGAGCCTGAGGATCTCCAGAGCATTGTCGAGCGCCGCGGAGTCGGAACTCTCCGGCTGGATGATCTGGCGCAAACACTCAATGTGGTCTCCCCAAACCGGTGAGGTGATCTCCTGTTCACGAGCTCGCGTCCAGTTCTTGTTCCCCAGCAAAGTGTTGATTTCGCCGTTATGGGCCATTGTGCGATAGGGGTGGGCCAATCGCCAGGTCGGAAAGGTATTGGTACTGTAGCGCTGGTGAAAAACCGCCAAGGAAGTTTCAAAAAGAGGGCTTCTTAGATCTCCATAGAACTGAGCCAGTTGCGGGGCATTGAACAGTCCCTTGTAGACAATGGTCTTGGAAGAAAAGGAGGTGATGTAAAAGTCTTCGACACCTTCTTCACGAGCCCGCTGACCAGCCACCTTGCGTGCGAGGAAGAGTCTTCTCTCGAAAATCTCGTCATCCCACCCGTTACCCCGAGAGACCAGAATTTGCTTCATGGCTGGAAGGGTCGAGAGGGCCTTATCTCCAAGGCATTTTGGCTGAACCGGCACCTCTCGCCAGCCGATGACCTCCATGTCAAAGGATTGAACCGCTTCTTCCAGAATCTGCGATGCAGTAGCAGCCTGCTTTTGGTCTTTGGAAGGGAGGAAAAGAAATCCGACAGCAATATCTTCTTCAGGCTCCTGACCCCCGTTCAAGAGCGCTGCTTCGGCTTTGAAAAAGGCCTGAGGCAGCTGAATCATCACACCGGCGCCATCGCCTGTCTTGGCATCAGCGTCCAGGGCCCCGCGATGGGCAAGGTTGCATAGCGCCTCAAGCGCATGGTCGAGGATACGTCGCTCCTTGCGTCCATGAACGTTGGCCACAAAGCCTACGCCACAGGCGTCATGTTCGAATTTTGATTGGTAAAGTGACTTCTTAACGTTGGGAAACATAGGCAAAAATCTAGTTTCACTTCTAGAGCCGGAGGACCATACTTCGTCGCCAAATGGGGCGCAATGGCTTTTTTTGCTCGGAAAGAGCGAGGACACTCCGAGGAAAATCAAACCCAAAGCCCGAGGGTAAGTCAAGCTTGCCCAAACCAGATAGAGGCAAAAAGGCCACCAAGCGCGCTTGAGCTAACCTGACAGAGGCAGAATGCCCTAAAAGAGAAGAAGATCAAACAATAGCCATCTTTTTGCGATTTACCTCTTGCAAGGGATTGATCCGATCCTTATATTTGCCGCTCTTTTGAATTAGGAGTATTGAACATTATGCGTCGAGCAAGAGGAGCAAAAACCAGAAAAGCAGTAGCCAAGCGATTCAAAATCACTGGGTCCGGTAAAGTCATGAGGAACCATTCCGGCAAGCGCCACCTGCTTTCGTGCAAAAGCCCGAAGCGTCGCCGCAAGCTCGGCAAGTCGGTCGAATTGGACAAGAGTGACTACAAACGCGTGGTCACCAACTTGCCTTTCAGCCACTGAGTCGTGCGTTCCCGAAGCTTTGACACTATTTCTTAACAAGATCGTACCATGAGAGTCACCAACGCCGTTGCATCTCGCAAGCGCCGCAAGCGCACCATCCAGGCCGCCAAAGGCTTCCGCTTGCGCCGATCCAAACTTTATCGGTATGCAGCCGATGCCCTTGATCATGGCAGGCAGTATGCCTACCGTGACCGCCGCAACAAGAAACGGGCTTTCCGCCGCTTGTGGCAAATCCGAATCAACGCAGCAGCCCGTGCAGCTGGGATGACTTACAGCCGCTTCATGGAAGGCCTGAAGGCAGCCAAAATCGATCTCGATCGTAAAGTGCTCGCCGACATTGCCGCCACCGACAGCCAGGCTTTCGGGCAATTGGTGCAGGTCGCTCAGGACGGTCTGAAGGCGAAGGCAGCCTGAAGCCCTACCCGTTTCCACACGGTTGATCCATTCATTTAAGTGACATCCAACCGGGCGACCTTTTCATGGACGCCCGGTTGTCTTGTTTTCATGGTCCAAACCTCAAGAGCATTCGAACCGCACCCGCAATTCTAAATCATGCTGGAACACATTGACCCAACAGCACAGGAGGCCCTGTCGGCACTTGAAAATGCCAGCGATCTCCAAACACTTGATCAGGCTCGGGTCCGCTACCTGGGCGTGAACGGTCAGTTTACGGCCCTGCTCAAAAAAATGGGATCCCTCCCCAAAGAGGATCGCCCAAAGGCTGGCGTACAGATCAATCAAGCCAAGAAGAAACTCGAAGCGCTTCTGGCTCGTCGCAAGGAGGAGCTGGAGATGGCAGCAGCCATGCCTTCCCAGGCGACCGATTTCAGTTTACCAGGTCGGCGCCCTGTCCTTGGCAAATGCCATCCCCTAACCCAGGTCACCGAAGACATCGTCAAGAGCTTCCGAAAAATAGGATTTGTGGTGGCAGACGGTCCCGAAATCGAAGACGAATACCATTGCTTCGATGCTCTGAACACGCCGGCCGACCATCCAGCCCGCGACAGCCAGGACACCTTTTACATTCAAAGCCCCGAGCGGCCTCTCTTGCGAACGCACACTTCATCGGTCCAGATTCGGGTCATGGAAAACCAGCCCCCACCCATTCGCGTCATCGTACCCGGTCGGGTTTATCGCCGCGATACTGCAGATGCCACGCACAACCCCACCTTTCATCAGATCGAGGGGCTCTACGTGGACCGGGGGGTCACGCTGGGAGACCTCAAGGGCACCGTCGAATTTGTGTTTCAGGAGCTGCTGGGAAAGGATGTCAAACTACGGTTTAGACCCCATTATTTCTCCTACACCGAACCCAGTCTCGAAATTGATTTTTCCAGCTCATTGACGCGCAAAATGGGCAAGGAGTGGTTGGAAATTGCCGGCTGCGGCATGGTTCATCCAAAGGTTTTTGATGCCGTCGGTTATGACCCCGATCAATGGTCGGGATGGGCCTTCGGGTTCGGTATCGAGCGCATTGCGATGATTCGGTATGGCATCGGTGATATTCGTCTCTTTTACGAAAACGACCTCCGGTTTTTGAAACAATTTTAAAGCTCCTCACGTTGTAAGGCATCTCCTCACATGAAAGTCACCGTTAATGGATTGAAACAGTATGTCGATTTCGATTGGTCCCTGGAAGAACTGATCGAAAACCTGACCATGCTTGGCCTCGAAGTGGAAGGCTTTGAAAAGATCGGAGGAGGCTACGAAGGGATCGTGGTGGCAGAGGTCATCGAATCCAAGCCACACCCGGATGCCGACAAACTTTCGGTCTGTCAGGTCCATGATGGCACGGGACAGCGACAGATTGTCTGCGGGGCCAAGAATTTCAAAGTGGGAGACAAAGTTCCCCTCATTCTTCCCGGGCACTCCTTACCCCCAAAAGAAGGACAGAAACCCTTTACCATCAAGGTAGGAAAGCTGCGGGGCGTGGAATCCTGCGGCATGATGTGCTCAGGCTCTGAACTGGGCTTGTCCCAAGATCATGACGGCCTGATGATCCTTGATGAAGCAGCCCACCCAGGGACTCCCCTGGCCACCTACCTGGGCTGCAGCGAAGAAGACACCTTACTGGATCTGGAGGTCACACCCAACCGACCCGATTACAATAGCTTCATCGGGATCGCACGTGAAATTGCCGCCCTGACGGGCAACCCGCTCCAATGGCCTGAAATCAATCTTGAGGAAACCGCAGCCCAAGCCGAGTCTCAGGTAAACGTCCGCATTGAAGATCCGGAGAAATGCCCTCGGTATCAGGCTCGACTCATCCGCGGGGTTCAAGTCGGACCAAGCCCCAGCTGGCTCAAGCGATCCCTCGAAGCATGCGGAATCCGAAGCATCAACAATGTGGTTGATGTCACCAATTTCGTCATGATGGAAATTGGCCAGCCCCTTCATGCCTTCGATTACCATTTGATTCAAAGCAAGGAAGGAACCGTGCCGACCCTTCTTGTTCGCACCGCCCAGCCAGGCGAAACATTCACCACGCTCGATGCCAGAGAACATGCCCTGGATGAGGAAATGCTCCTCATTGCCGATGAGACAAGAGGCATCGCACTAGCGGGTGTCATGGGCGGGCTCAACTCGGAAATCAACGATCAAACCACCGATGTCCTCATTGAGAGTGCCTGTTTCAAACCTGAATCAGTGCGGCGCACCGCGAAAAAATTGGACTGTCGCACCGATGCTTCCTATCGCTTCGAGCGAGGCTCCGATCCGGATATCTGTGACTGGGCCAGCCGTCGCGCGGCCCAATTAATTCTGCAAACTGCAGGAGGCACCCTTTGCAAGGGGGTCGTCGAAACCTATCCGGGGCAAAAAGATCCCAAGGTGCTTGCCTTGCGGTTCCACAAAACCAACCAATTGCTTGGGATTGCGTTGGAACCCGAACGCCAAATTGCCTTGTTGGAATCTCTTGAACTGAAATGCCTGCAGCAGGACGCGGATTCATGCCAGATGCAGTGTCCCAGTTGGCGGGTGGACCTCAAGGGAGAGATTGATCTCATCGAGGAAATCACCCGGCTCTATGGGGTGAACCGCATCCCATCGACTCCGCCGCGTGGTGCCCATGGCAACCACCCCTATGATGCCATCCACGACCAGCTTGCGGAGGCACGCGCCTTGCTCACCGGTCTGGGGCTTTACGAAACCCAGGGACAGACCCTGATTGCCGAAGCCGCAGCCCAGCGAGTGGCAAGTGAGGTGGTCGCATTGGAATACCCCCTGAGTACAGACATGAACGTTCTGCGGCCCAGCCTGCTCCCCGGTCTGTTGGATGTGCTCCAGCATAACATCAATCACCGGGTCAACGATCTGGCTCTTTTTGAAATTGGACGCGTATTCCTGCAGGAAAAGGATGTTCACATCGAGGCGCGTCGCCTTTCCATGGCCTGGACAGGCAAAATTGAATCCAGCTTCTGGAAGGAAGGATTCAAAGGACGCAGCCTGGATATCTTCGATGCCAAAGGAGCCATCGAAGTCTTTCTCGATCAATTCGGCATGCGGGGCTTGGGATGGCGTCATGAGGCATGCACCTCCACCGACTTCATGGTCGAAAAAGGTTCACTCATCCTCGGCAAACATGTCCTTGGTTCGCTGGGGCAGCTCCATCCAGGCATCGCCAAGGAATATGACATCAAGTCCGAAGTGTTTCTCTGTGAGCTGGACTTGGACCGCCTCCTCTCCATGCGTGTGCGCCAGCGATCCTTCAAAGCGCTTCCCACCTTTCCATCCATTCGTAGGGATCTGGCCATGCTGGTTTCTGAAGAAACCACTCATGCTGAAATCGAAAAAACCATCCGCAAGGCGAAACCAGTGCATCTGGAGTCGGTGGATGTTTTCGACATGTTCCGCGGCGAACACGTTCCGCAAGGAAAGAAAAGCCTGGGCTACAGTCTGACCTATCGTTCGACCGACAAGACCTTGACCGACAAGGAAGTGGAGCAGGATCACGCAAAAGTGCTGGCAGCACTCCAGGGGCAGCTAGGTGCAGAAATGCGCTGATCCCCGCCGCTTCCTCTGCTGTTGGACGGTAGGATCGCTCGATTCCAGGACATCACGTGTTGTGCTTTTCAGCTGAAGATGGCTAAGATGTTTCCATGGCTTCCATTCCCCGGTATCGGTCGGTGAAAACCATGGCCTGCCGGCTCAGCATGGCAGAGAATCCATGGCCTGGACTTCTGATCGCTTACCTCATTCTCCTGTCACTGGGCCGTCCTTGCTCTGCGGCGGATGTGGAGACGGTGAAACTCCGGCAAACGGTGACGCTTGGAATTGAAGAGCCGCTGGGTTGGACTCTTGAGGATCTGCCCGAGTCGCTTCATGCCGATGCAACCTTGGGGCTTCTCAAGCACTCTGCCCTCTCAGGCCAAGTGGTTCATCAGGCCAAAGAAGGAGTGCGGGGGCTGTTTGAAACGCGAGCCGTCCGAACTCCCAGGGGGGATTTACTCCTCATGTTTCCCGAGGGCAACCACTACGCGGCAGGCAGCGGCAAGGTCAATGACATGCTGGCCTATCGTTCGAAAGATGATGGGATCACTTGGCATGGCCCCCGGATTGCCTTTGACATTGCCTACAGCCAACATGGTTTCATCCCGCTGATTCCCTCAGGCAGTCAGCGCATTTACGCTTTTGGAACCCAGCCCATTCCCGACCAATACAGTCGGGAAAAAGGGCGCTTCGAAAACACCCCCATTGGTTTCCGATCGTCGGATGATGATGGATATCATTGGAGCGAAGTCACGTTGATCCACCCATTGAATGACCCGGGCTTTCTGGGCATGTCGGTCACCCGCATGACCGAAACCCGAAAAGGGACCTGGATCCTCGGCGCTCACGCAGCCGATTGGTCCAAGCAGCCCCTGGAAACGGAGCAGTACTTATTGCGTAGCACCGACAAAGGAACCTCTTGGCAACTCCTTCCAGGAAGTCGTCCCAACGGATGGTTCGATCCAAACTATCGCCGCATGGATGAAGGCCGCCCGATCTGGCTTCAGGATGATGAGGTTTTTTTCATGGCCCGGACTCCCTCCGGACGCATTTGGAGCGCCCGCAGCATGGATGATGGACAGACCTGGAGTTCACCCAAACCGACAAAGCTGATTCACCCCGATGCCCCGCCAATGGTGTTTTTTCTGACAGATCGAAAAACACTGATCGCTTTTCACCACAACCGCCATGCGGGGACCCAATACACGGGACTCTCCGGCACTATGGATGGCATGAAGGACCGTTCGGAAATATGGGTTTCACGATCATGGGATGGAGGCAGGCATTGGGATTCCCCGCGCTTCCTCTTTGCCAACGCCTGTGAGTCTAACCCCAACAAAAACGGTTGGTTCAATCACCAGGTATCCTATCTGGATGCAGTGATCGACCGCGGGACCATCCATCTATTCTGTCCCCATTTGTGGAATCGGGCTCTGCACCTGACCCTTCATGAAGCTGACCTCAACCATCTGCCGACGAAGAATGAACTGCGTAGCATGCACTCAAAGTCGTATCGATAAATGCGATTCAGATCTTGCCTTGCAGCGTACTTTTTGAAATAAGCGACAGCCATGAAAGCCTTCGACCCTCATCCCAAAAAACACATCCTTTCCCACGTGCTGGGCTTTTTGTGGACCCTCGGGTTACTCATCCACGCGCAAGCCCAACAGCCCGATCACGGGCTCAAATTCGCCAACGGAGATCGCATCCTTTTTCTGGGAGACAGCATCACTCAGGATGGTCGTTACGTTGCTTTCATTGAGACCTTTTTATGGGCCGCCTACGGCCACCTCGACCTCACGGTGATCAACATGGGGGTCAGCGCCGAAACCGTTTCCAACACCACTGAACCAGGGCACGGTCGTCGCCCATGGGTGCATGACCGCGTCGCGCCCGCTCTGGAGATTGCTCGTCCGGATTGGGTCTTCATTTGCTACGGGATGAATGATGGCAATTATTACCCGGCCCGAGATGACATCCAACAGGCCTATCTGGACAATCTGGAACAATTGATCGATCTGATTCACGAGACAGGCGCTCGGATCATCCTTTTGACCCCACCTCCTTTTGACCCCATCAGTAAGCCGCAAAAGAATCTGCTGCCTCCGGGCCAAACTGTGTATGGGTATGGCCAGACCTACAGCCTGTATGACGACACCCTGGTGGCACTGGGAGCTTTGGCCAAAGGTCGCTTTGGCCATGAGGTGGCGATGACCGTTGACATTCACACCCCTCTGGCGGACTACATTGCCACCAGTCGCCAGCAGGATGCCGATTACCGATATGGAGATGGTGTTCACCCTCCCCTCGATGGTCATCTGGCCTTTGCCCTGGCCATTTTGAATGGCATCGGGGAATCCTCAGAAAAAGCACATCACCTATTGACCCAACTCACCGGGGTAGACTTGAAAACCAACCCAGGAGCCAAAGATGCTGCAGAACCCCAAAATCATCTCTGGAAATCCATTTTGGACCGGTTCAACCCCCTCAGCCGTGCTTATCGCGAAAACACCTTTCCTAGTTTGAACCGTGAACCTCTTTCGCTCGATGAGACTTTTGAAAAAGCCAAGGAACAGGAAAGCGAGCTTCGGAAGCGGATCCAACGGCAACTCCATCCGTGATCACAAGGAAGCCCGCATGAGGATGAAACCACTTTTTCAGGTGAAATATTTGAATGCCGGGATGCCTTAAGGAGTCTAACAAATCGGACAAGGGCAATTGTACTCGTCGCTAAACCCCAGGGCAAAAATAGCGACAGGCATGAGCCCTTAGCTTGTTTTGGTTTCTGTTTTGGTTTCATTAGTTAGTTGGCTGTGTGCAAGGCAGGGAAGGTGATCCTCATCACTTTCCCTGCTTTCTCGCAGATGGGAGACTCGCACTTGCCCTTTCATGCCGACAGACCGCTCCCCACGACTGCCCCGTCTTCACAGGTAAAAAAAAGATCGACATCGTGTCGTCCTTTGAAAAGGTAAGTCTCATGGCCTTCACGCAAGATCCATGCATTGAATTCAGCATCCTTTAGCAGGCTCCATGGAAATTTATATTGGGAAAAACAACGAAAAACTGGGCCCTTTTGCCCTGGATGAAATCAAAAAAGGCCTTGAGGAGGGTCGTTTCACCGCGGAAGACCTTGCCTGGTATGAGGGGTGTGATGGATGGATTCCGCTGACGAGCATTCCCGATCTGCAGATCTCACTGCCAGATATCCCGCTGCCAGAACAAGCCGCCCAGGCACCCGCCCTGCCCATGGCGGAATTGGCTTCTCGAGGTAGACGGCTCATGGCTGTCCTGGTGGATGGGGTGGTCAGCATGCTTCTGGCCATTCCAGGCGCCATCTTGGCGATTGGCCCCTTATTCAATGATAGCGAGGAGCCCGATCCTCTGGGAATTGTCCTGATCGGGCTCGCCATGATACTTCTCACCATCGTGCAAGCGGTGCTGATCAGCAAGCGCGGTCAAAGCATTGGAAAAATCGCTATGGGCATGCGCATCGCGCACTCGCTCGATGGTTCCAACCCCGGATTTCTCAAGGGTTTTCTCATTCGCAGCTTCGTGCCTCAAATCATCTATCAAGTGCCCTTTCTGGGATTTTTATTCTTATTGGTGGACAGCTGCTTCATTTTCTCAGAGCAACGTCAGTGCATCCACGACCTGATGGCCGAAACGGTCGTGCTAAAAGTGTGAATTCCTAGTTCTCGAGCGGGAACTTTTCTTAGCTCAGACTGCTTTCCGCTAAGCCATTTGTCATCATGTGTTTACTGGAACCTTAGTCTCCAGGCCTTAAATGAGAATGAGTCTCAATTGCAATAAGCGCTTGACCATGGCGCTGCAAGAGTTAGGGTGTTCTCGTTAATTGAGAATGAGTCTCAATTAAGACAGACTGACGTTTTCCCAAATGCCCCATTATCGCCGCAAAAGCGCCTTCACGCTCATTGAGCTGCTCGTTGTCATCGCCATCATTGCCATTCTGGCAGGTATGCTTCTTCCCGCCTTGGGTCGTGCCAAATTGAAAGCCAAGTCCATTGCCAGCCTGAGTAACTTGAGACAAATGGGCCTCGGCCTCCAGCTTTACGTGGGTGATTATGACGGGTATTTCCCCAAACACAGCTCACTCAAATCAGAGACCACCGCCTTGGGAAAACCCCGACGGCGCTGGGCAGATGAGCTCTTTCCCTACATGACCACCGAAAGCATCTATCTCAGCCCAAACCTCGGTAAAGAAGAGCGCCCCAACATGGTCAAGCCATTCGCTCATGCCCTCCTGGAGGGACGGGAGGCTTTCTTCGGTGGCTACGGTTACAATTATCAGTATTTGGGAAATTCGCGCTGCCCATCGGCCGATGATCGACCCTTTCACGCCAAAGACACTTCGATTCTGAATCCATCAGGAACTCTTTCCATTGGAGACACCAAGGGAGCAAGGGACGGAAACCCTGAGCTCCCCTATGGATCGGGCGGCTCCGGGGTTTATGTCATTGATCCGCCGCTGGGGTCTTTCTCACTAGGTTCCAAGGGAAGTCGAAGCAAATCGGGTGGCCCCGGCGCCGGCAATGCCTACTACGAAGGAGGTACGGACGGATCGGACGCCCATCGCTCAACCCCTTCAGCTCGAAACGGAGGGTGGGTCAACCTCGTCTACGTGGATGGTCACTCCGAAGCCCTCAAGCCTGAAAAACTGGATGGCCTGGGAGTCAACGGATCAGGGACCCCACACAACGGTCTCTGGAATGGCACGGGCGATCCACGTCTGCGCTGAACACCTGGACCTTCCCAAGTAAGCGCCCGGCTATTTGCCGTGGTTCTGCCGGATCACCTGGATGGCCTCGGTGGGCTCTCCGGCAATGAGTGCCTTCAAGGTTGGTTCCACAGTCCGAGCCCAAAGCAGGGCGCCTTCCTGACTGGGATGGAGCAGATCCCAAAGCAGTGCCGCATCCACCTGCCCTTGCCTATTGAGGAAAAGATCGTTCATGTCCATCCAGAAAACCCGCTGCCCATCGGCCAGCTTGCGAGTCATGGCACCCGCTTCCTGACAGGTTTGAATGCACTCAGATGAAGAGTGAAAGATGGGAGGGCTGATCCCCTCCTGCTCATCCCCTCCTCTGGGGAAGATGCGCATCACAAGCACCCGACTGGTAGGGTGTCGCTTCAGAATCAGATCCACAATGGCCTGAGTGCCTCGAAAGATTTCTTCAGCGGTGTGGGTCGAGGAGAAATGACGATCATCGGTATTGTTCGTCCCAATGAGCAACATGAACGCCTTGGGGGATACCTCAAAATCCAATTGACCTTGTTGAAGATTCCACAAGATTTGCTCCGTACGATAGCCATTGAACCCCAAGTTGATCGCATTCAGGGGAGCAAAAACCTGATCCCAAACCGCCTTGAAAGGGGTGTACTTGCCGTCGAGTTCCCCCAGGCAGTGGGTGATGGAATCGCCAATCAGCACCAAATCATGACGGCCCTCCCGCACAGCCTTGACTTTCTCAGTATGCCTTGAACTCGGAGAAGGTTGAGGCACATCAGCATCCCCTTGGGCGGCGGTGAGGGACTGAAGATTCAAAAAGCTTGCAAGGCATCCCAGAAAGAGGACCTCTCGCCACATCCTTGGACTCCTCATGGAGCAACGACTTTGCTGATGAGTAGCCTGGAACCTAAAGAAAGCCATAACATTCGGATGGTGGGAGATCCAGCCATGGGCAAGCAAAACCGTTTCTTCCCAATTCAGGCGCATGGGGGAGGTTCAGAAGTTCAGAAACAGGTTCAGGGAAAGAAGGTGGTCCATGCGGTTGAAGCCCGAG
>Ga0255776_10001976_pt1 | contig 23188 bp, 18 predicted proteins | sample 071ome_19_FD_179974 | JGI IMG/M metagenome (GOLD analysis project Ga0255776, IMG submission 179974) | Coastal salt marsh microbial communities from the Groves Creek Marsh, Skidaway Island, Georgia - 071413AT metaG (version 2) | ecosystem: Environmental > Aquatic > Marine > Intertidal zone >... | reverse complement strand
ATTGCCTCAGGGTCGCGGTAAACTGCTCACTGACCTTATGCGCGCTTTTTTCTGTGCCGGCCAGTATCGCAAGCCTTTCCAGGTGCGTGGGTATATTTTGCAGTTCGCGGGGTTCAGCCACGTAGACGGTGAGCCCCAATTGACGCAGGCGTTCGATGGCGGCGGAAGGATTGCCGGATTTCCATGACACCACAAGGTCCGGCTGCAGAGCAACGATTGCCTCGAGATCAATCAGGTCGTGGCGCCCGATGACCGGCAGGCTGGCAGCCGCAGGAGGAAAGTCGCTGAACTCAACTACGCCCACAATTTTATCTCCGGCGTTGATTGCAAACAGCATCTCAGTGAGAGAGGGCGCGAGGCTAACAATTCTGCTCGCCGGTTGTTCGAGCTGAACAAGCGTGCCCTCGTCGTCGATAACCTCAATGGCGGCAAGAGAAGTTGTCGTTATGAGGCTCAGAAAGGTCATTTCGAGCAATTGCCTGAGCCGGTTTGCCATTTTACTGCTCATCAGTAGTCGATCCCTTTCTGTACCTTGATACCGTCATTGAACGCGTGCTTGGTGTCCTGGATAACGCTCACCGTATCGGCCATGTCGATCAGGTCCTGGCCGGCATTGCGGCCGGTGACAATAACGTGCTGTCGCTCAGGTCGGGCTGCCAGTGTCTGGAGAACTTTTTGTTTATCCAGATAGCCGTAAGTGAGCATGTAGGTGAGTTCGTCCAGAAGTACCACGCTGATGCTTGTATCGGACAGCAGTCGCTCGGCCTCACTCCAGGTTTTCTCGGCCGCCGCAATATCGGAGTCCCGATCCTGGGTTTCCCAGGTAAAGCCCGTTGCCATGAGATGGAATTCAACAAGTGGATTGTTCCGGAACAACAGATGCTCGCCGCACTCCCAGGTGCCTTTAATGAACTGCACGACACCGCAGCGTAATCCGTGACCGAGGCTGCGGGCTACCATGCCGAAAGCCGAGGAACTCTTGCCTTTGCCGTTCCCGGTCATCACTACCAGCAAGCCCTTGTCTCGGGTCGCCCTCGCAATCTGACTGTCCACATGAGCCTTCTTTCGTTGCATGGCCTTCTTATGTCGGGCGGCTCGCTCTGGTGACGTCTTGCTGGTCATGGTCTGTTGAATTCAACGCTGGTCAGCGCTTCTCTAGGTGTTTGCCGGGATCGGCAAGTCTAGCGATACACCGTCGACAGGTCAAAAATTGTGACGTAAAAAGGAATGCCCGGTCAGACGATATGAAGTTACGCAGCCGCGGATTGTTATGCGTAATCGAATGGGGTAATGTGTGGCTTGGTTGCGAAAGCGGGGAGCGGGAGTCTTCCATGTTAACAAATCCAGAGAAATCGATTTCAGCCATTCTATTACTGCTGGTCCTCGCAGGTTCCTCAGCGATTGCTGCGGAAAATTATGCTGTACCACGCACTGAGTGGGGACAACCTGATTTGCAGGGCGTGTGGAATTTTTCTTCAGACGTTCCTATGGAGCGACCCACCCGTTACGGTGATCGCCAGTTCCTCACCGCGGAGGAAATCGCCGAAATTCGGGCCCGTCGGGCGGCGCTGGATGCCGCATCGGATTCTGCGTTGCCAATTAGCGGTGTGGATGAATCCTACAATGATTTCTGGATCGAAAATGCGGGCATAGGCGACACCGTTCGCACCTCTCATATTGTTTATCCCGAGAATGGCCGACTGCCACCACTGGTAGAGGGTGCCATCGCAAGTCAGGGTATGTACGGTGGCAGCACCACCGGTGAATCACGCCCCGTGCGCATTTCTGCTGGCGGCATCGGCACTGATGGTCCAGAAGACAGAGGTCTGTCTGAACGCTGCATTATCGGTTTCAATGCGGGCCCGCCATTCGTGCCCAGTCTGTATAACAACAACGTACAGATCATTCAGGGTCGTGATCATGCAGTTATCATGACAGAGATGATTCATGATGCGCGGTTGGTCTCTCTTTTCCAGGGTCCGGAGGACTTTCCGCAACTTGATGACAAGCTGACATTCTGGACCGGAGATTCCAAAGGTTATTACGACGGCGATACTCTGGTAGTGGTTACCCGTAACTTTAACGGTCTTGCCAGCAGTTTCGGCTCAGCCGGTACTTCTGCAGACAAGGTGCTGACCGAACGCTTTACCAGAATGTCATTCGATACCGTAAATTACGAATTTATGATAGAGGATCCATCAACCTACACGGATCGTTTTACAGCTATCGTTTCTATGACCAAGGTGGCCGGCCAGGTATATGAATATGCCTGTCACGAAGGCAACTACGGCATGGAAAACATTCTGCGCGGTGCACGAGTGCAGGAACAGCTGGAAGCCTCGAACTAGAGTCCGTTATTGGTGCGGATACCGGTATACCTGAATACAAACAGGCCGGTGCCGATACAACTTTCTATCTGGCCCATGCAGGATTCCCCGGAGCGGTCCGTGGCGTAGACCAGTCCGCGATGATCGATATCCACGTCAGTGAGCTGAATAACTCCCGCCCGATCCTGGCCCGGTCGCGCAGCGGCATTGGTTTTGGGAATGTAAAATCCCACCTCTTGCAGAGTCTGTGGATCTGAAATATCGAGTACCCTGACGCCCGCATTCATGTATGCAATCCATGCCAGCCGGTCAGCAAATGAATTCAGTTGGCCGTTGACGGTTTCGGCATGCTGATGGGGCCCGAAATTTCCCCCGGTTGTGCAGAAGTCGCCAATAGGCACCTGCCAGGTCGAAACGGGCATTGGGTGCGAGTCGTGGGTTATGTCGAACATGTAGACCCGGCTTTTCATCCCGTGATTGCACTCCAGCCCATCGTATTCGTCGCTAACCAGCGCGTAAATTCGCGGCAAGGCTCCTTCTGCTGCGGTGACATTGGGTACCTGCGGGTAAACAATTGGGGATACGGTGTGGGGGCCACGACCGGGCGGTGAAGTATCGTATGACCAGATAAGCTTCGGTTCGGAGGGGTCAGTGATGTCCCAGGTAGCAATGTGTCCGCTGCCGATTCGAAAACCCGCATACATGCGGTTGTTTTCCTCATCGACTATAGGATGGTGGGCGTACTGGTCCTCGAACCCCTCCTCACCTTCCTTTTGACCAGGCAGCCAGGCTCTACCCAGAAAGCGCGGATTGCGCGGGTCTTGCAAGTCCCAGATATGGATGAGGGCAGTTCTAAATCCGGGTTCTCCGGAAGCGCTGTAAAACAGTCCGGAATCCGGCGACCAATAACCTTTGTGGGCCCTATTGATGAGTTTGCCACCGCATCCCGGCCCGCATGAATTTGCTGGTGTTGCGGTGATCTCTGAAACGAGCTCGATTTCGGCGGGATCGTTCGCGCGGTCGGTGATGTCAAAAATCTGGAACTTGAGATTATCCCCGGCCTCAACATTACGGATCAAATAATCGCGTCCTCGGGGTCGCGAGTTGAAGCCGTAGTCATAGACAACCGAGACGGAACGGGAATTGGCGTTTTCCTCGTTTGGTATATGCCAGACCAGAATCGGTTCGCTCGGGTCGGTGATATCCACAATGGATGTGCCATTCCATTCCTGCCTGCCAGTGATAGGGTTCAATGTCGCCTCACCCGTTCGAGTATTGGGCACGTGGCCGATGTATGCCCAGTTACCGTTGGCAGGATCTGACTTCGTGATGATTTGCAGTGCCTGTCTGCCCTGGAGGGGGTGATAGCCGATGAGGTCTACGTTGCTGGAGTCGTCGGCAACGGCTGCGAAACCGCAGAATAGCAGGCCTGACCCAATGATTACGAACGGCGCGGTAGCGCGCGGGATGAGCCTGGCTAGAAATATTCGGGGGAGTCGGTACATATTCGAAAGCTCTCCTTCCGCGGAGTGTCGGGGTTGGACCGTAAAACCCGAAAGTATCGCCGCAGGCAGGAATTGTCCAGCTGGCGAAAGCCGGTTAACTTACACCGCTTTTGACTGGATTTTGCACTGTTTGAGCTTGGCCCGCACTGCCTCGGTAATGCCACCGCTATCCAGGCCCGCGTCTGCCAGCATCTGCGATGCCTTACCGTGACTGAGAAAGCTGTCCGGCAGACCGAGATTGAGAATGGGAATTTGGTAGTTGGCTCGAGCCAGGAATTCATTCACGGCTGCCCCGGCCCCTCCCAGAACGGTATTCTCTTCCAGAGTAACCAACAACTGGTGTTGGGTAGCCATATCGCCGATCAATTCCTCGTCCAGCGGCTTGACAAAGCGCATATCGACTACCGTTGCGTCGAGTTTTTCCGCTGCTGACAGGGCTGGTGCAACCATGCTGCCGAATGCGAGCATGGCTACGGTGCCGCCTTTTCGGCGTACTTTTCCTTTGCCGATTGGAACCGTTTCGAGGTTTTTCTGGATTATTGTTCCCGGCCCCTTGCCCCGAGGATAGCGCACCGCCGCCGGGCCGTTAAATCTGAGTCCGGTACTCAGCAATTTGCGGGTTTCGTCTTCGTCGCTCGGAGCCATGACCAGCATATTGGGAATACAGCGCAGGAAGCTCAGGTCAAAACTGCCGGCATGGGTCGGTCCGTCTTCGCCAACCAGTCCTGCCCGGTCAATAGCAAACAGCACATCAAGATTTTGCAAAGCCACGTCGTGAATAAGCTGATCGTAGGCGCGCTGCAGAAAAGTTGAATAGATCGCAACCACGGGCTTGAGCTTGTCGCACGCCATTCCGGCGGCCAGCGTAACGGCATGCTGTTCGGCGATTGCGACATCATGAAAGCGGTCGGGGAAGTCGGCTGCAAACTGCTGCATACCGGAGCCCTCTCCCATTGCCGGGGTGATAGCAACGAGTAATGGGTCCTCTGTGGCCATATCGCAGAGCCATTCGCCGAATACCTGAGAGTAGCTCGGACTTGCGGAAGTCTCGCTAGTAACGGACTCCGCAGGAGCTATTTTGCCCAGCGCATGCATGCCGAAAGGGTCTGCCTCGGACTTGCTGTAGCCTTTGCCTTTCTGGGTAACGATGTGGATCAGCTGCGGTCCCCTCAAAGTCTTGACGTTGCGTAAAATCTCCACCAGTCCCGCTGTGTCGTGCCCATCGATAAGTCCGATGTAATTGAAGCCGATCTCTTCGAACAGGGTTCCTGGAGACACCATACCCTTCATGTATTCCTCTGCCCGATGCGCCGCTTTCAATGCGGGCGGTATTTTGGAAAGCAGTTGCTTGCCGCCCTTGCGAATAAAATTGTAGGGCTTACTGGCCCACATGCGGGCAAAATAGCTCGACAGACCGCCCACTGCGTGGGAGATGGACATATTATTGTCGTTTAAAATAACCAGCAGGTTGTCGTCGATCGCCCCCGCGTGGTTTAGAGCTTCAAATGCCATACCGGCGGACATTGCCCCGTCTCCGATGATTGCGATGCACTGGCGATCGGTTCCAGTAAGCTGCGAGGCGATACGCATTCCAAGTGCTGCGCTGATGGAGGTGCTGGAATGGCCTACCCCAAATGTGTCATAGGTGCTTTCCTGGCGAGAGGGGAACGGCGCAAGACCCCCGGGCTGTCGCATACTGAGCATGCGGTCCCGGCGCCCGGTGAGAATTTTGTGGGGATACGCCTGATGTCCCACGTCCCACACCAGCCGGTCTGTCGGTGTGTCGAACACATAGTGCAGGGCTACGGTCAGCTCGACTACTCCCAAACCTGCTCCGAAGTGGCCTCCAGTCTGACCCACAGAGTAAAGCAGGAAGGCACGCAGTTCGGTGGCCAGTTCTTCAAGTTGGGACTCCTGTAGCTGCCTGACATCAGACGGGCTCTCGATCTGATCGAGCAGAGGTGTTTCAGGCCGCTGGAGTGGGATTTCGTCAAACATAGTGGGTCATTATCTACAGTCTTATGAACCTCATCAATGAATCCGTTCAACTATGTAAAGCGCCAGTTTTCGCAGCATATCGGCATCCTTACCCAGACATTCGAGGTCTGCTATTGCGGCGTTGGCGAGGGAAATTGCTCGAGCGCGGGCGCCTTCCAGTCCGGCAATTGAAGCATAGGTAGGTTTGTTCAATGCCTGGTCGGCACCGGGGGGTTTTCCGATTGTTTGACTATCGCCGGTGACGTCGAGAATGTCGTCCCGGATTTGAAATGCCAGGCCTACACGCTGTGCATAGCGTCGCAGTGCCGCTAATTGATTCTCTCCCGTATGCGTTGCGGACAGGGCTCCCAATTCAACACTGGCGCTGATCAGTGCTCCGGTTTTCAGTGCGTGCATCGTTTCAATGTGCTCGAGGTCCATCGAATTGCCTACGGCTTCAAAGTCCAGTATCTGGCCAGCTACCATGCCGAGGTGTCCCGAGGCTCGGGCGAGTGATCGAACCATGGCCAGACAGGCAGGCGCAGATACTCCAGATAGTTCCGCGTCCGCAAGAGCCTGGAATGCGAGGGACAGCAAGGCGTCCCCGGCCAGAATGGCAGTGGCCTCGTCATAGGCTTTGTGGACGGTCGGCTTGCCACGACGAAGGTCGTCGTCATCCATCGCGGGCAGGTCATCATGTACAAGCGAGTAACAATGCACCAGCTCAACGGCAGCCGCAGCTGTGTCAGCCCGATCCAGATTGCTGCCGACGGCAATTGCCGTCGCATAGACCAATACAGGCCGAATCCGCTTGCCGCCGTTTAGGCTGGCATAGGCCATCGCCTGCAATAGTTTTTCCGTCTCAAGGGCGCCGTCATCAAGAAGCCGTTTCAAGTTAGCTTCCACCCGCTGCTGGCAATGGGTGACAAACTCGTCCAGCGCGTCAGTTGTGCTGCTATCGGCGTTCATAATGCTAGAGTTATTGCTGATCGGTTAACAGGACCGGGTAATTCCGCACTGGAATGGCTTGAGGTCTAATCAGTGTCTGACTCGTCTGCCTCGAAATCCAGGGATTCTGTGGCACCGGCTTCATCAACCAGTTTCTGCACTTTCTGCTCGGCTTTATTCAGAGCTGCCTGGCATTCACGAGTCAACTTGATACCTTTTTCGAACGATTGCAGCGATTCTTCAAGGCTCAGTTCCCCTTCCTCCATAGAGTTGACCAGTTCTTCCAGTTCCTCAAGGGCTGCCTCGAAGTCAAATGGTCGATTTTCGGCATTTTCGGATTTTTTGGCCAAGCGCTGCGTTCTCCCGGTGATCTTGAAACGGGTATTGTAACCATTGATCGCGCCAACAGCCACGTAATTGACGCCGCGAAGCCGGGCGCTTACCCTACGGGAATATGACTAACAAACCCTTGGAGAGGAACTTATTATGCAACTTGTTGTTATCGTGATCGTCTTGGCCCTATTGCAATATTTTGCCTTTGGTGTCCTGGTTGGCCGCGCGCGTATGAAGTACAACGTACCGGCGCCGGCGACCGCTGGGGACCCGGTTTTTGAACGCTATAACCGCGTTCATCAGAATACCCTGGAGAGTCTGGTGTTGTTTGTGCCTGGAATTACCATTTTCGGAACCTATAGCAACCCTGAACTTGCAGCTGGCCTCGGCATGGTCTGGATTTTGGGTCGTTTCATTTATCTCCGGTCCTATGTCAAGGATCCTGGTTCTCGAGGTCTGGGATTTGGACTGACGGCATTACCCAGCCTTTTTCTTCTCATAGGCGGCGCGATTGCGGCCGGTCGGGCACTTCTTTGAGAACGTTGCGATCATATCATTTGTCGATTACATAATTGCTGGCACAAATTAATAGTAAGGTGCGGCAATAAATTTTGAGCAAGAAGCAATTAGTTGAGGGAAGGGTTGGAAAGTCCTCCCCAATCCCGGGCTTCCAGAGCGCGTATCTCTCGAGATAACGAGCCCGAACAAATATTTAATTTGGATCCAAAATGATTGTTTAATCCACAGACTGAAATTCAGTTGATCGCTCGATCTGGACAGGTCGAAAGTCGATTTTCTCGTAATTGCGACAAAGTTTTACAGCTACAATTTGTTACTTGTTGAAAGTAATTTTGAGGCGCAAACTCCCCTCGCCTCGGTGGTCTCCTGCTTGACTTTGAATCATGGATTCAGGGGGGGCATACCCGGCAAGAAACACGAATCAATGCTAATTTCAGTTGGAAGTAAAACGCGTTGCAATCGGCCCGCGTCTACAGGATAGCTTTCAGAGGGGTGCAGTCATGGCAGTCAGTTCTATCGTGATTTCGGATCAAATTGAAGCAGCGCTACGGCGTATCGTCAGGTCGATGGACCTTCACTCCAGAGCAATGGTTCAGCGAAATGGATTGACCAGCCCTCAGGCTGCGCTCATGAAGGCGCTCACATCAGGGCCATTATCCGCTGGTGTTCTCGCCAGTCGAATTAACCTCAGCCAGGGAACAGTAACCGATATTCTGAAGCGGCTGGAATCCCGGGGCTTGGTCCATAGATTGCGGGATGACGGTGACAGACGACGGGTCATAGTTTCCCTGACCACTGAGGGGCAAAGGATTATCAGCAATTCCACATCCCATTGGCAGGCCCCATTTTCGGAGCGACTTAACGAACTACCCGAGTGGGAACAGTCACAGCTGCTGGCGGCTTTGCAGCGCCTAGGCCACATGATGGACAGTTCCGGACAGGTTCGCGTTGTGCTGAATTTGACCGACCAAGACAAAGCTACTCTGGAGCCGGAAACCAATCTCGCTGAAATCTTGCCATCTGATTTCAGTTAAGGACCCCGTTGTTACGGAAATTTGGTCCGAGCCTTTCAGCGGAGCCTTGTCGGCTTCGCACTTATTGTCGACTCTGAATTTAAGCTGAGGTATTCTCGGATCCATTCAAAGTGGAACCTGGCCATGTCATCCCGTAGCGAAATCGGCGGATATTCAGTCGAACGGAAGTTTACCCGCAGTGCCGGCAGGCAGCTGGCGGTCTTCGCGGGGTATGCGCTGGTAGCGCTCGGCTTACTGGTCTATTTGCTGTCTCTCAGCAGCGGGGGAAGCGGGGCTGGAACCGGCTCGGCGATCAATCCGGAAACCAACAGCATTACCATAACCCTTCGGGAAGAACCCCCGCAGCTTGACAGCGGGCGGGCGACGGATGCCGCCAGCTTTGTGGTCCTGGCGCATACTATGGAAGGTTTGATCGCATACGATGACAATAATCAGCTTGTACCGGGAGTCGCTGAACGTTGGGAAATCAGGGAGGACGGTGCCACCTTCTGGTTAAGGGACAATGCCCGGTGGAGCGATGGTCAACCGGTAACAGCCCATGATTTCGTGTTCTCATGGCGCCGGGTTGTCGATCCGGCAACCACCTCGGAATATTCCTTTATTCTGTATCCTATAAAGAACGCCGAGGCGATCAACACCGGCGAACTGCCGCCAGGCACGCTCGGTATAGAGGCTGTAGATGATCGCACCCTTGAGGTTCAGTTTGAAAGGCCCACGCCGTATTTCGATAAGCTGGTCGCTTTCAATACCTACTTCCCGGTGCGGGAAGATTTCTTTGCCAGTACCAATGGACGCTATGGAGCAGACGCCGACATGTTGCTCTACAACGGCCCGTATATCATCAGTGAGTGGGTTCACAACGCCTCAATGCATTGGGAAAAAAATCCCCATTACTGGAACGACCAGAAAGGATTTCTCAGTGCAATCAACGTCGGTTATATCACCCAGGACGTGAATGCCAAGCTCAATCTGTTCAAGGATGGGCAGATTGTCGATACTCACCTGGTGGCTCCGATGCTGCCGAGCGCTATGGAACAGCGCTGGCATATTCAGCTTTTCATGGAAGGTACGGTCTTTTTTCTCGAATTCAATCATCGAGAAGGTCGCGTCACCGATAATTATCATTTTCGCAAGGCAATGCAGCTGGCTCAGGACCCCACGGAGCTGGTTTACAAGGCACTGAAAGAGGCCAGCTACCTGCCTGCTCCCAGCTTGTTCCCGGAGTTTATTCGTGGCGTCGACGATCTGTTTCGCAAGGAGTACCCGCCTCCCGAACATCACATGGACATCACTGCTGCGAAACAGCACCTGGAAATGGCCAGACAGGAGCTTGGCATAGATGAGTTTCCGCCAGTCGTGTTACTCACCGGCGATACGCCCGTTGCTCTGGTGGCGGCCGAGTACTATCAGGCACATTACAAGAAGCAACTGGGTCTCGATATTCTTATCGATGCACAAATTTTCAAGCAGCGGCTGGCTAAAATGACTTCGGGAGACTTTGATATTGTACTCGCCGGATGGGGCCCAGACTATGACGATGCGCTGACTTTCGGCGACCTGTTCGCATCCTGGAACCTCAATAACCGCGGCAGGTACAACAGTGCCCGCATGGATGAGCTGATTCGTACGGCTCAGTCATCGCTTGATCCAAGGGTTCGAATGGATGCCTTTGGTGAAATTCAGCAGCTGATCTACGACGACGCCGTGATAATTCCCATGTACGAGCGTGGCTGGTCATTCGTGGTAGATCCGCGTCTCAAGGGCTTCAAACGCCGCTCGGTAGGTCCAGAGGTAGACTACAATTACGCCTATATCGATGTGGCAGAAGAGTAGCAGGGACCGCTTTTAATGGGGTGGTATTTTCTCAAGCGGTTGTTACAGGGTGTTATCACTGTCTGGTTTATCGCTACTGCCACGTTCTTTGCCATGCACAACGTACCGGGCGATCCATTGCTCAATGACCGCGCCGTAACCGCGACCATCCGTGCCAACCTGGAAGCGAAGTACGGACTCGATCAACCTCTTACTACACAGTACTTAATCTATCTCGGTAACCTCGCCCGCGGGGATTTCGGAATTTCTTTTACCCAGGAGAACCGCGAGGTTAATGACATCATTCGTCAGCACTTCCCGATTTCAGCGACTCTGGGTGTGCTGGCTGTGGTTTTTGCTGCCGTGGGCGGAGTACTCTGGGGTGCACTCACCGCGCTATACCGCAACAGGCTTCCCGACTATCTCATCATGTTTCTGGTTATTATGGGAATTTCTGTCCCGAGTTTCGTGATCGCCGCACTCAGTCAGCTGCTTCTGGTAAGTGTAAATAACGTTTTCAATACTACGGTGCTGCCAGTCGCGGGATGGGGCACCATCAGTCACATGCTGGTCCCGGCCCTGGTTCTCGGTTTGGGCACCATGGCCTATCTGACGCGCCTGATGCGTTCCTCGATGCTCGAAGTGATCGGTTCGGACTATGTGCGCACCGCCAATGCCAAGGGTCTCCCGGCGACCCGCATATTCACGCGTCACCAGCTACGCAATGCCATCCTTCCGGTCATCACAGTACTGGGACCCGCTATCGCGGCGATCACCACCGGTGGGTTTGTGGTCGAGCTGGTGTTTGCCATTCCTGGCCTGGGACGCTTTTTTGTCGAAGCAGTTCAGCAACTGGACTACACCGTCATTATGGGCACAACTGTTTTCTATGGTGCGTTTCTGGTGTTCATGGTGATAGTAGTTGACGTGCTGTATGGATTTATCGATCCTCGGGTGAGGCTGGAGTGATGTCGGGTCTGACCGCTGCAGATTTTACGCCTCGTTCCGAGGCCGGACCGAAGCACGGGATTTCCCGGCCGTCGCTGTCCTACTGGCAGGACGCATGGATCAGATTGAAGGCCAATCGCCGGGCGCTAACGTCTCTGTATATCGTAATCGCCTTGCTGCTATTCACCATTGTCGGGCCCTGGCTATGGCGGGTGGATCCCGCGCTTCAGGACCTCGATCAGATTAGTCAACCGCCGGGTACCGATCGCCGGGCGATCATTGTCGAGGATTACCAGCCATGGGCTGGAGAATCGCAACTGACTGATGTCACCGGTCTGCATCTGGCACAACCAGCCACCACCCAGGCTGTGCGTCTGGTATGGGACGCACTGCCCGGAGCGAGTGGACACCGCGTGTATCGAAATCTATTTCCGGTCGGTCCGGAACTGGCTTTTGGTGTGCCATTGGCAGAGTACTACGATAATCAGGTTCTTTACTTCGAGGATAGACTCGATTTACGTCCGGGCCAGTATTATTACTCGGTGGTCGCTCTCAACTCTCGCGGCGAATTGCAGGATTCCTTCGCCACTATTGAGGTTCAATTGCAGCGAGTTACGACGCTAGAGGAGGCTGCAGCGCGTGGATTAATAGACGATAGTGAGCGGCTTCAAGTTGGCGACCAAATTCTATTGGACCTGCACCCGCTTGGCACGGATTACCTCGGTCGGGACATGCTGGCCAGGCTAATGGCAGGAGCCCAGGTGTCACTCTTTATCGGCATAGGCGCGCCTTTTCTTTTTGTCCTTTTCGGTCTTGTATACGGCAGTGTCGCCGGATTTCTGGGCGGGCGCGTCGATGCCTTAATGATGCGGTTCGCAGACTTTGTGGTGGCGCTGCCCTTTCTCTTGTTCATGATTCTGTTCAAGATTGCCTTTGGTATCGGTCCTGGTGAAAGCGGAGTGTTTCCCATGCTGGTGGCCCTGGTCGTATTAATGTGGCCGGCGACTGCGCGCCTGGTGCGCGGTCAGATATTGCAGATCCGTGAGCAGGGATATATCTCGGCGTCCCGATTGCTAGGAGCCAAGACACATTATCTGGTCTTGCGCCACATGATTCCTAATACGATGGGCGTGGTACTGGTCACGCTCACATTTGCTATTCCCAGTGCGATTTTCACCGAGGCTTTTCTGTCCTTTATCGGCATGGGCGTTGCGCCGCCAACGCCATCCTGGGGCAGTATGTCTAATGAGGGAATCAAGACTATGCTGACTTATCCGCATGAGCTTATTTTCCCAGCGCTGTTTATCAGTGTCACGGTACTGGCTTTCAATCTTCTGGGTGATGGTCTTCGCGATGCACTGGACGCCCGGATGAGGAACCAGGAATGAGCGCTGACTCCATAATCGAATCCGCCGAGCCTCTGCTGCTCGAGGTAAAGGATCTGGCGGTTGAATTCGCGACCTATGGTGGCACGGTTCAGGCCGTTCGTGGCGTTACCTTCAGTGTCGACCTTGGCAAGACTCTCGCCATCGTTGGCGAATCAGGCTGTGGCAAATCCGTTACCGTGCAAAGCATGATGGGTCTGATACCGATTCCCCCGGGTCGAATTACGGCGGGTTCGGCCAGGTTACGCGGTACCGAAATCCTGGGACGCACCCTGATTAACGGCAGAGATATACGCGGCTCTGAAATCGGTATGATATTCCAGGACCCAATGACGTCGCTTAACCCCACCATGACCATTGGTGATCAGATCGCAGAACCCTTGCAGGTCCATCGAGGTTACAGCTATCGAAAAGCGTTCGGTCAGGCTATTGAATTGCTGGAACTGAGCAAAATTCCGGAAGCCAGAAAACGGGCCACCCAATATCCTTTCGAATTCTCCGGAGGTATGTTGCAGCGAGCCATGATTGCCATGGCGATAGCCTGCAAACCAGCAATTCTAATAGCGGATGAACCAACTACTGCGCTGGACGTGACTATTCAGGCCCAGATACTGGATCTGCTGCAGGATCTGCAGAAGGAAACCGGTATGGCCATCATACTTATTACTCACGACCTCGGGGTGGTAGCACGCATGGCTGATGAAGTGGCCGTCATGTATGCCGGCAAGATTGTCGAACACGGCACTGTTGATGACGTGTTTTATCGTTCCGCCCACCCCTATACTCTTGGCCTTCGCGCTGCCATGCCTACTAATGATCCGACGCGTCAGCATAGTCTTGAACCCATTGAAGGTTCGCCACCGGATCTGTTCTCGCCGCCACAGGGTTGTGGCTATGCAGCCCGATGTCTCCACGCTATGGAAGTTTGCCATCATCGTCAACCAGATGATTTTTATTTGCCGGGAACGCATACCTCACGCTGCTGGCTGCATCATCCTCAGGCGACCGAGAAGCCTGTTGCGCTGCACTTCGGGGAGGCTGGGGCGTGACGGTATTGCTGCAAAGCGAGAATTTGACCAAACATTTCAGAATCGGCCGCGGTCAGATAGTCCACGCCGTCGATCAGGTTTCCCTGACGATTGCTGAAAAGGAAATTGTCGGATTGGTGGGTGAGAGCGGTTCCGGCAAATCCACTTTTGGTAAAACAATTCTCGGTCTACACGATAAAACCGCAGGCAGCGTGATCTTCAAAGGCGAAAAGCTGCCATCGAGGTATCACCCGACAGATTTCCAGCGACTTGCTTCCAGGATGCAAATGATTTTTCAGGATCCTTACTCCTCGCTGAATCCGCGCATGACCGTCGGGGAAATCATCGGTGAAGGGCTGAAGCTTCACAGTAACGAATCCGCGGCCACCATTCGCGAGCGGGTTGCCCAGTGGTTGCAACAGGTTGGCCTGCATGCCGACCACATGTCCCGCTATCCGCATGAGTTTTCCGGAGGTCAACGGCAGCGCATAGGTATTGCACGGGCGATGATACTGAATCCGGAATTTGTCGTCTGTGACGAGCCTATTTCTGCACTCGACGTGTCAGTTCAGGCACAGGTCATCAACCTGTTGGGGGACTTGAAGGAAAGCATGGGGCTGACTTTGTTGTTTATCGCACATGATTTGTCGATGGTCCGCTATGTCAGCGACCGAATGGCGGTGATGTATCTGGGATCGCTGGTTGAACTCGGCCCTGCAGACCAGGTTTACTTCGAGCCCAAACACCCGTACACCGAAATACTGGTCAACTCAAATCCGGAGCCGGACCCGGCAACGGAGCGGCATCGCCTCTCGACTGCCATAACCGGAGAAATACCCAGTCCGGTCAACGTACCGGCAGGTTGCCGTTTTGCCAATCGTTGTCCTAAAGTCATGGATGTTTGCCGATCCGAAACGCCTCAACTGATTCCGCTTCAGGATCTCGATCGCCAGGTAGCCTGCCATCTCTACTGAATAAAATTCGGCTGTTTTCCCTCGAATTTGCTCCTGCGTGTTCCATGCGGGACTCGCGGGCAGTCGGATGGTAGCTGAAACTATCATTGGTATGTTATTTTCGCCGGCAATCCGCTTATGGGCTAACGAACAGCGGTTTGAGTCAATTTATCGAGGGATAGGATGTGAGCATTATCAAATTTGAAAGGCGAGCCGACTGGCTCGCAAGAATTTTTCTGGCCAGCAGTATGTTTGTCCTGGCGGCATGCAATCCCGCTACGGACAGTGTGGGACAGTCCGCCATTGCAGTCGACAATGGAGGTGTACTGGAGTTGGTGGCTCCCGAGACGGTTGGAATGGACTCGGATCGACTTTCGCGGGTGAGCAGTGCAATGCAGGATCTGGTTGACCAGGGATTGCTGGCGGGAGTGGTGACCCTGGCCGCCAGGGATAACAAGATTGCGCACTTCGAATCAGTGGGATATCGGGATCTGGAATCCCAATCGCCGATGACCAACGATGCCCTGTTCAGAATCTATTCGATGAGTAAACCCGTTACCGGTGTCGCGTTGATGATTCTGTATGAGGAGGGCAAATTCCGCCTCAGTGACCCGGTGGAGAAGTACATCCCGGAATTTCGTGACTTGCAGGTTTATGCCGGTGAGGATGAAGACGGTAATGTACTCACAGAGCCGCAGAATCACAAAATGACGATACGGGAGCTGATGAGCCATACCGGTGGACTGACCTATGGGATCTTTGCTCAATCTGCTGTCGATTCGATGTACGTGGATGCCGGATTGCTGAGCCCTGACGAAACCAATGCCGAACTTGTTGCAAAACTGGGTCAAATACCGCTCAAGCATCAACCGGGCACGCGCTGGGAATACAGTGTGTCGGTCGATGTGCAGGGGTATCTGGTAGAAAAATTGTCAGGACAGTCATTCGGGGAGTTCCTGGAACAGCGGGTGTTCGAACCGCTGGGGATGCATGACACTGACTTCCACGTGCCGGCTGAGAAAGCGTCGCGCTTTGCCCAAATCTATGTTTATAACGAAGACGGCGAGCTCACTCCCAGCGAGATTTTTCCGGGAGCGAATTTTCTTCAAGATCCTGCCTTCGAATCCGGTGGTGGAGGGTTGGTTTCGACGGCGATGGATTACCTGCGTTTTGCCCAGATGTTATTGAACGGCGGCGAGCTCGAAGGTGTCCGGATACTGGCGCCACTCACCGTCGACCTGATGCATCGTGATCAGACGCCTCCGGGAATGACCGGCGCTATGTCGAGCGGCACGGGAACCTCGTTCGGGCTGGATTTTGCCATTGTGGAAGACCCGGTCGCAGTGGAAGGCTATTCCACCGGCGAATACTACTGGGGCGGCGCCGCGGGCACCTGGTTCTGGATCGATCCTGTTGAAAATCTGGTATTCATCGGCATGATCCAGCAAGCTGGAGACCTGTTGCCGGATGTGCGAGGCATGTCGAAGCGACTGGTTTACCAGTCCATTTTGGAGCCCTACGGTATTTAACACCCCCGGGGTAAACCTGTTCGGGATGCCGGGTCAGGGTATGAGGCAGTCTGATGTTGCGAATTGGGCGCCGATTTCCGTGTTACAACGCCTTGAAATATGGCAGTATTCTGCGCTGAACCGGGCACATTGAATGAGCCCGGTCGGCCAGAGGGTTTATTGGCGGTTTCGAGAATTGGCCGAGTACCACTGGCCCTGAATCCAGAATTTTACCTTATGCCAGGTGTGTCAGCGGCGTAATGCTCTGCTTTGCCAGCACGGAGGGGATAACCGACATCCATGCGTGACTATTTTATCCGGCGTCTGTTGCTGATACCTCCGACTCTGCTCGGAATCACCATAATTGTGTTTGTTATAACGCGACTGGTTCCTGGTGGGCCCATTGAAAGAGCCATTATGGAAGCGCAACTTGCGGGTGGTCAGACTTCCGTTGCCGGGCAAAATATGGCTTTGTCCGAAGCCCAGTTGGATCGGCTGCGGGAATATTACGGATTTGATAAGCCGGTCTTGCAGAGTTACGTCGAATGGGTTGGCAAGGTGGTCAGGGGTGATCTGGGGACCTCTTACCGCTTCAATCAGCCAGTATGGGACGTAATTACGAGTCGCTTCCCAATCTCCCTGTATTACGGGCTCATTACCCTGATTATCACGTATGCAGTCTGTATACCTCTGGGAGTACTGAAGGCGATCAAGCATCGAACAGTGGTAGATAATGTCACCTCGATACTAATTTTCATCGGGTACGCCGTGCCTGGTTACGCGCTGGGGTCACTGCTGCTTCTGTATTTCTCAGTGCGGCTTGAATGGTTCCCGATGGGCGGCTTCGTCAGCCTTCAGTTTGGCGAATTAAGTGCCCTGGCCAAAGTCTGGGACTTGATAACCCACTCTGTGTTGCCGCTGATCTGCTACCTGGTAGGCAGCTTCGCTCTGGTAACGCTGCTGCTCAAGAACCACCTGATGGATAATCTCGCCTCGGATTATATTCGCACCGCAGTTTCCAAAGGCGTATCTTTTCGCAAGGCGGTAACGGGCCATGCGCTCCGTAATTCCCTGATTCCTATCGCCACGACTTTCGGCCAGAACATCACATTACTGGTTTCTGGGTCCTTTCTGATTGAGACGATTTTCGATATCAATGGCTTCGGACTGCTCGGGCTTACCTCGATTATTGACCGTGATTACCCGGTAGTGATGGGTGTAGTGTTTCTCGCCAGCCTGCTGTTGCTCGTTGGAAACATTATTTCCGATATCCTGGTAGCGTTGGTCGATCCGCGCATCAGGTTTAACTGAAGATTGGGTATAGCACTATGTTCCTGTTCAGGTTCAATCCCCAAACTGTAAAAAAGCTGCGCCGGTTTCGGGAGATCAAGCGCGGGTACTACAGCTTCCTGATCCTGATCCTGTTTCTTCTTCTCAGCCTTTTTGGCGAGCTGTTAGTCAATAATCGCGCTATCGTGGTCAGCTACGAGGGCGAGCTGTATTTTCCAACCTACAGTGCGTTCCATCCTGGCACGGACTTCGGGCTAGACTACCCTTACGAAACCAATTATCGCGAATTGAAGCAGGAATTCGACGAATCGGGATCGGATAACTGGGTGCTTATGCCGCCAGTTCCCTACAGTCCGTTTGAAAACGACGCATCCAGTGGCATTTTCCGTCCCGAGGCACCCAGCCTGGAAAACAAGCATTTTCTTGGCACTGATACGACCAGCCGGGACATTCTGGCCAGGCTATTTTACGGTACTCGAATTGCTCTCGTTTTCTCGCTTGGATTTATGGCCTCGGTATACCTGATCGGAGTGATGGTTGGCTGTGCGATGGGATATATTGGCGGCAAATTCGATATCATTTCCCAGCGCCTGATCGAAATCTGGAGTAATGTGCCATTCCTTTACATGGTAATCATCGTCTTTTCTGTGATACCAGATACGTTTACGGTCAACATGCGAATACTCATCCTGTTGACCGTGATGGTTTTGTTTTCCTGGACTTCCATGACCTATTACATGCGCACGGAGACCTATAAGGAAAAAGTGCGAGATTATGTTTCCGCTGCACGTATCATGGGAGCGTCTAACAGCCGAATTGTCTTCAAGCACATCTTACCCAATGTGCTCGCGACACTGGTTACTTTCATGCCATTTACGGTGGTTTCAGCCATCTCGTCAATTACTGCCCTGGATTTTCTGGGATTTGGCTTGCCACCACCCACACCCAGTCTGGGTGAGCTACTCAAACAGGGCACACAAACTCTGCGCACCGCGCCCTGGATCGTCATGTCAGCTTTTGGAACCCTAGTCGTTCTGCTGACTCTGGTGACTTTTATCGGTGAAGCCATCCGAGAATCATTTGATCCCAAGAAGTTCACTATTTACAGGTAGGCGCACGACAAATTGCAAGATTAATGGCACAGCGAAGCAGTAAAACGTAGGAGCAACTGGACAATGAGCAATATCGATTACAGGAAATTCGGAGCGATTGCGTTAGCAGCATTTTTAACGGCTTGCGGGGGGGAAAGCGACCAGTCAACGGCAACTGTCGCGCAAGATATTACTCAGGAAGTGCAGGAGTTCTTTGCTGCCAATTCGGAGTTGGTGACCTTCGCAACGATTGCCGACTTGCCGGCAGACCTGATCTGGGAGAATGGCATGGATCAGCCGGAAATTGGTTCTCCCGAGGCGATCAAGGGTGGCACATACTTCGAATTGCTGGATGACTTCCCGCCGACGCTTCGGACCATCGGGCCTGATTCGAACAGTTCGGCGCGGGCCTGGATAGAAGGTTATTACTCCCTAACCTACGCGTGGCCGCACCCCGATACCAATGAATTCATCCCTGGCATTGCAGAGTCATGGGCGATCGACGAGGACCGCAAAACTGTTTACATAAAGATTAACCCTGCATCTCGCTGGACAGACGGAGAACCTATCACGGCTGACGATGCCATGTTTGCCATGTTCTTCTATTATTCGGATTATATTCAGGCTCCTTTTTCAACCAATTATTACAAAACAGAATATACCAACATCACCAAGTATGACGAGTACACGTTTTCAATGTCCGTCCCAAAAGTAAAGCCGGACATGGCCTCGAGAGTATTGCAGATCGTCCCAGTACCGGAACACTTCTATAAGGAACTGGGCCCAGATTTCCCCGAGAGATATCAGTGGCGCTATGAGCCCCACGCCGGCCCCTATTATATTGATCCGGACGAAATCAATATGGGTGTCAACGTGGTACTACATCGACTCGAGGACTGGTGGGCGAAAGACATGAAGTATTATCGCTATCGCTACAATCCGGACCGCATCGTGCTCAATGTAGTGCGAGATCCTGCAAAGCGATTCGAGGCGTTTCGCCGGGGAGATTCCGACATCCTGCGGGTCGGAACCGCAGAGGCGTGGTATGACAATCTGCCCGACGACGATCCGGATGTGCAGCGGGGATACATCCACAAGACCACATTTTACAATCAGGGGCCCCGGAGCAACTGGGGTTTATGGATCAACTCAGCCCGCGAATTGCTGGACAATCAGGATATTCGGCTGGGGATCCAATATGCCTCGAACTGGGATCTTGTCATCGAAAAGTACTTCCGCGGTGATCCCGAGCGCCTGAACACTCAGGACGACGGTTACCCTGACTTTTCCCATCCAACGCTTACTGCCAGACCATTTGATATCAACCTGGCGCTCGAGCACTTCGCCAAAGCTGGTTTCAGTCAGCGTGGACCAGACGGCATACTGGTCAATGCCGAAGGGCGGCGCCTCGCGTTTACGCTATCGACAATCTATGATCGGTTTGCGGACGTATTCACGATTCTCAAAGAGGAAGCTGCTAAAGCGGGGCTAGACTACCGGATAGAAATTCTGGATGGGGCAGCCGGGTTTCGCAAAGCGTTGGAAAAACAGCATGAAATCTTCTTTGTGAGTTTCGCGCCCTCCATGGAAATGTATCCGAGAATGTGGGAGTACTTTCATTCTGATAATGCCTATGATCAGGCATTCCTGGAAGATGGCAGCGTAAATCCCGCCCGTACTCCAAAGCCACAAACCAACAATTTGCAGAGCATTGCAATTCCGGAGCTCGATGTATTGATTGATGAGTACCAGAATTCGGATGACAAAGAGAGAATGATCGAGCTTTCGCACCAGATCATGGAAATGCACTTCGATTACGCCTCGTTCTCACCCGGCTGGGTTGAGCCGTACTACCGCACGGCCTATTGGCGCTGGGTACGCTGGCCAGAGGGTTTTAATTCCCGTTATACCTCTCAGCCTCACGAATTGTTTGTGCATTGGATAGATGAGGAAGCGAAAGAGCAAACTGAGACTGCCATGCGATCGGAGAGTGCCTTTGAGCCCCTCATCGAAGTGTACGACCAGTTTCGCGTGCAGTAGAGAAAATCTGAGATTGGGTCCGGTAATGAAATACACAGTTCTGGAGGAATGAGCGCAGCGATGAAGAAGATTGAACGACTACTGATATTGATGGGCACAGCACTTATGCTGAGTGCCTGTGGTGGAGAATCGGAACAGCTGACTGAAACCTCTGATCGAGACATCACTGCCGAGGCTCAGGCATATTACGATGCGAATCCGGACTTCTTTTCTTTCAAGACGTCCGCCGATATTCCGTCCGATCTCGATTGGGTAAATGGCTCCCAGCTTCCGGATATTGGTTCTCCCGAGGCGAAGAAGGGCGGCACCCAATATGAATTTACCTCTGACTTTCCCGTTACCTTGCGCGTTGTAGGACCCGATGCGAACGGAGAGTTCAGGCGATTTATTCTCGATTACGTCTCAATGTCGCTGGCCCATGCGCACCCGAACGATTTCGACCTTTATCCGGGTATCGCCACCGAGTGGGCGGTCGGCGACGACAAGCGCACGGTCTACGCGCGCATTAATCCTGCCGCCCGCTTTACTGACGGTGAAAGCATTACTGCAGACGACTTTGTTTTCGGCTTCTTTTTCTATCGTACCGAGTACATTGTTGCGCCCTGGTATAACAACTACTACAGCACAAAGTTTACCAATGTCACCAAGTATGACGACCACACGATTTCCATCACGATGGCCGAGGCAAAGCCGGACGTCGCGTTCAGAGCCCTGTCGGTTGCACCTGTGCCACAGCATTTTTACAGTGAACTGGGTGACGACTTCGTGGAACGTTACCAGTGGCGGTTTGTTCCTCACGCGGGTGCGTATGAAATTCGTCCCGAGAACGTCAATATGGGCACCAATCTCGTGATGACCCGGGTCCAGGACTGGTGGGCGAAGGATCTTAAATACTGGCGCAATCGCTACAATCCTGATCGCATCAACTTTACCGTGATTCGGGATACCGCAAAGGTTTTCGAAGCATTCAAGCGAGGAGATATCGATAACTTCAAAATTCGAACCGCTGAGTACTGGTATGAGAATCTGCCTGACGATGACCCCGATGTTGCCAACGGATATGTCCACAAGTATGAGTTTTACAATGGCGGACCGCGCTCAAACTGGGGACTGTGGTTGAATACCGCGCGAGCGCCGCTGGATAATCTTGATGTCAGGCTGGGAATTCAATATGCCTCCAATTTTGACCTGGTTATGGATCGTTACTTCCGCGGTGACTATGTCCGACTGGATCACGGTCAGGTTGGCTATGGCGAATGGAGCAATGACGAAGTCAAGGCCAGGCCATTTGATATTACCAAGGCTGAGGAGCATTTCGCCAAAGCGGGCTACACGCGTCGAGGCCCGGATGGCATTCTGATAAATGAAGCTGGCGAGCGTCTGGCGGTAACCCTGTCGACTCATTACGAACGCTACCGTGACGTGTTTACCATCCTGAGAGAGGAAGCTGCCAAGGCAGGACTGGACTTCCGCCTCGAGATGCTTGATACAGCGGCCGGATCGCGAAAGGCGAGCGAAAAACAGCACGAGATATACTTCATCGGGTACAACATTGGCCTGGAAATGTATCCCCGTTATTGGGATTGGTACCATTCCGATAATGCTTATGAAGACGCTTTTCTCGATGACGGCAGCGTCGTTCCGGGCAGAGAAATCAAGGTCCAAACCAATAACCTGATGAGCTTTGCCGACCCCCAAATGGACAAGCTGATCGATCAGTACGTGCAGTCTGATGACCAGGATGAAATGGTGAGCCTGGCGCACCGAATGACGCGCCTGGCACACGAGCAGGCAGCTTTCGTTCCGGGATTTGTGGAACCCTTTTACCGACACGCAAATTGGGCCTGGGTGCGTTGGCCAGACGACTTTAACCTGCGTTACTCCAGCTATGCTGAAGATTATTTCGTGCACTGGATAGACACCGACATGAAGGAAGCAACCCTGGCTGCCCGACGAGCCGGACGCAGTCAGGAAGCACGCATCGAAGTGTATGACCAGTATCGAGAGCAGTGATTCTCTATGACGACGACGCTCCTGGAGGTTAACAACCTCGTCACCGAATTTGATACTGACGAAGGTCGCGTGCGCGCGGTAGACGATGTCAGCTTCAAAATCGATTCCGGGCAAACCCTCGGTATTGTCGGTGAGTCTGGTTGTGGAAAGAGTGTTACGGCTTTGTCAATCATGCGCCTGTTGCCGCAGCCTATGGGGCATATCGTTGGTGGCGAGATATTACTGCGTGGTGAAGATCTTGTGCGGGCAGAGTCTGCGCGTATGGAGCGCGTCAGGGGTGGCAGCATTGGCATGGTGTTTCAGGAGCCAATGACCGCACTAAATCCGGTGCACACGATTGGAAGGCAGCTCACGGAAGTGCTCTTTTTGCATAAGGAAGTTACCAAGCAGAGTGCCACTCGTGAGGCGGTCGAAATGCTGGATCGGGTAGGTATCCCATCACCTGATCTGCGTATGGGTGAATATCCGCACCAGCTA
>Ga0255776_10001967_pt1 | contig 23253 bp, 17 predicted proteins | sample 071ome_19_FD_179974 | JGI IMG/M metagenome (GOLD analysis project Ga0255776, IMG submission 179974) | Coastal salt marsh microbial communities from the Groves Creek Marsh, Skidaway Island, Georgia - 071413AT metaG (version 2) | ecosystem: Environmental > Aquatic > Marine > Intertidal zone >... | reverse complement strand
TAACAGGACAAACTTAACACTCCCGTGGAGCCTCTCCGCAGCCAACGACGCGCGCTGACTCTACTGACACTGACGCAGGAACTGACCATGGCACTAGTGAAAAAGACACAGACTCCATCGAGTAAACCGGCTGAGAGCAGCGTGGATCCGAATGTCGCCCGTGAGGCAGAAGCGCAACGCAGACGCGCGCGCACCCTGGCCAAACAGCAGCAAGCCGCAGAGCGCATTGCTGCCGCGACCGGTCAGTTATCTTCGGGCATTACCGAAGCCGCCTCCGCCAGTGAACAGTTGCAAAGCGCATCGGACCAGATCGCCATTACCGCAGAAGAAACCAGTGGCGCAGCACAAGAGTCATTGTCCGCGTTTAACCAGGTCAACAGCGCCATTACTCGCCAGCTAACGAATGCTGAAGACTCGCGAACCCGCTGCGAGGCGCTGACCAGTATCGTGAAACGCACCAGTGAAGACATCGACAACCTGGTCTCGAACGTTCGCGAAGCTGCCTCGCGCCAGGCTGCCTCGGTTGAAATGGTGTCTGAACTGGAGAAACAAGCGGCCAATATTGGTGACATCGTCAAAGCGGTGGTGCGCATCGCCGACCAGACCAATCTATTAGCGCTGAACGCTGCCATCGAGGCTGCCCGCGCTGGTAAACACGGCAAAGGCTTTGCGGTGGTCGCCGATGAAGTTCGTACACTCGCGGAAACCTCCGAGCAAAGCGCCAACCAGATTCAAGAGCTGGTGAAACAGATTCAACACGAAGTGCAGGCCATTGCCGAGGGCATCAAAGAGTCCTCAGAGCGAGTTGAAGGTGAAGTGGAAAAAGGTCACGTCATCAAAGAACAGCTCACCGGTATTCGCAAAGACATGGCCGACATTGCGGAAGGCACTCAAGAGATCGCCAACGGTGCCTCACAGTCGAGCATCGCTGCCAAGCAAGCCCTCAAAGGCATGGAAGACATTGCCACCGCCGCCGAAGAGCAATCTGCGGCCGCCGAAGAATCCGCCAAAACGGTGAATGAACAGAGCCAGGCCTTAGGTGAATGCGAGCGTGCGTCACAAAGCCTTTATGACCTCGCCGACGACCTACGTAACTCCACCGACGTGGCTAAGAGCGCCGAAGAGGTGGCTTCCAGCGCCGAGGAGCTGTCATCCGCGGTGCAAGAGATCAACCGAGCATCTACTCAGATCATGACCGCCATTGAGCAGATCCGCCTCGGTTCACAAACCGCAGCAGCGGCCACCGAAGAATCGTCCGCTGCCATTAATCAGATTGAACGTGGCCTCGAAGTGGCGCAGGAGCGCTCTAGTCGGAGTCAGGAGCAAATCATGAACATCAAGGAATCACTGAGCGTTAACAAGACCTCAGTCGATGAACTGATCCACGGCATTGGTGCTTCTGTAGAAACCACTCAGGCCAGCATTCGTCAGGTGCGAGACCTGGAACTGGTCTCACGTCGCATCGATAAAATTGTCGAAGCTATTTCTATGGTCTCTATTCAGACCAACATGCTTGCCGTCAACGGCTCCATTGAAGCGGCTCGTGCCGGTGAATTTGGCAAAGGCTTTGTCGTGGTGGCGACCGACATCCGCAATCTGGCTCGCGATTCGGCCGAAAATGCCGATCAGATCAAAGATCTGGTGAAGTCCGTGCAGGATCAGATCTACACCGTCAGTAACGACCTCGATGAGATTGTGATTGCCGCGCAGGAAGAAACCGAGAAAGCCAAAGCATCCACTGAAAACCTGTCGTCCATTGAAGAGGATATTCTCGCCGTAGAACGCGGTGCCGATGAAATCCTGGCCGCTTCAAACGATATATCCTCCGCGATACTGCAAGTTAAGAAAGGCGCTGAGCAGATTGCCACCGCTGCCCAAGAGGCAGAAAAAGCCGCCGATGAAGCCGCGACCGCCGCCGAGCAGCAATCACGTGGCGCCGATGAACTGGCGTCAGCCATTGAAGAAATTGCCTCGCTGGCCGACGAACTGCAGAGCGTGTAAGGAGGCGAGCCATGAGTGCTGCCGAAGACATTATCGACAACGAAGATGCAGAGACCGGGGAGCGTCACCAGTTTGTGACTTTCCGCATTGGCGACGAATTATTTGCCGTAGATATGAACCCGGTACAGGAAATCATCCGCGTGCCCGAGGTGATTCGTGTACCCCTGGCACCGCCATCCCTCTCTGGGTTATCCAACCTGCGGGGTAAGGTTCTACCTATTATTTCTCTGCGTTATTTATTTAACCTGCCGGATACCGAAAACGATGAAGCGACCCGAGCAGTCGTCATCGATGTGGGTCAACCCCTGGGCTTTGTCGTTGACCGAGTGGCCAGTGTGATTGATGCAGACCCGGCCGACATTGAGGATGCCAGTCGTATCCAGAGCACCGTTGATACCAACATGCTCAAAGGTGTGATCCGTAATCATAACGGTCACATGATCATGATCATCGACTTTGATTTACTCGTCGAACAGGAATACGCCCATCTCGAACCGCTGACCAACGACAGCTCACTGCTGGCCAACGGACTCATCGACGACAGCATGACTACCGACGATGACGAGGAAGATCCCGACGAACTGCAATTGGTGAGTTTTGGCATTAATGCTCAGGAATATGCCATTCCGATTGAAGAGGTCAAAGAAATCGTACAAATGCCGGAGACCGTCACGGCGGTACCAAAGGCCGCCCACCACATTCTGGGCTTAATGAATCTGCGTGAACAACTGCTGCCACTGATTGATTTGCGCACCTTATTTGCGCTCGACTTTCGCGAACCGGATGAAAAAAGCCGTGTCATTGTGGTGTCCTCCGGTGGCTACTCGATTGGCATCGTCGTCGACAGTGTCAGTGAGGTATTACGCGTCACCCGCAATGATGTCGAGGGTCTGGTTCCTATGATGGCCCGCGAAGCTGAGCTGTCCGACATTACCGACATCTGCCGCTTAGAAAATGGTCGCCGTCTGGTATCCATACTCTCCATCGAACGCCTGTTCGGTAACGATGCTTTGCAAGACACCCTCAATGACCTCGTGGAGGACCCTATGCTCGAACAGGAAAATCACGCTGCGGACCTCGAAGAGAACGAGGCCGACGATGACAACCAGGTGGTGGTGTTCCGCCTGAATGGCGAAGAATTTGCCGTCCCGATTACCAGTATTCAGGAGATAGTACGCATTCCTGATGAACTGATTCGCGTGCCCAAAGCCCCCGAATTCCTGGAGGGCGTCATTAACCTGCGAGGCATCGTTCTGCCGGTGGTCGATCTGAGAGTCAGATTGGGCATAGAAGGAGCCGTGAAAAGCGAACGTCAGCGTATTGTGGTTTTCCTGATTCACGGTGTTCGCACCGGGTTTATTGTCGATCAGGTAACCGAAGTACTGCGCTTACCGGATGGCTGCGTTGAGCCCTCTCCCCGCATAACCGGTGAACACGGCGATCTGTTTTCTGGCATGGCTAACCTGCAGGAAAGCAAACGCATGATTCAACTGCTAAACCCGAATACGCTCATTGACCAGGAGTCGATGAGTGATCTGGAAACCGTCGCTGGAGGACACTGATCTCATGCTGAAACTCCTGATTGTTGATGATTCTGCGCTGATGCGCCGCCATCTGACGCAATTATTTGAATCAGAAGGTGAGTTTATTATCCGTCACGCACGCAACGGCAAGGAGGCTGTGCGTGAAAACCGGGAATTTGAACCAGATGTAGTGACCCTCGATATCAACATGCCAGAAATGGACGGCATCTCTGCCCTGTCGCTGATCATGGCGGAGCGTCCGGTGCCCGTCATTATGCTCTCGTCACTGACGACCAAAGGCGCCATAGCAACGTTTGAAGCATTAAATTTAGGGGCCGTTGATTTTGTCCCGAAACCGGACGGTACAATTTCATTATCCGTTGATGACATTGCCCGGGAATTAATTACCAAAGTACGCTCGGCGGCCCGCGCCAAACTACGCTCTGCTCGCGCGACACACTCAACAGCGTCTTCGTCAGCAGCTCCATCAACCCGGGCGACTGAAAACCTGGCCAGAAAAACCGAGCGCCCCAGTCATCGCGCCTCGCGTCCTACCTCCGACTCGATGCACACCGCCGTTGGCGTGCGCGATAAGGTCGTCATCATTGGTGTCTCTACCGGTGGTCCACGCACGCTGGAAGATATACTGCCAGCCATACCAGCGACCCTGAAAGCGCCCATCGTCATCGCCCAACACATGCCCGCCAGTTTCACTCAATCACTGGCGAGCCGCCTTGATCGCGCTTGTCGACTGAAAGTCGTAGAGGTCAGCCGGGCCACGGCATTAGAAACCGGCACTGTGTATATCGGTCGCGGCAGTGCCGACATCACCCTGTGCGTGCGCAACGGACAAATGTACGCACAAAGCAAACCCGAACACCCTGAATATTTATGGCACCCCTCTGTCGAGTTACTGGGGCAATCCGCCATGAAGCATTGCGACCCTAAGAAAGTCATGGCGGTACTGCTCACAGGCATGGGCCATGACGGCTCGGTCGCCTTTACTGATTTACACCGAAAAGGCGCCAGCACCATTGCTGAAAGTGCGGATTCCGCCATTGTGTTTGGGATGCCCGCCGAACTGATCGAACGACGTGGTGCTGGCAAGGTACTGCCGGCCAGTGCCATCGCGTCAAACATTATTCAATTTGCAGGACATTAACAGGAGAGGCTCATGGCTCTGAAAAAATCCTCCTCGCCTTCGGTACAGAGCACTCCCGAAGAAGCGAAAGACTGCAATCAGATCCGCTCCGATCTGCTTTCTGACGATCCTGCTGAGCGCCGCTGGGCCGCACGCGACATCGTCAACTGCCCCGGAGCGACGCTGATGTTGCTGGATCAATTGGAGGATGAAACTGACCTGACAGTACGCCAGATCATTCTCAGTAGCCTGACTCGTCTGGGAGATGCTGAGGCCGTCGAGGGCTTAGTAGCCTGCCTGCGCAGCGAAGACGCCAGCTTGCGTAATGAAGCCATCGAAGCCATGAAGCACTTACCCAAGGAAGTCGCCCCCATTATGGCCACCGTGCTTAACGACCCTGACCCCGACGTGCGTATTTTTGCGGTAAATATTCTGGAATCCCTGTGCCATGACGACGTTGAACAATGGTTGATCAGTGTGATTCAGGACGATGAGCACATTAACGTCTGTGCCACGGCGGTCGACTTGTTGGGAGAAGTGGGCAGCGAAGCTTCCATTGATGCACTCACCGCGCTGAAACAACGCTTTGACGAAGAACCCTACATACAGTTCGCCGCTGACCTGGCGATAAAACGGATCAGCGAGGACTGAACCCTATGGCCGATCATAAGATCAGCGATCAGGAGTTCGATAAATTTGCCGAATTTTTCTATCGGAAAACGGGCATAAAATTCGAACCAACGAAGCGCTATTTTGTCGACAAGCGCTTGGCTGAACGCATTCGCGAAACCCAGTCGGAGTCGTTCCGGCAGTACTTTACCTCACTACGCTTCCAAGCCAGCGGCGAAGAACTGCAACGACTGACCAACTCTCTGACGGTAAACGAAACCTACTTCATGCGTGAAGATTATCAGTTCCGTTGCCTTGTCGATTCCATGCTGCCCGATGTCTGTGAGCGCCATGACCCACGAAAACCCATTCGTATCTGGTGCATTCCATCCTCCTCGGGTGAAGAGCCCTACTCCATTGCGATGTATTTGCTCGAAGAGTGGGCAGGCATTAATCAGTGGGACGTTGAACTGATCGCTTCCGACATTGATACCCAGATACTGCAAACCGCACAAGAAGGTATTTACTCCGAGCGCTCCATTCGTAACGTGCCAGCCGCCTGGAAGCGTCGCTACTTTAAAAGTGTAAAAGGCGGGCATCAGATCGATGACGATATCCGTCATGCGGTTGAATTTACCCAAGTGAATTTATCTGAAGCTTCCGATGTTCGAAAAATTCGCAATGTCGACATCATTTTTTGTCGCAACCTATTAATTTACTTCGACGATTTATCACGAAAACTTGCTGCTGAGCACATGTTTGAGGCCATGTCTCCGGGAGGATATATCTGCCTCGGACATACCGAATCCATGGGCCGTATTTCGCCTCTGTATCGTGTTAAGAAATTCCCCGCAGCCATCGTGTACCAGCGACCACTGGAGGCAAAATGAAGCATGTTCTGATCGTGGATGATGCCAGCACAGTGCGCATGTACCACCGCAATCTACTCGAAGCCGCCGGTTACACGGTGGATGAAGCCGTCAACGGTATCGAAGCATTAGAAAAAGCGCTGGAGGGTCAGTTTGATCTCTACATCGTCGATATCAATATGCCCAAGATGGATGGCTACGAATTTCTGCAGCAACTACGACGTGAACCCATGCATCAGGCTCCCGCCATCATGGTGTCGACGGAGGCCGCTGAGCTTGACCACACCAAAGCCTTTTATTCAGGTGCCAATCTGTACATGGTCAAGCCCATCAAACCGCTGCAAATGATGACCTATGTTCGTCTGCTGATGGGAGAGGAAAGCGCATGACACCGTTATTAGAGCAATTTATTTCGGAAACACGGGATCTGCTCCAGGGCATCAGTGAACAACTTCTGGAAGTTGAGAAATCAGATGACAAGAAAACAACGCTGGATGAACTCTTCCGCGTGGTCCATACCCTGAAAGGGAATACCGGCCTGTTTGAATTTCCGGATCTTACTCGGGTCCTCCATGCCGGCGAAGACGTCATGTCAGAAGCCAGAGAGAATCCAGCACTCTGGGATCAGGCGTTGACCGACTATCTCTTCGATGCCATGGATTTTGTCGCTCAATTCTGCGACAGCATTGAAGAAACCGATGGCAATCCGGTCTCTGACAGCGCGCTGGCGAATACCCTGGCCGCCAATCTTCGAGCTTATCTGGAATCCTCGTCGCAAGAGACAGACGCTGCGGCCAGTGAGCCAGAAGACAAACCTGCAACCAAAAAAGCAGCGTCAAAAACTACAGCCAAGAAAACTACAGCCAAGAAAACTACGGCAAAGAAAAAAACAGCGGCTAAAAAGACGACCACCCCAGAAGCAACTGAAAAGAAAACCACCAGCACAACGAAGAAGGCCCCAGCCAAACGAAAAACGACACGAAAAACAGCCGCTAAACGACCTGAACTTGCGACCGGCCTAAAGCCATTAGACGAAGCTTTATTTTCTGTCGATCGAGCAGCTCGACTCAGTGCCTGGTTGCAATGCGTCGGTCACGAAGAGGTTGTATTCGTCGAGTACACGCCGCTGACCGAGTGCTTTTTTCAGGGAGATGATCCGCTCCACAGCGCCATGAGTACCCCGGGAGCCATTTGGGGCGATCTCGATTGTCCTTGTGGTGAGACGTCACTGGCTGACCTCGACCCTTATCAATGCGTGACCAAACTACATTTTATCAGCAGCGCCAGCATTGAAGAAGTTGAAGAGCATTTCCGGTATGTGCCAGATCAGATCAAGGTGCAGGACATCTCCGTCTCCACACTGCTGGCCCCCTTAGGTGAAGAGCAAAACGACGCTCTGGCTGAAGAGGCACTGGCGGCGCTGTGTCAGGCCATCGAAGCTCAGGATCACACGGCACTGGAGCGCGACATTGACGCCGCTCTGTCATTGATGAATGCGGATCTGGCTGTGGCCAATGTGCTTACTGATATGAAGCGGCTACTCACACACGCCGGGATCGATTCTGCCGTTCAGCAGCTAGGTCTGGTCACCTTAGCGCATTACTTGTGCTATGAGTTGCATGCTGAGCCGTTTGCTTTCACCGAAGTCCCTGCACCAGAAGTCCCAGAAGGTATCGCTGATGACGCCGTCAGTGGTGAAGCTGAGCAGTCAGCGGATCAGTCGTCAAACGGCGATTCAGACGACGGACACGAGAACACGGACAACGCATCGGATGAGCAACCACTGGCCGCTGCCGGCCTTGAGGAAGATGACCTCGAAGCCATGGAACATATCCTTCAGGTTCAACGCCGCATCCTGCGTATGGACAGCGACGACCCATGGGCCAGCGGACGGGTTGATGCTGTCATTAACGTACTCATCAACTGCTATGACAACCTCGAGTTGGCCGACGCGCGCCAACAATTGGATGACGTGATTGAGTCAGCACGCTCAGGGAATATCGAATCTTTGGTGGAATGGATTGAGGGCCAGTTGTCCTATGTGCCGCCGGATCTCGATACGTCGGTGGCTGACGATGATGACGAACTGGATGACGATGTCGATGAAGACGGCGACTCAGAGGAACTGGAAAGCAACCAGAAAAGTAATCAAGAAGACGCCCCGGCCGCTAGCGATACTAAGACCGAGCCTAAAGCTGCGACGTCGGCTCCTACCAGTTCAGCTAGCAAACCAGTCAGCAAACCAGCGACTAAGCCCACCACTGCAGTCAAAGAGCCTGAGAGCAAAAGCACTCCGTCTATTACCGCATCACGCAGCGTTAAGGTGGACCAGGAAAAAATTGATCGCCTGATGAATTTAATCGGTGAAATGATCGTGGCGAAAAACGCCTTACCATTCTTAGCCAAACGAGCCGAAGAGCAGCACGGCCTACGGGAAATGGCACGAGAAATTAAAGAGCAATATGCGGTCGTCAACCGCATTGCCGAAGAGATGCAGGATTCCATCATGCAGATTCGCATGATGCCCTTTTCGTTTATTTCAATGCGTTTCCCACGTCTGGTGCGCGACATATCACGACGCCTCGAAAAAGACGTGCAGCTGATTATTGAGGGCGAAGACACTGAGGCCGATAAAAACATCATCGAGTCACTGGCTGAACCTCTGATTCATATTGTGCGCAACAGTCTCGACCATGGCATTGAAATGCCCGCAGTGCGGGAAAAAGCGGGCAAGCCGGCCGCAGGAACTCTGACCATTCGTGCCTCCCAGGAAGCGGACCGGGTCATGATTGAGATCAATGACGACGGTAAAGGCATTGACCCCGAGGTGGTCAAAGCCAAGGCACTGGAAAAAGGCCTTATAGACGAGGCCACACAACAGCGACTGACCGACAGAGAAGCGGTGAATCTGGTGCTGCTACCGGGCTTCTCCACCGCTGAAGAAGTCTCGGATCTGTCCGGACGTGGCGTGGGCATGGATGCCGTCAGAAGTGCTGTAGAAAAGGTCAATGGCACCATGGCCCTCGACAGTGAGACTGGCAAAGGCACGCGTATTCGCATTTCCCTGCCGATGTCGATCGCGGTGACTCGCGTCATGATTGTCGAATCAGATAAACAGCTCATGGGCATCCCGATGGATCAGGTACTGGAAACTGTGCGCGTTCCTCGCTCAGAGATTTACACCGTCAAGCACGTACAGACCACGGTGCTACGCGACCGGATTGTACCGTTGAAGTCGCTGAACCAACTGCTGGCGCTGCCGTCACCACAAACCATTAATGAAGAAGACGAACACGCCGTCCTGGTCGCCCGTGTCGGTAACGATGTGATCGGCCTGATCGTCGACGATTTCCGTGGTTCGGTCGATATTATTCAAAAACCCATGTCTGGTGTTCTGTCTGGCATTCAGGCGTATTCAGGTGCTGCACTGATTGGTGATGGCTCTGTACTGATGGTCCTGAACCTCAAGGAGGTGCTCTGATGGCAATAGTCTATAGTGATAAAGAGGCCAAATTATCTGATGTGGTCTCGATCCAGGAGGTTGATGGGTTACTTGAATGGCTGCTGGAACATCCAGACGCCACGGTTAATCTGGCCGAGTGCCAACATCTTCATCTGGCAGCCCTGCAAACGCTCGCCAGTAGCCGTCGTACCATCACTGCCTGGCCTGACAATGAAAGTTTAAAAGGCTGGATAACGCCGTTGTTGAGTACAGGGGACACACCACAATGAGTAAATTGATTTTCGTTGTTGATGATTCATCCACCATGCTGATGAGCGTCAAAGCGTCGCTGGAAATGCATGGATTTAAGGTGGAAACCGCCTCCGATGGTGTGCAGGCACTGGATCGTCTCAACAGCATGAGTCCGGATCTCATCATCACAGATATGAATATGCCACGTATGGGTGGCATGGAATTAATTCAGGCATTACGTGCCATGGCTAAATTCCGTTTTACACCGATTCTGACACTCACTACGGAGAGTGAATCTGGCAAACGGGATGAAGCCAAACGGTTGGGCGCCACGGGCTGGTTGGTTAAACCTGTGCCTGCGAACGACCTGGTAAGAATCATCAAACAAGTTGTCCCGGGCGCTTAAGCGACGGAGGTGTCGATGAAACGTGATACTGAACTTCAACCGCTACGCATTCGCCGCAATCGTTACGCGTTACTGGCGAACTGCGCTGTTCCATTACTGATCATGGCACTGATGTTATTTGCCTACTCTCCACTGGATCAATTAATCGCCAACCTGCACGAAGCCAGTGCTGTGGGCAGTGCCGCTATTCTTGGCGTCATCACCTTCGTTCTGGTGCACCTCAACCGCATCTGGGTGAAGTGGTTTGTGGCAAAAATGACCGGCGATGTCGCACCATCTCAGGAAAGTAAATTTGACGAAGCCGAACCCGTCATGGTGCTGTCCGATGCCGAAAAACAAATGCTGTCGGACTTGCGTGATGTACTCATCAGTTTCAGTCCGGTGGCGGCACTGTTCAATGCTCACCTGACGAAAACCAACGAAGTCACAGAAGAAGCCGCGAAAGCCATTATGAACCGTTTACTGGCGATCAATGAGCGATCACAAAGCTTCCTGCACGCACTGAGCGAAGGCAAAGACGAAGCCGACTCCATCAGTGATAACGCCCATGGCATTATCGAACGTAGCCATGCCCTACTGGCGGAAATGACCGAGTACCGTCGGATTCACGAACAGCAGCGCGTTCGCGAAGAGAAGGCCATTCGGGATGTGGTCGATCAGGTAGAAAGCTTTAAACCACTGATCGGACTCATCCGCGACGTCACCAAGCAAACGAACCTGCTCGCTTTAAATGCCGCAATCGAAGCCGCCCGTGCCGGTGAGGCCGGACGAGGCTTTGCCGTAGTCGCCGATGAAGTACGTAACCTGTCGATGCAAATCGAAGAAGCCGCCGGAAAAATCGAAGACAGCGTGCTGCAAGTGTCCACCACCGTGGATGATCAACTGAAAGCCATGGCCGTTAGCAGCGAGCAAACCGCCGATGAAATGAATTGGCTGTCGAATATTACCGATGCCGTATCGTCTATTTCAGAAGACTTCGAGCAAGCGGTGGGCGCCCTCGACCATCTGTCCGGAGGTACTCATGACGCGGTGGATTTCGTCCGTAACTCAGTGCTGGAAGTCTTGGGCGATTCGCAATTTCAGGACGTGACACGTCAGCAGATTGAGCACGTGCAGCATGGCCTTGAGTTGTTGGAAGAACGCTTCCGAGTACTCAGTCAGGCGGTGGCCGGTGAAATCGATCACCCGATGTTGGATCTGAGCGATGTCATTGAGTCTCTGAAGAAGATTTACACCATGCAAGTGCAGGCTGAGACCCACCAGTCGGTGGTGACCGGCGAGGCGCCTCCAGAAGCGGATGAGCGCCCTGCCATTGAATTATTTTAAGTCATAGCTATCGGGTCATAACCATCAGGTCATCGCCAACACAGAGGAGAAGTGACATGGCCGTCCGCATTGCCCTGTGTAACCGCAAAGGTGGCACAGGGAAATCCACCGTCACCGTCAATCTGGCAGCCGGACTTGCAGAAAATGGCTTCAAAGTATTGATACTGGATCTGGATTCTCAGTCACACTGCGCACTAGGGCTGGGCCTGAAACCCGAAGCGCCGTACCTCCACGATATTTTCACACACGCCGACATCACGCTGCAGGATTGTCTGACTCTTACCGATCATCCAGGGCTCTGGCTGGCACCGGCCAATCCCGTGTTTAATCACAGCGAGGTCGGCGACAATCCTCTGCAACTGTCGCGTGCATTAACGACGGCACAGGTTGATGAGAAGTTTGACGTTATTCTAATGGATACGCCGCCCTCTCAGGACGGCTTATTAATGAATGCCCTGTGCGCTGCGCACTGGGTGGTGGTGCCTTTTGTGCCGCACGTACTCTCATACGAGGGCATCAAACAGCTGGTGCGCCTCATGCACAAAGTAAAAACCAGGCACAATCCTGAGCTGGAACTAGCCGGTTTTTTGCCCACCATGGCCAACCGCACCATGCGCCACCACAAAGCCATTATGGAAGACGTACGCCGTCATTTCGGCGCTGAGCGAATCCTGCCAGCCATTCGCAGTGATATTCGTCTGGCCGATGCGTTTGTTAGTGGTCGCCCCGTCATTGAGAGCGCCCCCCGCTCCCGTGCGGCGGAAGATTTTTCGCACTTAAGCCGGTGTTTCAGTGAGCGCCTGACTGAGCGCCTGACTGAGCGCCTGACTTAGTTAACGCTTGATTTAGAGAAAGTCACAGCGGCGATCAGGCCTGATCGCTTTGCGAGCCCTGCCCTTCAATTAAAAAGCCCTGAAACGCCTCCAGCGTCATAGGACGGGCAAAATAATACCCTTGCATCACCTTACAGCCATGCACGGCCAGAAAATCGCATTGCGCTTTGGTCTCGACGCCTTCAGCACATAAGTCCATTCCCAAACGACGCGCCATCTCAATGATGGTTAATACCAACGCATCGTCCCGCGATGACACACCGATATCGTCAACGAACTGTTTGTCGATCTTGATGACATCAATCGGAATTTTGGTCAAATAACTTAACGACGAATACCCAGTACCAAAATCGTCCAGCGCAACGCGACAACCGAACTCAGCAATGTCCCGGAAGAAGTCATTGGCCAGCTCCAGATTGTCCAGATACGAATGCTCTGTGACCTCAAACTCCAGCAGGTGCGTCGGCATGTCATGGCGCTCAAAGGTCGCTTTGATAAAGTCAGCAAACTGAAACTTCTTCAGGTCGTACGATGACAGGTTCACCGAGACAGGAATCGGCGACGGCAGACGTGAAAAATAGGTAGTTACATCGGCACAGACGTTGGAAATCATCCACTCGGTGATCTCGGTAATCTTGCCGGACTGCTCCGCAATCGGAATAAACTCCGCAGGAGACACCGCGCCCAAGGCAGGGTTAAACCAACGAATAAGCGCCTCTGCGCCAATCACCGTACCTTCGTGGGTGACTTTCGGCTGGTAATACACCGTGAATTCATCATTTTGCAGGGCACCTTCAATGGCGTTAGCAATATCAATACGACGTTGATAACCATCCAGTAACGCGGGATTGAAGTAGCTGTAGCGGGATTTTCCCTGACTTTTGGCACTGTACATCGCCACATCCGCATTACGGATCAGGTCATTCATATCGAAATCGCTTTCTGATGCCCGCGCAATACCCACACTGGCGCCGATACGGATTTCCCAGCTATTAATCACAAAGGTGGTACTCAGCCCCTGAACAATACGCTCCGCCAATGTCGTCAGGGCTCCTTCAGTGCTTTGACTCAACACCAGAAACTCATCACCGCCATGACGGGAAACGACGCCTTCTTTGGGAATATAAGATTGTAATCGTGTGGCGACTTCGGCCAGCAGCTCATCGCCGACGTCATGACCCAGGGTGTCGTTAACGACTTTAAACCCATCGAGGTCAACAAACATAACCGCCAGATCCTGAGTGTTCTGGCGAGCATCCTGCAAATGACGCTCAAGCAAGGTCATAAAACACTGGCGATTCATCAGGCCGGTCAGGCTGTCGTAGTTGGCCAGGTACTCCATTTCTTCACGACGTCGCTCAAGTTCATCCACGTACTCGAGGTTTATGTCGGCTTCCTGACGAATGGCCGACATCATATTGTTGATATCACGGGTCAGTGACGACACTTCGTACTTGCCGCGCACCGGAATGGTCAGTGAATAGTCCTTGGTGTCCTGTACCTTACGGGCAAACTCCGACAACTGCGTGAGCGGCCACAGCCAGCGACTGGCAAGGACATAAAACAGCCCCACCAGAATCAGAATCACCGCCACGGCCACCGGCAGAATCCGCAGGGCCAGACTAAAGGTGCTGTCTTTCAGTGGGCCTTCGAGGTCAATCACCAACACCAGATGCCCCATTACCAAGGGCGCTTCACCGACGCGTTTTACCGCAATCAGCTTGCCGTCCTGACGGTGCATTCCCTGTGCTTGTACTGCCCATTCACCAAAGTTAACGCCGGCACGGTCTTCACGCTCGCGCATGGTTTCACCGGCGTACACTTCAAGTACCTGCCAATCCTGATTGAATACCGCAGCCCCCAGTACGTTCTCGTAGGGCTCGAGGGTTAACAGATAACGGCGTAATTCGAAAAAATAATCGGAACTGCCAATGATGGGCACGAGATCATTGGCCATGTTGTCGGACAGTGCGCGCAGATCACTCTCCACGTAACGGGAATACAACTCCCGGTGCTCACGTAAGGCCGAATAAAACACCGACAGGGCCACCAGGGCGATGGACACCAGACTGAGCAACATTACTGCTGTTCTTATACTTCTTATCAGCATGTACTTCCTCTTTACCTCGCTTGCATCCCCGACCTTAGTTCTATCAGCATTACTGCCATAAAACAGCATAGCAACGGATTATGGCCGTAACAGACCGATCTTCTGCTTCCTGCGGCTGACACTTTATGACATATTGAGCCAGCTAGGAAGGAATGGGACAGGCATCAATCCGGACGCCCAGTCCCATTACTATACTGAGGAAACTTACTGTCATTCCGGACCTCAGCCACAGAATGGGAGCAATAATAACAATGACATCGACCCCGAAAATCGCGGTGCTGACAGCGGCCTTGTGCACAGCCCTACCAGCCAGCGCGTATCAAGTGACGGATTCACTTGAGGTATCAGGCTTTGCCCGGGCCATTGCAGGCTATCTTGATCACGATTCACGTCGCTTTGAAGGCTATACCGACGAATTCTCAATCACTGAGCAATCGTTAGTCGCCATTCAACCGACCTATTCATTCAGTGACAAATTCTCAGTCACCAGCCAGCTAATTGCGCACGCCAGCGACGAGCGCGACTCTGGCGTGGAATGGCTGTACCTGAGTTATCAACCCGACAACGCCTGGCACTTCCGTGCCGGTAAACTGCGCATGCCCTTTTTCATGTACAGCGACAGTGTCGATGTTGGCTACAGCTACCCTTGGGTAACCCCGCCCGTTCAGGTTTACAACAATTACCTGTTCCCGACCTTTAATGGCGCCAGCGCCAGCTACTTTTATTCTGGCACTGACTTTGGCCTGAATCTGGAAACCTATTACGGGTATTTCCGCGGCGATCTGTTTCTGGCAGGCAGCCGCGTTGACGTAGAAACAAAGGTAGACGATCTGGCAGGCCTTGTAGCGACGGTCAGCCGCAATAACCTGTCATTACGTCTTTCTTACCATCAGGGTGACAACCAGACGGTCATTCCGTACATCGTTCCGTTAAAAGATGCCCTGTACGCCAACGGTCTGGATGCCAGCGCCCGTAGCCTCGAATCCGATGGTCAGGTGTATGCCCTGCAAGCGGCGATCAGTTACGACACACTCAATGCGTTTTATAAAGCCGAATGGGTAAAAACCGTCACCGGCTACGACATTGCCCCTGAGGTCATTGGCTATTACTTCAGCGCCGGTTACGTGCACGACGACCTGACCTTTCACGGAACCTACAGCAACAGTGAATACAGCGAAGTGATGCCAGTCATGGAGCTGCCCACCGAACCCACCGGTGACCCACAAACCGATGCTCTGGCCAGTGCCTACTATCAGGCGTTTGCTACCACCCCGAATGGCAGTCTGGAAAGCTACTCCGTTGGCGTGCGCTGGGATTTCCGCCTGAACATGGCGCTGAAAGCCGACGTCACTCTCTTTCAAGAATCCAATAATGATCGTAGCGGTTTCTTCAACGGCGCTGCGGGAGACGACGCTAACGCCACTCTCAGCCAAATTGCATGGGAGTGGATTTTCTGATGAAACAGCTGACTACTCTCTTTCTGAGCCTGGCCTTAGCGCTCTGCGCTGGCTGGCATTCGGCGTATGCCAGTGATCAGATCATCGTCGTCGCCAATACCAGCGATGACACACTGATGTTAACCCGGGAACAGGTACGTAACCTGTTTATGGGGGCCTCCGTCGGGCGCGATCTTCACCCCATTGCCTTGCCACCCAAGCACCGCACTCGTAGCCTGTTTAACACCAAAGTGGTGGGGCTGGCCGAGTCTCGCGTGCAGTCGTACTGGGCGCAGATGAAATTCACCGGGCGCCGCTCTCCTCCCATGGAAGTCGGCGATGAAGAAGCCATGTTGCGTTATCTGAACGAACATCAGAACAGCATTGGCTACCTCACCGCCAGTACGGATCTGCCCGACTCGCTGAAGGTGATTTACACCACCGAATAAACACAGGCCCTTCGGGGCCTTTTTTGTGTCTCCTGATTGAATACTGTTGTTTTATACAGTACTGTATATTTATACAAAAGGAGGCAGCCATGACTCATACTGACACCCCCGCACCGCTCCAGCAGATTCTGAATCAAGGCGGTATCTGGCAAGCACGACAGGCACCAGAGACCCCTCTGACGCCAGCACGCTCATCTGGCTATGCGCAGGTTGATGAACAACTGCCCGCCGGCGGCTGGCAGCCCGGACAACTGTGTGAGATCTACAGTCAGGGACTGGGTCAGGGCGACCTCAGCCTGCTCGCTCCGGTGTTGGCAGAGCTCAGCCAGCAACCGCGCTGGCTGTTGTTAGTCGCACCGCCTGCGGTGCCTTACGCTCCGGCTCTGGAGATGCTGGGGGTTCGCAGTGAACGTCTGTTGATGGTGCACCCCAAAAACGACAAAGAAGCCCTCTGGTGCATGGAAGAGGGCCTGCGCAGCGGTCATTGCAGTGCGGTACTGGGCTGGATTGCTCATCCGCCTGCCACCGCAATTCGTCGTTTGCAGGTCGCCTGTGAGGAATCTCAAGGCCATGCCTGGCTATGGCCGGGAGCACAACCCAACTCGGCAGGATCACCGGCGCCATTACGTGTACAAGTGTCCCGCCAGGACGCTCGCCACAGTAGCGTAACCTTTATCAAGCGTCGTGGACGCTGGCCCGGACAGCCCTTCACTCTGCCATTACAGCAACCCACCCTGAGCAGCTGACACATGGCGGGTTGGATGTACCTCTGGTTTCCGGATCTGTATCTGCACAGTCTGGACGCTGCCACACCCCGAGAGCCAGTCGCGATTCTGGACCCTCAGGAGCAGCGTATCGTGCAACTGAATGCCCCTGCACAAGCGCTCGGGGTGCGCCGGGATATGCCGCTGGCGAGTGCCTTATTTCTGTGCCCAACGCTGACCACTCGCACGCTGTCACTCAGTCACGAGCAGCAATTACTGCAACAGCGGGCGTTGTGGGCCGGACACTACGCCAGTTTTATCAGCCTGCATGCGCCGCAAGGCCTGTGGCTGGAAGTCGGCAGTATGCTCAAACTGTTTGGCGGCCTGAGTGCTTACTGGCAACGCATTCAGCAAGACTGCGAAGAACAACATTGGCCGGTTCATATTGCCACCGGGCACACCCCCTTAGCAGCACGCTGGCTTGCTCTGGCCAACGCAGGCGAACCTACCTTTGCACGCGACAAACTCCTGCCTCGGCTGCAGGCATTGGCACTCGATGAATTGCCATTCAGCGATGCCCAGCGGGTTGCCTTACAACGATTAGGCATTCACTCGCTGAAGCAACTGCTGCGCCTGCCACTGGCCGACGTCGGTCAGCGCGTCGACGTTGAATTGATGAATACACTGCGGCAACTAAAAGGTGATGCCTCGTATCCCCTGACGCCGTTTGACGTACCGCCCAGCTTTTCGCAGCACGCCGAATGTCTGCACGACATCGAACACCGCAACGGCATTCTGTTTCCGCTTAAGCGCTTATTAGAAGGCTTATGCGGTTTTTTACATCAGCAACAACTGGCCACCCGTGAACTAATACTGACCCTGACCCACCGCGAACCACCGGATTCGGTCTGGCGCTTTGCCCTGGCCAGTCCGGAATATCGCTACCCCGAACTGGTGCAGCTGTGTCGCTACCAGTTAGAAAGACAACGCCTGCGTGCTCCAGCCACGGCATTAAGGCTGGACGTAGCAAAACTATCTTCACGAGCACCGGCACATGCCAATGACTTGCTCGCGCAAAAAGGAGCTGACAGAGAGCACCCCTGTACACACCAACATGTCCCTCAAACCGGCCTGCTGAATCGCTTGGCGTCACGGCTGGAGGCAGAGCAGCTGCAATGCCTGTATCCAACGGGCGACCCTCGCCCGGAATGCGCCTGGCACACGATGTCGGCCGCCGAGCACTCGACCATCAGTCAATTACAAAAGGCCCCCCACGTACGCTCGCATCGGGGCCATTGGCCATTCTGGGTGCTGCCACACCCCTCGCCCTGCGCAGCCCCCACGACACTGATTGCAGGTCCGGCGCGACTCGACAGCGGTTGGTGGGATCACGCGCCGATACGCCGTGATTATTATCAGGCGCTGCTCGGTAATCAGTTGGCCTGGGTATTCCGCGATGATCGTGGGCAGTGGTTTATCCACGGTTTTTATTCTTAAGCAGGGAGTCGCTCTGTCTATGAACTCTCTCTTATGAGCTCTTGCCTATGAACTATGCCGAGTTGCACTGCCTCAGTAATTTCACCTTTTTACGTGGCGCCTCACATCCAGAGGAACTGGTGCAACGTGCCGCCGAGTTGGGCTATCAGGCACTGGCCATTACCGACGAGTGCTCACTCTCTGGCGTGGTCTGCGCTCATCGTGAAATCACGGAACACGCACTGTCGTTAAAGCTGATTATCGGCAGTGAGTTTCGTGATGACACTGGTGTGTATGTTCTGATCGCGACAGACAGGCAAGCCTATGCCGAACTGTCGCAGTTGATTACCCGCGCCCGTCGCGCCGCCCCTAAAGGTGAATATTGTTTTGATCCCGCGAGTTTGCTCGATCTGACTGACTGCCTGTTACTGTGGCAGCCCAGCCCAAGCGGTTTTGAAGCCTGGCACAAAGCACTCACCAAGGCCTTTACCGGACGGCTCTGGTTACTGGCCGAACGCACTCTCGACGAACATGACGCCCAGACATTTCTGCCCATTCAGCAATGGGCCAAAACATCGGGCTTGCCGGTGGTTGCCGCCGGAAATGTCCACATGCACCTGCCGCAGCGGCAAAAACTGCAGGACTGCCTGACGTCCATCCGGCTGAACCGCCCCGTCACTGACATACGCGAGCATCTGTTTTGTAATGCCGAACGGCACTTGCGCTCCGAGCGCAAACTCAAACGTCTGTATCCCAGTGACTGGCTCGCCGAGACCTTACGCATTGCTGAACGCTGTCAGTTTTCACTGGATGAGCTGTCGTATCTGTACCCGACCGACAGCGTCCCGAGCGGTCACACACCGGCCGGCTATCTGCGTAAATTAGTCGAACAAGGACAAGCCATTCGTTTTCCGGATGGCACGCCAGAAGCGATTCAGGCCACGATCGATAAAGAACTCGCCCTGATTGCTTTGAAAAAATACGAGCATTATTTCGTGACCCTGTACGACATCGTTCAGTTTGCCCGACGCCAGAATATTCTGTGTCAGGGCCGGGGCTCGGCGGCCAACTCTGTTGTCTGTTATTGCCTGTTTCTGACCGAGGTAAATCCGCAGGAAGTACAACTGCTGTTTGAGCGCTTTATTTCCGAAGAGCGACACGAGCCACCCGACATTGATATCGACTTTGAAAGCCAACGTCGGGAAGAAGTCATGCAGTACATTTATCAGCGCTACGGCCGTGACCGCGCCGCGCTCGCCGCCACAGTGATCCGTTACCGGCCGCGCAGTGCCCTGCGTGATGTGGCAAAAAGTCTGGGGCTGAGCAGCAGTGAACAGGAACAACTGGTCTCAAAATACGCGGGACGTTATCTCGGCAAGGAATGGATGGATCACGTACTGCCCGCCGATGGCCCAGCACTGACTCGCACCTTGCGTGAACTCACCACCAGCCTGCTCGGCTTTCCACGTCATCTGTCACAGCATGTCGGCGGTTTTGTCATTGCTGAAGGCGCACTGGCCGATCTGGTGCCACTGGAAAACGCCAGTATGGCCAACCGCACCGTCATCCAGTGGGATAAAGAGGATCTCGAAACGCTGGGCTTGATGAAAGTCGATATCCTCAGCCTCGGCATGATGACCGCTATCCGCCGCAGCCTGAACCACCTTGGCATGCAGATCAGCGACGTCCCACGAGAAGACCCAGCAACCTATCAGATGCTACAAAAAGCCGACTCCGTCGGGGTCTTTCAGGTCGAGAGCCGCGCGCAGATGAACATGCTGCCGCGCCTGAAGCCCGCCTGTTATTACGATCTGGTGGTGCAGGTTTCAATTGTCCGACCCGGACCGATTCACGGCGATATGGTGCACCCGTATCTGAAACGCCGGAATGGTCAGGAGGCCCCGGATTACCCGCTCGAAGGCTTACGACCTATCCTCGAGCGAACACACGGAGTGCCGTTGTTTCAGGAGCAGGTCATTGCTTTTGCCATGGTCGCCGCCGATTTTACCGCCGCCGAGGCCGACCAGTTACGGCGCTCCATGGCCAGCTGGCGTAAGAAAGGCCACATGCATAAGCTGCAAACACGACTGCGCGATAACATGCTGAAAAACGGCTTTGACGACGCCTACATTCAGCGCATTCAACGGCAACTGGAGGGCTTTGGTGAGTACGGTTTTCCCGAGTCGCATGCGGCCAGTTTCGCCTTGCTGGTGTACCTCACCGCCTGGCTAAAGTGCCATCACCCGGGCGTGTTTCTCGCAGCCTTGTTAAACAGCCAGCCGATGGGATTTTACAGCCCCTCTCAGTTAATTAACGACGCCCGCCACCATCAGGTGGTCATTCACCCGGTCGATGTCAATCACAGCCACTGGGATCATGAGGCGCTTGACGATGGCTCCGTGCGTCTGGGCTTCCGGCTGGTCAAAGGATTCAATCGCGAGGCCGCCGAACGGCTTGAGCAACAGCGCCCAAAAGCGAGTGCTGACAGTACTGATAACCGCAGTGCTGATAACCAGAGAAAAGAGAGCGGTTATGTGGATGGTAATAAGGGTGGTTATGAGAGCATTCAACAATGCGTGACACTGGCCCGGTTAAACCGACAAGAACGCAATGCCCTGGCCTCAGCCAATGCTTTTGGTCCACTCAGTGAGCATCGCTATCACGCGCGCTGGCAAGTAGCAGAACCTCAAGCGGATACCCATCAGCCAGACCTGCTTCAGCCGCTGGAAGACCCGACCGCGCCCTCACTACTGGCGCTGCTAGAAGCCCCCAACGAAGTTGATAATTTGCTGGAGGACTATCAAAGTCTGGGCGCGACGTTAGGTCGCCATCCAATGGAAGTACTGCGCGATCAGGGCATGCTGGGGGCCGGCGTGACCGCAGCAGGACTGCATCAGTGCCGCCACGGGGAAGAATGTTTTGTCAGCGGCGTGGTCACCTGCCGCCAGCGTCCGGGCACAGCGGCGGGGGTCACCTTTCTGACTCTGGAAGACGAAACCGGCTGCACCAATGTGGTGGTCTGGCTAAATACCGCCAAGCGTCAGCTCGATGTACTCCTGCATGCACGCCTGTTACAGGTCTACGGCAAAGTCGAACAAGACCCCGAGAGCGGCATTACCCACCTGATTGCCTACCGCTTGCTTGACCTCAGTGGCTCACTGGAACGGCTGAACGTGCAGTCACACGACTTTCACTGACAATTCAACAACTTGTCGCATAACAGCCAATTACAAACCCGGCCAATGGCGCCTCGCCGCCTAAGCCGCTCGTGCTGAGAGTGTCCCATCACGACACCTACAGGTATATTCCGCACACGATGACATCACCACGTAAGCAAGCGGCTCCAAAAAGACCGTCCGATAGACATCGTCCAACCAGAAACTTACACAACTAGAAACGTCAGTAACAAGCAGAATGATCCATCAGGATCACATCACCATTGACCAAGGAGGCACGACGCATGAAGCGTACTGATCATATTAAATCCAAGCTAACCAGGCTCACAAAACTGGCCCCACTTGCCGCAGTGGCCACCGTCGCACTAACCATGGCCTTACCAGCCAGTGCGGGTTCGCACAAAGATGAAATCCACTCTCAACATAAATCACTCGCCTCTAGCTTCTGGAAAAAGCGACGCGCAGGCTATGAAGTCTGGGCCTCCGACCAATCTAACTCCGTACCGGGCGTCGCATCACGCGGCATCGAAGGCAGCTGGATCTGGGTATGGGATTCCAAAGACGTTAAGCGCCAATTAAAAGGCGGTCCTGACGCTGTGTCCCTGCCATGTGGCCCAGACATGCTGAACCCAACCGCGACGGGCCCCTGTAACCTGCTGGATGTGTTTCCGGGCACGCTCGAAGAATACGATGCTGACGGCCAGCCAACCGGCAATACACTCGCCGATCTGAACGGTTTTGGCCGCCTGCACGGCATGCTGCCCGACCCGCAACAGCGCTACCTGAATGCCAATATCTTTGCGCCGTCCGGTGGTTACGTTGGCATTATTGATCGCCAGACTAAAGCCGCCGTAGGCCTGTTCCGGGTAACCGGCACGAACGTCGCTGGCAACGATACCCGCAGTGTTCACATGTCGTTCTGGAGCGAAGACGGCAACGCCATCCTGATTGCAAACCTGCACGGCAAAGTGCTGGAACGCATCAATGTCGAGCGTAATCGCAAAGGCCGCATTACCAACCTGAGCTTCGATCGCAGTGCCTCTCTGGGTGTCGGTAAAAACATGGAAGTCACCAGCTCAGCCACGGTATTTAAAGGCGCCAACGCCTGGGGCTGGCCGCTCAAAGGCGACATCACCGGCGACTACGTTGACGCTGCTTTTGCAGACCTGACCCCGAACGGTGTCTGTAAAGAAAACGGCTGTACTGATGGCGCTGACGGTGCTCTCGGTGGTCGCCCGAATAACGTCATCATCTGCCCAGTCGCAAGTAGCAACGAGCACGTTTATGTCACTTTAGGTGGCGGCGGTCTGATCGTTGCAGATCACAGCACCACACCCATGAGCATTGTTGGCGAATACGGTAATCAGGCCGTGAATGGCGCCGGTTGTGGCGGCGTTGAAGCCAACGGCCAGATGTTTGTTAACGCCGGTGTCTCAGCCTCAGGCGCTGGTGCGACTCAGTCCGTGTTCACTATGTATTCGGTCGACGATGCAGCCTTCA
>Ga0255776_10001966_pt1 | contig 23256 bp, 19 predicted proteins | sample 071ome_19_FD_179974 | JGI IMG/M metagenome (GOLD analysis project Ga0255776, IMG submission 179974) | Coastal salt marsh microbial communities from the Groves Creek Marsh, Skidaway Island, Georgia - 071413AT metaG (version 2) | ecosystem: Environmental > Aquatic > Marine > Intertidal zone >... | reverse complement strand
CTGGAGCCATTACCGCCTCATAATGCGGGGGTGAAACCTGCCCTCCTTTAGGATCTTGATTCAACTACAGACTTTCCCCAAAGATCAAACTATGGCGATGCAACTGAGATACCGCTGCATGGGATGCGGATTTACAGCGGAAGGTTGGGATGAGGGCAACCCCTACATTGAATTTTCCAATGGGAAGCGGGAATATTTTTACCATCCCGGAGGAGAGCTGGAATTGATGCGAAGACTCATGCTGGAGGGGTCAGATGAAAGTCTCGGGGAGGAACGAAGCAGGGGCAATGCCCCCGACCATCTCTGCCTGGATTGCAAGGAGGTCACCATGCTGGACCCCGATCGCGATAAGATGCAATGCCCCAAATGCAAAGGAACCAATCTCGCAGAAACCTACAATTTAAAGGGCCACCCGTGTCCTGATTGTGGAGAAATCCTTGGAGAAGGAGCACCCGGAGCCATTTCTTGAAGCAAAGGTCATTTGATCACACAAACGCACGAAGGCACAAAGCGTCTTCATTAGCGTCCATTAGTGGTTCGAGAAATACTCAGAAATACTGTTGCAATAATCTTCGGAAAAATCATTGGATTGTATTGCGACTGTAATGAGTGATGAGATACTAAAATCCCCTGATTTTGAGGCTCCAATATTAGAAGCAGTAATCCTTTTCAGGTGTTCTCTTCCAGGGAATGTAACCATGGAAGAAGTCCATGCAAAAGCGGAGCCATTGCTTAAGGAAGCGTACCCGAAAACAAGAAAACTTCTCATGCAAGAGGTTTCCATTCAAATCGCAGGGGAATGTACGGAATCAACCCATCGGATACGTGGCTTTCAATACATTCAGGAAGATGGAAAGCAATTAGTCCAATTTTTGCAGGATGGGTTTTCTTTTAATCGATTGATCCCATACTCCAGCTTTGATGAGTATGTTGAGGAAATTGGCCGTGTATGGAATATCTACAAAGAGATTACTCAACCCATACTGCTTAAGCAACTCAGCATGCGATACATCAATCGAGTTGTGATTCCATTTGATCAATCCACTGCTGAAATTCGCTTAGAAGATTATCTAACCATTGCTCCAAGAGCCTTTCCCGGAGACGAGCTACAGATTGAAGGTTTATTGCAAAACATGAGGTTTCAACACCCCGAGTCGAAGATGAAGCTCAATTTGACAGTTTCCTCAGAACCGCTGAATGACTCGGGAGCCCCCTTCATCATTGACATTGATGCAATCCATCCATTGGATAGTGCACCAGTTGAGGTGGAAGCGTTGTCTGAGAAAATTCAGTCATTGCGGGATTGGAAGAATCTGATTTTCCAAACCACTCTCACAAAAAAATGCTTGTCGCAGTTCCTCCAGCCCCGCCCTTAAAAGATTTAGATCAGGGCTATGCTCTGGAACAAAGAGTAGATCTGGATACAGCTTATTCAGAAGAAGGTCGTGCATTAAATAGAGTTCTGTCATCAATGGTTGATTACATACGTGAACCTGTGTCTCTAGCATCAAAACGTAGCCAAGCTCATGATGATTTATTGGAGTTGCAGGAAGAGCATGCAGAACAAGGATGGGACGGAGATGTCGCACCTGCGGTTACGTCAGCATCTGTAAAGAATGCCAAACTCTTCATAGCGATGTTACCCAGCGATATACCAGATCCAGATTTAGCCGTGGATCCTGATGATGGTGCGATCTCGTTGGAATGGTATGGTGGCTATCGAAAAGTTGCCTCTGTCAGTATCAATGATAATTCCAGGATACCTTATGCTGTGTTGAATGGAATGAATTCTTGCAATGGTGTCCTTGAATTGGATGGAAATGCCATTCCAGGAAGTTTTGTTGCTTTGACAAAAGAAGTTCTGGGTTAATAAGAAAATGTCATCTCTGCCTTCAGGTTTACCGGAAACCGTAGGGTTGGATGAAGACATTGCCCGTTTTATTAGAAGCTCCAAATATGTAAGGGCAAATCAGACCATAAAGCACAACGCTTTCCTACCTGCGCCAGACAATGATACTTCAACCTTTAGAATTAACGGACTCAACAATGAAGAAGTGGGAGCCATTGCAGTCGAACATGTGAAAGAAAAAGCCAAAAATGGTGCAGCTGTTTGTAAAGCAAAAGTCATAGCACAAGCGGAGTTACTGCTAGTTCCAGAGGAGCCTCCATTTCAACATGCCAACATCCGTGGCTGGGCAATGGATGAAGATGATGCGGCAAAGAAAAGCAAACGAATGGAGCAAGCTCAGAAACTGGCAGAAGAATCCAAGTTTATGAATTGGGAAATCCAATATGTTCCATCATGAGTAACTATAGCTTTATTTAATGGAACTTGTCCCCGAGAGGCACAAAGCGTCTTCATTAGTGTGGATTCGCGTCCATTAGCGGTTGAAAAAAGTGCATAATCCCGCAAATTGACTGGGATTCATTGGTTATGGCAGAACCTTTTTTCCAGGCAGGACAACTTCGTGAGGATATCGACTTTGAGGCGAAGTTGGCTGGGGGTAGAGATGGCAAAGGGAAATTGCCGGAGAGTTTTTTTGAAACGTACTCGGCGTTTGCCAACACTGCTGGAGGGGTTGTGTTGTTGGGGCTGAAGGAGTTGGAGGATGGGAAGTGGGAAGCCAGGGGTATCCTGGAACCGGATAAGGTAATTGCTGATTTGTGGGCTCAATTGAACAGTGAGGAAAAGGTAAACCGCAATTTGCTCAGTACGGACTCTGTCCAGAAGCATGAACTCCAGAAGGGCCGTTGGTTGGTGGAAATCGTAGTGCCCCGAGCGACTCGAAAGGAACGCCCAGTTTACCTCAAAAAGAATCCATTGACAGGAACCTACAAGAGACAAGGGGATGGAGATTTCCGCTGCAGCGAAGAAGAAGTTCGCCGGATGTTAGCAGAACAAACCGAAGATGCCCGTGACGCCAGAATTATTGAGCATTTCGGCTTTGACGACTTGAACCTGGAAACCTTTCGGGCCGGGCCTACCGAACTCGGTTGACTGCCACAAAGCCTGACCATCCCTACAATAGTGAGGAAAATCTGGAATTTCTGCGAAAGATCGGCGGTTGGGGAAAAGACCGCACCAAGGGAGTTGAAGGGCTGACTTTGGAGGGGTTGCTGATGTTTGGAAAACTTGAGGCCATTCAGGAAGCGATGCCGTATTATTTTGTGGATTACCGGGAAGTCCTGGATGAAAGGAGTGCCACAGAATGGATTGACCGAATCACTCCAGACGGGACCTGGTCCGGCAATCTCTATGATTTTTATCGGCTTACAATCCAGCGTTTGTTCAATGGACTAAGGGTGCAGTTTCAACTAAGGGGAGATGAGCGTCAGGATGACACCCCGTTGCACAAAGCCATGCGGGAAGCTCTGGTCAACACGATCATTCATGCTGATTACTCCGCACCTGTTCCTACTCTTGTGGTGAAAGGCCCAAGTTATTTTGGTTTTCGAAATCCGGGCAAGATGCGGATCCCTGCGGAACAGGCTCTGCAAGGCGGAACCAGTGACAGTCGTAACCGCAATATCCAAAAAATGTTCAGCCTCATCAATCTTGGGGAGCAGGCAGGTTCAGGAATTCCGCGGGTTGTTGAGAACTGGAAATCCCAGCACTTCCGCATTCCTGAACTTTGGGAAAAGGAGCAACCGGAATCCACCTGGATGCGGCTTCGCATGGTCAGCCTCCTTCCAGAAGAAACTTTAGAGGAACTAAGCAGGCTTTTCGGAGCAAAATTCGAAAAATTGAATGAAAATGAAAGACTCGCCCTGGCGACTTCCCATATTGAAAGTTTTGTAACCAACGGCCGACTCCAGCAGGTGTGCGATCTGCATTCACATGACATTACCACCTTGCTGAAAGGCTTGGTAAAGCAGGGGTTTCTTGAACAAGATGGGAAAGCAAGAGGTACAACCTATCGGTTACATGGTGTGGAACCGATTGATTTAGCAAGGTCCGAAGATTTGGGCGAGAGCTCCCTAGATAACGACCCGAGCTCCATAGGTAACGCGATCAAAAAAGACTTGTTGGAAATCGCGAAACCAGTCCGTTCCAAGAAAAGAGTACGCAAAGAGGTTATCCAGCAAACGATTCAGGAACTTTGCCAGGGTCGCTTTCTAACCATCCAGCAGTTAGGTTCTTATTTGGATAGAGTTCCTGAAGATCTAAGGAACAGGTTCATCAAGCCAATGGTGGAAAGTGGAAAATTAATCCGACGTTTTCCAGATCGTCCCAATCATGAGCAACAAGCTTACCAAACCAGACAGGGCGATGAGTAACTTTAGCTTTGTGCCGCAGGAGTTTGGGCAACTGGGGTTGTCGGCGAGGATGGCGGAGAAGTATGTGCGGGGATTAGAGATGCTGCATGATACAGGTTTGGGAGCGATGTTGCATGCTCCGGGATTGCGGAAGGTGGGGCCAGAGGAAGACGCCTTATAATCAACTTCAGAAAATCCCTCTGGACTTCGGGGGCTGGAGATTGCATGAAAGTGGGTCATGGGAGAAACGATCACCATCATAGGACCAGGTTTATTGGGGGCTTCATTGGCCAAGGCTGTGAAGCAGAAGGGGTTGTTTGGTCGGGTCAAAACCTGGTCTCGCAGAAAGGAGACCCGGGAAAAATGTGTGGGTCAGGATTGGTGTGATGAGGTTTTGGAAACGCCAGAGGAAGCGGTGGCAGGGGCGGAGTTTGTGGTGTTGTGTCCACCGGTTCAGGTGATTCCGGCATTGTTGGAGCAATTGGCGGAACATTTTGAAACAGGGGCTGTGGTGACGGATGTGGGGAGTACGAAAGCCAGTATTTGTGAGGCGGCACAAAAGGTACTGCCCGAAGGGGTCGAATTTCTGGGATCACACCCGATGGCAGGATCTGAGAAAACAGGGCTGAAACATGCCCGGGCTGATCTTTTTGAAGCAATGGCGTGTATTTTGACGCCGACCGCAAGCAATTCGGCGGAGGTGACCGCTAAGGTGGAAGATTTCTGGCAGGACATCGGCATGCGAACAGGGCAGACGTCGCCGGAAGAGCATGACCGGATCGTCGCTGCGGTCAGCCACTTGCCGCATGTGCTGGCCTCCGTGCTCAGTGAGAATTTGCTCCATCAACCTGCGGACTGGAAAAACTACGCCGGCAAGGGCCTCCGGGATACCACACGCATTGCAGCCGGAGATCCCATTTTGTGGCGACAAATCATTGCCGACAATCTTGGCCCGATTGAGGAAATGCTGAATGGGTTTCAGGAATCCCTCCATGTCTTCCAGGAAGCTCTCAAACAACGGGATTTTGATAAGATTGAGCAAATTCTGGCGGATGGCAAAGTACACCGGGATTCCTTACCCTGACCAGCTGACGACCTGAAAGACAGTCCTACTTTGTTGTCATTTTGTTCTGACCAAGGATCTTTACTGCCGATCCGTTGATTTCAGTATCGACTACTTTGCGTCCCTCCCCACATTCCCTTAGCCGATATGGATCAACTGGCCATCCAACCTTTTACCAAACCTGTCCACGGGACTCTGCAGATTCCGGGCTCCAAGAGCATCACCAATCGTGCCCTGATCCTGGCGGCCTTGAGTGATACCCAAACCACTCTCAAGGGGTGCCTCTTGAGTGAGGACACCCGGATCATGTGCAAAGCATTGCAGACTCTGGGAATCCAACTGCAAGTGGATGAGGCCTCCAATACGATCCAGATCACGGGCTGTGGAACCAATTGGCCGGCAAATGAAGCAGACATTCATGTGGGAAATGCCGGAACTGCAGCTCGTTTTCTCACTGCCATGCTCTGCCTGAAGTCCGGCGGAACCTATCATCTCGACGGCACTCTGGCGATGCGGAAGCGGCCTATGGGCGGAGTTCTTCAAACCTTACGAAAGCTGGGCACGGAAATCGAGTGCCATGAGACGCAGGATCACTTTCCATTCACTTTAAAAACCAACGGGCTGCCCGGCGGAACCTGGCAAACCGACGCCAGCCAAAGCAGCCAGATCCTCTCCGCACTACTGATGGCGGCTCCCCATGCGAAAGCCGATGTGACCGTTGAACTCCTGGGTCAGACGGTTTCCAAACCCTTTGTCGCCATGACCCTGGAAATGATGCGGCAAGCCGGAGCCCAAATCAAAGGTGACGGCCTCAGCTCCACCACCCTTCCACATTCCGGCCCCACCACACCTCCCAATCCCTGGCAAATCGAACCCGATGCCACCGCCGCCAGCTATTTTCTAACCTTGCCTGCTCTCACCGGAGGCACACTCACGTTGCCCAATCTTGAGCCCAAGATGCTTCAGGGGGACATCGGGTATGTACAGGTTCTGCAGGAAATCGGCCTGGATGTACAATTCACAGAGGACGGAGTCGTGACCAACCATGCTGACCCCTATGTTCCGCTTTCCGGAGGTAACTTCGATTTCAACCCCATCTCCGACACATTTCTGACCCTCGCCGCTCTCTCTCCCCTCCTCTCCACACCCACCACCATCACTGGCATTGCCCACACCCGAAAACAGGAAACCGACCGGGTTCATGCCATGGCCACTGAACTACGCAAACTCGGCCAGCAAGTCCAGGAAACGGAGGATTCCCTTCACATCACTCCAGATAAAATTGCCCTCCTCAAAGCGGCGGAAAACCAACCCTCTGTGCACACCTACGAAGATCACCGGGTCGCCATGAGTTTCGGAATTCTGGGTAGCTTTGATCTGCTGGAAAACGGAAGACCCTGGCTCACCATTGAAGACCCCAATTGCTGCGCCAAAACTTACCCGCATTTCTTCCAGGATTTGCAAAATCTGCACGACCAAGCCCACAAAGCATGAGCCAACCCTTTCCTATCGTTGCCATTGACGGAGGTGCCGCCTCTGGCAAGTCCTCCACCTCCAAGGCCATTGCCAAAAAGCTGAACTTCCTGCACGTCGATACAGGAGCCCACTACCGCACCCTTACCCATGCCCTCCTTCAGCAAGGTGCTTCGATTGAAGATCCCGAATCCATTCTCTCCAAATTGGATGATCTGCAACTTTCCACCCTCGTCGAAGGCCAGCAGGCACGTCTGGCCATCAATGGAACAGCTCCCGAAGATGCTGACATTCGAACTCCTCAAGTGAACGAAGTGGTGGCCAAATTCGCCGCCATCCCGGAAATCCGCAAAGCCCTCTTCGATTACCAAAGGAGTCAGGCTCAGATCGCCGAAGACAAAGGCTTCGCTGGCCTCGTCATGGAAGGTCGCGACATCGGCTCCATCATCTTCCCCGATGCCCCATTTCGCTTCTTCTTCCACGCCGATCCGGAAACCCGAGCCCTAAGACGCCGGAAACAAGGACAGGAAGATCAGATTGAAAAACGCGATGCCATGGATTCCAAACGGAAAGAAGCTCCCCTCACCTGCCCGGAAGGAGCCATCGCCATCGACACCGCACCTCACACTCTCGAAGAGGTCATCCAAATCGTTCTTGATATCGTCTCGTAAACCCTGGACTTACTTGCTACTTAGCGGCTCCGCCTGATGAATTACGTCTACAAAACCTGCTCCCTGGCTTTGCGAAATCTGTGGGGACTGCTGTATCGTACGGAATGGCACGGACTGCAGTATGTTCCGAAGGAAGGTCCGGTCCTGGTGGTTTGTAATCATACCAGTTTCCTGGATCCGCCACTTCTGGGTGCCATCAAGGAGAGAGAATTCCACTTTCTGGCACGGGAAACTCTGTTGAGCAATGCAGTCGCCCGTTGGCTTCTTCCCCGGCTCAACACCATTCCCGTAGATCGGGATGGTGGCAAAGATGCCAAGGCGGTCAGCAAAGTCCTGAAAGTTCTGGCCAAAGGAGAAGCCGTGGTCGTTTACCCGGAAGGCACCCGCAGCCATGATGGCAAGATCCAACCCGCCAAAGCCGGCATCGGATTACTGGCCTGCCGCTCCAAAGCCACCATCCTCCCCATGCGGATCTTTGGAGCCTACGATATTTTCAGCCGCCACCACAAAGTCCCCAAAATCCGAGGCAAGCTGGATGTCGTCTTCGGACCACCTCTCACTCCCGCTCAGTTCGACCCCGGACGAAAGTCCAAAAACCGCTTCCAGGAAGCCATTGACCGGGCTATGCAGGCGGTCGAGGATCTGGAGGTTCCTTTGTGAGAAAAGAGGGATGGGGGGAAGATTGGAAAAGGAGAAAAGGGGATGGGGGGACAATCAGACTATGGAAGGGGACGGCCTGAAGACCGTCCTACTATGATTTGCTCCAAGTCTTCGCTGGAGCTCAGCTTGACCTTTCCTTAAGGATTGGGAGCACCTTGGGAGCGTGGACATTCCTGTCCGCGGTGTGTAGGTAAGGCTTTGAGACATGGCGGGTAAGAAAACCCGCCCTCCGTTAGAATCTGTAACCAGCACCAAATTGGAGGAGGTAGCCGTTGGAGAGATCGAGGTGGGCTTCGCGGTCGGCGGTTCCGACGGTGAGGTCTTCCATGGTGTGGTAGCGGTAGCTGGCGAAGAGGGAGAGTTCGTCGGAGATTTGGTAGCCGAGGGAGGCTCCGATGAAGGCTCCCCAGAGGAAGTTCTGGTCGTCGGCATTGCCAGTGTAGTTGGTGCCGTCGATGGTTTCGTCATAGCTGAATTCGACATCACTGATCGCGGTCGATAAACCACCATGGAGGGAACCATGGAGCTTTTGGGTAAACTCCTGTTCGATGAAGGCACTGATGCGGAGAGTCCAGAGGGTGGCGTCAAATTCACGGGAACCTGTGCCGGAAAGTACGGTGGTGGAACGGGAAGGAATGTCGCTGATGAGGCTGGTAAAGTCGTCAAATCCGCCGCGGTATCCGGGAGCTGGCAAGACGGGGAGGCTGGCGTCGTAGGTGTCCTCTATCGCATTGAGATCAAAGCCGTCGGTTTGGGATTGGTTTTTGGAGAGAAAGCCGACCCCAAAGTCGAGGCCCAGGCTGCGGTTCTCTTCTTCACGAAAGATGTGGCGGAATTCCAGCTCCAGGCCGGGAATGTCATCAATCTCCCGTTCGCCGGTAAAACCTTCTGTGGGTTGCAGACTGTGGAAGAGCAGATCCGTTCCGGAGACTTGGGAGGCATCATCGTAGCCCCAGTAGGCCGTCAGGTTTCCAAAGTTGCCGGTGGAGTCCACTCTTACATAGCCGTCGTCATATTCATGGTCGATACCCGCTATCGCATCTCCTGGATCGGAGGAAGCCGATTGGGCAATGCCAAAGTTCAACTTTGCATTGTAAAGGGTCTGCTGACTGATGCGGAGGCTGTCAAAAAAGCCAAATAAACGACTGTCCTCTTCCTGGGCAGTGGCGGAAAGGGTTAAACCGGATAGGGCTAGAACAAAAAGTTTCTTGGAGGTGTTCATAATTATTATTTCAAAATTAGGGGGTGCTGTGTTTAGTCCTGATCCTGGTTATTGACAGGTACGACAATTCTGTAAACCCGTGAAGTTTCTTCGCTGGGATGAGTGAGGGTTTTGGGCGGTCCATCATCGACCCAGACTTGCCGCAAATTGTCCCCCTGAATGGATATGGGAGAGGTTTTCCATGGTCCCTCAATTGTGTCGGCGTATTGGATGTAGTAGGTTTGGGCTTCTAAGGTTTCAAAACTGATGTAGAAGGATTGATCCTGGGCCTGGTTAATTTCTTCACCGAGGGAGACGGGCTCGGCAACGATTTCTTCTTCGCTGGCTTCGGGGAGCAGTTCCAGGACGATGCTGGTTGTGGGGTCATCCCATCTTCGACCGGGAACTTTGAATTCCAACTTGAAATTCTGGACTTCTCCAGGAGTCAGGGGGACATCGTACTGTACGTATGGAACTCCATCATCGCCTGTTCCGGTAATGGTCTTGAGCTCCGCTCCGCCCTTGATGTCGTCTACATGAATTCGAATGGCCTCCATGGTGTAGGGAGTGGTGTTTTCCACTTCGACAATGGATTCGTAGAGACCGGTGGAGCGGTTGATTTGAGCAATGCCCTGGATTTCCTGGGTCACGGCCAGCTTGGCATGGTAGATCACGACTGGGACGGTGACGATTTCTGTGGTTCCGTCATCATAGGTGAGCTCGATGTCGACAGTGGAATGATCCTGGGAGCCGTCCTGTTTGCCGATGGGCAATATCGCCAATTCGAGGTTCTCCCCTTCTCCGATGAATTCAGCCAGTTGTAGTTTGGAGTCATCAAAGCTTTCAATCGATATGTTGGTGAGGGTTTTGCCGGGCTCTACCAATGTGGAAACTTGCAAATTGGGTTGTCCAGGCAGGGCCACGATTTCAACGGTGAGCAGGATGTCATCGGTATCAGTAAGTTCTCCATGGTCTTCGGTATGGAGACTGATCGTGTCACCTCCTACGTAGCCAGTTGTACTGCAATACCTTAAGCCATCCAAGGCCGCATTCAAATCTCCAAGACTTCCGGTAATGACCAGTTTGGCAGAATTGTCCGAAGTCCCTTCCAAAAATTCCAATCCAGTACTTTGCTGCAATTTCAGCACACCATACTGGACCTCCAAGGTCATGGTTACGTGAGTGCTATCCTGATCATCCACCTGTATGGCATTTTCACCTTCAACGGAAAATGTGTAAGGAACAGAAGTGTCAATCTGCTGTTCTCCTGGAACAGTATGCACTGGTGGATGAATGTTGAAAGGTATGACGGTAACATTGAAAGTCTCAGAATCTTCCGCCTGGTCTTCATCAGTGACTGTTACCGTCACAGTGGCATCACCATACCAACCATCTGCGGTGAGGTTCAGGGTATTGCCTTGGAGGCTGGTTTGCAGGCCAGGGTCCGAGGTGACGACGGAAATACTTGGAGAGGCAGTTTCAACATCGGAAAGGGTCAGCTCAACCGGGTGGACATCCTTCTCGGTAAATTCCTGATCTCCGGGGTTTTCAAGGATAGGCAGATCATTGACGGGGGTAACGGTGACAGCGATCGTCTCTGTATCAGTGGCCGATTCAGTATCCGTAACAGTGATGGTCACATTTTCAGTACCACTCCAGTTGGTCTTAGGCGTCAGAGTCAAGGTTGTCCCCGACACTTCAGCGGTAATATTGGAAGAACTTGCTGCCGAAAAGGTCAGTGTATCTTCATCCACATCTGAAGCTGACAATGTATGGTTTTTGGGGGTATCCTCTTGTGTAGAAAGGTTCCCAATAGATTCCAATACCGGTGCATCGTTAACAGGAGAAACAGTGATGGTGATCGTCTGGAGAGTCGTCACTTCCAGATCATCCGTTGCGCTGACAACAAAGGTGTCTTCACCATGAAAATCAGCATCTGGAACATAACTCCAGGCTCCTGTCGTTTCATCAATGGTAGTCGATCCGGATGTCGGCGATTCATCCAAGGCATATTCTATCTGGATGCCTTCCCTGCCTTCCGGATCTACTGCAACAACAGTTCCTGTAATTTCTTCTGCATCTTCGTCGCCTATGAATTCAGACCCACTTGTGATGGTTAAAGGATCGTTATCTCCAACAATGTCCACAATCACGGTCTTGGTCATGCCATCCGTTGCTGTAATAGTAACCGAGTCACTGACTTCTTCATCCGCATCCACAAACTGGACCACAGATGGATTCAGTGCATAACCCCAAAGGCCAGTTTGCCCATCTTCTGCTGCAAGGAATGAGAATGTGCCGTAATTATTAGAACCAGCTGTTGATTCAATATCTACAAGAGAAGGGGGCACGGGAGTGGGAAGCACGGTAATGGGAACTGCATCGGTATCCGTGAGTGCACTTTCAGGTGTACCATCAGTGGAGAGCACGGTTAATGTTTCAGTGCCAGTATATCCATCGAAATTGTTGTAGGTCATGGTGGCTAAGGTAGAATTAATAGCGGCATGTGACCCACTGATACTCAATTGGCTGGAATCATTGCTTCCGGATGAGATGCTGGCGTCTCCTTGCAACTCGATATTGAGAGTACCTTGTTGATCCAAAGAGAGCTCAACGGTCACGACATCATCATTGGGGTCATCTACAGAAATCTGGTAAAAACCAGTAAAGGCAAATCCGGTGTTCTCCACTAAGCTGGCATCTGCAGGGACTTTGTTATCAGGTGCTGAAGAACCGGCTTTGGCTACGATTCTGGAAATGAAGGATGTACCTGCCGCCATTAGTGTGCCAAATTGTTCATTGGTACGCAGGCCATCAAAGTGGTTGGGATTCCCACCGTTATAGGGGTTTCCCCAGGTGACAATCGACCCATCGGCCTTGTAGGCAGCAAAAGAATCTTGGGTGGCTACAACATCCTGTATACCAGATGCCAATTGCTCCTCGACCATATTGCTGTCTCCCCCGGCAGTATCCGTTCCCCAGGTGACCACGGAACCATCGTCTTTCAAGGCGGCAAAAGCTCCATTGTTTCCAACGACTTTGACAACACCTCCGGTAAGGTCATCAGCCACATTTCCGGCATTGGGAACAGACCCCCAAGTATGCACAGAACCATCGGACTTCAAGGCGGCAAAGGCATAGTTTGTAAAGGAAAGATCTACGACATCTGAACTGACGTTTTCAGAAACCGAGCTGTTGTTTCCGCCCCAGGATGGATGACCCCATGTGACGACACCACCATTCGATTTTAACGCAGCGAAGGCATGCATGTTGGCATAAATTTTCACAACATCACTCTGGAGCTGGTCAGTCACTGTGCTACTGTTTCCACCATAAGTGGTACTTCCCCATGTGACCACGGACCCATCATCCTTCAGGGCAGCGTAGGCATATCTCGTGGCAGAAACGTCGACCACACCAGCTTGTAGTTCAGCAGAAATTTCGGCTGCATCGGAAAGTTCATAGGGTGGGTCCGCACTCCAATTGTAATGGGAAGCAATGGCGTGGGTGCCCCCGTAATGTTCAATACCCCAGCTGATCGCTTTGCCACTTGTTGTCAGGGCAGTAAAAGAATAATCATTGGAAACAACCCTGGCAATACCTGAGGTTAGTTCAGAAGAAACATCCTCAACCTCAGTGAGAGTTCCATTTGAGCGTGTGGGAGTCAGCCAGATTTTTTGCTCCCCTCCGTAACTTCCATGCCCCCATGTGATAACCGAGCCATCGTCTTTGAGGGCAGCAAAAGCATTTGCGTTGGAAATGATGGTATCCACTCCAGCAGTTAACTGATCATTTACACTGGAACTGTCTCCCCCTAATCCGCTATTCCCCCAGGTAACCACGGAGCCATCTTCTTTCAAAGCAGCAAACGCAGAGGAGGTATTGAAAATTTCGCCATTTTTGGAATTTCTCGATATCTCCAACTGGTTCCCGGTTGATTCAATCATATCACCGATATTGCCTTCATTCACTTCACTCCTGATCGTACCGGTGATTCTGAAATCAGCGTTCAACTCGTTTACCACAGCCTGACTGTATCCACCATAAGAGGAGCTGCCCCAGGTAAATGCGTCCCCATCTTCCCGAACAGCAACAAAAGCACGACTGTTTGAAAAAATTTGCGTAATTCCGGACCTAAGTTCATCAGCTACGGAAGAACTATTTCCACCAGAATTGATTTCGCCCCACGTGATGACAGCACCATCTTCCCGAAACGCAGCATAAGCCAATTGTCCAGGAACAATGTTGGAGATGGCTCCAGAATTACTCGGACCATTCATATCAGCAAATGCAGTATGATATCCCCAGCTAACCAGCGTTCCGTCTTCTTTCAAAGCAGCAAACCCATTGTTCATTCCAACCACTTTGGATACACCACTGGAGAGGTCCTCTGTGATATTGCCACTGTATCCCCCGTAGGTAGAGTGCCCCCAAGCGGCGACAGAGCCATCCTTCCGCAGTGCGGCAAATGCATAATCAGTGTTTGTAATTGTTGAAACACCACTGGAAAGTTGAGATGAAACTGAATTGCTGTTGCCTCCATAGGAAGAGTTTCCCCACGTAACCACAGAACCATCAGCTTTAAGGGCAGCAAACGCATACCAAGTATTGAAAATTCTTTCCACACCCTCCTGAAGATTGGTGGATACGGAACTACTGTCTCCTCCATAATGGCTTCTTCCCCAAGTGACCACGGAGCCATCCTCTTTTACGGCTGCATAGGCTTCATTGTTGGAAAAGACATCCTCGATACCGGAAGCAAGGTCGTCGGCGACTGAAGTGTTATCACCTCCGATGTCTTTCGCTCCCCATGAAACGACAGATCCATCAGCCTTCAGAGCTGCAAATGAATAACGATTAGAAAAAATATGTGTAACATCGGAAGTGAGATCTCCAGTTGGTTCTTCATATACGGTTGGGTTTTCATCGGACTGAACGGAGCCATCATACCAATAAATCTTCGTCTTGCCACCCGAACTTTGATTACCCCATGCTACAATCGAGCCATCATCCTTGAGAGCAGCGAAAGCAGCTTCATTGGCAGCAATGCGTATGACACCACTTGATAAATCTGCACTCACATCCTCGGTATAAGTGCGAGAATTTCTTTTGGTATACTCGACAAGACGCCCCAACTCCCCTCCATAGTATCCATGCCCCCATGCCAATACAGAGCCGTCATATTTCAACGCTGCAAACGCTCTGGTCGTGGCGTAAATATCTTTTACCCCACTAACTAAACTGTCTTCGAATTCTGAGCTATTACCTCCAAAAGAGGAATGACCCCAGGTAACCACAGAACCATCCTCTTTAAGAGCTGCAAAGGCTCCTAATGTTGAAATCACTTTTGTGACTCCAGAGGAGAGTTGTTCACTCACGCTGCTGCTGTCTCCACCATATTGAGCAAGTCCCCAGGTTTTGACCGAACCGTCATCTCTCAATGCTGCAAATGAATAATAACTGGAGCTCTTTGCCTGAATGACTTGCAGTATCTCCAATCCTTCGTCATCCAGATCCAGATCATCAGGAATAAAAGCCCCTCCCCACTGAAGGAAAGAGTGAGTTGAACCATCAAAGACGTGATTCGCAACACTGACTTCCGGCAAAGAGTCTGAATCATTCCCGGTGGAATCTTGGACGGCATTATCATCATTTTCAACAGATGGATCCGTATAGCTGATGGTTACATCCTCTCCTTCAGCAATAGCGGATTCCAATGTAAGAGCAACCGCTGTTCCTCTTATGTTCACTGAAGTTACGTTTACTGGTGACAGGTCAGAAGTGACTGTAAAATCAGTGGGTGAGGCCGTGACTCGATACAAATTCTCATCGTAGGTTAAGAAAACCTTGGAGCCCGTAATATTTGTGAAGGCTTGATCGAAAGTTGGGGCTCGGTTGTCTCCATGAAGTGATGCGATAGCGAAAGCAAATAAAGAGAACCCAAAGAAACCATTCGCAATAGCTCTTTCCAGCCCTGGGAAAATATAATTAACATTTCGATGTTTCATGATGTGAACTTGAGGATTGTTGAATTTACAGAGAGTTAATCCATGAACATTTTGGAATTCACATCATAAAGGAGCGAGGGCTTCTCAGCACAGCAAGCGATATGGGTCTCATGGCATCATGAATCGAATCTAGGTAAACAGGGTGGGTGAGAAGGGATTACTTTTCTTCCTAATGCAAGTATTTCTTAAGTTACAATGCTGAAACTAGTATGGGTAAAGAGCATCCATTTTGATTTCCAGCCCTAAGAAACGAAGGACAAATGCAGTGCTGTTGCTTCGAAAAGACTTCAACTAAATCCATCAGATCTGGCCGAGATCTCCCTTCCCACTCAACCCAAACCGGGAATCGTCTTGAAGCCGTTGATGAGGGTGGTGAGGTCGTTGGGGAGACCTCTGGCGAGGCGAAGTTTTCCGATGTCGAAGAGGGTGTGGAGGATGGTGCCCATCATCATGGCGGGGTCAACGGGGTGGGAGGCGGGTTCGCCATTGCGTTTGTCGGAGGAGCCGATGACTTGGCCCATGCGGAGACCTCCGCCGGCGAAGGCGAGTGTGCCGAGTCGGGCCCAGTGGTCGCGGCCACCTTTTTTATTGATGGTGGGGGTGCGTCCAAAGTCTCCGGTGACGACGAGGAGGACTTTTTCGGAGAGTCCGCGGTTGGCGATGTCGGTCAGGAAGGCGTGGAGGGCTTTGTCGAGGGTGGTGCCAAGCATGTTCATGCCTTTGACCATGCCGGGATTGTTGCCATCGGCATGCATGTCCCAACCGGCACTGTGGACGGTGACAAATCCAGCTCCGGACTCGACGAGGCGGCGGGCGAGAAGCATCTGGTGGCCAAGGGTGGACTTGCGGAAGACTTTGTGGCCGATGGGCATGTCGCTGGTGTCGTAGAGTTCGATGAGGCGGCGGTCTTCTGTGGAAAGGTCGAAGGCTTCGGCGGCACTGCCCATGAGGAGGTCGTAGGCCCGTTGATGAAATTGGTCGGCAGATTCGAGCTTGCCGGAGGCATCCATGTCGCGGCGGAGGCCATCGAGAATGTGAAGGAGATGGCGGCGATCTTCAAGGCGGCCTTCGGGAAGGTTGAGCTGCATGTCTGCGGCCAACCCGCTTTTGGAAGAGGGTTTAGAGCGTCGGGCTTTGGAAAGTGCGGGGTCCGGTTGCCCAAGGATGTCTCCGGTTTCAAATTGATAGGGGGCGAAGGAATTGCCGAGTTGGCCTGGCCAGGAGCCTTTGATGACACGGGCTTTTTCTTTAGTGTACTGGCCGTCAATTTCTGGAGAGACCAGGAGTTGGAAAGTGGGCATCCCGGTTTGCTCATGGTTGGCTCCACGAAGTTTGGCGTAGACGGAGCCGATGCTTTGCCCAGCCATGCCGTTTCCCTGAGGATCTGTGCCTCCGGAAAGAACGTGCACATGGGCTTGTCCATGGCCGCCAATGGGATGATTAAAGGAGCGGATGATGGCCATTTCGTGAGCATGTTTGGCCAGAAGGGGAAAGGTGCCTCCGAAGGTGACTCCGGGAAGGGTGGTCTTGACCTCGCCGGTCATGCTGGAGTAGGGCGAGGGAGCATCCATGTTGGGGTTGAAGGTCTCGATGTGGCTGGCACCTCCGGAGAGATAGAGGAGCACGACCGCTTTGTCCTTCACGTAATCTTTCCCAGTTTCCAGAGCGTGAGCTTTGCTGGCCAGAAGCCCTGGGAGTTGAAGTCCGGCAAGCCCTAGAGAACCTACTCGGAGAAAATCACGGCGGTTTGTGCCGGAGCAATCCCGGTCACCAGGGCTGGTTTGAATCGTTAACATAGAACTGGAAAGGAAATAGAGTAGATATTGTCACACCAATATCGTGAACGATCTGAAGTTAGACAAAGTGTATGGAATGGCGAAGAGCGAAGGGCTTGCGGGGGAGTAGGGAGTAGGGAGTGGGGAGTTATTGTAGGGTGGGCTTTAGCCCGTTATTTTCTTTGTTGCCCTGCTTGATACAACGAAGCAGAGATCTCCGTTCAATTTAAAGAAGATTGGATATGGGAAAGAGGGGCTAAAGCTTATCCTACTTTGGCGTAAGTTGACTACATAAATTGGACGGCCGGAAGGACCGTCCTACAATGTGCGAATTTTTGTAGAACCGATATTCTGAACTCTTAGGAACATTTGGGTAGCGGGGCGAGGTCGGGCTTTACGAATTGGGTTTTGGCGTTGGGGTGTTGACGCCTTTCCGGGGAATAGAAGAGGCGAAGGATGTGTTTGTTGAGAAGATGTGGATGGGTGTCGCAAAAGGAGTCTGCATCTGGGGTTGGAAAGGTGTCTCCGTAGGCGTCCATGGTTCCCTTGAGGATGTGGAGAAAGGCGTGAGTCGTGGTTTCGTTGTAACCTTGAAGTGGGCCTTCGGGCACATTGCGGGAAGCGTTGTACTGTTGGATCCCTTCGCGGAGTTTCTCCAGTGCGTCGTCAAAAGAATATTTGCAGAGGTGAAGATAGGCAACTTTCACGTGAGCCCGATGCGTCCATTCTTCGCTGGGCAAAGTGCAGTCAAGAAATTGCCGGAACAAATCTTCGTCGTTCATGGCTCATTCTTCTTTTAAATCTCCAATCGCTTCCACCGGGCAACTTTCCAGGGCTTCCTGGCAATCTCCGATGTCTTCCGGGGATTCCGGCTGGTTGTAAACGTACGAATATCCCTGCTCATCATTGCGGCGAAAGAAGTCTGGTGCCAGCTCACGACAGAGGTCGCAGTCGATACATTGTTCGTCCACGAAAAACCGGCCCGTTATATTTTCTGGCCATTTATCTTCAACTTGTGCCATGATACTAAGGCAAGAGGGACAAACGGGATTTCCGCCGCGAGTCAAGTCAGCGGTCTTCTCTACGCTTGCCAGCCAACACTTCGAACCCATACTCCCCCATCCTTTTACCCCCAAAAAGTGAAATGATCTACGATCGCCCATACATGAGAGATGCGCAGCCCGCCTCGAATAGCCTCATCAAAATGCTACTCGTTGCCAACATAGCGGTATTCGTCTTTCAGTCGATTCTGGGAAAGCATTTTCCTACGGGAATTTTCGCTTTGCAAAATGACACCTGGTGGCGCCAACCCTGGTCCATTCTGACCTACAGCTTCCTGCATAGACCTGTAGGGTTTCCATGGCATATTCTTTTCAACATGTTGATGCTGTACTTCTTTGGGAAAGCCCTGGAGCAAAGTCTCAATACCAAACAACTGGCCACTTTGTACTTCGGTAGTGTCGTGGCTGGAGCCATCCTCTGGATCGCCACCAATGCCTCACAACCAGTCCTGAGCCGCCTGATTGGTGCATCGGCAGGCACGGTCGGATTCCTCATATATTTCTGTATCATCAGGGCCAATCAACCGATTACCTTCCTGTTATTTTTTGTTTTGCCCGTCACCCTCAAGCCCAAGTGGATTGCCTGGTTCACCTTCCTGTTTGCCCTATATTTCTTCTTCACTGAGGAGCTTCCCGGTAATGTCACATCGTCGAGTGTTGCTCACTCAGCACACCTGGGGGGTATGCTCGGCGCAGTTCTCTTCTATCGCTTTGCAATGGGCTACAAATTTTCCTTTTCCGGTTTTGGGAACCTCTCCACCCCCTTCGGCAAAAGCTCCACTTCCTCCGCTCAAAGAAAACACCGCCCTGTTCAACCCAGCAAATACACGGTCAATACGAAAGCCTCCAGAGATCATCTACAGAAGGAAGTCGACCGCATTCTCGACAAAATCAATGAACACGGCTTCGGTTCCTTGACTCAACAGGAAAAACGAACCCTCGATCAAGCCAAGGACGTCCTCAAACGCTGACCGCAATTCAACTCAGCAGAATCCTCACAAAGAACGAACACACCAAGAAAGAAGATTGCACCAAATCTACACCTACACACTATTATTTTGTTACCCGAGTACGAAAGTGGAGTGACAACCCCACACCTCCAGTTCGCTAAACTCCATTTACTTCCCCAATCAAAAATACTGCTTCAGAAACCCGGTAGAATGAAATATTTCTGAACTACTTCCCACCTTTTCCGACTATGACAAAACAACTCAGAAAACCCACGACTCAGGCAGCCTTGGCCCTCACCCTTCTTGGCCTGCTCTCGTTCTTCCTTTTGCCACAAGACACCGTGGCCCAGAAAAAAGAAGACGGCAAGACGGCTGCAAAGCTCTCCCCTACCCCCAAGATGGCTGGAGAAACCAAGTGGGTCTCCCAGGCACTGCAGCGCTACCATTATCTCAACCAGTCCATTTCCGACGTAGATTTCAAAGAATTTATCCGCTTCTACATGGAGCGTTACGACGGCTACCACATGTATTTCCTCCAATCCGACCTTGAAAACTTCGAAGTCCGGTTTGCCCTGAGCATGCACACCTATCTACAAGACGGCAGCCTGTTGCCCGCCTACAAAATGTTTGAAGTGTACCGAAAACGAGCCCGGACCCGCCTCGAATGGGTCTTTGACCGGCTCGACAAACCCTTCGATTTCACCACGGACAGTAATTACGAACCAGACCGCTCGGAACTCGATTGGCCCAAAAACACAGTGGACGCCGACAAACTCTGGGAAGCTCGGTTGACCTACGAAGTACTCAATGAAGTGCTTTCCGAGGAAGCAGCACGCCAGAAAAACAACGAGGACTCCGAAAAGGACGAAGACAAAGAAGAGAAAGAGAAAAAGGAAGAGCCCAAACAAGAGGAAGAGAAGCCTAAAGTGGCCGCCAAACCCGGTCAGCCTGACCCGGAAGTCCTCGAAGAATCCATCAAAACCATTCGCCGCCGCTTCGAACGCTGGGAGAAAACACTGGGGGAATATGAAGCATGGAACGTGCAGGAAACCTTCCTCACCGCCCTCACCAACATGTTTGACCCCCACTCCACCTTCATGTCCATTGACTCCCTGGAGGACTTTAATGTCCAGATCAACAACTCCTTTGTCGGCATCGGTGCCGTACTACAGGACGAAGATGGCTACTGCGTCATCAAACGCCTCCTTCCCGGTGGACCAGCAGAAGGCAGTGAAGAGCTGGATCCAGACGACAAAATTGTCGGAGTGGCTCAGGGAGATGACGAATTTGTCGATGTTGTGGACATGAAACTCCGCAAAATCGTAAAGCTGATCAAAGGCCCCAAAAATACCAAAGTTCGCCTTGAAGTCATTCCGGCTGGAGCGGACCCCGGAGACCGGAAAATCGTCTCCCTCATCCGGGATACCATCAAGCTCACAGCCAATCTGGCCAGGGCAGAAATTATTGAAGTCCCCCACAAAGATAAAGTGATTCCGATTGGCCGTCTGGACCTACCCTCCTTCTACGGTGGTGGCAAAGGCAAAAACTCCACCTCCGGCGATATCAGGGAACTCATCGACAAGCTCAAGGAAGCCGGGGTACAGGGCATGATCCTGGACCTTCGCCACAATGGCGGTGGCCTTCTCAGTGAAGCGGTCAAACTTTCTGGATTGTTCATCCCAACAGGTCCTGTCGTACAGGTAAAAGACACCACTGGCCGGGTGAAAAAGCACGTTGATCGCGACCCCAAAACCGCGTGGGACGGTCCGCTGGTTGTATTGGTTTCCCGATTCAGTGCCTCCGCTTCGGAAATTGTCGCTGGAGCCCTGCAGGACCACAACCGGGCCATCATTCTCGGGGAATCTTCCACCCACGGCAAAGGCACCGTCCAGGCCATTTTCCAAGTCGAACAGCCCTTCATGTTTGATTTTGGAAGCCCAAAACGCAGTGCCGCCAAGATTACCATTCAGAAATTCTACCTTCCCAGTGGCCGCTCCACACAGAACAAAGGCGTCCCCTCCGACATCATTTTCCCATCGGCAAACGAATTTCTGCCCATCGGTGAATCGGACCTGCCCAAAGCTCTCAAATGGGACGAAATCCCAGAAATTCCACTACAAAACCGCCCCAATTACCCCGAAAAGTCTGCCAAGCTCAATAAAGCTCTGATTTCCAATCTGAAAAATACTGCCGAGAAACACCTCAAAGATCTCGAAGAATTCAAATACCTGCAGGAAACCATTGATTGGTACAAGAAGCGCCGGGATCAAAAAACCTACTCCCTCAACCTGGAAGCACGTAGAGCCAAAGCCAAACGCGATAAGGAATATCAGGACGAACTGAACGAGAGATTAAAGAAACTCGCCAAGGACAACTACAAAGCGAAGGAAATCCTCCTCGAAGTCGCCGTTGCTCAGGGAGAAGAGCCCAAAGACCTGAACGAAGTGGATGAAGAAGACCCCAATTTTGACATCCACCTTCGGGAAAGCCTTCGCCTCATGGCCCAATGGATCGATCTTCGCACTGGCGAAAAGACTTCCAGCATCGCGGACACTAAACCGGACGATAAAAAAGAAATCTAAATAAAGGCAAAGGCATGGATACTTCACGGAGAAAATTCTTAAAAGGAGCCGGAGGAGTTTCCATAGCACTTCCGATCATGGAATCGCTGCCCTTGCAGGGGGCTGTTCCCAAACCTGCAAAACCCATCAAAAGGTTTGTATGTCTTTCCAACAACTACGGGATCTACGCCAAAGCATTTTTCCCTCAAGAAAGCGGTAAAAATTACGAAATCTCCGAGACCCTGAAACCTCTCGAACACCATCGGGAGCAGTTCACCGTGTTCTCCAATCTGGATCACGGCAATACCGGCGGTCACGCTGGAGTTCCGGTGCTGTTGAGTGGTGTACGCCCATTTCTTGCCGGCAACTATCCGGAAGGCAACATCAGCCTGGACCAGAAAATGGCGGAATATGTCGGGGCTCAAACCCGCTACCCTTCCCTCACGGTCAAGGTCAATGAAGCCAACTTCATCAGCTTTACCCGGACGGGGGTGCAAGTTCCCGCCATTGATCTTCGGCAGACCTACCAGGCACTGTTCCTCCAGGATTCCAAAGACTCCAAAACACAAAAGGCCCAGCAATACCAACTCCATGGCAGCATTCTCGATGTAGTTCTGGAAGAAGCGAAGGATGTCCGCAAGAAGCTGGGCAAACAGGATCAGGACAAATTTGAAGAATACCTGACTTCCGTCCGCACACTGGAGCAGAAAATCGATTTGCAAAAGCCCTGGCTGCATCGTCCAAAGCCCCAAACCAATCATCCGGAACCCCAACAAGGCAAAGGCACAGAGCACGATCTCAAGGCCATGATGGAGTTGATCAAACTCGCCATCCAGACCGACTCCACCCGTGCCATCACCCTTTCTTCCGGTTTCAAAAGCGGCGACTTTGGACTTTCCGGCGGCTATCACGGCTTTTCCCACCATGGAGAACGGGAAGAAAATGTGAAGGCTCTGAAGTTGATCGAAAACAACATGATGCGGCAAATGGCCTACCTCATGGACATGCTCAAGTCTGAGGAAGACACCATCAACGGCGGTAACTTGCTCGACCACACCATGATCCTCTTTGGCTGCGGCATGGCAACCGGACCACACTCCACCAAGAACCTGCCACTGGTCATGGCGGGCGGGGGCTTCCGGCACGGAGAGCACAAAGTTTATCCCGGAGAAAAAAGCAACCGCATCCCCGCAGCGAACCTCTTGCTGTCGATGCTGCAAAACTTTGGGGCTGAAGTAGATCGATTTGGTACCAGCACCGGAACCCTGACCGGCTTGGAGTGGAAGACATGAACTTTCGCAGGATCCTTACCTGCTCGACCGTCCTGATCTTCAACTTCACCCTGCTCAACGGGAGTGTGGACAAGGACCTGGAAGGTCTGAAGCCCTTTCTCAAGCAGCACTGCATTGAGTGTCACGGCCCCAGGAAGCAGAAGAATGAGGTTCGGGTCGACACCTTGGGGACAGACCTTTCCGACATTCGGACTCTGGAGACCTGGCAGGAAATTCTCGACCAACTCAACCTCGGGGACATGCCCCCGGAAGAAGAACCTCAACCCAGCCGGCAAGAGACCGAC
>Ga0255776_10001943_pt1 | contig 23398 bp, 18 predicted proteins | sample 071ome_19_FD_179974 | JGI IMG/M metagenome (GOLD analysis project Ga0255776, IMG submission 179974) | Coastal salt marsh microbial communities from the Groves Creek Marsh, Skidaway Island, Georgia - 071413AT metaG (version 2) | ecosystem: Environmental > Aquatic > Marine > Intertidal zone >... | reverse complement strand
AATCGAGACCGCGGTGCCGGCCGACCAGGTTGAACTGGTGGTGGAGGCGATTTGCCGTGTGGCCGCAACCGGCAATATCGGTGACGGAAAGATATTCATCAGTTCGCTTGAAGAGATCGTCCGGATCCGAACCGGAGAGACCGGAAACGAGGCCATTTGAGGAGTTAGCGCCATGGAAAACACAACTTTTGAACTTGCTTACGCGCTGGACACCTTCTATTTCCTGGTGTGCGGCGCTTTGGTGATGTGGATGGCGGCCGGTTTCGCCATGCTCGAAGCGGGCCTGGTCCGCTCCAAGAACACCACCGAGATTCTGACCAAGAACGTGGCCTTGTTTGCCATTTCATGCACCATGTACATGGTGGTCGGTTACATGATCATGTATCCGGAGCTGGGCGCCTGGTTCCTCAGTGGCATCACCGGGGATGGCGTGGCCGGAGTGGATGAACCCGCCACCTACGCCCCGTCTGCCGACTTCTACTTCCAGGTGGTATTCGTGGCCACCGCCATGTCCATCGTGTCTGGCGCGGTGGCCGAGCGAATGAAGCTGTGGGCATTCCTGGCTTTTGCCGTGGTCATGACGGGCTTTATCTACCCCATGGAGGGGCGTTGGACCTGGGGCGGCGAAGCCGTTTTCGGCATGTATACCCTGGGCGAGTTGGGTTTCTCTGACTTTGCCGGCTCCGGTATCGTGCACATGGCCGGCGCTGCTGCCGCGCTGGCGGGCGTGCTGCTGCTCGGCCCGCGTAAAGGTAAGTACGGCCCCAAGGGCGAGGTGCTGGCCATTCCGGGCGCCAACCTCCCGCTGGCCACGCTGGGCACCTTTATCTTGTGGATGGGGTGGTTTGGCTTTAATGGCGGGTCCGTGCTGGCAACCGCCAGTGTCGAAAACGCGAACGCCGTGGCGGTGGTGTTTATGAACACCAATGCGGCGGCCGCGGGCGGGCTCATCGCGGCGTTGATCACGGCGCAGCTGATGTTCGGCAAGGCGGATCTGACCATGGCGCTGAACGGTGCGCTGGCGGGCCTGGTGGCCATTACCGCAGAGCCGTCCACGCCAACGGTCTTGCAGGCAACGTTGTTCGGCGCGGCCGGCGGGGTGCTCGTTGTGTTTTCTATCGTTACCCTCGACAAGCTGAAAATCGATGACCCTGTCGGCGCTATTTCGGTCCATGGCGTGGTGGGTCTGCTGGGCCTGTTGCTGGTGCCGGTGACCCATCCTCTGACCGAGGACGGGGGCGCATCCTTCAGCGGCCAGCTCATCGGCGCGGCAACCATTTTCGGATGGGTTTTCGCGGCTTCCCTGGTGGCCTGGGGCGTTTTGAAGGCCGTTATCGGTATTCGTGTCGGCGAGGAAGAGGAGTACGAAGGCGTCGATATCGGCGAATGTGGACTGGAGGCCTACCCCGAGTTTACGCAGGCGCGGTAGTCACGGATACGGAGTGGGGGATTCGACCCGATGGCACCCCGGGCGGGCGCTAACGGGTCGAATGCGCCGGCTGGGATGGGGACCGTGATAGGGGCGTGTCCCCCATCTCCTCCAGAAATGCCCGGGCAGGGGGTGGCAGATGCCGCCCCTTTCTCGTGACGACGCCATAGCTGCGTTTCGGAAAGTATTGACCCATGTTGCGCGCAATCAGCCTGTCGCCTTCGCGCAAGCAGATGCTGGTGACAATGGAGATGCCGAAGCCTGATTCGACGTATCGCTTAATCACCTCCCAGCCGCCCACTTCCAGCACCACCTCATAGGGCACTCTGGCCTGCTGAAACACCCGGTCCACCATGCGCCAGGTGGTCAATCGCCGCGGCGGAAGGATCAGGCCATACGGCGAGATGTCTGCCAGGGAGATGTCGCTTTTTTCTGCCAGCGGATGTCCCAGGGGCAGGATCAGGGCAGGGTCAAAGGAATACAGCGGCGTGTAGCTGATGTCCACCGGGATATCCAGCATCGAGCCGATGGCGAAGTCGACCTGGTCTTCCCGTATCTGCGCCAGCCCGTCTCTTCCGGTCACGTTTTGCAGCCGGACATGAATGTTGGGATAGCGCTCGCGAAAACGGGCCACCAATTCCGGCAGGATATAAATGATGGTCGACTCGCCGGCGGCCACAACCACTTCTCCCGTGTCCAGGCTGCCCCGCACTTCTTTTTTGAACCGATCATTGATGGAGTCGATTCCCTCGACCAGCGGCTGAGCCATGTCAAGAAACTTCGCGCCCTGCGGCGTAAGCTGAATATTCGGGCCGCGCCGTTCGAACAGCATCGTCTGCAGTTCTTCTTCGAGGGCCTTGATCTGGAGACTGATGGCTGATTGACTGAGGAACAGTTCGTCTGCGGCAGCGACCATTTTGCCGTTTCGCGCCACAGCGCAAAAAGCCCTCAGTTGCTTGAGCGGGTTGCCTTTGTAATAGCTTCTTACGGTTTTGCCCATGTTTATCAACAGCTTAAATATTTCAAAATGTTAATCAAAGATATTTAAATTTATCAATTGTAAATATTACACCTGCGAATCTATAGTGGCTACCTGATCAGGGGTCGCGGATCAGGAGCCACAGACAGGTCGAGGAGCCATCCAGTGAATGCAGACAACGCAGCAGAGCAAATCAAAAAATCGTGGGCAGAAGACCCGCGTTGGAAGGGTGTGAGGCGCGGCTATACCGCTGAAGACGTGGTCCAGTTGCGAGGCACGGTATCCATCGAGTACAGCCTGGCGAAGCAGGGCGCGGAAAAGCTCTGGCATTACGTCAACAACGAACCGTTCATTAACTCGCTGGGCGCGCTGACCGGCAACCAGGCCATGCAGCAGGTGAAGGCGGGACTGAAGGCCATCTATCTGTCCGGCTGGCAGGTGGCCGCAGATGCCAATCTCGCAGGCCAGATGTACCCTGATCAATCGTTGTATCCGGCGGACTCTGTGCCCAGCGTGGTGCGTCGCATCAACAACGCGCTTCTGAGGGCCGACCAGTTGCATCATGCCGAAGGCGATGATTCGGTCGATTGGATGCAGCCCATCGTGGCGGATGCCGAGGCGGGCTTCGGGGGCGTGCTGAACGCGCACGAACTGATGAAAGCCATGATCGAGGCCGGGGCCGCAGGGGTTCACTTCGAAGACCAGCTGGCTTCGGCCAAGAAGTGCGGTCACATGGGCGGCAAGGTGCTGGTGCCGACGCAAGAGGCCGTGCAAAAACTGATTTCAGCTCGGCTGGCCGCGGACATCATGGGTGTTCCCACCGTTTTGCTGGCGCGCACCGACGCCAACGCGGCAGGCCTGATCACTTCCGATGTCGACCCCTACGACGCGCCCTTCCTGACCGGTGAACGGACCGTGGAGGGGTTTCATGAAACACGGGCGGGGCTGGATCAGGCCATCGCCCGAGGCCTGGCCTATGCGCCTTACGCGGACCTGCTTTGGTGCGAGACGGCCCATCCAGACCTGGAAGAAGCCAAGACATTCGCCGAGGCCATCCGCAAGGAGTATCCGGACCAGTTGCTGTCTTACAACTGTTCGCCTTCATTCAACTGGAAGAAGAATCTGGATGACCTCACCATCGCCAAATTCCAGCGCGAACTGGGCGCCATGGGCTACAAGTTCCAGTTCATCACGCTGGCCGGTTTTCATTCGCTCAACTATGGCATGTACACGCTGGCGCACGGCTACCGCGACCGCCAGATGTCAGCCTACGTGGAACTGCAGGAAGCCGAATTCGCGGCCGAGGAGATCGGTTACAGCGGCACCAAGCATCAGCGCGAGGTGGGAACCAGTTACTTTGACCACGTCACCGAGGTGATCTCGGGTGGCAAATCTTCGTTGTCGGCCCTGCACGGATCCACGGAAGAGGAGCAGTTCGACGAGGTCATGTAGTGCCTACGGCTTTATCGAGAAGGCCGGCGTGTGCCGGCCTTTTTTTTGCTTGCAAAAGCCAGCATCGTGTGTCGCTTAAGGCGGCAGGTTCATTTCCCCCAGCATTCGCTGGAAACGCGGATCGTCACGAATGGGGTGGAGGATTTTCATGCGGTTGGCATGAGCGAGGTAGGCTCCGTTTAGCGCTTCGTGCTTAACGAGTGTCTCCAGCGCAAGTTCATGGCGTCCCAGCGGCATCAGCAAAAAGGGCGCGTTTGTCCCCCGTTCCCCCCGACCGGCGCGATCATCACCTGGGCAGGCGCGTGGCTCGAACGGTCTGGCCAAAATACAGGCTGTTTTCGAACAGGCGTTCTGTGCCTCTCCAGAAGCCGCGGAAGAGCGGGTTATCGGAAAACCGGATGACCAGACCGCGACCCTGCCGCTCGGCGATCACGGCTGCCTGGCCCCGGATATCCTCCAGCCGGTCCGGGCCCATGAACCCGCTGAGCAAAGGCTGGTCGGTGAATCGCAATGGTGTCGAGTAAGCATTATCGCTGGGCTTGAGTACAACGGTGCCCCGGCGAAACACTGCCAGATCATCGCGCCGGTAGCCAAAGCCCAGTGGGTGGGTTCGGTCCAGGGTGGCGGCCACAACGGCGCCGCCAACAATCTGCTGGACAAAGTCTTTGTCAAAATCCGCGTAGTTCCGGCGCGCCGCCTCACCCTCGGCTTTTTCTTCATCGGTGTCTTTGGCCGGGTCTTTGGCCGGGTCGTGGCATGAGTCAGGATCCGTTTTGAAGCAGATCGACTCGATCCGTGTCGCCGCTTTGCCCATGGCAATCAGGATGCCGCCTTCTTTGACCCATGCGGCCACTTTTTTCATCGGGGCCTTGCCCAGGCGCTCATAGGACGCGCTGGTCATGACCAGGTGGGTGTATTCCGATAAGCGGATTCCGCTCAACTGCCTAATGTTGACCATCACCGGCGCGAAGCCGAGGCGCGTATCAAGGTGATGCCAGACTTCGCCGACATCGTAGGCCGAGGTGCCAGGCCCGGACAGCAATAATGGCCTGACCGGCTCGAGGAAGGCAAAGTCACGGTTACCCAGATCCTGCCCGTCGGGTGTCAGGCTGCTGGTGGCGGAGTGGACGTCCAGACCGCTTTGCGCCGCCCGGGTCAGAATCTCTTCGATGGCCTCAAGCGCCGCGGGCTTCTGGGTGGCGACATGCAATTGCAGGGTGCCTTCCAGGAAAGAACGCTCGCCTGTGGTGGTCCTGGCGGTGAACGGCGTGGTGGCGGCCTGGACCCGCGCGCCAGCCTCCAGCAACGCCTGCAACAGGGCGGGCGCTCGCAGCTGGCCCCATGGGATCAGCCAGGCCACCGACGGCTTGGGCAGGGACCCTGCCTCTGTTGACAGCGATGCCGCGCGGGTGTCCGGCATGCGTTTGGCCCGGGCATAGGGCAGGTTGTAAGCCAGCGGGTGCGTCCAGGCCGAGACGTCGTAAAAGGTCTCGTCCCTGAACTGGGTGCGGCGTTCCATCATGCCCTGCAGCAGAGCAAACTGGCGCTGGCGAGTCGGCAGCACAAAGGCATGGCCTGGCTCGAAGCGCTGCCCGTCAATGTTCAACGCTTCATCGAGCAGGTTGAATTCAATCTGGTGCTGTCTGAACACGTCCATCAGCACCCGGGCCCGCTCCGGGTCTCCGTCATCGCCGATGACCCAGGCGTCGAAGCCGGCCTCGCGGGCGCGCTCGGTCATGATGTCAAAATAGTTTTTTTGATACTCGATCAGGTCATCGCGCAGCGCATGGGCGCCGCGAAGTGTGGACAGCGTTGTACGCAGCTGGTTGCTGATGCCGCGTTTGAAGGTCATGGGCCCGATCGGGCTCTCCACTTCGGGGCCGTTGATCCGGGGCTGCTCAAACAGGATGCCGATGACGCCGTTGATGTCCGTGTACGTCGATCCTTTGCCAATATAGAAATCATCGAAGCTGTCCTCGCTGTATATCGGCTCACCCGCCTCGTCCATGGCTTCGGCATGGTAAGCCCCGAGCTTGCGGTGCATCTCCAGCGTTTCAGCGGGCAGCAAGGGGTTTTGTCGCTCCGGCACGCCGGGCTGGAAGAAGTATCCGGTGGCGCTTCCTGCCTCATGCTGATCCGTCAGCACGTGGGGCAGCCATCGGTGCAGTTCCGCCACCCTGGCCCTGGATTCGGGATGAACCAGGGGCAGCCAGTCGCGGTTGAGATCAAACAGGTAATGGTTGGTGCGGTTCTGGGGCCAGTCTTCGTTGTGGATACGGTGGTTGCGGTCGGCTACCGGGTGCTTGCTGCGATTGGCGTTTGACCAGGTGGAGAATCGCTGCATGCCGTCCGGGTTGAAGCTGGGATCGAGCAGGACCACGGACTGTTTGAGCAAATTCACGACGAAGTCGGACCCGGAGGCGGCCAGGTAGTACGCGATCAGCGGGGCGGCGTTGCTGCCGCTGGCCTCATTGCCGTGAATGCTCTGGCCCAGCCAGACCACCAGAGGCGTGCTGTCATCGCGCTCGCCCCGCGCAACCGCCAGGTGTGATTGCCGCATCTGCTCGAGTGCGTCCCTGTTCTCAGGCGCGGTGAAAATCAGCTGCAGCATGGGCCTCTGCTCATGTGTCCGGCCAATGACCTTGATGCTGACGCGGTCCGACGCGTTCGCTACCGCGTACATGTAAGTGACCAGTTGATCGTGGGTGATCCGCCAATCCCCGACTTCCCAACCCAAAATCTCCTCCGGGGCCGGAACGGCCGGATCGAGGTTGGCGTCAGCGGGCAAATAGTCTGCAGCGGGTTTGGCCCATGCGCACAGGCAGGTGGCGAGGCCCAAAATCAGAATGACGCGTTGCATCGATATCTCCACGAATACAAGACAGTCGTCAATTCTAGGCCAAAGGGCCTGGCGTTTTATACTGTCAGGCCTGCTGTTACCATGGGCTGCATGAAAAAGTCGCGCCTCATCGCCCTGGTCTTTACGCTTCCTCTTTCCCAGGCGGGGTGCACGGATCCGTCACTGGATCAGATCGAGTTACCGGAAGGGTTTGCGATCTCAGTCTATGCCGAGGGCGTGGACAACGCGCGCCAGATGGCCCTGGGTGACCAGGGAACGCTCTTCGTGGGCAGCCGAAGAAAAGGCAACGTCTATGCCGTGACCGACAGCGACGGAGACCAGGTAGCTGACCAGGTCCGGGTGATTGACAGTGGACTGCAGATGCCGTCGGGGCTGGAGTTTCGCGATGGCGCCCTGTACGTGGCCGCCATCGACCGGATTCTCCGCTATGATGGAATTGAAGCCGCCCTGGACGATCCGCCGGATCCCGTGGTGGTTCGCGGCGATTTGCCTGACAAGCAGCATCACGGCTGGAAATACCTGAGATTCGGGCCAGACGACAGGTTGTATGTGCCGGTCGGCGCGCCCTGCAACGTTTGCGATGAAACGGGTTTTGCCGAGATCAGGCGCATGCATCCGGATGGTTCCGGAATGGAAACCTACGCCAGGGGGGTGCGCAACAGCGTTGGCCTGGCCTTTCACCCGGATACCGGCGAATTGTGGTTTACCGACAACGGCCGGGACATGATGGGCGACGATATTCCCGATTGCGAACTTAACCATGCGCCGGAACCGGGGATGCACTTCGGTTTTCCCTATTGCCATCAGGGCGATGTGCCCGATCCTGAATTTGGCGCCGGCAAGGCCTGTGGCGACTATGTGGCTCCAGTGCTGAACCTGGGCCCCCATGTCGCCCCCCTGGGGTTGGCTTTTTACACGGGCGACATGTTCCCGGATGAATACAAAGGGCAGTTATTCGTCACCGAGCATGGCTCCTGGAACCGAAGCCAAAAGATCGGCTACCGGGTCAAGCTGGTTCGATTCGAAGCCGATGGCGCCGTCTCCGGCCAGGAAGTGTTCGCCAGCGGCTGGCTACAGGGTGAGGAAAACTGGGGCCGTCCGAATGACGTGCTGGTCATGCCCGACGGCGCGCTGCTCGTGTCGGATGACCAGGCCGGCGTAATTTATCGGGTCAGTTATCAGCCCTGATCATTGGCACGCATGAATAAGCTGCCGCTATCGAACAAGCTGCCGCTCTCGGGCGTGGTGATTACGTTGAACGAGGCCAGGAACATCGAGCGTTGCCTCGCCAGCCTGTCGATGTGTGATGAGCTCCTGGTAGTGGATTCCGGCAGTACCGACGGGACGGTCGAACTGGCCAGGTCCCATGGTGCGCGGGTGGTGCATCACGACTGGCCGGGTTTTGGCAAGCAAAAGCAATTTGCCGTGCAGGAGGCCACGCATGACTGGGTACTTTGCCTGGACGCGGACGAGTGGCTCAGCGACGGCCTTCAGGGCGCCATCATGGAACGGTTTACACCATCGCCCCGGTCGGGTGCTTACCGCTGCGCGCGCCGCAACCTGTTCCTGGGCCGGCCGCTGAGTTTTGGCGGCGGTTACCCCGATGCAAAAGTCAGGCTGTTTGACCGCAGGCAGGCCCGCTGGAGTGATGACCATGTGCACGAAAAAGTGATCGCGGATTGCGCGGTGGATGAACTGCCGGGTGACCTGATGCATGACACGGCGCCAAGCCTCGATGAGGCGGTCGCGAAGTGGGCTTCTTATGCTTCCATGCAGGCGCAGGCGATGTTTGACAAGGGTCAGCGGGCCAGCCCGGGCAAAATGCTCCTCAGCCCGGTTTCCCGATTCATCAAGCAGTGGATCTTCCAGCAGGGTTTCAGGGATGGCGTGGCGGGGTTCGCCTTGGCGGGTTTTTCCAGTTTTTTTTGTTTCTATAAATACCTGGCGCTTTGGCGCTTGAGCGCCGGAGGTTCGGACTGACAACATGCGCGTTCTGTACATCACCAAGAACAGCGACCGGCCCGAATCCGCGACCATCATCGGCGTGCGGCGGCGCGGCGTCCAGGTCTTTGTGATGGCCGATACCCGTTCGCCGCACGTGCAGAAAATGCAGGCCGCCGGGATCGAGGTGACGGACCTTCCGCTGGACAGCAAGCTCGATCGCGCCGCGCTGCGCCTGATTCGCCAGACCGTGATTCGTGAAGGCATCGGTATTGTCCATGCGTTCACCAACCGAACCGTATTGCACATGGTGCTGGCCACCCGCGACTTGCCGGTCAAGCTGATCGCGTATCGGGGCGTGATCGGCAACGTCAGCTGGTGGTCTCCGCTGTCCTGGTTTCGATTCCTGAACCCCCGGATCAGCCGGATCATTTGTGTCGCGGAGGAGATTCGACGCTATTTGCTCGGCTTGCAGCTGTTTGGGCTCAGGTTGAACCCGAACAAGGTGGTCACCATCAACAAGGGACATCAGCTCGACTGGTATCAGGACAAGCCGGCTGACCTCGGCCAGTTCGGCATACCCGCGGGCGCCATGGTGGTGACCTGTTCTTCGCGGCTCCGACCGCGCAAAGGTCTGTGGGAACTGGTGCGGGCGCTGGGGCGAACCGATCCCGCTCACGTCATCCATATCCTGTTCCTGGGCCATGAAGGAAATGACGCTCTGCGCGAGGAGATCGCCGCCATTCATCACCCGGAGCGGGTTCACTTTGCGGGTTTCCGGCAGGACGCGCCTGCCATCATGGCCGCATCCGATGTCTGCGCGTTACCGGTGCTGGACGGGGAGGGCCTCTCCCGTGCCGTTATCGAGGCCATGGCCTATGGTGTGCCCGCGATCGTTACCCCGGTGGGTGGCAATACCGACTTGATCGTGGACGGCGAATGCGGCCTGGTGGTGCCGGTGGGTGATGTCGATGCCCTGGCGGCCGCCATGGATCGCATGTATGTCGATCAGAGCATGCGGAATCAGATGGGGCAGGCGGCCCGGGAAAGGATCGGAACCCGCTTCCGGAATGAAGATACGGTGGAAGAGACCCTGGCGCTGTATCGGGAGGTGCTGGCGGAAATATGACGGTGGCCAGGCGGTATCTTTTTTACATCGAATACGACTATTGCTTTGCCGTGTTGCGGCCGATCCAGCGGGCCATCAGGGAGCGCGGTGGTGAAACGGCCTGGCTGCCTGTCGGAGGAGAGGTCAACCGGCATTACCTGCGATCCGACGAGCGCGTGTTCGAGCATGTCAGCGAAGCCATTGAATGGAACCCGTACGCGGTCCTGGTGCCCGGTAACGAGGTGCCCGGATTCTTGCCCGGTCTCAAGATCGAAGTGTTTCACGGGCTGAACTCCGGCAAGCGCCGCCGGCGCGATGGCGTGCAGTATCACTTTATCGTGCGGGGCTTGTTCGATTTGTACTGCACGCACGGCCCCAACACGACGGCTCCTTTCGAAGCCCTGGCGAACAAACACGGGCACTTTCTCGCCGCCGAGACAGGATGGTCCAAACTGGATCCGCTGTTCGATGGTTCGCTGACACTTCCTGAATCAGACCGGCCGCTGGCGTTGTTCGCATCCACGCACACACCGCGCCTGTCCGCCGCGCCCCATGTCCTGGATACACTCCTGGCGCTGTCGGAAACCGGCCCGTGGAAGTGGGTGGTCAATTTGCACCCGAAGATGCCGAGGGAGATCGTCGATACCTATCGCGCCGCGCAGACCGATGGTCTCGAGTTTGTGGAAACAGACAATTTGTTGCCCTGGCTGGCGGCGGCGGAAGTGATGCTGTGTGACACCTCTTCGATTATTTCCGAGTTCCTGGTGCAGTTGAAGCCTGTGGTCACCTTCCGGTCGGCAAAGTCGGCGGATTACCTGGTTGATGTGCAACAGACGCAGGACATCGGCCCGGCGCTTGAGCACGCTGCATCAAGACCCCACGAGCTGATGAAGAAAATTCGCCGCTACGCGGACCAGACGCACCCCTACCGTGACGGCCGCTCCAGCCAGCGAACGCTGGACGCCATCGATGCGCTCGCGCAAGAGCGGGTTGCCGGCCTCAAAAAAAAGCCGCGAAATTTTCATCGCCACTGGAAAATGCGGCGCTTGCTCGATCACTGGTCCTAGTGCTGCCGGCGGCGGCCGATGGGCGGGCAGCCCGGGTCGTGATGGGGTAAAGTCCCAGTTCCGAGATCCGTCGGGTTGATAGTGACAGGCCCTGATCATGACCCTGCTGCAACTGATTGTGCTGGCCCTGATACAGGGCCTGACCGAGTTCCTGCCGATTTCCAGTTCCGCGCACCTTATTCTCGGCAGCAAGCTGTTCCAGTGGCCGGACCAGGGGCTGGTGTTCGACGTGGCCACGCACGTGGGCACACTGTTGGCGGTGCTGTTCTATTTTCGACATATGATCTGGCAGATGGTCAGTGCGTGGCTGTCACCGGCCACCCAGCCGGAGCAGACAAGATACCGCGCGTTGGGAAAGTACCTGGTCCTCGCGAGCATTCCGGTTATCGCTGTGGGCGGGCTGGCTGGAGGCTGGGTTGAGACCCACCTCCGAGATGTGAAGATCATTGCCATGTCCACCCTCGTGTTCGGTGTGCTGCTGTGGGTGGCGGATGCTTTTTCTAACAGCGGCAAAAAGCTTGAGCACATGACGCTGCGTCCGGCGCTTTGGATTGGCATCGCCCAGGCCTTCGCGCTCATCCCGGGCGCGTCGCGCTCGGGGGTCACCATCACCATGGGGCGCATGCTCGGTTTTGGTGCGGAAGATGCGGCAAAGTTTTCTTTTCTGCTGGCCATCCCTGTGATCTCGGCGGCGGGTGTCTATGGTTTGCTGCGTATGCTCCAGGGTTCCGGCGGCATCGATTGGACGCTGTTTGGGCTGGCCATCGGCGCATCAGCGCTGGCCGGATGGGTGTGTATCGCGGTGTTCCTCGCTTTGCTCAGGCGCGTGGGGCTGCTGCCGTTCATCATCTACCGGCTGCTGCTGGGCGCCTTGTTGGTGTGGTTGGCCTGGTAATGCACAGTAATAGTGCATTAAGCTTCCTTAATGTTCTATAATGGTGCATATGTGGTGATCTGCTGGCAGGCAGTGTCTCATGCCGATCTGAGAAGGTCTTTAAAATCCGTAATCGTGATTTGATTATGGTGTTATCTTCTTCCAAATAGCTGCCAACTTCTGTTAAGGCTGTTTCACTGGTTTTGGCATGACTTCTGCATGTATGTTGTGAACCATTTCAGGTCATGACCTGCCATCCACAGAGGACAAGCCAACATGAGTGCAGCTGACATTCTCAAAAAAATCAGTGACGAAGGCATCGCCTACGTCGATCTCCGATTCTGCGACACCCGCGGTAAAGAACAACACGTCACCCTTCCAGCCGGCGCGGTCGATGATGAATTTTTCGAAGAAGGAAAGATGTTCGACGGTTCTTCGATTGCGGGGTGGAAGGGCATCAATGAATCGGACATGGTGCTGATGCCTGATCCGGACGCAGTCTTTGTTGATCCGTTCACCGAGCAGAGCACGCTCGTGCTCAGGTGTGATGTGCTCGAGCCGGATACGCTGGAAGGTTACAGCCGCTGCCCTCGCTCGCTGTCGAAGCGTGCGGAAGCTTTTCTGAAGTCGAGCGGAATTGCCGATACGGCTTATTTCGGCCCCGAGCCGGAATTTTTCGTGTTTGATGATGTTCGTTTTGGCAATGACGTATCGGGTTCCTACTATCACATTGATTCCGAGGAGGCGGCCTGGAACACCGGCACCGAATTCGAGGGCGGAAACCTTGGGCATCGCACCCGGGTCAAGGGCGGTTATTTTCCTGTACCACCGGTGGACTCGCTGCACGACCTGCGCGCAGACATCTGCGACATTCTGATGGGCATGGGTATGGGCGTTGAGGTCCACCACCACGAGGTGGGGACCGCCGGTCAGTGCGAGATTGGCACCCGGTTTGACACGCTGACGGCCAAGGCAGACCAGCTGCTGATGATGAAATACGCGGTGCTGAACGTCGCCCACCGCCAGGGTCGGACGGCAACGTTCATGCCGAAACCGCTGGTGGGGGACAACGGTTCGGGCATGCACGTACACCAGTCCCTGGTCAAAGACGGACAGAATCTTTTCTCCGGCGACGAGTACGGTGGCCTGTCACCCATGGCGCTGCATTACATCGGCGGCATCTTCAAGCACGCACGGGCCATCAACGCCTTCGCCAATGCCACCACCAACAGCTACAAGCGACTGGTTCCGGGTTTCGAGGCCCCGGTCATGCTGGCGTACTCTGCCCGCAACCGATCTGCCTCCTGCCGCATACCCCACGTGGCCAACCCCAAAGCGCGCCGAATTGAGATCCGTTTTGGCGACCCGGCCGGCAACGGCTACCTGACGTTTGCCGCCATGATGATGGCGGGCATCGACGGCATCATCAACAAGATCAGCCCGGGAGCACCGTTGGACAAGGATCTGTACGACCTGCCGCCAGAGGAAGAGGCCTCCATCCCGACCGTCTGCCACAGCCTGGACCAGGCGCTGGAAGCCCTGGATGGGGACCGCGACTTCCTCAAGGCGGGCGGCGTGTTCAGTGATGACCTGATCGATGGATACATCGCTTTGAAGATGGACGAAGTCACGCGCTTCCGCATGTCGACCCATCCGGTCGAATTCGACATGTACTATTCTGTCTAAGGGTACTGCCGGCTTTGGTTTTGCGGCAGTTCCGGGCAAACCGGCCGGGGTCTTTCCCGGCCGGGTAAACAAGGAGTATGGCCAATGAACAGTTATACAGCCGGGTTGCTATCGAAGTTCCTGATGGCCGCATGCCTGGTCGCTTTTGCCGCGACCACCGCGGCGCAGGTTTACAAAACCGTGGATGAGAATGGCAACGTGATTTACACAGACCAGCCACCCGACCCGGACGCGAAGCCGGTGGAGTTGCCGGGTCTCAGCGTGATCGAGTCCGTCAAGGCGCCTGAGCCGGTCCAGTCTGAGGAGGCGGAGCCAGGAGAAGAGGCGGTGACCGATATCCGGGAACTGCGTCGGGGCTACCGCGACTTCCAGATCACCAAGCCAGCCCAGGACGAATATGTGGAGGGCACCGGCAACGTGGTGACCATTGCCTGGGATACGCGTTATGCGCTACAGCCGGGCATGGCGGTCATCATCAGCCTGGATGGCACCCAGTTGGAGCCCACCGTGTCTTCGGCCATCACGGTTCAGCAAGTCGACCGGGGTGAACACACCGTATCTGCAAGGCTGGTGGATTCGCAGCTGCGTGTTATCGCCGACGCTGCGCCGGTGACTTTCTATGTTCGACAGTTCTCCCAGAACTTTGGCGGCCCCGCCAGACCGGCACCTGCGAGGCGATGACCGCGCGGCCGCATGTTGGATCAATTGCAAACAGCCGTCGTCGAATTGGATGCGCTCAACCGTATTCAGCAGATCAACCTGGCGGCAGAACAATGTCTGGATGGCGGCAGAGACCGGCTGGCCGGGCAGTCATTCGACGACCGGATGGGCATGCCTGAGGCGTTGCTCGACGCAGCCGCCGCTACCCGCGAAGACGGCAACCAGCGTCACTTGCGAGAGTGCTCGATGCCGGGCGGGCTTTACGACTGCGTCACCCAGGCATTGCCCGACGGGCACCTTCTGCTCGAGTTTCACGATATGCGTCATGATCGTAACTGGTGGCAGCTGCAGCAGCGTGAGGTGCAAACCGGAATGCTGAATCTGCTCAGGCGAAACCTGGGCCACGAACTGCGCAATCCCATGGGCGGGATTCGTGGCGCTGCGCAAATGCTGGCGGGTGAGCTCAAAGACGAGGAGCTGGGCACGCTGGCCAGGCTGATCATGCGTGAAGTCGACCGGGTAGAGGAACTGATCAAACGCTTTGGTCAGCCAAGGCTGAGTCACAGCAGAGCGGACATTTATAAAGTCATCGATGAAGCCCTGGATCTGCTGCGGGCAGAATCCGCCGGCCGGGTCGTTTTCGAGCGTGACTATGACCCCAGCATACCCCTGCTGCCGGGCGACGCCTCGGCGCTGCGCCAGGTGATGCTCAATCTGATCCGTAACGCCGGCCAGGCGGGCGCCCGTAATATTCTCCTCAAAACACGAATCGAGCATGGCGCGTCGTTTTTGCCGACCGGGTGCGGGATGTTGGCGCGAATTGACGTTGAAGATGACGGCGATGGTGTGCCGGAGGACATTCGGGCTTTGCTCTTTCTCCCACTGGTGACGGGACGGCGTGATGGCACCGGGTTGGGTCTGGCGCTGGCACAGCAGATTGCCGCGGCACACGGTGGGCTTCTTTCCTACGAGGCCCTGACCGAGGGTAGCCGTTTCAGCCTGCGCCTGCCGCTGACCCAGCAGACCGCGTTAGAGGAGGTTGTCAATGGCTGAACATACCCGCGTCTGGGTCGTTGATGACGATGATGCGATTCGCTTTGTGCTGCAGCGAGCGCTGCAAAAAGACGGCTACTCCGTGCAGGCGTTTTCGAAGGTTGGCGACATCGCCGGTTCGCTGCAGGGTGACTCGCCCGATGTGATCGTGACGGACATCCGCCTGCCGGACGCGGATGGTCTCAGCGTGCTGGAGACGCTGGATCAAATGGGCAAGGAAATACCGGTGATTGCCATCACCGGGTTCTCGGATCTGGATCAGGCCGTCTCCGCATTCAAGCAGGGCGTTTTCGATTACATCGCCAAGCCCTTTGACCTCGAGCAGGTGCTGTCCGTTGTGGCCAGGGCCTGCGCGGGCAACAAAGCCGCCCACCGGGGCGATGCCGCCGGTGGGAACGGCCGCCTGATTGGCGAATCAGCGGCCATGCAGGATGTTTTTCGCACCATAGGACGCCTGTCGCGAACCGCGATCAGCGTGCTCATTACGGGTGAGACCGGCTCTGGAAAAGAGGTGGTGGCCAGGGCGCTGCATGAACACAGCCCGCGTGCCTCCGGGCCGTTTGTCGCCATCAACACCGCGGCGATTCCCTCTGATCTGCTGGAGTCCGAACTGTTTGGTCATGAGCGGGGGGCGTTTACCGGTGCTCACGAGCGCAGAGCCGGACGTTTCGAGGAAGCCTCAGGCGGGACCTTGTTCCTGGATGAAATTGGAGACATGCCATTGCCCCTTCAGACCCGCTTGTTACGGGTGCTGGCAGAGGGGGATTACTACCGGATAGGCGGAAGAGACCTGCTCAGCGCCAACGTGCGCGTCATTGCCGCGACGCATCAGGATCTCGAGGCGAAAATTGCCGCAGGTTCTTTTCGGGAAGACCTGTATCACCGACTCAACGTGATCAATATTGCCCTGCCCCCTTTGCGTGAGCGCCAGGAGGACATACCGGCGCTGGCCAGCCATTTTCTGCAGGCGGCGGCCCTGGAAATGGGGCTTGAGGTCAAGCGCTTCCGCCCGGAAACAATAGACCGCTTGCGGCAGATGAGCTGGCCCGGGAATATTCGACAGTTGCAGAACCTTTGCCAGCAGCTGTGTGTCATGGCCCCTGGCGAGCAGATTTTTATCGAGGATTTGCCCCCAGACACCGTCTCACAGGCGGGCTCGGAGAGCGTGGATGGCTGGCCTGAGCACCTGCGGCACTGGATGCGGCAATCGCTGCGTTCCGGGCGCCCTGACCTGATGGCCGCGGCGCGGGAGCAACTCGAACGGGTTGCGCTCAATTGCGCGCTCGAATACACCAACGGCAAGCGTATCGAGGCTGCCCGTCTGCTGGGGCTGGGTCGCAATACGCTGACCCGAAAGCTGAAAGAACTCGAGGGTGTCGAGACGGATGGGGTGTGAAGCGGGGTTCGGGAATTACGAGGCCTTCACCTGCAACCAGAACGTCACCGGCCCGTCGTTGACCAGTTCCACCTGCATATGCGCGCCAAACTCACCTGAAGGGCAGGTGCCCAGTCGGGCGCGGGCCTGGCTCAGCAGGTGGTCATACAACCGACGTCCATCCTGAGGTTCTGCGGCGCTGGTGAAGCTCGCGCGATTGCCCTTGTTGGTATTCGCGGCCAGCGTAAATTGGGAAACCAGCAGCAGTTCGCCACCGACCTGCTCCAGGTTGAGGTTCATCTTTCCATCGTCATCATCAAACATGCGATAAGCGAGCACGCGCTGCAGCAATCGGTTCGCCTGTGCTTCCGTGTCACCCCGTTCAACCCCAATCAGTGCCAGTATCCCGCGGCCGATGCTGCCGGTTACGCGGTGCTCCTGCCCCGGGCCATTAACAAGCACCCTGGCTTCAGATACTCTTTGCAGCAATGCAATCATTGATATCAGCTCCGAAGACGTCTTTTCCGGCCCATGTTAGCAGGCTGGAATCCGCGGTTTTCAAGGAGGCCATCTCGGCGTGAGGGTATGGCTGCTCAGGACAATGGTGTTTCTGCTGGCATTGATTCCCGCGCGCGCGCTGGCCTGGATGAGCTATCCCTTGGGCAGGCTGGTCTGGAGATTCGCCAAGACCCGCAGGCAGACGACACTGCAGAATTTGTCAGCCTGTTTCCCGGACCTCGACAGCGAGCAACGCGAGCGCCTGGGCTGTGAAAGCATGCGCCATTTTGTGCTGACCGGGCTGGAGGCGGGAATGGGCTGGGCATGGTCTGAAAGACGGCTTACGAAGCTGTTTGTCCCGGCACATGATGAGGAACTGGCCACCCAGGCGCTGGCCGCGGAGCGCGGCGTTCTCTGCCTGGTGCCGCATTTCGGAAACTGGGAGCTGATGAGCCACTGGGCCCAGTTTCGCGTGCCCTTGCTGGCCCTGTTCAAACCCGGCGGCGGAGACGCGATCCAGGAGGTGGTGATCAGGAACCGAACCCGTTTTGGCGCGATCATGGCGCCGACCACTTCCTCCGGGCTGAAACAGCTTTATCGGCACGCGCGCGAAGGTAACCTGGTGGCTGTGCTGCCCGATCAGGACCCGGGAAGGGGCAAAGGGGAGTTTGCCCCGTTCTTCGGTGTTCCCGCATTGACCGGCGCTCTGAGTGTTCGCCTGATTCAGAAAACAGGATGCACGGTGCTTTTCGCGGCTTGTCGACGGGTCGGCCCGGCCCGATACCAGGCCTGTTTTGTCGCGGCGGATGATCAGATTTACGATCCGGACACCCGTGTTGCGCTCGCGGCGCTCAACCGCGGTGTCGAGCGGGTCGTTGGGTTGGATCCGGCCCAATACCTGTGGGCGTACAAGCGGTTCAAGACCCGGCCGGCGGGCGAGCCGTCGTTCTACTGACCGGCTCGGGTCGAGGACGTGATTACAGGATGCGCGGGAGCGGGGATGGTTCAATCACGCCAGAAAGCCGGTGTCAGCAGCACCAGCAGGGTGTAGATCTCCAGCCGTCCGGCGAGCATGGCGAAGCTGAGCACGAGCTTGGCGGCTCCGTTGAGCTCGGAGTAGTTGGCGCCCACCTGTGAGAGGCCCGGACCCAGGTTCGTGATGCTGGCTGCCGCGGCCGAGAAGGCACTGACCGAGTCGATGCCGGTGGCGTTCAACAGCACGGTCACCAGCGTGAACGTGGCGATGTAGAGAAAGAAAAACCCCCACACGGCGTTCATGACCGAACTGGAAGCCTGCTGGTCACCCACGCGTATCTGGATCACCGCGTGCGGATGAATCAGGCGCCTGATTTCCCGGGCAGACTGGCGGTACAGCAAAATGACGCGGATGACTTTCATGCCGCCGGCGGTGCTGCCTGCGCAGCCGCCAATGAAGGCCACGGTCATCATCAGGATAGGTACGAATCCACCCCACAGGTAAAACTCTGTGGAGGTGAAGCCGGTGGTCGTCATGGCGGATATCATCTGGAAGGCGCCGTAACGCAGCGCTTCCGCGAATGAACCATAGGTGCCCTTGAGAAAGAGCGCGATGCTCGCCAGCAGCGCAAGAGCCACCAGCAGCCCCGCGTAGACTTTCAGCTCCGGATCCGCAAAGTAAGCCTGCATGCTGGCCCGTCGCCAGGCGGTAAAGTGCAGCGCGAAGTTCACCCCCGAGATGAACATGAAAATGATGGCCACCAGCTCGATCGTTGAATTGTCGAAATAGGCGATGCTCGCGTCATGCGTTGAAAATCCGCCGATGGCCACGGTGCTGAAGGCATGGCCAATGGCATCGAACAGGCTCATGCCGGCGAGCCAGTAGGCGGCCGCGCAAAAGACCGTGATGCCGAGATAAATGAGCCACAGGGCCTTGGCGGTCTCGGTGATCCGAGGGGTGAGCTTGGCGTCCTTGATGGGGCCGGGCGTTTCGGCCCGGTACAGCTGCATGCCGCCAATCCGCAGCATGGGCAGGATCGCGACCGCCAGCACGATGATTCCCATGCCGCCCAGCCACTGCAGCTGCTGGCGGTAGTAGAGAACGCCCTTCGGCAGTTCCTCGATATGGGTGATGATGGTGGCCCCGGTCGTGGTCAGCCCCGACATGGATTCGAACAGTGCCTCGATGTAGGTCAGCGAAGGCGATTGAAGCAGAACGAAAGGCAAAGCGCCGACCAGCGCAAGTGCGACCCAGCACCCCACCACGACGAGAAACCCATCGTGCAGACGCAACTCTCGCTTGTGATGGCGCACGGGCAGAAAGATCAGCAACCCCAGGAGAGCGAGAATGCCGGCACTGCTGAGAAACATCATCATGGTGCCGTCGCCATACCAAAGGGAGACGGCGGCCGGCGGCAGCATCATCAGGCTGGACAGCGCGATCAGGAACCCAAGAATTCGCTGGACGGAGGCGAGGCGCATCATTTCGGTTCAGCCTGCTTAGATGAAGGTGGCGCTGACCTGGAAAAGGCGTTCCACGGCCGGAATCTGCGCTTTGTCCGGTACGAACAGCAGGACATGGTCATGCTCCCGAATCACGGTATTGTGATGGGCAATGACGACGTCGTCGTCCTGGACGATGGCGCCGATCGTGGTGCCGGGGGGCAGATCGATTTCCTCGACCCTGCGGCCCACAACCTTCGAGCTGTGTTTGTCACCCAGGGCCACGGCTTCGATGGCTTCGGCGGATCCGCGTCTCAGGGAGTGAACCCTGGCCATGGAACCGCGCCGGATATGGGTCAGCAGGGCACCGATGGTGATCTGCTCGGGTGAAACCGCGATATCGATGGATCCTGCCTCCACCAGGTCCACATATGAGGGACGATTGACGATTGAAATGATTCGCTTGGCGCCCAGGCGCTTGGCCAGCAAGGCGGAAAGAATGTTCGCCTGGTCGTCGTCGGTGAGCATGCAATACACATCAGAAGCATCGACGGCCTCCTCGCGCAACAGCTGCTCGTCCATGCAGTCACCCACCAGGACGATAGCCCGCTCGAGCTCCCCGGCAATTTTCTCCGCCCGTTCGGGGTCGCGTTCAATGACCTTGACGTGATGATCGCGCTCCAGGAGCTTGGCCAGGTTACTGCCAATGTGCCCTCCGCCGGCCAGGATGATGCGGCGGATCGGGTTTTCCAGCGGCCGCATTTCTTTCATCATCGTCTGTATGTGGCGGGTCGCGGCCAGGAAGAACACGGTGTCGTCTTCTTCCACCGTCGTATCCCCGTCGGGAATGACCAGCTCACCCGAGCGATAGATGGCTGCGACGCGGGCATCGCTGCCCGAGGGCATGTGTTGACTCAGTATGGAGAGCTGCTGGCCCACCAGGCGCCCGCCCTCGTCCGCGCGCGCGGCCACGAGTTGGGCTCTTCCGTCGGCAAAATCAAAAACCTGCAGCGCGCTCGGATACTCGATGAGGCGGGCGATGTGCTGTGTGATCAGCTGTTCGGGGCTGATCAGCACGTCGATCGGCGAGTGTTCACGGGAGAACAGAATCTGGTGGTCGGTGTATTCCGAAGACCGCACCCGGGCGATGCGGGTGGGCGTGTTGTAGATGGTGTACGCAACCTGGCATGCGACCATGTTCACTTCATCGCTGTTGGTCACGGCAACGAACAGTTCCGCCTCCTCAATGCCGGCTCGTTGCAGCACTTTTGGATGTGAACCGAAACCCTGAACGGTTCTCAGGTCGAGATGATTTGCCAGGTCCCGCAGCCGGTCGGCGTCCGTGTCGACGATCGTGATGTCATTGTCCTCGTGGGACAGGCTGCGGGCCACGGTGGTACCTACCTGGCCGGCGCCAAGGATGACGATTTTCATGATGCCTTACCTGCTTTACCCGCCGTTTTGGGGTCGATGCCCAGTGCGCGAAGCTTGCGGTAGAGATGGGTCCGTTCCATGCCAACCGCCTCTGACAGTTTGCCCACGCTGCCGCCGGCTTTCTTCAACTGATACTCGAGATATTCGCGCTCGAACTGTTCACGGGCCTCCCGCAAGGGAAGGTCGAAAGAACCCGGTCGGGCGGGGCTGACCTCCGAAGGATGCAGGGCGTGCTGCTGCAGGGCGATCTCGATTTCCTGCGGCGTGACCTCTCCTTCGCTGCCCAGGATCAGCAGCCGCTGAACCATATTACGCAATTCCCGCACGTTGCCTGGCCAATCGTGATTACGCAGCCGGTTGAGGGCGGCCACGGAAAAAGTCCGGTAGGGCAGGTTTTCGTGATTGGGAAACCACTCGGCATAGAATCGAACGAGCTCGGGCACATCCTCCGGTCTTGAGCGCAATGGGGGCACGTTCAGGGGCAGAACATTCACCAGGAAGAACAGCGCTTTGGTCAGGTGGCCGCTTTCAACAGTGGATTCGGGATGGCTGCTCACGCTGGAAACGAGGCGGAAGTCCGCCGTCCGCTGCTCGCTGTCGCCCTCTGCCACCCAGCTTCCCGCTTCCAGCACCTGCAGCAGCAATTGCTGGATGGATGCGTCCAGTGTGTGGATATCCGGAATGAACAAGGTTCCGCTGCCCGCCCGGTCCAGTAATCCGGGTACGTGACCCTCGGCCGTCTTCTCGCCAAGAAGATAGGCGCGCGCCCTCGCCCCGTTGGCCTGGCAGTGGTCCAGGGTCTGCATCTCGCCGGGACGGCCGCTGAGATGATGGATGTGGTCGGCCAGCAGCTCCCGCCCGCTGCCGGGCTCACCGCTGATGAGTACCGGAGAGGCATGCCGCGCAGCCTGCTCGGCACGCTGTCTCAGCAATTGGAGTTCGGGGCTGCTGCCCAGGGGTTCGGTGGGTGGCCGCGCGGCGGTTTGCGGGGCAAAGCCCGAAGCCTGTCCCTGCGCGTCCATCGCCTGGCGCACGGTGGCCAGCAGCTTGGCCAGGGAAAGTGGCTTCTGCACGAAGTCCCTGGCCCCGAGGCGCGTGGCCTCTACGGCGGTCTCAAGGGTTCCGTGGCCCGACATCATCACCACCGGGCATGCGGGCTGACCGCCGGCAGACCACTCGCGCAGCAAGCTGATGCCATCGACATCCGGCATCCAGATATCCAGCAGCACCAGGTCAGGGTGAACGTTGGCGTAAACCGAGCGAGCAGCCTCGCCATTTTCCGCGGTAGATACTTTGTAGCCCTCGTCTTCGAGAATCTCGCTGACGAGATAGCGGATGTCGGGTTCGTCATCGACAACCAAAATGTGGGCTTGCGACATGGGTGATCCAGTGCCGGGCGGCTGTGCGCGCGACGATCCTCAAGGGTGTTGTAATTACGCAACAGAATACCGGAAATACGACGGTCTGCATAGCATCTCAAGCCACGAGGCAACGCCGCTCTTCAGGCGCTTCGCGGCGACCTCCGGCCATGTTCAGCGGCGCCCGTGTCCGCGGCCAGCGGCAGCGTGATCAGTGCCACAGCGCCGCCATCCGGATGGTTGGAGATGGATATGCTGCCGTCATGTTCCTCGACGATCTTGCGGCAAATGGCAAGGCCCAGCCCGCTCCCTCCGGGCTTATGGGTGACATAGGGCTCGAAGGGTTTTTCCAGCACCGGCTCCGGATAGCCCGGGCCGCGATCTGTGAGGCTCAGTTCCACCGAACCGCTGCCGTCTGTCGCCATCACCCGGGTTGAAATGCCGATAAAGACATCGTCTCCGGCACTGCCGGCCTCGCTGGCATTGCGGATCAGGTTGTGCAGCAGTTGGCGTATGCGCCCGGCGTCCGCCCACAGGCCCTCTGGTCCGGCGCACAGGTCCAGCTCGAAGCGCATGGCTGGGTTGCCCTGTTGGTAGAGCGTGATCACGTTCTTGATGAGATCGTCCAGTCGCAGATGCTCCAAATCCAGGTCCGGCTCCCGGGCGTATTCGCCGAACGCGTCAACCAGTGTTCGCAGGGCTTCCACCTGGGAAACAATGGTTCGGGTGGACTTGTCGACCATGCTTTTGTCCTGGGCCCCCAGCCGGTCACCCAGCTTCATGCGCAGCCTCTCGGCGGCCAGTCGGATGGGCGTGAGCGGGTTTTTCACCTCGTGGGCCAGCCGTCGGGCGACCTCTGCCCAGGCGGCGTCGCGCTGCGCCTGGTTGAGGACGGTGACATCATCGAAAACCACGACCATGCCTGGCCGGGCGCCCTTGCCGGCAGGCAGGGCCGAGCCTCTCAGCAGCAGCACCAGGGGTGCCCCTGCACGGTGCAATCGGATTTCCCTCTGCCACCCCGACCGGCCACGGCCATGCTGCCGGGTGACCTGGCTGACGAAAGGCTCCAGGTGCGGCGCGATGCCCGCAAGGTCGGCCAACTGGCGATCATTCGCATAACCGCCGGGCAGCCCCAGGATTTGCTCAGCGGCGCGATTGACGCGAACCATGGCACCCGATTCGCTCAATGTGATCACGCCGGCGGAG
>Ga0255776_10001938_pt1 | contig 23444 bp, 26 predicted proteins | sample 071ome_19_FD_179974 | JGI IMG/M metagenome (GOLD analysis project Ga0255776, IMG submission 179974) | Coastal salt marsh microbial communities from the Groves Creek Marsh, Skidaway Island, Georgia - 071413AT metaG (version 2) | ecosystem: Environmental > Aquatic > Marine > Intertidal zone >... | reverse complement strand
GGTCGACGAGGGTTCGCTCGAACTCGTCCCGTTCCGGGTAATGATGCCTCTGCCTACTTTTGGGTAATTAGTCAGGGTTGTGATTCACTCGAATCTCCCGGCCGCGAATACCACATCGAGCAGAATCGCTTGCTTCGAGTAGACCATGGGATTAGAAAAATCACGGCAAGCTGGCGGATGAAATCAAAATTGGAATACCAATCCGACTTTCTCCCCGATGTCACGACGGGAGAATCACTAATCACTTCGAAAGTCATTTCCCTTGCTCTCGCCCACTTCTTGATCCGACGGGCAAACCAGACTTCCTCGCCCGCGTATACCGTTTCATCAAATCCCCCGCATTCTTGAAACACATCGCGGCGGCAGAAGAAAAAGCTCCCCGCAGCGTATTTGAAAAAGGCAGCGGTCCGATTCCAACTCGCAACGAGAAAGCCGACCATCACACTGACCTCCTGATCCACCTCAATGCGAGCTCCACCAGCAGCAACGCTCCCACTTTGCAGAAAAGAAAGTGCCGTCCGAAGAGTTTCCACATTGAGACAAGTATCCGCGTCGACGAACAGGAGATGCTCCGCATCCGTGGCAGCTGCTCCCGCATTTCTAGCACGCGCAATTTGGTTGTGCGGCTCAAAAACCACCTGATCCGCTCCCTCACTGCGAGCCACTTCAGCAGTGCCATCGGATGAGTTGTTATTTACGACAATCAACTCTCCAACCGGTTCCACCTCTTTCATCGCCTCCCTTGCCGCTGCCATTGTCGCAGCGAGGTAGGTTTCTTCATTGTATGCCGGTATGATGATGGCAAAGCTTGTCATCCTTGCAGAGTCTACGTTTTTGCGATGGGTTTGGGAAACGAGTTGTCAGCACTAACTATTCAGGCGAACATGATTATTTAATGCCACCCGATCCGCCAAAGCGTAAAATCATTCATGTCGACATGGACTGCTTCTACGCCGCGATTGAAATGAGGGATAATCCAGAACTGGCTGGAAAGCCCATTGCCGTGGGCGGGAGAAGTGGACGCGGCGTCCTCACGACCTGCAACTACGAAGCGAGAAAATACGGCTGTCGATCAGCAATGCCCTCGTTCAAAGCGCGCGAACTCTGCCCTGATCTGATTTTGCTTCCCACCCGCTTCGACGTTTACAGAGAGGAGTCCGCCCGCATCCGGGAAATATTTGCCCAGTTCACCGATCTTATTGAACCACTCTCGCTCGACGAGGCCTATCTCGATATTTCTCATCTCGACTCCGAAGCTTCGACGATCGCGTGGGAAGTTCGCCAGAGGATTCGTCTCGAGACCGGCCTGACCGCATCTGCCGGCATCGCCCCCAACAAATTCATCGCCAAGATCGCAAGCGACTGGAACAAACCCGATGGACAATTCGTGGTGAAGGAAGAGGAGATCAATGACTTCCTTCTTCCTCTGCCCGTCGAGAAAATCTGGGGCGTCGGAAAACGGACTGCTACTCGCCTTCACGAAGCGGGACTCAAAACCTGCGGGGACTTGCGAAAACGAAGCGAGCTGGAGCTCGTGCAACGCTTTGGCAAATTCGGTTGCGCCCTGCATCAGCTCTGTCGTGGTATTGATGACCGCCCCGTAAACCCTAAGCGGGAACGAAAATCTCTCAGCAACGAGCGCACCTTCCGACACAACCTCACCAGCATCGACGAGGGATTGGAAAAGCTCGATGAACTGATCGTGGAACTCCACCAGGACCTCGCGAAACGACCCGATGAGCGGCCCATTCGAGAGTGCGTCGTGAAAGTGAAGTTTGAAGATTTTCAAATCACCTCCGCGCAGCGCGTCTCCGAGCAAGTCGACGCCGATCTTCTCCGGGGGCTTCTTTGCGAAGCTTGGGAACGGGGCGACGGAAAAGGCGTCCGACTAATCGGAGCCGGCGTACGATTCCACCCCGAAGACAAGATGGCAGGGATGCAGTTGGAGATGTTTTAAGGATAGCTGCGCCTTTCTGTAGGATTGGATACTCTGTGGAAGACCGAAGAACATTCTGGGGTCACAGACCCCGGCTACAGCAGGGTGGACTGAGTTTCCCGAAAGGCCTCGCACTGGCACTCCGTATTTTGCCCCATCTTGCGAAAATTCAAAATCGCGGTGGGGATACTTACAGCCAAGGCAGCCTGCGCCAGCGTTTTCTTCTGGCCTATGCTCCTCGCTACTGCTCTGCTCAGTGACTACTGGGAAGCCCTCTTTTCAGGATCCCCTAAATTCGACAAATCAGCTGTTTTACTATTTCTATTTTTCCGCCCCGAAATTTTATGCGGAAACTGTTTGGATGATTTTTCTTTTGCTCAGCGTTGGAGTAGCAATTGTTCAATTTTCTGTGATCGCTATAGATGCCGGAATAGAAATACTCGGCGACGCGATTCCTGCCGTCACTCACCTTCTGATTCTCACCGTATTTGGCGCCGTGAATCTCATTATCCTCGGACTTCTATCAATCCGAGGCGTTCACTACCGGTAACATTCTATTTGGCTCAAAGATTCATCGCCTCTATTCTCTGCAAACCACCATGGACTTCTCGGAAAAAGCACGCCGCGTAATCTCTCTGGAGATCGAAGAACTGAATCGTCTTCTCGAACGAGTTGATGATTCTTTTGGTTCCGCCGTTGGTAAGTTACAGAATACGATCGAGTCTGGTGCCCGCATTGCCATCGTCGGAGTGGGAAAATCGGGAAACATCGGCAGCAAGCTTGCAGCGACGTTCAATTCTACCGGCGCACCTGCATCGGTTCTCAATTGCCAGGATGCGATCCATGGTGACCTCGGACTCGTGAATGCCGGAGACAGCGTCATCGCCCTGAGCTACTCCGGTGAAACCGCAGAACTGCTTGATCTCCTTCCCTATCTCAAACGCCGCAAGATCCAGCTCATCGCGATCACGGGGAAACCGGATTCGACTCTCGGAAAGGCAGCTGACTGCGTGCTCGACATCAACGTGCAGCGCGAAGCGTGTCCGCTGAATCTGGCACCAACTTCCAGCACAACGAATACGCTAGTGATCGGAGATGCTCTCGCGATGGTTTTGTTAGAATCCCGCGGATTTACGAGAGAACACTTTGCAGAGCTCCATCCCGGCGGATCGCTCGGGCGTGCTCTTCTTCTCCGAGCGGAAGACATCATGCGTAAGGGCGAAGAACTTGTTGTCGTCGGCGCAGAGGAGCCTGTCATCGATGTCATTGGAAAAATGACGAAAGCCCGCGCAGGAGCCGTCGTGATTGCAGATACTGAAGGCAAGCTTGCCGGAATTTTCACACAGGGAGACTTCGCTCGCTCTTTCCAATCCGGAAATCCGGAGATTGGTCATCAGGCAGTAAGCGAACTGATGACCCGCGACCCAATCCGCGTTGCCTCAGATCGCCTCGTCGGCGAAGTCCTGCGAATGCTTGAAGACAGTCGTATTGATGACCTGGTCGTCGTCGATGCAGAGAGTCGGCCCGTCGGGATGATCGATACGCAAGACCTGACGAAGGTCCGGGTGATGTAACTCGCAGCGCAATCAGCTCACCAGGTCGTCAGCAAAAACTCGCACCCACTCTCCCCCGCCTGAGGCAAGCCCTCCTCTGCGCCATGCGGAATCATCAGAAAGTCTCCCTCTGTCCAGGCTGTATGCCCGACTGAGAGTTTTCCCCGTATCACCGTCAGAATCGAAAAACGCCCGGCAGTGAGCTCGCGAACAGAGCCCCCCTCACTTAGGATGTGCCGCTCCATCCGGAAGTGCTCGCATTCGCATAGCAGCTTTTCTTTTGCCTGATCCATCCCCGGCTCAACATCGCTGAAGTCAATGCAACGCAGCGATTCCTCCACGTGCAAATCTCGCGGTTTTCCATCGAGACCGAGCCGATTCCAGTCAAAGACTCGAAAGGTAGTGTCGGAGTTCTGCTGAATTTCATAGATCACCAGCCCAGCTCCAATGGCGTGAAGTCGGCCGCTTGGAATGAAGATGTGCTCTCCTTCCTTCACTGGAATCGAATGAAGCAAACTCTCCACGCTCCCTTCTTCCAGACCCTCACGAAAGGTGGCCTCGGTTACTCCTTCCTTCACCCCCACGTATATTTCGGCTCCTGGATCTGCCGCTGCGATATACCAGACTTCCGTTTTTGGCTCGCCACCCAATTCTGCAGCTACGGATTCGGGTGGATGCACCTGCACACTCAGCTTCGCGCGAGCATCCAGAATCTTGCATAGCAGCGGAAAGCGATCGCCCACTGGCGCACCCGGTCCAAAAATCGCACTTCGAAGCTCGGGATGACCCCAAAGCTCTGTTAGTTTTTTACCGGCTAATCCCCCGCTCTTCACCGCGCAATCCGCCTCTTCCCGCGCGGAGATTTCCCAAGATTCACCATACGGCGATTCTTGGTCCGGCAATTCCCGCCGAATTCGACTTTCCAGCGTCCGCCCCCCCCAAACCCGAGTTTGGTATATCGGATTGAAATGCAGAAAAGACTCGAGGAAGGTAGACATTTTGGAAAACTATCTGATAGAAACAAGGATGGGAAGAGCAGGAATCCCGCCAACTTGTCTGTTATTTTCATGAACACCGAAATCAAGGAACGCTTCGACGACTTTATTCGCTCGCGTGGAATGCGGAAGACGAGTCAGCGTGATGTTATTGTAGAGGCTGCTTTTGCGAGTGATGACCATTTCACAGCAGATGAATTGCTGGAAAAGGCAAAAAAAATTAATCCGAAGACCTCCCGAGCAACTCTCTACCGCACGATTTCTCTGCTCGAGGAATGCGGCTTACTCAAAGAAATCGACCTAGGGAGAGACGAGCGAGTCTATGATCCCAATTTTCTCGATTCCCCCGATCACAATCACCTGATCTGCATCGATTGCGGAAAAGTGGTGGAATTTGAAGACGAAAACGTCGCGGTCCTAGTCGATTGTATCACCCGTCGTCTCGGCTTTCGCCCGGCTACCAAATCGATGCGTATCGAGGCTTGTTGTGATAAACTTCGCAGTGAAGGCGTCTGCGAAAACCTGATTCAGATGCGCTTGGGGATCGGGAAGTAGGCGGAAGTTTCAAAAATCCGAGTTGAAAAGCTGTCTTCTCGCGGCGATGCAGAACAATGTGGAAGGGACGATTCCAGACGGAAACTTCGAATTTGGTGCAACGCTATGGCGAGTCGATCTCGTACGACTGGCGACTGTATGCCCATGATATCGAGGGATCAATAGCCCATGCTGCGGCGCTACAGGATGCGGGTATCATCAACAAGACCGAGGAACGTGCGATCGGTCGCGGCCTTCGCGAGATCAAAAAGGAAATCGAAAGCGGCAAATTTCGTTTCAAAACAAGCCTCGAAGATATTCACATGAATATCGAACGGGCACTGACCGAAAAGATCGGCGCTCCCGGCGCAAAACTTCACACTGCTCGAAGTCGGAACGACCAGGTCGCGCTCGACGTCCGGCTCTACTGCCGAGCAGAATCCAAGGCGATTCACAATCGGATTCTCGATCTTCAAAAAGCCCTTCTCTCTCTCGCGGTGAGACACCCCGAGGCAGTCGTCCCTGGATACACCCATCTGCAGCGGGGTCAGCCAGTCCTGTTTTCTCATCATCTTCTCGCCTACGTGGAAATGCTGGAGCGCGACAAGGAGCGAATTCGAGATGGTTACAAGCGAATCAATGTGATGCCACTTGGTTCCGGTGCGCTCGCAGGATCAACAATTCCTCTGAATCGGAACCTGGTCGCACAAAAGCTCGACTTTCCAGCGATCACGCAAAACAGCATGGATGCGGTCAGCGATCGGGATTTCATCGCGGAACTGCTGTTCACGATTTCGATGGTGGGGGTTCACCTTTCCAGACTCAGCGAAGATGTCATCCTCTGGGCCTCGGCCGAATTCGGGTTCATCGAACTGAGTGACGCGCACACGACAGGCTCCAGCCTAATGCCACAGAAGAAAAATCCCGATGTAGCTGAACTGACTCGGGGAAAAGCCGGTCGTCTCGTCGGAAACCTGATGACCCTTCTCACCACGATCAAAGGTCTTCCCATGACCTACAATCGTGATTTGCAGGAGGACAAAGAACCGCTCTTTGACTCGATCGATCAGATCAAGCTTGCCCTTGAAGTATTCGCTGAAATGATGGCCGTGGCAAAGGTCCACGAAGAGCGCACGCTTGCGGTAACCAGTGATCCCTTTCTTCTTGCCACTGATCTGGCTGATTACCTGGTTTTGAAAGGGATCCCATTTCGCGATGCGCACGAAATCATTGGGAAACTCACCGCGCACAGCATCAAGGAGCGGCGCGACTTTACTGACTTCCGGCTCGATGAGTATCAGGAATTTTCGACTGCTTTTGAAGGTGATGTCTACCGGGTGCTCGATATCAAAACGGCACTGAAAGCGCGGAAAGCAATCGGCGCGCCCTCCCCCAGCAACGTCAGCAAACAGATCACGAAATGGCAGAAGCAATTCGCGACTTCCAAGGCCTTGTGATTTTTCCAGACAAAAATCGATCCGGTCTTCGCTCAACAGATGAGATGAGCGAAAACACGAACGAGCCAGACCTCCCGGATATTCCAGAGAGTGATACCGAACTCAAGGCGCTCCTAAAAAAGCTGAACCCTGCTCCGCTAGGTTGTTCCGAGCTCAACAGCCTCCACCGGGAGTATCAGATCACGGCATTGGATGCCGAGCACGGTCCGAGACACATCCATTGGCGAAAGGTCATCCACCTTGCTGCGGCTTGTTGTATCGCTACTCTCGGCTACATCGCTCTTCGCTATGGGCCCAGCTTGCAACGCGAAGTGCCAACCAATCTGGCTGTCGAAACCGGGCTTCGTGAAGTAGCTCCGATCGAATCGAAAATGGAATCCTTCACCGGTCCATCGGCAGAAGATTTTCTCCCTGTCTCCGCGCAGGGCTACCTCATCAATTCATCCTCTAAGGGCGTCATCAAAACCGATGAGGGGCTTCGCGAGCGAATGTCAGTCGAGTATCGAGACGCCTACCACTGGCACGACCCGGAAACAGGAACCAACGTTCGATTTTTCAAACCACGGAGCGAAGAAGTCATCGTTCCGCTCCAAACAGACTAACGAATTCATCATGACCCCCCCCACCCTCTTTTCTTATCTCGTTCTTGCGCTCTGCTTCGCATTTGCAAACGCCATGCAGGCGGCTCCCGACGACGAGAAGAAGCCTCGCCCAGAAAAACAGAAGAAAGCGGAGGCGCAGAAAAAGAAGATCCAGAAATCTACAACGCCAAAGCAAGAGAAGGCAGCATTCGCTAGCAGAGCAGAGAAAAGGCCCTATCTCGGAGTCGCGACCTCTCCCGTTGCACCCTCGGTGAAAGAATACCTCGACCTCGACGAAGGCTTTGGCATTCAGCTCCATCAGATTCTTCCAGACTCCCCAGCAGCCAAAGCTGGCTTGAAACAGCATGATGTTCTTCTAAAGCTCGAGGACCAGCTTCTGATTTCTCCAGAGCACCTCTCGCTTCTGGTGCGGACAAAATCGAGCGGGGACAACATTGATGTGACCATCATTCGAAAGGGCACCGAAAAAGTCATTAGTGTCACACTCGGAGAAAAAGAGGAGTCATTTTTCGCACCACGCACCCATGGAAAGCCGGTGCCTGCCAGTCCACCGCATTTCACCCCGCACTCACAGGAATGGCATGAGCAATTGAAACGCCAACAGGATCAGTGGAGAAAGAAATGGATCCAGCCGAGTGCTCCTGGTCAGAAAGCAACGAAAAATGAGACAGCGGGATTACAAGGCAAGCCACCCGCAGTCTCTGTTCGCCCAGGATTTCCTGTCTCTGTCTTCGGAACGCAAGGTATTCTGAAAATCGATAACCACGAAGGTGAAGTCACGATCACAGAAAAGGACGGAAAGCACAAAATTGAGATCGAGGACAAAGCGGGCAAGAGCATTTACAAAGGCGATTTCGACCCTGAAGCCGGCGTGGAATCGCTTCCCAAAGAAGCTCGCGATCATCTTGAGACCATGAAACTCGACAATCTTGAAGTTTTGACACCTCCAGCACCAAAGGTAGAAAAAACGTCAACACCTGCGATCGAAAAGAAAAAGCCCTTGGGTCCTAAAGACGATATCCTCTAACAGATCCCGGGGAGGCCGGAGAATCTTACATTTCTCCAACCTTCCCGTTTCTGAACCAAACAAAACAAATTTGCTTTACTCGGTGCTCTCAACAGGAGCGCCGATTTCTTTTCCAGCTGCCCAGAGTATGGAGCGAGCGAGGAGCCGAATAAAGTTTTCATCGCCGAACATCTCGTCCGAGTGTCCATAAGTCGTCCCAGCCACCCGAGTGCCTCCAAATTCATTTACCCAGATAACGGGGTGGTCTTTGCCATCTTTCTCGCTTGGTGATGTCGCGAGGACAGTGGTTTTTGGCCAGAGCTTCTCAATGATGTAAAGTTCGTCCTTCGGAGTGACCCAATCGGACGGAATATCTGCAACGACGGGATGCTCCGGCTTCGTGACTTTTACAGGATAATTCGATTGATGGTCATGCCTCCGGCTCGTCACCCCGAGAAATTCGCGCCAATCGTTGATCTCAGCAGCACGATAGGAATGCATCGCACAATGGACCACTACAGCAGGAGTTCCACCGCGATGCGCTTCCGTGATACGCCGGATGTATTCCGGCTCCGCCGTATTCGCAAAGCACTCGTTATGAATAACGACATCGTAAGGTTCCGCCCAATCAGCCTTGTTGTAGAGATCGATCATCGCCTCGGTTCCACGGCCACCTACATTGACCACTTCGAAATCGACGTTCGCTACTTTCTGAACGCCAGATCCCAGCGCGAAGGTCTGGTAGAGATAGTTGTGGCAACAACCTCCCGTGACGATGAGAGCCTTAATCGGAGCGCCCGAGTAGTACTCCTTCTTCGGATACGATTTCTTTTTCTTTCCCTTCTTCTGGTTTTGGGCGAGGCCGAATCCAACCCCGAGAGTGAGGATTAGGAAAAGGGGGAAAAGAGATCGGAGTTTTGTCATCGTGTGAGGGTGAGTTACCAAATCAAACATGGGCAAGCCAATAGCTTCATCCCGTAAACCGCACCGATAACGACACTCCGCAGAAGCGAATGAAATCGATTCTGCGATATAGAGCACCGCTCAACTTAGTCGAGCAACTCAGGCCACTTCGTGTGGAAATCCTGATCGGCTGGCTTGTCGATACGCTTGTAGGTGTGCGCTCCGAAGAAATCGCGCTGCGCCTGAATCAGGTTCGCAGGCAGCACGGATGAGCGGTAGCTGTCGTAGTATCCAAGCGATGCACTGAAAGCAGGCATCGGAACACCGTTCATCACACCGAGAGCGACGATCTCGCGCCATGCGCCTTCGCAGCGATTGAGAATATCGGTGAAGAAGTCATCGAGCATCAGGTTGGTGAGATCAGGATTTCTCTGGAACGCATCGGTGATATCATTGAGGAAGCGAGCGCGAATGATGCATCCCCCACGCCAGATCTGTGCGGTAGAACCAAGATTCACACCCCACTCATGTTTCTCACTGACCACCTTGATAAGGTCGAGTCCCTGTGCGTAGGAGATGATCTTGGAAGCATAAAGAGCGTCGTGAACTTTCTGAATGAGTTCTTCCTTGTCCTCGTCGATGGCCGCTTCAGGACCATTGAGAACAGGAGCGGCAGCAACGCGTTCGTCTTTCTTCGAAGAGAGAATCCGCGCCTCGACCGCTGCGTTGATTGTCGAAATCACAACCGCGTTGGAAGCCGCGTTCATCACCGTCCAGCGACCAGTTCCCTTTTGACCCGCCCTGTCGAGGATAAGATCGATGAGATGCTGTTCAGTCTCCGGATCTTTTTCTTCAAAAATCTTGCTCGTGATCTCGATGAGGAATGACTCTAGGGGTCCCTGGTTCCACTTCGTGAAGATCTCAGCCATTTCTTCGTTGGAAAAACCGGCGCGTTTGAAGATTTCGTAAGCTTCGCATATCAGTTGCATGTCGCCGTATTCGATCCCGTTGTGAACCATCTTCACAAAATGGCCCGCGCCACCGGTTCCAATATGGTTTACACAGGGAACACCGTCGACCTTCGCAGAAATCGCCTCGAAAACCGGCTGGATGATTTCCCAGGAACTCTCTGGTCCTCCAGGCATGATAGCGGGTCCTTTGCGCGCTCCCTCTTCGCCGCCGGAAACACCGGAACCGATGAAAAGAAGTCCTTTTTCCGCAAGAGCCTTCGAGCGACGCTCGGTGTGGATGAAGTAGGTATTTCCTCCGTCGATAATCAGGTCTCCCTCGTCGAGCAAAGGAACGAGATCCTCGATCACATAGTCGACCGCATCACGGTCATTCGGATCGCCACCTGCCTTGGACTGAACGAGCATCATCACTTTGCGAGGACGCTCCAGGCTGTTTACAAAATCCTCCAGCGTCTCTGCACCGCGGAGGTTCTTATCCTGGTTTTTGGCGATGAATTCTTTCATCGTCTCCGTCGTCCGGTTGTAGACGGAACAGCGGAATCCGCGGCTCTCAACGTTCAGCACCAGGTTCTGCCCCATTACGGCGAGGCCAATCAATCCAAAATCGCTTTTGCTCATTTTTCGTGTTCTTCTAGAGTTATGCCTGAAGCCTACTCACGCTGACGCAATCGCAAGCGCTCATTTTATCGCCTTGTATACAACCAGAATGAACTCGCCGCACTTTACTGCTTCCATTTCTGAAGAATCCATCGCTTCGGTCGAGGCAAAGTTGGAGCCATCGACGAAACATGGTGCCGACATCCGCTTTCACGGCGTGGTTCGTGATTCCGAAAATGAACAGGAGATATCCGGGATCGATTATTCCTTTTACGAAGGGATGGCCCTGGCAGAATTGGAAAAAATCGGTCTTGCCATGGGAGAGGAATTTCCCGACCACATGGCCCTCGTTCATCACAAGGTCGGCTACGTCGCCGCGGGGGAAGCCTCCATCCTGATCCGTGTGCAAACCGCTCACAGCAAAGAGGGGTTTGCAATCAGCCAGGAGTATCTGCGCCGAATCAAAGAGACCGTCCCGATCTGGAAAAAGTGTATTTTCGCGGGAGAGGATTAAATCGCCTACTCCTCAACATCTTACACTCACCAACCCAACAGGGTTGGGTGCCAGATCATACAGGGTTAGGTGGGTAATTCGTTCCCCCGCTTCGTTTTCACTGCGTAGATCAGGAAGGCAACGCCGGTGAGGATTATGAAAATGGAGTAAAACTGCCCGCGGGTCATTCCCATGATATAGGCAGCGTCCGGCTCGCGGTAGTTTTCCACAATAATTCTCGCGACGGCGTAGTAGACGAAGAAGATCCCAGTGATGACTCCGTGCCAGGCATTCTTCCACCGCAATCGAATCGCGAGGAGAACGAAAAATGGGATCAGCCCCTCCGCGGCAGCCTCATACAGCTGCGAGGGATGACGCGGATTGAGGATTTCTCCCAGCATTTCGCGAAAAGCCTCATTTTTCCGAGATGCCTCGATGATGCTCTCTGCCGCCGCAAAGTGCTGGCCCGTTCCATTCGCCATTGCCGTCGTGATGGCATCATTCACCTGCCTGAGAAGCTCGGGCGCAACTTCGGAAGCTCTGCCTGCCAACTCTCGCATTTGATCGATCGAGAACATCCATTGCCCTCTTCCATCCGCTGCGCCCTCCCACTCGTGGAGTTCAGCTGGAAATTTCATAGCGATGGCAGCATCGGTTTTTCGCCCGAAGAGTTCTCCATTCACAAAATTAGCGAGCCTGCCAAAGAAGACTCCAAGGGGAGCGACAACAACGAGATTGTCACCGAGTCCGAGCCAAGATTTCTTAGTATACGAGGCGTAAATCCCTGCTGCGATAGTGATCCCGTAGATTCCACCGTGACTTGACATTCCTCCTCCAAGAAAGTCGAAAAAGCTCAGAGGATTCGCCGTGAAGCCATCCCAGTTATAGAGCAGCATGTAACCAAGCCTCCCTCCAAGCATCGTTCCGAGAAGCGCGCAGATGGTGATGTGATCGGCGACTTGTTCTTCCTTCAACTCCGATGCACCAAGGCGGACAAACCATCGAATTAGGAAAAATGCAGCCGCGAATCCTGCTATGTAGGCGAGCCCATACCACCGTAAGCCGAAGGTTTCGGTAAACTGGATCGCAAATGGATCCAGATGGTGAACCCAGGCGGCGAGGGGAAAATTCATCATGCTTCGAAATGGAAGCGATACTCAAGTCGGGCGCAACCGCAGAGGTAAAGAAGTTTTCTTACAGCCCTGCAATGACTGGAGCATCCTCGGAGGGATTCCATACATACAGATCGATTACTGCCTTCACCCTGGCGAAATATTCGCGAAGCCGAACTCGTCCGGATGAACCGTAGTCGACTGATTTGCTTCGGAGGGCAACTGCCTCAACCCCGAGTCGATCCGCGATAAAAAGGGCTCTCCCCACGTGAAAATCGTCGGAGATGATAACGAATCGATCAAAGCCAAAAACTTTTTTCGCTCTTTCTACAGAGTCGAGAGTGCGGGCCCCCTTGTCGTCAGACAAAATTGCAACTTTGGGCACACCCAGACGGAGAAGGGCTTCTATCATGTCCTCTGTCTCGTCGTAATAGCGACTGTCCCTGTATCCGCTGACGAGAAGTTTGGTTACTTTTCCCTCCTCATACAATTTCGCCGCCGCCGCGAGGCGGTTTTGAAAATGTTGGTTCGGCGTGTCAGGTGCTACGTTCTTTGACGTCCCAAGAACAAGACCAACGTCGTGCGCCTCAATCAGGTCAGTGGAAGCGTAGACTCTTCCGTGCGTCGATAGCACAATCCACAGATTACAGGCCACAATGGCACTAGCTCCCAAAAGAAGTGGGAACAACACAAACCAGAAAAAGTTGGAGAGCCAGCGTTTGCGCGCCATGTTTGTCGATTTTATCACCGGGGGTTCAGGAAGATAATATTTTCTTCGTTAATGTATCCTGAAATCCTTTTTCATAAACTATTCTCCTCATGCGGACTGTTCTTCGAGTCTTATCCTACCTAAAACGTTACCCAGGGCTGGCAACGGCCCAACTTGCTTGCGCTGTCCTCATGACGGTGATGATTATTGTTTTCCCCACGGTCACAAAGATCGTGACGGGAGAGGTCATTCCGCAGCAGCAATTCGATCGATTGCTGCCGCTATCGATGCTCGCGTTGGGAGCATTTTTCCTGACGAACCTTTTTAATGCGCTACGCATCATTTTAAACAATACGTTCGAGCAGAAGGTAATCTTCGATATTCGCTCGGATTTGTATCGAAAAATTCAGCGTCTCCCCATGAGATGGTTCGATAACAAACGGACCGGTGATGTTATGACGAGAGTCACCGAAGATGTCACCGCAATGGAGCGTGTCCTCATTGACGGGATTGAGCAGGGAGTCGTTGCTGTCTTACAGGTGATCGTGATGGGCGTCGCACTTTTTCTCCAAGATGCCCGACTCGCTGCCGTCGCAATGATCCCGATGCCGTTTCTTTTCTTGGGAGCGTGGACTTATACGAGGACCGCCCCGGAGAGGCATCGCAAGGTGAGAAAAGCGACAAGCTCGATGAATTCGCTTCTGCACGACAACATCGACGGGATTCAGCAGATCAAGGCGTTTACTCGCGAAAAATCGGAGCACGCTGCTTTTAACGAATCAAGCAACCGCCTCCGAGAAGAGACTTTGCACCTGATGCGAGTCTGGGCCGCCTACAACCCGAGCATGGAGTTCTGCCGGAATCTCGGCTACGTCCTCGTGATCGGATTCGGTGGATGGTGGGTGATGCAGGCTCCAACAGGCGAAGCCCTGGAAAAGGAAATCGGAACCTTCGCTTTCTTCCTCGTCGCACTGGGTCTCTTCTACGAGCCGATCACCCGACTCAATGGATTGAACCAGATCATCCAAGCAGGTCGAGCGGCGGCGGAGCGTGTTTTCGAAATTGTCGATGCCCAGGAAGAACCTGACGTCGATGAGGGACTCGTTCTGAGTCAGCCTGTGAGTGGACGTGTCGAATTTGAAGATGTGAAATTTTCCTACGGAGAAAACATGACCACGCTGAAAGGAGTCGACCTGAAAGCGGACCCGGGAGAAATGATCGCGCTTGTCGGGCACACCGGAGCAGGAAAATCAACAATCATCAATTTGCTGACCCGCTTTTATGAAGCCGACTCGGGATCGATCCGTATTGATGGTCAGGAAATCGAGAGACGAAGAAAAGTTCACTCCGAGCCGCAATGGGCTACGTCACACAGGAGAGCTTTCTATTTAACTGTAGCGTTCGGGAAAATCTTTTGGTCGCCCGTGAAAACGCAACCGAAGAGGAGATGTGGGATGTATTACGTGCAGCCAATGCGGAAAAATTTGTGAAAGCCCTGCCGGAAGGTCTTGATACCAATGTCGGTGAGCGCGGCGTGAAGCTTTCCGTCGGAGAAAAGCAACGCATCGCGATTGCCCGAGTAATTCTCAAGAATCCTCCCTTGTTATTGCTTGATGAAGCTACCGCGAGCGTAGATACGGAAACGGAAAAGCTGATCCAGCAAGCACTCGAAAAGCTGATGGATGATCGAACCAGTTTTGTCATCGCGCACCGTCTCTCAACCGTGCGAAATGCCGATCGAATCTACGTTCTGGATGAGGGAGAGGTGGTGGAACAAGGCACTCACAACGAGTTGATGGAGAAAGACGGAATCTACGCAATGCTCTGCCGACAGAGCCTGATGACGTAGAATTTCTGCTATCACGTAAGCGGAATCGGCACAATACGGTCGCGTGACTGAGTAAATTCCCGTACGCTGAAAATCGAGACACCGGATTTCATTTAGGCCAAAATCCGGGTGTTTCCGAGGCGTGAAATATTGCCTGCTTTCGTGCCTGAACGAGACCAGAACCCTAGGACTCCAATGAGATTGACCGAAGTGCCCATACGCTGTGACAGCTGGTCGACAGTTCCTGCACCGGTGCAGTGCATTCCGTTTTCTTTCCCTTGATGAACCACCAGCGAATGCTAACGAACGAGCTTATTTGATTGCTCTTCGATTCGCGATTGAGCAGCTTCAGCAAAAGCATCGCCACGCTCTTCGGAAGCAGTGGGGATTCCAATTAGTCCGAAAGAGAGGATGGCAAGGAAAGCACGTTTTATCTGGCAGTCTCTAACAATATCACCCTATCGTGAATACCGCTCCCGCAGATGTCTGGCGAGACTTTCTGCATCAGCCGGTCTACCTGCTGCTTCGGTAATGAGGTCGTCGGGAAGGAGGATGCTGCCGCGAGCATGAATGCGAGTCCGCATCCAGTCCAATAGCCCAGAAAAATCACCCTGATCCATTCCGCTCGCGATTGCAGAATCAGATCGAGCGGCAGCGGCAAGGTGAGCGGCATTGATGTTCCCGAGACTGTAGGTCGGGAAGTAGCCGAAGATTCCCATGCTCCAGTGAATATCCTGGAGGCATCCGTTGGAGTCTTTATCAACGGCAAGGCCAAAGAATTCTTCAAACTTCCGGTTCCACTCGCCAGGAACATCTTCGACTTCAATATCACCAGCGAAAATCGCCTTTTCTATTTCGTATCGCAGCAGAATATGCAGGTCGTAGGTGACTTCGTCAGATTCGACACGAATGAAACTCATATTCGCCTGATTCACCGCGTCGAACATTTCATCTATACTGATCGAAGCGAGATGTGGGAAATAATGCTGCGCTCGCGGCAACCATTTCTCCCAGAACGCCCGGCTTCGGCCGACGTGATTTTCCCAGAGCCGGGACTGCGACTCGTGAACGCCGAGAGAAACAGCACTGCCGATTGGCTGACCGTGGTGGTTGGGGTTCAATCCCTGCTCGTAGAGCCCATGCCCAGCCTCATGGAGAACCCCGAAAAGAGAACTACGAAAATCAGCTTCGTCGTAGCGAGTCGTCAGCCGCGTATCAAACGGCGCCAATCCTGAACAAAAGGGATGAACTGCTGTGTCGATTCGTCCGGCCTCAAAATCGAAACCCATTGCCTCAGCCACCTCTTGATTGAAGGCTTCCTGTTTTGCGATGGGATACTCTCCCGCGAGCCTGGAATCATCAAAGCCGCTTTTCGCCGTCACTTCTTCGACAATCGGCACGAGGAGATCTCGGAGTCCCCCGAGTGTTTCATCAAGTCGACGAGTCGTCGCTCCCCTTTCGAATTTATCGAGCAAGGCATCGTAAAGAGTCTCTTCATAGCCGTGGCATTCAGCCTCTTCACGACAGAGATTGATCAAGTTCTGTAGTGAGGCAGAAAACAGAGAGAAATCCGATTTTTCCCTTGCTTCGGCCCAGGCCGACTTTGCCAGCACCTGTACCTCCGCCATTTCCTCAACGAGCCGCTTGGGAACATTCGTGGCTCGATCATACCCATGCCGCCACTCACGCAGGTTTGCCTGCGCTTCCGCACCAGCACCGCCGTCTTTAGCAGCCGCCTCAGCACTGGAAATCCAATCACCAACCTTGGGAGCCGTCAATTTGTCATGAAGCCAACCGCTGAACCACGCCATTTGTTGTCCTCGGTATTCGACGCCTTTGGCTGGCATAATTACTTCCTGATCCCAGCCGAGAAGTGATTGTGTATTGCCGACAAGTTTTGTCTCTCGGCCAAGTTCGATCAAGGATTGGTATGCTTCGTTTTCCATATGTCAGGATACAAAAAAGCCGGTTACTCGCGAAAGAGCAACCGGCATAAAGAGGAGTTTCAGAGGAGAAATTTACTTCGCGGCTTCACGAGCCAGATTCGCCATCACCTGGATGGAGCCAGCGGAAAGCGTTCCGAGAACACCGGAAGGACTGCCATCGATAATTCGCACAACAGTTAGGCCCACGGGCTTTCCTTCGAGGGTGAAAACGGGAATGCCCTGTGCCGTTCCTGCACTGGTGACGAAGAAAGTGCGATCACCTTTATAAACGCCAGTGACACGGCCCATAACCACCGTTGGCATGTAGCCGTAGACAGCAGATGATCGGGACAGTGCGACAACTTTGTCGCCTTCTTGCGCTGTGGCTGCAAATTGTGCAAGATCTACCCAGGAAAAAGTCTTGTTAATCGCTTTTGCCTCAGCTCTGTCAGGCATGATGAAGGCGATGTCTGCCTCGGGGTCCTGACGAACCACTTTCCCATGAAGCAAAGTGGAGTCACCATAGCTGATCTCAACCTCGGTGAACTCAGATTTGGCCGTCTTGATGGTAACCACCTTGCTTTCCATCTTCGCCTGCTGACCAGCAAGGCCGAGACTGGCATCAATCGCGGAATTGGAAACGACGACCAGCCCATCATCCCCGATTGTGACACCGAGCGTGCGGCGCTGCTGCTCGCGATCAGGAAGCGGATCGCCGGAGGTTGTCGTAATCAGTTTTCCCTTCGCAGTAATTACAACGAGGGACGCTTTGTATTTTTCCAGGAGTTCACGTGCTTTTTCAGCATCGGGATCCTGCGCTTTTACCGCGCTGGTTAAAGTGAAACTGCAAAGGAGAAGGAGAGTAAAAAAGAATCTGCCAAGCTTCATGTTTTTCGGTGGGGGTGGATTCAGTATCAGAAGGAAAGATGGAAATGGTAGCGGGAACCGGGAGAAACCAAAAGGGCTTTTTCCCTAAAAACAAAAATGTGACATTCGGACATTACAGAAACGCCGAAGGCCACATCGTTGCGGGAAAAGCTGTTGAAATCAACGTGAGTAAAGCTCAACGACCAGCTGGACGTTAACCATGGTATCGATCTCGTCGGCTTCTGGGAGGCGGTCGACTGTGCCGGAAAGACTCTCACTGTCGAATGTCAGCCAATCCATGACAGGGCGGGCTGTTGTGAGATCGATGGCACGAAGTCCAAGCTGCTGAGAACGCTGTGCTGCGGCAACCTCAATCTTATCCCCTGCCTTGACGCAGTATGACGGAATATCAACACGGCGACCATTCACGAGAACATGACCGTGATTCACAAATTGACGAGCTGCGCGGCGCGTGTTGCCAAGACCAAGACGATAAACAACATTGTCGAGACGAGTCTCAAGAAGCTGAACAAGGATATCTCCAGTAATGCCGCGGCGACGCTGCGCTTCAGCAAAGTAGCGGCGAAACTGCTTCTCCATCACTCCATACTGAAGGCGAAGCTTCTGCTTTTCACCAAGAGCGATCGAGTAATCGCTGTGTTTACGTCGCGCTCCACGGGCACCGTGCTGTCCGGGAGGGTAAGGGCGCCGCTCCAGAGCCTTGGAAGGTCCGAAGAGGGGAACTCCGTAACGGCGACTGATTCGGTCGGTTGGGCCAGTTTGTCTTGCCATGATCGAGAAAAAGTAAAATCTGAAATTAAACGCGGCGAGCCTTCTTGGGGCGACATCCATTGTGAGGAACCGGAGTCACATCCTTGATCGAGGTTACTTCGATGCCCAGTCCCTGAACGGCACGAACGGCAGACTCGCGACCGGCACCAGGTCCTTTCACGCGAACTTCGGCCTGCTTGAGGCCGTGTGACATTGCCTGACGGCAGGCATCCTGTGCAACGAGCTGTGATGCGTAGGCCGTGCTCTTACGAGAGCCGCGGAAGCCCATCTTTCCAGCACTGGACCAACCAATCACATCCCCTTTCGGGTCAGCAACCGTGACGATGGTATTATTGAAAGAAGCAGAAACGTGAACAATCCCCACGCTGATGTTCTTGGAACCCTTCGCCTTAAGAACCTTGGGAGTCTCGGCACCTTCGGCACCCTCAAGCTCAAGGAAGATGTCCTCCGCAGTGCGAGGCTTCTCTTTTTCTTTCTTATCTTCGGCACCTTCTTCTGCAGGAGCGCCCTCTGCAGGAGCCGCTGGAGCAGCTTCTTCAGAAACGGCAGGAGCCTCTTCCGGGGCTGCCTCTGCAGCAGGTGTTTCTTCGGTGGATTCCGCTGCGGGAGCGGCGTCTTTTTCTTCCACATCTTCAGGTTTTTCTTCTTCAGCCATCGTGAATTACCAGATCAAATTTTTGCCAAAATTAGCGGACAACACCCACCGTCTTGCGTTTTCCTTTGCGGGTGCGGGCATTAGTGGAAGTGCGCTGACCGCGAACAGGAAGTCCACGGCGGTGACGATAACCGCGATAGCAGTTGATCGATGCGATGCGCTTGAGGTGGCCCTGGATCTCTCGGCGAAGATCGCCTTCGATCATCACACCGCCGCTGGTGATCGCGTTTGCGATTTTACCAAGCTGCTCATCGGAGAGCTCGCCAGTGCGAATATCTTTATCAACCCCGGCTTCATCGAGAATCTTTGCCGCGGTAGTGCGACCAATTCCATAGATGTAGGGGAGCGAAGCTTCGATGCGCTTCTCGTTGGGGATTTCGACTCCAAGTAAACGTGCCATGATAGAAAATTTTGATCGTGTCCGATGAGAAGGTTCTGGAGATTACCCCTGACGCTGTTTGTGGCGTGGGTTCTTGCAAATCACGCGAAGCACCCCATGACGCTTAATGATGCGACAATCGCTGCAAAGTTTTTTGACAGAAGGCCTAACTTTCATCAGTACAAATAGATTGTGGGTCGTTGGTGCGTCGAGTGAGTTGGTGTCGAAATTTCGTTTCCGGCGATCAATTATTGACCGTTAAACGGCCTTTCCTCACTCGTGCGCAAGTGCCTCTCCCCGATTTCGGGCGCGAGGACGGAATTGGTATCACAGATTCCGCTTTTCGCAACCGGTGTTTCCGGGAATGTATTCATTTTTTAGGTAAAATTTACAAAGTTTTCTAAAACGTCGTGCCTCTCAGGTTTTTACGTCGTTTCAGAGCGTTGCGGGCTTGAAGGTACGAACTCGTGGCGTCAGTATTTCTGGATCGCCCTCTGTGACGAGAACGGTGTGTTCAAAGTGGGCTGAAAGCTTCCGATCTGCCGTGATGACAGTCCAATCATCATCGAGAATTTTCACATCGTCCGTGCCGGCATTCACCATCGGCTCAATAGCGAGAACCATCCCGGGACGGAGCTTGGGGTTCTTGAAACGACGATTCCTCATTTCGACATCATCCCAGTAGTTCGGCACCTGAGGCTCCTCGTGGAGTTCACGCCCCACGCCATGGCCGACGAATTGCTTCACAACAGTATAGCTATGGACCTGAACAGAATCTTCTACGGAACGGCAAAGGTTGGAAAGCAACTCCCCCGGAACCGCGTGATCGATTGCCACGTAAAGGGATTCCTCTGTAGCCGCCAGCAAAGCACGTGCTTCTTCAGAAATTTTGCCAACAGGAATCGTTTTAGCATTGTCGCCAATCCATCCTGCAGGTGTCAGAATACCAACGTCAATTTTCACGACATTTCCCTCATCGAGAACACGATCCCCACCGATGCCGTGGACAACTTCCTCGTTCGTGGATATACAAATATTCCCAGGAAATCCGCGGTAGCCCAGGAAGGCACTGGTGCAGCCCGCTTTTTCAATCAAATCAGCTGCAGCGCGGTCGATCTCTCCTGTCGTAACTCCGGTGGCGACCATTTCGGAACATTGGCGCAATATATCAGCAGCAATGTGGCCCGCCTCGCGAAGACCCTCGACCTCGCTCCCTGTGCGGAGGTTGATTTTGGATTTTCGCTTGGCCATTCCCTCTCCCGATCTCGGAAATTAACCGCCCTTGGAAACCTGGTAAGCAACGATTCCACCGATTAGCAAAACTGCAGCGATGACGAGAAGCCAAAGAATCTGGTTTCCGCCAGCAGCAGCTCCCTGACCACCGGGACGGTCAAAGCGACCGCGAATTCGACCTTTGCGGAGGAATCCGTCGTAGTGGCGCTGGATAAGATGAGTCTCGATCTGGCGCATGACATCAAGCAAGACGCCAACCATAATGAGAAGTCCAGTTCCGCCGAAGAACTGGGCTGCGATCGGAGGAACTCCCATGATCGATTGCAAAATCGGAGGCAGGATCGCGATAATCGTGAGGAATATAGCTCCGGCAAAAGTAAGACGACTCATCGTGCGGTCGAGGAACTCCGCGGTCGCCTTTCCGGGACGCACACCGGGGATGTAACCACCATTCTTCTTGAGGTCGTCAGCAATCTGGTTTGGCTGAAACATGGTTGCTACCCAGAAGTAGCTGAAGAAAAAGATCATCAGACCCGTAAGGGTGTAAAACAGAATTCCACTACCACCACCACCGAGAAGCATCGACCACTTCTGTGCTGTGGGAGAATTGGGCAGAGCCCAACCGAGAATCTGCGAAGGGAACATCAGGATCGCCTGAGCAAAAATGATCGGCATCACCCCGGCGTAGTTCACTTTCAGCGGCATATGCTGAGACTGACCACCATACATTTTTCCACCACGCACTTGCTTGGCGTAGTTGATCGGAACGCGACGCTGCGCCTGTGTGATCGCAATTACCGCAGCGACAACGAAGAACAAGAAAGCAATGAGCGCGACAAGCTGGAAAGATTGCAGAGGATTTGCCGCCGCAGAAGAAACGTAGGTGTTCCAAACCTGAATGAGCGCACCAGGCAGGGCGTAAATGATGTTTACTGTGATGATGATGGAAACACCATTTCCGATTCCTCGTTCGGTAATCTGGTCACCCAGCCACATTAGAAACATCGTCCCCGCAGTGATAATGATGACTGTCGAAAGAATAAACCACCCTCCCCCATTCGGGACAAGCTCCCGAGTCGAGCCTTGCGCAATATCCCGCAGAAACGGGTTTGCTTCAGGTGTGACGAGCGACTTCGCCAACATCCAACCTTGAAACAGACAAAGTATCAACGTCAGCAGACGCGTATACATGCTGATCTTCTGCTGACCACCTTCCTCACGCTTGAGCTTCCCAAGAGCGGGAACCACAGCCGTGAGCAGCTGAATCATAATCGACGCACTGATGTAGGGCATAATACCCAACGCAAAAAGCGCCGAGTTCTGTAGACCTCCACCACTGAAAACATTGACGAGGGCCAGCATCGTGCTGAGGCCCTTGCTGTCATTCGATTGCTGCTGAACCTGATCGTACCAATCGGTGAGGACATTCGCGTCGACGCCCGGGAGAGTGATAACCGCACCAAGACGGACGATCACAACCACGAGAAGAGTGAACAGAATCCGCGAGCGAAGCTCTGGAATTTTGAACGTATTGGCGAATGCGGAGATCATGATAGAGGTCGGTCAACAGATTCGGAGCGAAACGGAGAAAGACGGAACAAAGTGAAGTCGATTACGCCAGTGATTCAACAGGGTTGGCTCGGTGACATAAAACGATGACGTGACGAAAGAGTTATTCGGCGATGCTTCCACCAGCCTTCTCAATTTTCTCGCGAGCAGTAGCGGAGAGCTTGTCGGCAGTCACGGTGAGCTTTTTCGAGAGATCTCCGCTTCCTAGAACTTTGATCGCGTCACAGACCCCCTTTACGAGACCGCAAGCACGAAGGGACTCTTCGTTGACATCGTCACCGTCGGAGAATTTCTCCTCGAGATCGCTGACGTTAACGATTGCGAAATTGGTCTTGAACTGGGCGTTATTGAAACCCTTCTTCGGAAGACGACGAGCAAGTGGCATCTGGCCACCTTCGAAGCTCGGGCGAATCGAAGCACCGGAACGTGATTTCTGTCCCTTGTGGCCTTTGCCGCAGGTTTTTCCGAGTCCTGAGCTCTCTCCACGACCGACGCGGCGGCGACGATGGCGGGATCCCTCGGTTGGTTTAAGATCGTGCAGTTTCATGAATGAAAATTCCTCTTGGGGAATGGCTAAATGTTAGAGCGATTTCTTTTCGGCAAGCTTCTTACCGCGAAGAGAATAGATATCCTCCTTGGAGCGAAGTTGCTCGAGAGCGTTCAGCGTTGCTTTAACAACGTTTGCAGGATTGTTCGAGCCGAGCGACTTGGCGAGAACATCCTTGATACCGGCTGCTTCGACAACAGCGCGAACTCCACCACCAGCGATGAGACCGGTTCCGGGAGAAGCAGGGCGAAGAAGAACGCGGCCTCCACCGTGCTCTCCAACGACACGGTGAGGAATGGTGTTTTCGGTGATATCTACTTTGACCATCTCGCGCTTGGAAGCCTCACTGGCTTTCTTGATACACTCGGCAACTTCCTGGGCCTTGCCGAATCCAAATCCGACCTTGCCCTCGCGATCGCCACTGACGACGAGCGCGCTAAAGCTGAAACGACGACCACCTTTGACTACCTTGGCACAACGGTTGATGTGCACGACTTTCTCAAAAGCGTTCTCAAGGTCTTCATCGCGGGAGCGCGGTGCGTTCTGGCGAAGAATTTCCTCAGCTTTCTTGACCTTGTCGGACTTCTCCGGCTCGGCAGTCCCCTCAGCAGGAGCAGCTTCCTCAGTCGCTGCTGATGCGTCAGCAGCCTCAGCTGGAGCATCTCCCTCCTCAGGAGCAACTGCCTCTTCAGCAGGTTCTTCCGGGGCTGCTTCTTCCTTTTCAGGTTCAGCAGCGGCCTCAGTTGCCTCTTCAGCCTCAGCTTTCACCTCCTCGGGAGCC
>Ga0255776_10001935_pt1 | contig 23462 bp, 19 predicted proteins | sample 071ome_19_FD_179974 | JGI IMG/M metagenome (GOLD analysis project Ga0255776, IMG submission 179974) | Coastal salt marsh microbial communities from the Groves Creek Marsh, Skidaway Island, Georgia - 071413AT metaG (version 2) | ecosystem: Environmental > Aquatic > Marine > Intertidal zone >... | reverse complement strand
ACAATCCGTTAGAATTAGCCATCAACGTACTGTTATATATGAATTTTTTCATGCTCAAAAAAACTCTCGGAAGAGCCTGCCAAAAAGGCTTCACGCTTCTGGAGCTCATGATTGCCGTCGCTATCCTGGCAATCATTATTACCGTGGCGTTTCCCAGTTTTTCCGATATTGGAGATACCCAGCGCCTGGTGGGGGCTACGGAACAGATTTATGGACATATCCAGCAAACGCGTTCGGAGTCTGTAACTGGGAATACCCCGGCTTATATCAAGTTTGATGCCGATGGCACCAATTCCTGGGAATATGGATTCAGTACGACGGGAACTACCTGTGATCTCACCGTATCGTCCCCGTTGACGGCCAATGCCTGTGTCACGGTTGTCGACGATGGTGACGGCAATGTGGATCCAGGAGACGGCACCGTGGATACCGATGACCTGATATTGAACCACTTCGACAGTACTGAATGGAACGATGTCAAACTGAGTATTGCTTCCTTTTCAAGTGGTAATTCCCAGATAGAGTTTGATCCTGTGCGCGGAACTTCCACGGACGGAGAAATCAACCTGGAAAGCGGAAATGGCAAGCGGCTGAGGATAGAAGTGAGCCTGCTGGGCAGACCTACAATCTGTAATCCGTCACCCACGATCACCGTGTCCAACTATGCCGGGTGTTAACAAATTGTGATGAAGACGATGAAAAATAAAAAAATCCAGTCCGGATTCACCATAACTGAGCTGTTGATCACAATGGCACTAGGTCTGAGTATTGTAGGCTCCATACTCGTTGGCTATATGGCAACCTATACGAGCTCCATGGATACACTAGCTGCAAGCAAAATGAACCAGGATCTGAATGCCGTGATGAACCTCATGATCAATGAGTTTCGCAGGGCCGGTTATTCCGGTAATGCAGCAGCAGCTTCGAGCCCGACGGAAAATATGTTCAACCAGGCCGACGGCAATCCTGATGGTAATGCGGTAACAGCTCTGGAAGTCTATGACAGCATGGCAAGTAATACCCAAATGGTGCCAGCTGGCGATGGCACCTGGACCAATGGCGGTGGCGTTACTGAAGGCAGTTGCATTGTTTACGCCTACGACCGTGATGAAGACGGAGTCGTCGATGCAAATGAACTCGGCGGTTTTCGGTTGAACGCAGGCGTTGTTGAATTACGTACTGCTGGTGATGTGAACGATCCCGATACCTGTTCCACCAGCGCCAGCAATATCTGGCAGGCACTGACCGACAGCGACTTCATTACTGTGTCTGAGCTGACTTTCAACCTGGATAACTCGGAGTGCCTGAACACCCGGGAACCGGATGGCATTGATAACGACGGTGACGGTCTCATGTATGAAGGTTTACCACCTAATGATGATTTAGATGAGGCGGATTGCTATGACGTACCCATGCATGCAGCAGCCAGTGGCAACATCACCGTGGAAACCAGGCAGATCAGTATTACCCTGACTGGCAACCTGACCAGTGACATTTTTGTAGATATTTCCCTGAATCAGGATGTGCGTGTCCGCAATGATCTTGTGAGGATACGCTGATGAATTACTCCGGGAAACTCTTGAGTCCCTCAAAATTTCATGCAAAACAACGTGGTGCACTGACACTGGCGATCTCATTGGCTATTCTCATGCTCAGTACTCTGGTCACATTCAACGTGTCCAAGGCCATTCTCATGGAGCAGAGGATCACCAATAACGATACCCGCGCCAAGATGGCTTTCGAGGCCGCCGAAGCTGGAGTGATCGCGGCGCTGGATTACATCGAGAATGACCCGGATCGTGACCTGTTGGTTAATACCTACAACGGCGGTGCGACTGCTTGCGGGCTGCCAGTGGGGAGCACCATGGACTGTATTTTTGACACGGATGCTGACGGCCAGGGTGATACCAATGTCAAGACTGTGGGCTCTGCCAACGTCACCGTTACCCTGACGGATCTTTCGGGGAACCTGACCAATATCCAGATTGTGGCGACTGGTACTAGTGATGACGGCATGGCGGTCAGGCAGATCACCCAGACCATCCAGACCATCAACCCCCTGCCCAATGTGCCGGACAACCCGGTGATCACTCGCGGCAGCATGATTATCGGTGGTTCGGCCACGGTGCATAACCCGGAAGGGCACAGTACCATCTGGACTGGCGACGAAATTGACATGGGCTCGAACAACAGTACGGCCACCGAAGTTCCTGACATCGGTGCAGCAGAGTACCCGGTGTGCATGGATACACCACCAAATTTCTGTACTTCCCTGATCCAGGCCTCGGACAATGCGGTTAAAGGATTGGATGTCATCGAAAACGACACGAGCCTCAGTGCATTGTCTGATGTCGAATTCTTCGAAAACTTTTTTGGTATCAATCCTACGACCTACAGGTCGTCGCTGGTGACCCTTGATACAGTGCCGGGTTCTGCCAATACTGACATCGACCTTGCCCAGCATGAAGTGATCTGGATCGAAGGAGATCATACATTTTCGGGTGTCACCGTGGGTTGCTCGATAGCAGTAACAGGTTCCAACGTTTGCCCATTGGCTAACCGGAAACCCAGTATTGTCATTGTCAACGGCGATGCCGACTTTTCGGGTGGCCCACATTTTTACGGCATCCTGTTTATTATGGGAGATGTCAATATTTCCGGTAATACCACTGTCCATGGTGCTATGGTCATAGCCGGTAATACTGAGAGCAGCACGGGTGGTAGTTTTGATGTCACGTATAACTCAACCATCCTGGGAGGAACCTCGCTGGCGGGTGCGACTACCGGCAGCGCCGGCACGTGGAAGGATTTTTAAATCCGGGAGCAACACATGAAAATCTTCAGGCGCAAAAATTCTGGATTTGGTTTGATCGAGATCCTGGTAACTCTGGGCGTGCTCTCCGTGGGTATCCTGGGTGTGACCACACTGCATGGCGTTATCGCCAGGCAGAGTAATGACAACAAGGCGCGATCGGAAGCCCTCAATATCGCCCAGTCACGCATAGAAGATATGCGTAACTATACCAATGCAGCAGGTTCTGTCACCGGTTTCAACGACTTGTACGATGATACAGTCGGGTTTGAAAATGCCACTGCTATCGAGGGCATCAGCACCGATTTTACGCGCTCAGAAAGTATCACCACCACAGGGACCATGAAAGACGTTGTTGTCCAGGTCGCATGGCAGGACGTTTCCTCGGTAACTCAAACTGTCAGTCTTAGCACGGAGTTTTCCTTTGTTTCACCCCGCAAGGTGGGTGACTCGGCACTGGAGTCCTCCGTAGAAAAGGTGGACTCCCCGACCGGGCGTGCCAGGCTCGGTGACGGTACGGTTACCGATGAGCAACTGGCAGATGAAAACACAGTGGATAACAATGACGGCACCAAAGAGCTTATTGACGGGACGGACAGGTTGCTTGCTGTTGGCAACGACGTCGTACTCACACTGGTCGAGGCTTGTCAGACAGAAGGTGGCACGTGCGCTGATTTCGTCAGGATCAATGGTAAAGTCTATGTTGACAGGGACGCATTGGGCGGCCTGCCCATGGGCAATATCAACGTTATTGCATCGGACGCCGCATTTTGTGCCCGCAGTTATGTGCCCAGTGGCATGACCGAAGATGAACGTATTTCTGTCAGCAATAACGATGTCACCACCGTCAAAACATCAGCGGCAACGGCTGGTGAATACGAGTACTTCGATTACACCTGCTACCTGGGTGGTGGCTGGCATGGGAATGTCGGCTTACTGATTTCCGGCAATGTTAACTGGGACGGCTGTGTTGGTGATCCGACCACCGCCAATGCCTGGGCGCAACCGATTCGTGCTTCGCGCCGTGTGTACCGTGGCATGCTGTACAAGATTGATGAAAATGAGCCTGATGGAAAAGAGAAGGTGGATGGCGAAGCCCTGGTTCAGTATTACACCCAGGGCATAGGAGATAGTGTTGTGCTGCCGCCAGTTTCAGCGGATACAGCCACTGTAACCGCGACCCATGATTTTGTAATCACTGGTGGATTTACCACGTCACAACTTGAAAACTCCAATCCGTGCCTGAACCTGGGACCGATGACCCGCACCGATTCCAATGTCAACGGTACTCCTGGAGACTTGTTCGAGGGTATTCCCGATGACTTTTACTGTCTCAATGACGGCTATACAGAAGATCCTGACGGGTTGTCGACCCTGGATGTGATTCCGCCAGGATTTGGTGTGGAAGTTGACGACTCCTATGGCAACACTTGCCCCTACAATCCTGCTGACCCGCCGGCAACTTTGCACCATGTAACCGGTCAGGTCACCATTTCTGCGCCGGTTACCGGTGATAATAACGTTCTCGCTGCTGGCCTTGGTGCATTTACCTCGGATGGTCCGGGTACTTGTGTCATGGGTTCTGTTTCCACACCTGACTCCAATACCTACACCAGGGATTACGATTGCATCGTCTATGACTGGAGCACCACGATCAATGATGTTGAGGTTCTGAACGGGTGGACTGGCTATATCGAGGTGGACTACGACCGATCAAGTATGAGTTGTGACCCGAACCGTATCAGTTTCGTAGATCAGACTACCGATAGTGCAAATAATGATTTCAACAATTGCTCGCCGGGAGCCTTTATCTATTTCACCGGTACAGTCATTGATGCACCCAACAACAGGGAGTTGCAGTCGGTTGCCATTAGTGATCTGGATGGTACTTGTGACCTGGCGGTCGATGGTCTGAGTTTTACCTGCCTTACGGCTGAATTTCCTGATGGTGTGGATGCCTGGACAGGAACCCTTACTTTTACTACTGATGCAAACATCGTCTGCACAGGAACGGGTGTGGGTGCCAACCCCGGTGTCATTGCTTACACACTTGAGCCGTCCGGATCTGTTAGCCTGAATGTACAGCTTTCCAACAATACCGGTGCCTGCCTCTGAGGACTGCGATACTTTGATCCTGTGCGGGTTATGATATGCTACTGTCGGCTTGGAAATTGAAGTTTATCAGGCAGACAAGTAATTCAACCAGCACAGGTATCCAAGGGAGGTTCTGAGTGAAGAACAAGGGTTTCACCCTCATTGAATTAATGATTGCCATCGCCATCATAGGAATACTTGTGATGGTGGCCTATCCCTCCTACCAGGACAGCATGCGCAAATCACGCCGCGCCGATGGTATCGCCGCTGCTCTGCAGGTACAGGTGGCCCAGGAACGCTTTCGTGGTAATTGCCGGTACTATGCCAAGAATATAGGCGCCAATGATGCCTGTGACAATGCCGGGCCACAGGCCAGCACAGTTGCCACTGTGTCAACCAGCAACGAAGGCTACTATACGCTGAGCATTGAAGGCACCCCATCCGGCAATTCCTATATCATCATGATTGATCCGACTGGTTCCCAGGCAGCGGATACGGCCTGCGATCCCATGCGTCTTACCTTCAATAACGTCAACCCCAACGGGCTGAAGTCACCGGCGGATTGTTGGTAAGAATGACAGGTCGATAAAGCGATAAAGCGATAAAGCGATAAAGCGATAAAGCGATAAAGCGATAAAGCGATAAAGCGATAAAGCGATAAAGACAGCGATTCCTGATTACAATAATACCAGTAAGCAAATAACATACGCCTCAATCGTGGCAATGAAAGCCATGCCTTACCAGTCCGCCTTTTATCCTTTTATCCCTTTATCGATATTCATTTACATTCCACCGCCTTCCCCTGGCTATTCTCAATAATTCCATCCCCATCTTCGTCCCTGGCATAACGGGTTCTATCGGTCATGCTGACAATGACCTGGCGGGCGAAGGTGGGATCCTTGTTTTCAGGGCACCATGTAAAGTTGCCGTTCTGGTAATTGGTTAATCCAAACGGCGTCAGTTGCAGATACTGTTTGTTGCCAAAGGAGCTGAACCTGAGGCTTCCTGTCAATGTGGTTGCTGGCAGCCTGTATAGCAGGCGGTCGTCTTCATTGAGAACATGGTCTGCATTACGGTCGGTAAATATGATACTGCCTTCATGCCATTTTCCCTGGCAATGCTTGCCATCATCACTGCGGCAAAATGTCACCATCCTGCTTTCATTGACTGCGGCCTGACGTGCCATCGAGATTGCAGTCACAATTCCGGTCATTAGCTCGTCAGCCTTATTTTCCTTGCTTGCAGTGGCAAAGCTGCCCAGGTTGAGTTGGGATGCCAGGATGATGCTGATCGTCATAACAAGCAAGAACTCAGTCAGGGAAAATCCTTTTTCCCTTTGCTGCATAGACACCTCCTTGTGTCATGCAGTTAAGGTGAGAAATGCTGTTTTGTAAAGCCGGGTTTCGCCCGGGTGGAAATACCTGTTGAACAGGTTTGGTGTCAGATAAAAACAACACACCGTATTTACTGGTCTTACCGTTATTGATTATGAATAGTTTGTGAATTCGAAAATTAGCTGTTTACTACCAAATTCAACTGGCTATACTCGGCCAGTTACGTTTTTGCGAAGTACGCTGTGTAAATGATTTCTAGCCATAAAAACAACAAGCATACCCGGTTCCGAATCCAGCCTATTTTTTGTTGCCTGTTAATGCTGTCATCAACTGTTGCCAGTTTTTCCAGCAATGCTCAGGATGCGACGGCGATTTCAGGGGCTTCACGAAAAAGCGTTGAAATTACCAGGACAGATCTGGCGCCGGAAGTAGATGGTGTGCTGGATGATGAAATCTGGAGAACGGCAACTGTCATCAGTGACATGCACCAGTTCCAGCCCGTCGATCATGGCGAACCCAGTGAGCGCAGCGAATTCTACCTGGCTTACAGCGAGCGTTTTTTCTATATCGGCGCACGCCTGTATGACAGCGACCCCTCAGCCATCAGTGCCCGCCAACTCGTGCAGGGCCAGAACATGCAGTTCGATGACGCCTTTGAATTCATCCTGGATACTTTCAACAACGGCCGCACCGGCTACCAGTTCCAGGTCAATCCCAACGGCATCCGGCGTGAAGGCGTCTATGACCAGCCGCAAAGCCTGAACAGGGACTGGACCGGTATCTGGCTGGTGGAAAGCCAGATTGATGAACAGGGCTGGACGGCGGAAGTCGCCATTCCCTTCAATACCCTGAACTTTGATCCTGATACAGAAGCCTGGGGATTCACCATCGCCAGGACCATTGCCCGCAAGCAGGAAGAAATTGCCTGGTCGTCTTTCAACCGCAACATCAACCCGACCACGACCGGACTGATTACCGGTATTCGTGACATCCGTCAGGGCATCGGCCTGGACATCATTCCGTCTATCGCGATGGCGACGAGTGAAAACCATGTACTCGGTACCACTGATGATCGTTTCGATCCCTCACTGAATATGTTCTACAAGATCACGCCCAACCTCACCGGGGCCGTGACTTTCAATACCGACTTTTCCGCCACCGAAGTCGATAACCGCCAGGTCAACCTGAGTAGGTTTTCGCTGTTTTTCCCGGAGAAGCGTGATTTCTTCCTTCAGGACGTGGACATTTTCAGTTTCGGCGGCATGGGCGGCGGATTCGGCAACTTCAATACGCCAAACGGGATTCCTTTCTACTCCCGGCGTATTGGCTTGAACAGTCGCACCGGTCAACCTGTGGATATCGATGCGGGCGCAAAAATGACCGGTCGTGTCGGCCAGTGGAACGTGGGCGCGCTGGCGGTCCAGCAAGGTGACAGTGCGGGTCTGGACGGTCAATCGGTTTTCGTCGGCCGGGCAGCGGTCAATGTACTGTCCGAATCCAGTGTCGGCGGTATTTTCACCCATGGGGACCCCAACAGTGAAACGGGCAATGCCCTGGCAGGCATGGATTTTCGCTACCAGAATACCCGGTTTTCCGATCGTTACACCCTGCGTGGCAATGCCTGGTACCAGCAAACAGACACCGACAATCTGATCGGGGACGACAAGGCTTACGGGGTGGATGTAAACATGGACACGCAGGGGGACGGTTTTGGCGGTTCTGCCGGCTACACCTATGTGGGCGAGGATTTTAATCCCACTCTTGGTTTCGCGAACCTGCGCGGCGCTGAAAGCTACAGCCTGATGGGGCGCTTCAGGCGTTTTTTTCGTGACAGTCCGACATGGCGAACCTTCAATATGTTTGGCCGTTTCGACCAGGATCGTGACCTGGAGACGGGCAAGCTGATCAGTGAGACCCTGTTTACACGTTTTATCAACCTCAATACCCACCGTGGTGACCAGATTGGCATTGGTATCTCCAGGTCCCGTGAGGGCCTGTTCCGGGATTTTGAAATCAGCCCCGGGGTGATCATTCCGGCAGGCAAATACAGTTTCATGAACCTGAATGCCCAGATCGAATTTTCCAACCAGCGCAATTTCGCGCCCAGTATCTCCCTGAACAAGGGCGAGTACTATGATGGTGACCGCACCCAGTACAACCTGGGTCTGCAATGGCGTCCTGACGAGCATTTCTTCCTGAATTTGAGTTATAACTACCAGGATATCGAGCTGCCAGAAGGTGATTTCCAGGTCAGGCTGATCAGTGCCAATGCCAACTATGCCTTCAACTCCAAGTGGTCGTGGGTCAACCTGGTCCAGTACGACAATTTTTCCGACAGCCTGGGTATCAACAGCCGCCTGCGCTGGAATCCCCAGGCAGGGGAAGACCTGTTTGTGGTGGTGAATTACAACTTTGATTCTGAAGGCACTATTTCCAGGTTGAGCCGCGAAAAATCGGAAATTGCCCTGAAATACACCAAGACATTCCGTTTTTAGGCGAACTTTTCTATTATCATTTTCAGCTTCAGGTTTTCGGGCGCAAGGACCCGGATGACACACTTCAATATATGCTGAAAATTCACGCCAAAACCGATGTCGGGCTCGTCAGGGATAACAACGAAGACTATTTTTATATCGATGAAAGCAATCGGCTGGTCATCATGGCCGACGGCGCCGGTGGCCATGATCATGGCGAAGTAGCGAGCCGGCTGGCAGTGGAAAGCTGCTATCAATACCTGACCCGGGAAGACTACCTGCAGGATACCCCTGACATTCGCCAGACCCTGATGGAAAGCATTACCTTTGCCAACAAGCAGGTGATTGCCTACAAGGACAAACACATGCAGGGAAGCAATATGGGTACTACCCTGGTGTGTGCCCATATCGGTGACGATGAGGTCAGTTACGCCTGGATGGGGGATTCGCGTATTTACCTGGTCTCGCCCGGGTCTTCGGCCATACGGCAGCTCAATACAGACCATACCCTGTACCAGGAAATGCTGGATCGCGGCGAGGTCGGACGCAGCTTCAACAAGCATATTCTCAGTCGTATGCTCGGGAATAATCCCTATACGAGCCCCGATGGCGACAAGGACCCCTTGCAACAGGATGACATCCTGTTGATCTGTACTGACGGGTTCAGCGATATGGTCACGGATGAAAAAATGGTCACTGTATTATCCGAGCAGGACCTGGATCTTGAGAGGGCCATAGACAAACTGATCGAGTTGGCCAAGGGGCAGGGTGGCCGGGACAATATTACCGTTGCATTGGGACAGGCGGGCTGAAGGCCGCTTATTCCAGGCGACGCGTTTCCTGTAGCAGACGTAAGTACTCACTCATGCTCTGTATCCGTTGATCCGGACTTTTCTGCAAACACTGCATGGTGGAGGATTCGAGCAATTCAGGAATGACGTACCTGGCCAGGTTTGAGGGGGGCTCCGGTTCGCCTTCCAGTACGCTTTTCACCAGCTGGTCCATGGTTTCGCCCTGGACTGGGGGATCTCCGACAAGAATTTCGTAAACCACGGCAGCCAGGCTGTAGATGTCAGTGCGAGCATCGATATCCGGGTCCTTGCCGATCTGCTCCGGTGACATATAGGAAATGGTGCCCTGGAGCTTGTCTTTGCCGGTAATGGTAATGTCATCAGTGAGCGGGTCTACGCCATCGCCCAGCTGCTCCTTCCCGCCCTTGGTATCCCAGACCTTGGCAAGCCCCCAGTCCATCAGTATGACCTCGCCAAAGGGGCCAACCAGGATATTGTCAGGCTTGATGTCCCGGTGAAGGACGCCATGGGAATGGGCGTATTCCAGTGCGTGCCCGACATCGATAATGACATCAATGAGCTGGGTAAGGTCATAGCGTTCCCGGTAGTCCAGGATTTCACGCAGAGTGTAGCCATGCACCAGTTTCATGGTGAAATAACAGTGCCCCTTCTTGTCCCTGCCCAGTTCATAGGTAGGAATGGTATTGGGATGCTGAAGCATGGCGGAGACACGGGCTTCACGCAGCAGTCTTTGCTGCTCGATGGGATCGTCGGCAAATTCGGGTTTGAGGGTCTTGTAGCAAACGAATCGGCCCAGGTTCATGTCCTTGCAGGACTGGATGATGGACTTGCCGCCTTTGGCTATCGTGCTGAAATAGGCGTACCGGAAGTTCGGGTCGAGTTTCTCCGGCAAGGGACGGTCGGTGTCTTCCTTGTAGACCTGGGCATATTCCTTGGCAGGAAGTTCGGGAAACTGGGGCATCTGGCTGGATTTGACTGCTTCTGCTTGTTGAAAGCCTATTTTGACAGAACCTGCAGGGCGTGTCTCGTTTCTGTGTGTGCACCAATTTGAATCACAAATGTTCATTTATGGTGCGCGTTTGACTACATTATAGTGCAGTTTGGCAGAGAGCAGGGAGTCGACCGAACCCCACCCTGGGTTGGCGGAAATTGTTCAAATGCCAGTAATTATGGGCTTTTTCTCGTACTTTTTGCTTTTTTAGCCAGTATTGCTGAGGTACACTTGAGCACTTTTCCGCACCGTTATGTGACATCCGGAACCGGGTATACAAATTGCATAATGGAGGGCTCAACCTATAAAAATCTTTATAACAAGAAGTCATCAGTCATAAAGACATTCATTACGACAAAACGACATAGCTAGGAGTATAGAACATCATGAAATCCAAGTTGGAATATATCTGGCTCGACGGTTACAAGCCGACTCAGAGCCTGCGCAGCAAGACACAGGTGCGCGAGAATTTTGGTGGAACTCTGGAAGAATGCCCGATGTGGTCATTTGACGGCAGTTCGACCGAACAGGCTGACGGCAGCGCCTCAGACTGCCTGCTGAAACCTGTAGCGATTTATCCGGATCCGGATCGCAACAATGCTTTCCTGGTTATGTGTGAAGTACTGAACTCCGACGGTACTCCCCATGCTTCCAATAGCCGCGCACTTATTGACGATGATGATGATGATTTCTGGTTTGGTTTTGAGCAGGAATACTTCCTGTGGGATCCCGACACCAACCTGCCTCCCGGTTTTCCACATGCCGGTTATCCTCGTCCACAGGGTCCGTACTACTGCTCTGTAGGTGCAAGAAACTCTTACGGGCGTACCATCATTGAGGAGCATCTGGACCTTTGCCTGGCTGCCGGTATCAATGTTGAAGGTATCAATGCAGAAGTAGCTGCAGGCCAGTGGGAGTTCCAGGTCTTCGCCAAGGGTGCTGCCAAAGCCGGTGATGAAACCTGGGTAGCTCGCTACATCCTGGAAAGAACTGCTGAAAAATACGGCATGGCCATTGAATGGCATCCGAAGCCCCTGGGCGATACTGACTGGAACGGTTCCGGCATGCATGCCAACTTCTCCAACGGCGTCATGCGTGAAAAGGGCGAGCAGGAAATCTTCACCAAGATCTGTGAAGAGTTTGGTAAGAATATCGAACGTCACATCAGCGTTTACGGTGCCGAGAATGATCAGCGCCTGACTGGCAAGCACGAAACACAGTCTATCGACCAGTTCAGCTACGGTGTATCTGACCGTGGCGCGTCCATCCGTATTCCGGTTGGTACTGTGGAAGATGGCTGGAAAGGCCGCCTGGAAGACCGTCGTCCGGCTTCCAACGCCTGTCCTTATGCTGTAGCAGCAGCTATCGTCAAGACTACCAAGGAATCTGGTGTATAAGTTCTTGATATAACAGCTTCTGTAAGCCGAAAAGGCCCTGGCGGGAATTTCCCATCAGGGCCTTTTTTTGTGTCTGTAGAAATGTGACGATGTAAAAGCTGTATTACGCTGTTAGTTTGAAGTGGTATTTACCGGCACTTGCAATTTGTGATCTTATATTATGACTTGTGTCCTTCCACATGAGGGGAGAGTAATGATGAAAAAAGTGTTTACGATTGCAGGCCTGGTACTGGCAGCGCAGGCCTCCGTTGCCCAGCCGCCCGGGTTCCAGGTGCCCCAATTACCCGAAGGGGAAGGCAAACAACTGGTAGAGCTGGCCTGTTACAGTTGCCACAGTTCTTTCAATATCGTCAATTCAGCGGGTTATGACACACCGGAAGAGTGGAAGCATGTTTTTTCCAGCATGGTGAATCTTTCCGATGCCCAGGCCAACACCATTGCCACTTACCTGGCAGACAGCTTTCCGGCTGACGAGAGCAGAAGGCCCACGCTGATACCTGGTGATACCGAGATAAGCTTCAGGGAATGGGTAGTGCCCACCCTGGGACAGCGTTCACGGGATCCCGTGGAAGCACCTGATGGCTCAATCTGGTGGACAGGGATGTGGGCGAGCCTGGTCGGACGCCTTGATCCAGAAACCGGCGACATGCAGGAATACAAGCTGCCACTGGCAGCCAGGCCACACAGTATCGTGCCGGATGAAGAGGGCAATATCTGGTATACGGGCAACAGCAACGCCACCATCGGCATGCTGGACCCCGAGACAGGCCTGATTACCCAATATGAAACACAGGCCAGGGATCCCCATTCAGCCACCTTTCACCCCAACGGTAACCTGTACTTCACCGCACAGGGGGCGGGCATGCTGGGACGCCTGGATCCTGAAACCGGGGAGCTCACTGAGGTTGATTCGGAACCCAGACCCTATGGCATCCAGGTGGCTGCCAATGGCACGGTCTGGGTAGCCTTCAATGGCACCAATAAAATAGGCGCCATGGATCCGGAGACCATGAATGTCAGGTATTACGATATTCCCAATGAAGCGTCGCGGGTCAGGCGATTGGGACTCGACAGCAACGGGACAGTCTGGTTTGTGAATTCCACCCAGGGAAAGATTGGACGGCTGGATCCGTCTTCAGGCGCCATCGAGCAATGGGACTCACCCAGTGGTTCCTCGTCCCATCCCTATGCACTGGCCGTGATCGATGACAAGATCTGGTACAACGAATCCGGTATGCGTCCTGATGCCCTGGTGCGCTTTGATCCTGAGACAGAGTCTTTTCAGAGCTGGGCGATTCCGAGCGGAGTCGGCATCGTTCGTAATATGTGGGTCACCCAGGATGGAAACCTGTTGATTCACCAGAGCAGTTCCAACCGGGTAGGGCTGGTTGAAATAGAGTAGTTGTAACCAATGGAAAAACTCCGGCAATTGCCGGAGTTTTTTATGTTTGCTGTATGTAAGTAAACCTTTTATTGTTGCGGTGAATACTGGTCAATCAGCTGCTGGAAATCGCTGGCATAATCTATATTGGGATCAATCTCCAGGGCTCTTTGCATGTAGGGAACGGCTGCCGGTATGTTGCCCGTATTGATATAGAAAATTGCATGGTTGGCCACAACTGGAGCAAACTCGCCATGGTATTGGATGAATTTCTCGTAATAATACTCGGTCATACCGAAGTCTTGCAGATTGATCGATAAGCTGTGCAGCATGTTGTAGGTATTCTGGTTCTGGCTTAAGTATTCTTCCGGTTCTGTTTTCAGGAATTCATACAACTCTGACAATCCTTCAACATCTCCCCGTCGTTGTAACAACTGCATTTTCATGAATTCGCCCAGGTAATAGTCCGGGCGCTGGTTTTCTATGGTGCGTTTAATCCAGATTTCCGCCTGCTCCAGATTACCAAGACTCAAATAAGTTTGTGCAGCAAGAGCTGAACTTGCCGTTGCATTAGGCCAGTATTCAATTATTGGTTTGATCACATTTAATATAAGAATCTCCTGTCCCCGTCCCAGTCCCTTCAGGGCTTCAGACACACTACGGCTGCCAGTAATATAGGCCTGGTTGAATACAGGATTAACAGGTTTCCATTCCCCTGCACGCCTGCCGGAAATCACCTGGTTAAGCATATGAATATCACGCATCCATAGGAGATCATTGACCGAAATCAGTGCAAACAGGATGGCGGTTGCGGTGAGTGCAGCTTTGTTAAACCAGGCTTTGAGAGACAGGGTGATTGTATTCTGTTCAATCATTTCAGCTCCCCTGACAACAAGAGCCAGGTAGAATGGCATGATGACGAGGGGGACGGGCAACTGGTAGGGAAAGCTGAGTTGGGCGTTCAGCATGCTGCCTGTGACGGCAATGGTCAGCAATGCGTAAAGAATGCGCTTTTGCCCTTCACTACGAAGGATCAGTTTGTACAGAGTAATGCACATGGTCACGATGACACCGAGTAGCAACAATATTCCCAATGCCCCGAGCTCAACAATCAGCTCCAGTACATCGTTATGTGCCCTTTGTACGCCGATCACACGAAACGATTGGTGATCACTCAGGTTAACGTTATGGAAAAAGCTGCCAAGGCCTGTGCCGATTATCGGATTGTCCTTGATCATATCGATCGTGGTACCCCAGATCAGATAGCGTTCGCCTCCAATTTGTTGAGCTGTTGAAGAGACGGCTGTGGAAACCGAAGCGAGTTCGTAAATTGCAATTTCCCAGAAAGGCTCAAAACCATTCTGGTTGAAATTGACCAGCACCAGGAATAAAGCTATTGCAACTGCTCCTGCTTTTGTTTTTTCCCGGTTCCAGTGCAGCCATTGTTTTCGTTTGGTATCCAAAAGGATAAAAAGCAGAATCAGGCCTGTTTCCAGGCCCATGGCTATCCAGACCGCCCTGGTCCGGGTAAAGAACAGGTAGGTAAACAAAATGGACATGGCAATGGCGTAGTACCAGGCCTGCCTGGTGGTGATATTACTTTTGAACAGGAAGTACAGGGGCAGGGCACCGGTAAGCACCATAATCTGGCCGGCCATGTTGCCGTTGCCAAAGGTGGAGGAAGGAAATGCCGTTTGGGGAACCACATCCAGCCCGAACAGGTACTGGCCTATTCCGATCAGGGCAACGCCGAGGCCGCCCGAAATGACTAGGTTGACGACAGTATCCAGGTTTTTCTCGTTCTGGGTGATATGCAAGCCAAGTACAAACATGATCATGCCGGCATACCATTTGTTCCATTTATAGACCCAGAAATCCGGGTTGGCTGCCCATAGCAGTGATAAAGTGCCGGCAAGAAACAACAGGCCAAGCGCAATGCGTACCGGTGAAAACGTCAGGGTAGAGTTTTTCTTTTTCCTGTGTAGCCAGAACCAGAGCAGGAAGAGTCCCGAAAGATAGATTTGTGAGGCGTAGGACTTCAGTTCCATTGGTGTGGCCACCGGTGGATAGGTCCAGGCCCCTACCAGGCAGATCACGGGAATAATAATGGCTACCCAGAAAGCAGGGATTTCAAGGGTCTTTTCCTTGATGACTGATTCAGGTGCTGGTTGCTGTACAGCCTTTGCCTGGGAAGGCTGTTTGTTGACCTTCTTGTTTCTGCTTTTCTTGCCCATGAATAAGGCGGTTCCTGACGGGTGAAGTTGATCTGACCTGTTGACCAGGACCATGGAATGCTGGGCATTATACAGAGTAGAAATGCGCTACGCATGCCTGTTTTTGCTTCCAATTGTGGACAATACAGGTAAAGACTTTTATCCTCTCGGGGCTATTTAAATCAATTTCAGGGCCCAGTGGTTTTCAGGGGGATTGCCGGGCTTTGCAGGGGAAGAAAAATGAAGTACATCTTTAAGCAGGGTGGCGTAATCCTGTTGGCCAGTATTCTTGGTTGCTCTATAGCATGGGGACAAACGGCGGATGAGCGCCGTGAAAAGCTCAGCCGTTCCATTCCTCAGCATCCAGACCAGCTCGGTGCCCTGGCACCGGAAAATCTGGCAATGGATAGGCCGGAAGCGCCCTTCGACCTGACGGGCACCTGGTTCGTGGACCTCAGCGAGGCCTTTTCCGATTTTATGTTTGGCCCTCCTTACCCGGAGTTTATTGGCCAGGCGAAGCTCGATTTTGAGGAAGGTCAGCGTGCCAGGGCAGAAGGCAGGCCCTACCGGGATGCCATCGGGCAATGTTTTCCAGCAGGGATTCCCATGATCATGACCCGGGTCTGGCCCATCGCCATGGTCCAGTTGCCGACGGTCATCTACATGGTGTCCAACTTTAACAACAGCTTTCGCCAGATTTTCCTGGATGGCAGGGATTATTCGGATCCCAACCTCGTCATTTATTCCTACAACGGCGAATCCATTGGTCACTGGGAAGGTGACGAACTAGTGGTCAATACCCGTTATATAGAAACCTACAACCACTATATTGATACCGGCATTCCTATTTCAGAGGAATTCCGGGTCCAGGAAAGAATGAAACTTCTGGAAGATGGTGAAATTCTGCAAATTGAGTACATCATGACTGACCCCAATAACTGGGTCGGTGAGTGGCGCAGTACCAAGCAGTGGTTGAGGGTGGATTACACGGATATCGGCGAAGTCGAATGCCTGCCGGATCTTAACGACAACTTGCCAAGTACACAGGCCGGGCAGGATGGACTGACACGTTAACTCGAATTTCCTAACATATTTAAATCAGGACACTAACAATGAAATCAGTACAGTTTCTTAAAAAGGTAACAGGCCTTTGTGCTTTATCAGCTACCTTACTGGCAATTCCGGCTTCCGGACATCATTCTACTGCCGCTTTTGATAGCGACAGTGTGGTAAAAATTGAAGGGGAAATCACCCAGGTACGCTGGATTAACCCCCATGCGTCATTCAAGCTTGAAGGGACTGCAGACAGTGGTCCGGATGGCCTCTGGACTATCGAAATGACAGCGCCAAATATTCTTATCAATCAGGGTTGGAAGCGCAATTCGCTGACTGTTGGAGACAAGGTAACCGTTTTTGCCAATCCACTGCGCAATGCTATTACATTGAACGATGGTAGCCAGGGTGGATTGTATATCGGGGTAATCCTCAGTGATGGCTCCACACTGGGCCGGACTGATGGTAAAGGCCAGGGTAGTGACCGCTGACCAACAAGCGATAGTTAGAACCAATAGTTAAAACAAGGAAAAAGCCGGTGCAGCAAGCACCGGCTTTTTTTTACCTGTAACTAAAGTTTGATGTGAAATTGCAGGCAAAAAAAAGCGCCACAGTTGTGGCGCTTTTTTCAGGACTTGTGAGACTAGTTCTGGCTGACGAACTCGGGATAGGCTTCCATACCACATTCCGCCAGGTCGACACCTTCGTACTCTTCCTCTTCGGAGACACGCAGTCCAACGATTGCCTTGACAATAAACCAGGCGATCAGGCTGGTGACAAAGACCCAGACAAAGATGGTCAGCAGGCCAACAAGCTGGCCACCTACTGAGGCACCGCCTGTGACGCAGACTACCATGACACCGAAGATACCTACTGTACCGTGAACGGACAGGGCACCTACAGGATCGTCAATCTTGATCTTGTCGAAGAACAGGATGCTGAATACCACGATGATGCCGCCAATCAGGCCTACGATGGTGGACATCAGCGGACCCGGAGATGCAGGGTCAGCAGTGATGGCAACCAGGCCAGCCAGGGCACCGTTGAGCACCATGGACAGGTCAGCTTTGCCGAACAGGATGCGGGCAACGATCAGGGCACCAATCAGGCCGCCAGCAGCAGCTGCGTTGGTGTTAAGGAATACGTTGGCCACTTCGTTGGCAACACCGATACCACCCAGTTTCAGGGTAGAACCACCGTTGAACCCGAACCAGCCCATCCACAGGATGAAAGTACCCAGTGTGGCCAGCGGCAGGTTGGCACCCGGAATCGGATGAATGGAACCATCGGCACCATATTTGCCTTTACGTGCACCAAGCAGCAGAACACCGGCCAGGGCTGCAGCAGCGCCTGCCAGATGTACGATGCCGGAGCCGGCGTAGTCAGCGTAATCCAGTGAATAGATACCGAATACAGAGTTACCATTCCAGGTCCAGCTGCCTTCCATCGGGTAGATGAAACCAGTCATGATGACGGCGAAGAGCAGGAACGCCCACAGTTTCATGCGCTCTGCGACGGCACCTGAAACAATAGACATTGCCGTGGCAACGAATACTACCTGGAAGAAGAAGTCTGAAGCGCCAGAGTACTCACCCATGTCAGCAAATCCGGCTTCGTTGGAAGCTTCAAGGATTGCAGCGACGGCAGCATCATCCATCTGTGCAACAGTTGTCACTCCGCTGAGGAAGTAACCGCCGTCGTACATGATTTCATAGCCGCATACCAGGTACATGGTACAGGCAATGGCGAAAAGACAGACATTCTTGGTCAGAATTTCTGTTGTGTTTTTGGCGCGGACAAGACCCGCTTCAAGCATTGCGAAGCCGGCGGCCATCCACATGACCAGGGCACCCGATACCAGAAAGTAGAAGGTGTCCATTGCATATTGCAGTTCAAAAATTTCATTTTGCATACTAAGCCCTCCTGAAAGCTTCGTATATATCTTCTAATTTAGATGGCGTCGTCGCCGGTTTCACCGGTACGGATACGGATAGCTTCTTCGATAGTAGAAACAAAAATCTTTCCATCACCGATTTTGCCAGTGTTGGCAGCCTTCGAAATTGTTTCGATAGTCTGTTCAAGAGCGCTGTCTTTCACTACTACTTCAACTTTTAATTTCGGGAGGAAGTCAACGACATACTCTGCACCGCGGTACAACTCGGTATGTCCTTTCTGTCGGCCAAAACCTTTTACTTCCGTGACGGTAATCCCTTGAACTCCAATTTCTGACAGGGCCTCCCTGACGTCATCAAGCTTAAAAGGCTTGATAATCGCATTTATCATTTTCATTTGGTTCTCCTAGTACGTCGTTCTGGCAGCTGCTGCAGTCTTGTACAACAGGTTCTGCCGGGAAAAGTCTCACAGTCCAAATACAACTGAATAGTCTGAGCAAATCTCACTGATGCGTAGGGATCTTGCTGTCATCATTTTCAGTTCTCCTGCTCAATTCGAAGCCAGTGGACCCGGATACTGCATGTGTCCACAAATGGCCGCGATAAGTGTTTTTAGCAATCGCCATGCCAAAAAAAAATAAGCATTAAAATCAACAAGATAGTATCCATTCAAGGAATCATGCAGGGGGATTTACAACTGCTCGCACCAAATGTGTGCATATCCCCCTTTTCATGCACTTTAATGCGCCTGAATGTGAAGAAGTGGCAGGAATTGCTTGAAAACAGGCAGAGGTATCTGGAGGGAGACCTCTGATTGGCCAGCTTTGCTGGCGCATGGCTGGTACGCGTATTAATGCAAGTGGTCATTCACATGAATGCAGGCGTTGTGGTTTGCAGGCCTTCCATTTGGCGCTTTGTGCCCGATTTCAGTGCCCGCCTGCAAGGCCCGGTTTCCACGCCAGCTCTACCGGCACAATGAAAACCCGCATCTTGCAAAGGCTTTATCTTGTCTCACCCTGGCATTTCTTTTATGCTCATTATTGGTGCATCATGAACAAAAATGTTCTAAAACGATAAGTAAAAGCACCTTTTAACGTCACCCATTACATACACAAGAAAAAAAAGAAGGGGGAACTATGGGTTCCAGATCTTATGGTAAAGGCCTGTTCAGTGCAGGTTTGTTGTTGATGCCGGTGGTTTCCCTGGCTCAGGAAATTGATGGAGCAGACACAGCGTGGATAATGACCTCTACTGCACTTGTGCTGTTTATGACCATTCCGGGACTTTCACTGTTCTATGGCGGCCTTGTCAGGGTGCGCAATGTGTTGTCAGTCCTGATGCAGTGTTTTTCCATTACCTGTGTCGCCACACTGGTCTGGCTGATTATTGGTTACAGCCTGGCCTTCAGTGAGGGAAATGCCTTTGTCGGTGGTTTTGGCAATATCCTGTTTGCCAATATTGGCGAGGAGACTGCTTCCGGCACGATACCGGAATCCCTTTTTGCCCTGTTCCAGCTGACATTTGCCGTGATCACTCCGGCCCTTATTTTTGGTGGCTTTGCGGAAAGGGTGAAATACAGCGGAGTCATGTTGTTCAGTGTCCTCTGGCTGTTACTGGTTTATGCCCCGATTACCCACTGGGTCTGGGCCGAAGGCGGATGGCTCTTTGAGCGGGGGCTGCTGGACTTTGCCGGAGGCACCGTTGTCCATATCACGGCCGGTGTCGCCTCACTGGTCTGTGCCGTTTCCATCGGTACACGAACCGGATTTGGCAAAACGCCCATGCCTCCCCATAACATGACCATGACAGTCACCGGAGCCGGCATGCTCTGGGTGGGCTGGTTCGGCTTCAATGGCGGTAGTGCCCTTGCAGCTGACGGCAATGCCTCAATGGCCATGCTGGTCACCCATATTTCGGCAGCTGCCGGTTCGCTGTCCTGGATCATGATGGAAAAGATCAAGTACGGAAAGCCTTCAGTTCTGGGTATTGTGACCGGGATGGTGGCAGGGCTGGGCACTATTACCCCCGCATCAGGCTTTGTAGGACCTGGTGGTGCCCTGGTAATTGGCCTGCTTGCCGGTGTGGTCTGCTTCTTTGCCACACAGTACATCAAGAATGGCCTGGGCATCGATGATTCCCTGGATGTGTTCCCGGTACATGGCGTGGGCGGAATTCTGGGCACATTCATGGCGGGCATTTTTGCTTCTGCCAGTCTTGGTGTATTCAGTGGCCAGGGTTATGCCGAAGGTGTCACCATGGGCAGCCAGGTAGGTGTCCAGGTCATGGGAATCGTGGCAACGGCTTTATATACTGCCGTGTTGACCTTAACCATCCTGAAAGTGGTCAACGTCATCACAGGTATGCGTGTTACTGATGAGGAAGAGCGTACCGGCCTGGATATCGTTATGCACGATGAAAGGGGTTATGATATGTAACAGGTTGCTGTTACACCCTGGTCTTATAGTTAGAAAATCCGGAAAGCCAGGCTTTCCGGATTTTTTTATTGTGGTTTCAAAAACTGGGAAGTCATGTCAGATCTATTGCGCCCCCTGATCCATACCCTGTCGGATGGTCAATTCCATTCCGGAACCGAGCTAGGCAAGACATTTGCCATCAGCAGGGCGGCAGTCTGGAAGTACATACAGAAGATGAATGACCTGGGGTTGGAGATCCATTCCGTGCGTGGCAAGGGTTACCGCATGCCGCAGCCTGTAGGGCTTCTGGACGATTCAGTCATTGCTTCTTTGGATACAGAATCTGATGCGGGAATTCTGCAACACCTGGAAATCCTTGACTCAACTGATTCTACCAACAGTCACGCCATGCGTTGTCTCCAGCAAGGCAACCTGGTCATGGAAAATGGCCGCTATGCAGTATTCCTGGCAGAGCAGCAGACCCGGGGAAAAGGCAGGCGGGGCCGGCAGTGGGTCAGTCCCTATGGCCGGAATGTCTACCTGACACTGGTCAGGCTGGTGGATGCCGGGGCTACCGGTACTGAAGGCATGAGCCTGGTTGTTGGCCTGGCAGTCATTCGAGCCCTGAAACACCTGGGGGTTCATCACGCCGGCGTCAAATGGCCCAATGACGTGGTCTGTGAGGGCAAGAAGCTGGCGGGCATACTGCTGGAAATTACCGGGGACGTGACCGGGGTTTGCCAGCTGTTGATTGGTATAGGTATCAATACCCGGTGCCCTCCGGAATCCATGGACGGCGTTGATCAGCCCTGGACAGACCTGTACCAGTTAACCGGACAGGAAACTGACCGGAACCAGCTTGTTACCAGGGTTATCACTGAGGTAATGGCAGTCATGGCAGAATTTGAGCACAGCGGTATGGCAGCATTCCTGGAGGAATGGAAGCGCCATGATGTGATGTATGGCAAACAGGTTGAGTTGACGACCGCGGGTAGCAGCCGTACCGGACGTGCCCTGGGTATTGCCGAAACAGGGGCGCTGGTGCTGGAAACGGCCGAAGGTCAGATTCTGGTTAGCGGTGGTGAAATCTCGTTACGGGAAAAAAGTGCATCATGATTCTTGAGCTGGATGCAGGTAACACGCGGATCAAGTGGCGTCTTGTGGGTGGCGACCAGATCGTGACGGGCGGGGCTTTTGCCGCGGACAAGCCCGGCAATGCTGTGCAGGCCCTGGTTGAAGAACTGGATCGCCAGCAAACAGGCGCGTTGGAGCGAATCCGGGTCTCCAGTGTGAGGGGAGCGGACTTTAATACCGCGTTTGGCGCCCTGGCACGGGAAACCTGGAACATGGAAGCTGAATTTGCCAAAGTCAGCGCCCGTGCAGCGGGAGTCACCAATGCCTATGAAGATATCGGTGCCATGGGGGTAGACCGGTGGATGGCACTGCTTGCCGCCTACAATCGTGCCGAAGGCGGATGCTGTGTCATTGATTATGGCAGTGCCATCACCTTTGACTGGGTGAACTCCTCCGGAGTCCACCAGGGGGGCTATATCGTGCCAGGAGTGAGCCTCATGCAACAAAGCCTCGCCAGCAAGACACGTGCATTGGATATTCATCTTCCAGAACCGTTCAGGCTTGAGCCGGGAAAAAGCACGGGTGAGGCCATTGGCAATGGCATGTTCACCATGGTTTGTGGCTTTGCAACACTTTGTCATCAACAGGTCGCCCGGGCGGGCGATGACGCCCGCTGGTTTCTTACCGGTGGTGATGCGGTCATGCTGGGCGAGGTACTGCCATGGGAGCATGAGGTGGTCAGTGACCTGGTGCTGGATGGCCTGTGTTACGCGCTGCCCTGAAAAACAGGTCTTGCTTCTATATATAGTTAATTTAACGTTATCCTGAAATCATGCGTACTTTCCTCATTTTGCTGCTGATTGCCAACCTGGCCTACCTGGGCTGGAACCTGTCCCGCGGTGATCAGGACAGGCCGGTGGCCTCCGTATCACCCACGGCTGCTGCCGGGAAATCCCTGCAGTTGCTCGAAGAAGTGGCTGAATCCCGATTCCCTGAGGAGCCGGTTGCCCCTCTGGAACAGCCCGCAACCTGCATTGCCCTGGGCGTGTTTGATAATACCGAGGAGAGTGATTTCCTGGTTTCTGCCCTGCAGGAACGGGGTATGCAGGCTCGGGTGGAACTGCTGCAGGCCGGTGAAACCAGCAGTTTCAGGGTCTATATGCCGCCATTTAATGCCAATACTGCAGCCCGGCAGACCCTTGAAGCCCTGCAGGCCGACGGCCTGGACAGTTTCCTGATCACCACGGGCGATCTGGCCGGTGGTATTTCGCTGGGGCTTTTCAGCCAGGAGGCCTCTGCCCTGGGGCTTCAGGAATCCCTGGCTGCACAGGGTTATGCCACCTCAATCCGGGAAGTGGTGACAAGCAGCAATGAGATATGGGTCACTATCGAGGGTATATCGCAGGACCTTCTGCAGGGCTCGGAATTGCTGGATTTATTGTCAGAAGGCCTGGAACTGGAAGTGATAGAAAAACCTTGCGAAACGATTGCATCACGTCCGTGATTCCCATAAAATGCCGC
>Ga0255776_10001934_pt1 | contig 23463 bp, 24 predicted proteins | sample 071ome_19_FD_179974 | JGI IMG/M metagenome (GOLD analysis project Ga0255776, IMG submission 179974) | Coastal salt marsh microbial communities from the Groves Creek Marsh, Skidaway Island, Georgia - 071413AT metaG (version 2) | ecosystem: Environmental > Aquatic > Marine > Intertidal zone >... | reverse complement strand
AGCGAGTATTCAAGCTCCGGGTGCACCGAGACTGCCTCGTTGGCAGGCAAGGTCCATGGCGTCGTTGTCCAGATGACGATGCTGATGGTCTTTTCGGCAACCGACGCATCAACACCAAACGCAGTTGCCAGTGCTGCTGCATCGGCAAATGCAAACTTCACATCAATGGCGATGGATTTTTTATCCTGATATTCCACTTCGGCTTCGGCCAGTGCCGAGCCACAATCCGAACACCAGTTCACTGGCTTAAAGCCTTTATGCAGGTGGCCGGCATCAATGATTTTGCCAAGGGTGCGTACGATATCGGCTTCAAATTTGAAGTCCATCGTCAGGTAAGGATTCTCCCAGTCACCCAACACCATCAAACGCTTAAAGTCGCGACGCTGGCCATCCACCTGCTCGGCGGCATACTCGCGGCAGTGCTTACGGAACTCGCTGGCGGTGACCTTTTCGCCAACTTTCCCGACTTTTTCCTCAACCTTGAGTTCAATCGGCAGACCGTGACAGTCCCACCCCGGAATATAAGGCGCATCTTTACCGCTCAGTGTCTGCGATTTAATGATCACGTCTTTCAGAATTTTATTCACTGCGTGACCAATGTGGATGTTGCCGTTCGCGTACGGAGGGCCGTCGTGCAGAATAAACTGATCACGTCCCGCACGGGCTTCACGAATCTTGCGGTACAGACCGATTTCTTCCCAACGCGCCAGCATCTCAGGCTCACGCTTGGCTAAATTACCGCGCATCGGAAACTCGGTATCCGGCAAATTGAGGGTCGATTTGTACTGGCTTTCCACTTTATCGTTCATAAGGTCACTGATCTGGTTGGGTCGATGCCTTCGGCATCTACTCGGTTATGGACTAATTCAGGCGTCCAGTCGGTTATCAATTAATTCAGAGGTCAGAGGCGCAGATTCAAAATAGGCACGTGCCTCAGTTTTGTCTGAATCAATGGCCGCTTTCAGGGCATCCAGCCCATCAAACTTCATTTCGTTACGAATTTTTTTCATAAACACCACGCTCAGGTGCTTACCGTACAGGTTCCCCTGATAATCAAACAGATGCACTTCCAGCGATGGTTCCGGCGTGCCGCTTATCGTCGGTTTCACGCCCAGATTAGCAACGCCGCTCAGCCATTGGCCATCCACATCGACGGCCACGGCGTACACGCCCTGCATGACCAGACGCGAGCGTTTGATCATAACGTTGGCAGTCGGGGTATCCAGCTGGCGTCCTAGCTGACGACCATAGGCCACCCGACCGTTCATACGGTAACGACGCCCAAGCAGATGCGCCGCCTGCGACAGGTCATCGCCAGCAAGAACATCACGAACACGGGTGCTGCTGACGCGTTCATCATTGACTAAATGGGTTGGCGTATCACGCACGGTAAAGCCAAATTGCGCGCCCGCCTGCACCAGCGCGGCGTAGTCGCCACTGCGGTCACAGCCAAAGCGGAAGTCATCCCCCACAATCAAATGGCGGACACCAATCGCATTGACCAGTATCTGCTGAATGAAGGCATCCGCGGACATGCTGCGCAATGATTCGTTAAACGGCAGCACCAACAGATACTCAACACCGGCGTCCGTCAGGTCCTGACACTTATCGCGAAAGCTCGCCAGTCGCGCCGGCGCGTGCTCAGGGGCAAAGTACTCTTTCGGTTGCGGTTCAAACAGAATCACCAGCGTCGGCACGCTGTGCTGGGCAGCCGCCGCCGCCAGATCCGTTAAGATCCGACGATGCCCCAGATGAAGGCCGTCGAAATTGCCAATCGTGGCAACACAACCAGCGAACTCAGAGGGTACATTGTGCAGGCCTCGAATCAGGCGCATCAGGCTGTCCGTCATTAATTCAAAGGCACGGATTATAGCGGGTTCACCGGCATCAGAACAGCTCACCCCGGACATGGCGCACGCGCAGTCCCGCAGCGATCATCACCGCAAAATACGCCACGATGCCAGCGCCAACCATCAGTGCCATCCAGCCAATCCGCGTCCAGGTATCCCAGCCCAGCCAGGCCTGTGGATCGCCCATCAAGAGCACAGCGACCAGCGCCAATACGGTATTAGCTGACAGCAACACCGCCCCAAAGCGTAACCAGCCTCCCTGTGGCTGATATACCCCCTGTTGGCGTAACCCGCGATACAACATAAAGGCGTTGTAATAAGCCGACAGTGACGTCGCCAACGCCAGGCCAACGTGAGCCAGAGGGAACACCAGCGCTAGGTTCAGCACCATATTAACCACCATGGCCTGAATGCCGATTTTCACCGGTGTTTTAGTGTCCTGACGCGCGTAATAGCCCGGCGCCAACACTTTAATCATCATGAATGCCAGCAAGCCTGCGGCATACGCCTGCAAACTCAGCGTCATTTTACCGATGTCATAGGCCGTGACTTCGCCATGGTAGAAAATCGTCGCCATCAATGGCGTGGCCAACAATACCAGAGCCAGCGCGGCCGGCGTCGCTATCATAAAGACCATACGAACCGCCCAATCCAGCGTGCGCGAAAATGCGCCCTTATCGGCCTCAGCCTGTTTGCCGGATAGCGCGGGCAAAATCACGACGCCAATGGCAATCGCAAAGACGCCTAAGGGCAAATTATTTAAGCGATCCGAGTAGTACAGCCAACTGACACTGCCGTCTTCAAGGAAGGATGCCAACAAGGTATCTAACAAAAGATTGATCTGGCTGACCGACACCCCGAACAACGCCGGCACCATCAATCCACCAATACGACGCACACCTTCGTCTTTGGTATTTACCCTAGGCGGCACCAACAGCCGCAGACGGGCCACGAAGGGCAACTGGAAAACAAACTGGAACAGTCCGGCAAAAAACACGCCCCAAGCCAGCGCATACAAAGGTTCTTCGAAATAATCGGTAAAGCCCAGCGTCGCGGCGATCAAAGTGACATTCAAAATAACCGGAGTAAATGCCGGTACCGCAAAGCGGCCGTAGGCATTCAGTACGCTACTGGCAAAGGCGGTCAGCGAGATAAACAACAAATAGGGAAAGGTGATTCGTAACAACTCACCGGTTAAGGCAAATTTCTCGGGGTCATTACGAAATCCCGGTGAAAAGACCCAGGGAAGGTAGTCCGCACCAAGCATCGCAAGACAAGTCACCGCCAGCAGCGCCAGACCCAACACTCCAGATACCCGCGCCACCAACAACTGCACTTCTATAAACGCTCGCTGAGTCCGGTACTCACTTAATACCGGAACAAACGCGACAGAAAACGCCCCTTCGGCAAACAATCGACGAAAGAAATTAGGAATTTTAAAAGCAACAAAAAACGCATCGGCACGGGCGCCGAAATATTGTGCAACGATGACGTCGCGCACCAGTCCGAGTACGCGGCTGAGCAGGGTCATCACACTGACAATCGACGAGGACCGAAGCAGACTCGCGGTTTTAGCCTGAGGAGCAGAGTCCGGCGAAGAAGACGACATAGGGGGCATCCTTACAGGGCAGACGTATTCGCCCTCAAAGTGGCAGCTGTGTGATGTTTATACACAAAAAAACCCGCCATTGGCGGGTTTTTTGACGATCTGAAATTGGCCTTAGCCTTTCAGAGCGCGAACCTTATTGTTCAGACGGCTCTTGATGCGGGCAGCAGCATTCTTGTGCATGATGCCTTTAGTCACAGACTTGTCGATGTAAGGTTGGGTTTGAGTAAACGCAGCCTGAGCCTGCTCATAGTCAGCAGTGTCAACGGCGGCGTGAACTTTCTTGATGTAAGTGCGCACCATTGAACGCAGTGCCATAGTACGGGCACGACGCTTGATAGCCTGACGGGCGCGTTTACGAGAACCAGCGGAATTTGCCACAGTCGGCTCCTCAAATTCGGTTAGTAACTTTAGTCAGGGCCCCGTTACTACGCGTACGGGTACCCAGAGAGGGCCGGAATTATCCGGATATAAGCCGACGCTGTCAACAGCTGCGCCCCCTTCCCTCTCACTCAACATTTATTAACCGTCAGAATCAGTCGATTACAACCGGTTCAAACGATTTCACCAGGTCGTCCACGGCTTTCATCTGGGCCAGATATGGCTCCAGCTTGTCCAGTGGCAGAGCGCATGGGCCATCACATTTTGCTTCGGCAGGGTTCGGGTGAGCCTCGATAAACAGACCGGCAATCCCCAGCGCCATACCGGAGCGTGCCAGTTCGAAGGCCTGCTGACGACGACCGTCGGCAGAATCAGCACGGCCACCCGGGCGCTGCAGAGCATGCGTGGCATCGAAAATGACCGGCGCCTGCTTTTTCATGTCGTCCATGCCCAGCATGTCGACCACCAGGTTGTTGTAACCAAAGCTGGAGCCACGCTCACACAGCATGACGCGCTCGTTGCCTGCTTCAGCAAACTTCTTGATGATGTGACGCATTTCGTGCGGCGCCAGAAACTGCGGCTTCTTCACATTAATCGCCGCCTTGGTTTCTGCCATCGCGACTACCAGATCGGTCTGGCGTGCCAGAAACGCGGGCAGCTGAATTACGTCGACAACCTCTGCCACCGGTGCAGCTTGATAAGGCTCATGGACGTCGGTGATGATCGGCACATTGAAGGTCTTTTTAATCTCTTCAAAGATCTTCAGGCCTTCTTCCATGCCCGGACCACGATAAGAGTTGATCGATGAACGATTGGCCTTATCAAACGACGCCTTAAACACGTAAGGGATGCCCAGTTTGCTCGTGACTTCAACGTAGGTTTCGCAAATCGCCATCGCCAAATCACGACTTTCCAGCACGTTCATGCCACCAAACAACGTAAATGGGCGATCATTGCTGACCTCTAACCCTGCCACCGTGACCGCTTCGATCATCTTTCGTCTCCTGAAATTAAATCCTGTTAACTGCTGCTGTGAATCACCCTTGAGGTGATCCATCTAAATTCTGCGTCAGAGAATAACCAGATTATCGCGATGAATCATCTCTGGTTCTGCCACGGTTCCCAGCGCCTGCTCCAGCCCTGACGTGGGGGTTTTCACGATTTTCACCGCTTCACTCTGACTGTAATTAACCAGTCCCTTCGCCACCAACTGGCCCTGCTCGTTGCGACATTCCACGACATCGCCACGCTCAAAGCGCCCGTGCACCGACACCACCCCAATGGGCAACAAAGAGCGACCGCCATTGCGCAGCGCTGTTACCGCCCCTGCATCCAGCGTCAATACGCCCGAGGTATTCAGATGTCCGGCAATCCATTGTTTACGTGCCGCCACCGGGGCCTGATCGGCCAAAAGCAGCGTCCCTAGTAATTCACCATCACGAAGGCGAGACAGCACACGCTCAATGCGACCACCGACGATGACAGTGTCCGCACCGGAACGCGCTGCCAATGTTGCAGCCCTCACTTTGGTGACCATACCACCACGCCCAAGCGCACCGCCGCCACCAGCCATGCTGGCAAACTGTTCATCCGAGGCCTGACCTTCATGAATCAATTGAGCGTCGGGATTGTGACGAGGGTCGGCGGTATAGAGCCCGTCCTGATCGGTCAGAATAACCAGCACATCGGCCTCAACCAGATTAGCGACCAGCGCCCCGAGGGTATCGTTGTCACCGAAACAGATTTCGTCGGTCACCACGGTATCGTTTTCATTAATGATGGGAACAACGCCGTAACTCAACAACGTGCGTAACGTCGTACGGGCATTGAGATAACGCTTACGATCACTCAGGTCATCGTGCGTTAAAAGAATCTGTGCGGTTTTATGCTGATGGCGGGCAAAGGCACTCTCGTACGCCTGCACTAAGCCCATCTGCCCGACAGCCGCAGCCGCCTGAAGCTTATGCACTTCGTCCGGGCGAGACGTCCAACCCAAGCGCGTCATCCCCTCAGCGACTGAGCCTGACGACACCAACACGACTTCATGGCCGGCCTGCAACAAACCGGCAATCTGGTCGACCCAGGCATCCATTCCTACCCGGTTCAGCCCCTTGCCATCATCAGTCAGCAACGCACTGCCGATTTTTACTACCCAGCGCTTAGCTTGGGACAAGCGACGGCGATTAGCTTGCGGTGTGTCTGTCATCTCAGTGTCCGGAGGGTCTTATTCGTTGGTGTAAACCACTTCTACGTCGTAGTCATCATCGTCGTCCTGTGCGGCTGCTTTACGCGCATCACGCTCATTACGACGACGCTCACGCAGAGCATCCATGTGCTCACGCGCTTCTTCTTCCACCGCCTCGCGCTCTGCGATGAGCGCTTCGGCAAATTCTTCATCTTCGACAGCACGACGGCGGCGCTCATCAATATATTCCATGATGTCGCATACCAGATTGTGCGTGCCCTGCTTGTTGATCGCCGCAATGCGGTATACCGGGCCATCCCAATTCAGACGATCGATCACATCCTGACAGCGCGCTTCGCGCTCCCCTTCCGGAATCAGATCCAGCTTATTCAAGACCAACCAACGATCACGCTGTGCCAGACCCGGCGAGAAAGTTTCCAACTCATGACTGATGGCTTCAACACGCTCTGCTGGATCAGACTCATCAAAGGGCGCCATGTCGACAATGTGCAAGAGCAGATGCGTACGCACCAGATGCTTAAGGAAGCGCGTCCCGAGGCCAGCGCCATCCGACGCCCCTTCAATCAAGCCCGGAATATCCGCAATCACAAAGCTGCGGTGCTGCTCAATCGAGACGACACCCAGATTAGGCACCAGTGTCGTAAAGGGGTAATCCGCCACTTTCGGTGTCGCCGCAGAAACTGAGCGAATAAAGGTCGATTTGCCCGCATTCGGCAACCCCAGCAGGCCGACATCGGCCAGTACTTTCAATTCCAGACGCAGATTACGGGATTCACCCGGTTGCCCTGGCTTTGACTGGCGAGGTGCCTGATTGGTCGATGACTTGTAACGCGTGTTACCCAGCCCATGAAAACCGCCGCGCGCGACCATCAGACGCTCACCGTGAGCCGTCAGATCACCCAGCGTTTCGCTGGTATCTTCGTCAATGGCTGTGGTACCCACCGGCACTTTCAGCTCAATGTCTTCGCCTTTACCGCCGGTACAGTTACGACCACCACCCGGCTGGCCGTTATCCGCTTTGAAACGACGGGTATAACGATAATCTACGAGGGTATTGGTGTTTTCGTCAGCAACCAGATAGACCGAACCACCATCACCGCCGTCACCACCATCCGGGCCGCCCTTGGGGATGAATTTCTCACGCCGGAAACTGACGCAACCATTACCGCCTTTGCCGGCCTCAACGGTGATCCGTGCTTCATCGACGAACTTCATATTAACTCCCCTGAGCTCCCGAAATGCTCCGTCGCTACGGAGCGGAAAAACAAAAACGCCCTGACTATCCGCGACAGCCAGGGCGCATCAAGCCTGAATCCGCAGTCTTATGCTGCAGGAACCACGCTTACGGTCTTACGGTTGTTCTTACCTTTGACCTCAAACTTCACTGCGCCTTCTGCGGTAGCGAAGATGGTGTGGTCACGGCCGATCTTAACGTTGTCACCAGCGTGGAACTTAGTGCCACGCTGACGAATGATGATCGCGCCTGCTTTTGCAGTCTGGCCGCCAAACAGTTTTACGCCAAGGCGTTTACTTTCGGAATCGCGACCGTTCTTGGTAGAACCACCAGCTTTTTTGTGAGCCATTGCTTTACTCCTAGCTGCGAGGTCACTGCAACACTGCGGATGCGGCGGCGTCAGCCGCGCGGACCTCTGAAATTAGTATTTAGCCAGCGATGCTGGTGATTTTCAGTTCAGTGAACCACTGACGGTGGCCCATCTGTTTCATGTGGTGCTTACGACGCTTGAACTTCAGGATCTTCACTTTCTTGTGACGACCGTGAGTAACTACTTCTGCAGTTACCTTAGCGCCTTCAACCACTGGTGCGCCGATTTTAACATCGTCGCCGTTACCAATCAGCAGAACTTTTTCCAGTTCAACAGTTTCGCCAGAAGCTACTTCCAGTTTCTCAACTTTCAGGGTCTGACCTTCTTCAACACGGTATTGCTTACCGCCAGTTACGACTACAGCGTACATACTGTTTCTCCGCTTACGCCCTCAGGCGTGTGAGTTTCTCAATAACCCGTTGCTTCTTAAGCCTGCTTCTATTGGCAGCACTCTGGCGTCCATATGGCAGGGAGCAGTTTTTCGGGGCGCGAGACTATACCGCACCCTATACCCTCACGCAAGGGGCTCAAAGGTCTGTTTTCTTGACAGCAAGGTCCCTGCTCCCTAGCATGGCGCCAGTATTTCTTAAACACCATTCTCATGCATATTAAAGACGTCCTGGCCACAGTCGCCGAAGAATTCACCTCAGTTGACCAACTGATCCATGAACAACTGGCGTCACGAGTGCCTTTGGTTGAAAAGATTGCCGACTACATCGTCAGCAGTGGCGGTAAGCGCATTCGGCCTTTATTGGTGTTACTTACGGCGAAAGCCTTCGACCGCGCCGATAGCGATGCGGTCAAACTGGCCACCGTCATTGAATTTCTGCATACCGCCACACTCCTGCACGACGACGTTGTGGATACGTCAGACATGCGCCGTGGCAACCCTACCGCCAATGCCAAATGGGGCAACGCTCCAAGCGTACTGGTCGGTGATTTTCTTTATAGCCGCGCCTTCGAGATGATGGTCGAGCTACGCTCGCTACCGGTTATGGAGATTCTCTCCAATGCCACTTGTGTCATTGCTGAAGGCGAAGTCCTGCAGCTGACCAATGTGAAGAACCCAGACACGACCGAAGCCCAGTACATGGACGTGATCCACGGTAAGACCGCCATGCTGTTTGAGGCCTCGACTCATTCTGCCGCCATGCTGCTGGAACTGAACCCATCGCAAGCCACGGCACTCAAAGAATACGGCAAAGAGCTGGGCATGGCCTTCCAGCTGGTCGACGATGTCCTCGATTACGAGGGCGACGCTGAGACCATGGGTAAAAACGTTGGCGACGATCTGGCCGAAGGCAAGCCAACGTTGCCGCTGATTCATGCCATGAGCAACGCCAACGATGCCGACCGTGACACCATTCGTCAGGCCATTCGTAAAGGCGGTCTGGATCAGCTGGACGACGTGATGCGCATCGTGCGTGAATGTGGCTCACTGGAATACACCCGCCAGCAGGCACAAGCGTGCCGTGATCGTGCCCAAGCGCTGCTGAGCGAGTTGCCAGCGTCGACTGCCCGGGATGCGTTGCACGCACTGGCGGCCATTGCCGTTGAACGCACAACCTGACTCTGTAATCTCAGTCAGGTATTGAGGTCAAACGTCAGCACGCACCGATAGTCATTACACAGTCGCCACGATCTGAGGAGTTCTTCGATGTTGCGTATGGGATGGTGGATAGTCAGTCTGCTTATGGTGCTTCCTGCACAGGCCGGACTCCTCGATCAACTGACAACGAACGCACCGGACTTCTTACCCGTTGAGCAGGCCTTCCCTGTCTCAACGGACGTCGCTCCAGCGGGCGTACAAGCCCAATGGCACTCCGCTGACGGCTATTATTTATACCAACACCGGATCTATCTCACTCAGGGCGAAACCCGCCTGACACCCGTTAGCCTGTCACAGCCCGGACTAGAGAAATACGACGAAGCCTTCGGCGATATCATTGCGCATTATGGCGAGCTGACGGTGTACTTTGATACGCGCCAACTCGACGCCGGCCCCGCCGTACTGCATTACCAGGGCTGTGCTGACGCCGGCCTGTGTTACCCGCCACAAACCCTGACACTTGAGTTACCTGCCTCCAGTGGCGTAGATGAACCACCCGCCCCATCCTCACGTGCTGAGCAGGGTTCAACGACTTCGCAATCATGGTTCAGTGACCGACACCCACTGCTGGTCCTAGGCATCTTCTTTCTACTCGGGCTGGGACTGACCTTCACGCCCTGCGTACTGCCCATGATCCCGATTCTGACGACCGTTGTACTTGGGCAACAACCGGTCTCCGCAGCTCGCGGTTTTCTACTATCGAGTACTTACGTACTGGGCATGGCCCTGACCTATGCCGCTGCAGGATTGGCCGTAGGCCTCGCAGGGGCTGGCGCCAATGTGCAGATCTGGATGCAAAGCCCAGCGGTGTTAACCCTGTTCGCTGTGCTGTTTGGCCTGCTGTCGCTGGCCATGTTTGGGGCCTATGAGCTGCAATTACCGGCCGCGCTGCGCAACCGTCTGAATGCGCTCAGCCAAGGACAGCAAGGCGGCCACATAGGTGGCGTGTTTATCATCGGCGTATTGTCGGCCTTAGTGGTGTCTCCTTGTGTTTCGGCCCCATTGGCCGGCGCTTTGGCGTACCTCAGTACCACCGGAGATGCGCTCTTAGGCGGCGGCGCCCTATTGGCGTTAGGGCTGGGAATGGGCACGCCTTTGATTATCATCGGCACGACCGGCGCAAAACTGTTGCCCAAAGCTGGTCCATGGATGGAAAAAACCAAGCACCTGTTCGGCTTCATGCTGCTTGCGGTGGCGATCTGGTTGTTAGGGCGTTGGTTACCAGCGGCCATCTCGCTGGGATTGACCGGTGCCCTGTGCATGGCAGCGGGTGTTCACTTTGGTGCGCTCAAGCGTCCAGAGACTGGCTGGGCACACGCCACACGCTTACTGATGTTAATGCTGTTTATCTATGGACTGATTGCCGTGGTCGGTGCTGTTCAGGGGCACACCAGCTTCCTCAATCCTCTGGAGCCCGATGCTGAACGGCATGAGACTCCCTTCCTGTACAGCAGCGATGTAAATGCTGTGGTGCAGATCATCAAAAGCAGTGACCAGCCTGTCATGGTCGACCTGTACGCCGACTGGTGCATCTCTTGTAAGGTCATGGACGCCGAGATTTTTGCCACCCAAACAGCGCAGACCGAGCTGGCCAACCTGACTTGGGTACAGTTGGACATGACCGACAACACTGACGCTCAGCAGCAGTTCCTGCAAGACCACGCCGTATTTGGTCCACCCACCGTGCTGTTTTTTGAGCCCGGCAATGCGGACATCAGTGTTGGACGCATTGTCGGTGAACGCGACCTCGAAGACTTTCTGACAGAAGCCCGACCGTTTGCTCAGAGTGCTGACTAAGCCCCCTTGAATTATATAACTCCGGACTTATATAGAAGACATCAGTCTTCTCAGCCCGGAGTCTTCGAATGCACATCACCTGTCCCGCCTGCGCGGCGGTTAACCGAATTCCTGCGCAGCGCGCCGGACAAGCAGCAAAGTGCGGCAAGTGCCAGCAATCCCTGTTTGACGGCGGCGTGGTCGACCTCAACGACAGCAATTTTGAGCGCTTTCTTGGCAAGAACGATCTGCCAGTCGTCGTCGACTTCTGGGCCAGTTGGTGTGGCCCTTGCCAGATGATGGCCCCCATCTTTAAGGAGGTGGCTGCGAGCATGCCTTACGACGCCCGATTCGCCAAAGTGAACACGGAGCATGCGCAGCAAACGGCGGCGCGTTTCGCCATCCGTAGCATACCCACCTTGATGGTGCTCCACCGTGGGCAGGTGGTAGATCAACTGGCGGGCGCGTTACCCGCACCGCAGCTTAAGCAATGGCTGGCTCAGGCATTAGTCAAAGCCAAAGCGAATAACGCTTAACACAAGCCCGTAATGCTTTAGACGGCAACAAGAAACAGACGACTGCCGCACGTGAGCGAGGAAACAACTGAGGGAGCGAGCAAGGGAAGTAAATAGCAAAGGAAATAAAAATCGCCCTAGTATGGTTGGTAACCAGCGAGGGCGATGCTGGCAAAGGTCACTCGTCTTCTGACTGACCGCCACCCACGACGTATTCGAGTCCGGCCATGACCGGTTCCATGGCTTCCTGCCAATCCAGGGCTTCGGCGTACAAGCCATCCAGGCTGTCCATATGGTCCATGACCATGGACAGCATGCGCTCTTCCTGCTCTTCATGCAGGCCAAGCATCAGTAACTCTTCTCGTAATTCCATTTTGAGTTCGTCGCGCTCAGTCGCCGCATTTTTCATTAACTGCGCCTGACGATCCTGCAGATCCAGCAGGGTTTTTTCAACATCATTCACCACGCCCAGCAGCTCATCTTTCTTGCGCAGGCGCTCTTCCATATTCAGGCTCGACACACGGGCATCGGCGGCGCTCAACACCACGGCCAGATGGTCTTTGATGCGACCGTATCGCGCGGCATCTTCATAAGGAACATTCTTAACGAGTAGGGTCGTACGCGGATAGTTCACCAACATACGACGGCCAAATTCCATGATACGGCCGCCTTCATGACCGCTCTGCATCAGGTCTTCTTCCAGCGGTAAGGCTTCACCACTGTGCGAGTAGTAATGAGGCCACTCATCCTCCTCCTGCCAACAGGAGAAGACGGCATTAAGACCAAACCGAGACAACAGATTCAATAAGGCAGACGCCAGCTCATCCATCTTCTGACACATGGAAATCTGCTCCATGAAGCGCACAATCTCACCCTGCTCTGCCGAGTGAGTCATGGCCTCGAACGCCGCTTGCTTGGCGTCTTCGGCGGAGTTCAGCAATTCACGTTCATGTCGACGGTAATGCAATGCCCGGGCAACCTTGGCTTGCAGTTCGGCAACATCAAAAGGCTTACTGACGTAGTCATCAAGACCCGCCTCATAGATGGCCAGACGAGTATCCATACTCAGGTTGTCGGCAACATAAATCACCGGCGTCGATTGCGTCCCCGGATGGCTGCGCAGCTGGCGGAAAATCTCCTGATCCCCCTGCTCCATGCCCGATACATCAAGCACAATGCAGTCCGGGTCGCTCTCCCCTTGGTTGAAGTACTCATCCAGGCTCGCGTAACCCGCAACATCTAAGTGACTCAGGATCTGCCCTAACAGGGAGACTGACCGCTTTTCACTGTCCAATACGATAACTTTGCCTGGCATTCCTTCCTCAGAGGCTAGTGCTGTTGTTGTCATTAACTTAAGACCAGCTCAGGGAATAAATCCAGCCAGTGAACAGAAATTCAGACCGGAGTTGTCCCGCAAGGACACTAAGAAAATTATCCCGCGGGGACACTAAGGGAATTGACCACCAACACTGACCTGCATCAAGGTGCAGAGCGTCCACAGGGGTAGTCTGAAGACACACATCAAGGAGGCTTTATGAGCGTAGAACACCACGACTTACATCATGACTTTCCTGACATGGGAGAGCGCATTCGTGATCTGAAAATGAACGATCGCCACTTTGCCCGGCTGTTCGAGGAGTACCATGAACTGGATAAAGAAGTGCGGAAAATAGAAGACGATGTCACCCCAGCAGCGGATGACACCCTCGATGCCTTGCGAATGAAGCGCGTGCGCTTAAAAGACGCGCTGTATGGAATGATGCAAGCTAACGCCTGACAGGTTAGCTAACACCTCCCACATCAATGCCCTCGGCCTGCTGATCGGCGTGATACGACGAACGCACCAGCGGGCCGCTGGTCACACGAACAAAGCCCAATGATTTGGCGATCTCACCCAGCTCTTTGAACTCTTCCGGCGTGACGAAACGCTTCACTGGCGAGTGATCACGGCTAGGCTGCAGATACTGCCCAAGCGTAATGTGATCAATGTTGTGAGCACGCATGTCGTGCATCACCTCAATCACTTCTTCATTGGTTTCGCCCAACCCCAGCATCAGGCCAGACTTGGTAATGATCTCTGGATTACGCGCCTTGTAGGCCTTAAGCAGATCCAATGACCACTGGTAATCCGATCCCGGGCGACACTCTTTGTACAAGCGCGGCACGGTTTCGAGGTTGTGGTTAAACACATCTGGCTGAGTGTCGGTCAGAATATCCAGGGCAATGTCCATGCGCCCACGGAAATCCGGCACCAACACTTCCAACTGAATGCCCGGGCTGTGTTCACGAGTCAGACGGATACAATCGGCGAAGTGCTGCGCACCACCGTCGCGCAGATCATCGCGATCCACAGAGGTGATCACTACGTAACGCAAGCCCATGTCAGCAATCGCCGTCGCGAGATTGATCGGCTCTTCTTCATCCAGCGGATTCGGACGACCGTGGCCCACATCACAGAACGGACAGCGACGCGTACAGATATCGCCCATGATCATAAAGGTCGCCGTGCCACCGCCAAAGCATTCCGCCAGATTCGGGCAGCTCGCTTCCTCACAGACGGTATGCAAGCGGTGCTTACGCAGCTTTTCTTTGATCTCGTTGATCTTAGGCGTGGCCGGAATGCGCACCCGAATCCAATCGGGTTTACGTGGCATCTCCTCCGTAGGAATCACCTTAATCGGGATACGGGCCACCTTATCGGCACCACGTAATTTTTCGCCCTGAACTACTTTGCGTCGTTCTGACATCTATGACTCCGGAGTCGGCTTATCAGACACGGCCCCATCGTTGGCCAGCAGCGTCTGCAAATGATAATTCAGACGTTCAGATACCTGCTCAAACGCGACCTCATTGTCGGTTTCGCTGCGCATCTGCGTCATTTCCATGCCGGCGTACCCACACGGATTAATTCGTTGGAATGGCTCGAGGTCCATATCAATGTTTAATGCCAGGCCGTGAAAAGAGCGACCATGACGAATACGTAGCCCCAGAGAGGCGATCTTGCGCTCCTGAGTATAGACGCCCGGCGCGTCTTCTTTGGGAGCGGCGTCAATACCCCACTCAGCCAGCGTCGCCACAATGGCCTGTTCGATGTTCGACACCAGCTGACGTGGCCCCCAGCCGCGGCGGGCAATATCAATCATCAGGTAGACCACGAGCTGCCCCGGGCCGTGATAGGTCACCTGCCCACCACGGTCAGTCTGAATGACGGGAATTTCACCCGGGAACAACACGTGCTCCGCCTTGCCGGCCTGGCCTTGGGTAAATACCGGAGGATGTTGCAAAAACCAAAGTTCGTCGGGGGTATCGTCCTGACGTTGCTCAGTGAACGCCGTCATCTCGTCGTACACGGTCTGGTAATCGGCGACACCCAGCTGACGAACCTGCATCAGATCACCATACGCACGTGGGGGTGTGCCGTCAGGTCACGATGGATATTCACCAGCTGGTCTTTTCCCGTGGCAGTAATGTAGATGGTCAACGAACGGAAGCGTCCGTTTGAGCTTTCCTGAACGCGGATACGCTCCAGATCAAAATCACCCGCGTGCACACGGACGATGTCGATCATGATCGCGTCGTAATCGTCGATGGCTTCGCCAACGATTTTAATCGGGTAGTTCTCACACGGAAATTCAATCTTTGGGGGTTCTTGCTGACTCACACTCGAAGTCTCATGACGGCGTTAATTAGGTTATGGGCCTCAGCGCACGAAAATTCAAGCGCCGAGGACAATTCAGACACAAAGCTCAGAGACACCGGTCAGGCAAACAGTCGGACGAAGAAGAGTTTGATCTTGCCGAACAAACGACCGACAAAGCCCGATTCTTCAACCAGACGTGACGACACCAGAGGGTGTTCGCCCACCACTTCACCGTCCATTTTCAGTGTCAGGGTACCCACTCGCTCACCGACCTTCAGAGGCGCCTCTGGGTAGTCCGGGGTGACGACTTCGGCAATCAGGTCATCGCGCGCGCCGCGCGGCAACGTCATGTAAATATCTTCATTGACGATCACGTCGAGCTGATCGTTTTTCGCCAGCCAGACTTTCTCTGTCGCCAGAACATCACCCGCACTGTAAAGCTTGTGAGTTTCAAAATAGCGGAAGCCATAGCCCAGTAGTTTCTGAGTTTCACGAGCTCGGGCTTCATCGCTGCGTGTCCCCATGACTACCGCAATCAAACGCGTATTGTCGCGCTTGGCTGAGGCTGCCAGACAGTAGCCGGCTTCGTCTGTGTGGCCGGTTTTCAGACCGTCGACACTCGGGTCACGCCACAGCAGTTTATTACGGTTTGGCTGGCGGATGTCGTTGTACTCGAAGTACTTTTCCGCATACAAACCGTAATGGTCTGGGTGGTCTTTGATAATGCGCTTCGCCAGAATGGCCAGATCACGCGCCGTCGTCAGGTGCCCCTCAGCTGGCCAGCCCGTCGCGTTTTCAAAGTGCGTGCTGGTCATGCCGAATTCCTGTGCATACTGGTTCATCCAACCTGCAAACGCGCTTTCTGATCCGGCAAAGTATTCTGCCACGGCAATGGATGCGTCATTGCCTGACTGCACAATGATGCCGCGCAGCAAATCAATCAGGCTGACTTCGGTGCCTTCACGCACCCACATTTTCGAACCGCCCTTTTTCCACGCTGTCACACTAATCGGCACCTGCGTGTCTTCGCTGACATTGCCTTCCACCAGCTCGTGCACCGCAATGTAACTGGTCATCATCTTGGTCATGCTGGCTGGGGGCAAACGCTCATCGGCATTATGTTCGACCAACACTTTACCGCTGTCGGCATCGACCAGGATGTAGCCGCTGGCATCCAGCACCGGTGGTTTCGGAATAATGATGGCGGCGGAAGCCACACCAGCAGAGAAAAGAGTCAGACAAGTCAGGGTGCAAAGCGTAAGAAAACGAGTAACAGTCATGAGTCGCAACAGATGAGTAAAAATGTGGTTGGGATTGTATCATGCTGACTGGACTTGTCAGCGTCGTTACCGCGATGAGACAGAGACACCGGAAAAGGGTTCCCGGTGTCTGCTGCCGCGTCGTCGTAGAGGTAATTCAGCCATGAGCGACGGATGTCTTCGCGTCGCTCAAAAACTGCGCCGGGTTAGGCCAGCCGAGCCTTAATTAACCTGCTCAATCAGAGACGACGAGCGTGGTGGATGCAATGACACCTTAGGCTCTCCACCGTTTAACGGCTCAAAGCTGTGACGCAGACGATACGAGCGATCAATGCGGCGCGCACACAACGTCAGACGCACGGCTAACCAGCGATAGTCCGACTTACTCTCCATATGAATCACGACCGACGCATCTTTATCAATCATGGCCTGGCAGATGTCACCCATCTGTTCGGCAATTTTTCGGTTTTTACTGGCGAGAAGATCGGCTGGCACCGGGTACTCGGCCAATGCCTCACTGTCTTCCCGTGCTTCTGCCCACAGACGCGTTGATTTCGCGGTCGGCGTATTCATCACAGGCTTCGGTGTAGCTGCCCGGACTGGCGCCGGTTTGGCTAACTTACGCGCTACTGGCTTCACCGGTTCGTCCAAGGCAATGTCATCCAAATCGATTGGCGATGCGACGGCTGGTGCAGCGGGTGCGGGGGCAGCAGCGGCGGCGGCCAACGCAGCACGACGTTCGCGCTCCTGCTGCTCACGACGTGCCTTCTCGGCGGCCTCGCGTTTGGCTTTTTCTGCCGCTTGTTGCTGCGCGATACGACGCTGCTTTTCAGCTTCCTGCTGTAAGCGCAGTTTTTCTTTTTCAGCCGCTTCCGCCAATGTACGTTGGCGCTCCAGCTCGGCTTCGTCAGGGCCGGTGTCTTTCACCGCAACGGCCTGCTTGCCTTGCTGCGCCAGAGATTCATCAAGCGCGCGTTGTTCTTCTTCAAGCCCCGGGGTCAGTGCGGCCACCCGCCAGACATTATCGAGGTAGCCTTGTGCTTTGCCGAAGTCGCCTTTGGCTCGTGCCTGTTGCGACAACGCCACATAAGCCTCACCCCACTCGTAAGCGAGCGGTACGACCCGATAATCAAACGGGGCTTCTGCCCGGAATTCGGTAATTTTATCCAGAGCATTGTTGCTCTCAGGGGAGGATAACCGCTTAGCGGCAATGTCGCTCTTGATTCCCTGCAGCAGTTGATCCAATTCTTCTGGGGTTGCTGCCAAGCTCGGCACGGCGGTCAGCAAGGCTGCCGCTAAGGTCAGTATTGTTTTCATGAACTCAGAGTCGTCGTTTCGTAATTCAGCGCTACTGGGAGGTAAGATGCAGACATTGATCAAGGTCTGTCAAGTTTGACTCCGGTTTTTGGCGAGCTGCCTCACAAATTGCGGGAAATAGAATGTCCATAAAGGGGCGGGCCGGCAGGTGCTCGGCGCGGACGATCGAACGCTATAAGCGCCTGAAATAAGTCATCAGGCGCAGCACTTCTTCCATTTCCGACCGCTCCCACATGGGCAGGGATCATTACGTCCGGGCTGCAACGGACGAAAGTCGGCATTACCCGCCTCGTAAAACCAGTGACCGTTCAGTTTGCTGAAACGCGACGCCTCCTCCAGCTCAAACCATTCGCCGGCTTCCTGAAAGCGGGCAATGAAATGCACTTCGCCCACGTCGTCCTGCTCTCGACTAGAAAGCACAGTCAGGCTGGTCCAGCGCGTATCCGCCGGAAAGTCGAGGGTCTCTGGACGATAATCCGGATGCCAACTGCGCAGCAGATAGTCTGCATTTTCGCTGGCAAAGGCCGAATATCGTGAGCGCATTAACGCTTCAGGCGATGGTGCCGGTTGCCCCTGATGCAGTGGCGTACAGCAATCAGCGGCGTTAAGCCCGCTGCCGCACAAACACAACGCACTCATTGCAGGTGTCCGCGTGCGGCCTGCATCAGCGTACCAATGGCCGCGCCCAGCGCCTCACTGCGTTCCGGGTTACGGAAGGCTTCCAGAATTTGCTGACGCTTCCCCGGCAGCGTCATCAGGTCAGCCACTAACGCCAAAAACATATCCTGCCCGGCACTGGCCAATACCTCGAGATAACGATGCAGGCATTCATCTTCAAGATCCTGCCAGCAACGACTGCCAATGGCGCTCAATACTTCGGCTTCCGCAGCCACCGGATGCTGCAATACCAGATTCAAAACCTGCTGACGGTGAGTGGTACTGACGCTGCCTGATAAGCCGCGACAAAATGCTGCTAACTGAGCGGCATCGGCCCCGGCACCCATCTGTTGGGCCAGTGCATCCATGATGGCACCCGTCAGGTGAACGTCTGGCGCAGCGTTTTCCAGAAAGCCCAGCAACACATTGCGCGGCACCTGTGGCAAATGCGGCATCGCCGTCGTCAGCAGCTTACTGTTGTTGTCTTCGTCCAGGCGACACACCACTTCTGCCAGCCCTTGCAACCCCAGTTGCTGCCAGTTGTCCCAGCCCGTATCACCACTGAGGTACCCCCGCGCTGTGGCATAAAACTGAGTCGTGGGTTGTTTCAGCGTACGCAACGCCTGAGCGTGAAAATACGCCATGCGGTTGCCGTCAGGCTTGTAACTGCATGGGGCTTCACCATGCTCCTGATCCGGGTACTGAACTACCTGCAGCCAATGCTGCAAAAAGGCATCACGAGGACCCGGCTGGAGAATGTTCTGCTCATCCAACGGCAGCTTCAGAAACCAGATATTGTGTTGTCCCGGCTCTTTCGCATTCCAGCTCAGAATGCCTACCCAAGCATGTCGCAAATACGGCGTAGGATACGGACGGGCAAGATTCTCAAACGCCTCGAATTCACTCTGACCGATTTTGCTGATGCGTCGGCCCAGATCAAATACACGCATCTGCGCGCCACTCTTGGCAACGAACTGACTGATACTCATGTCGGCTCCGGAAATAATTAGCAGGTGATGCCGCTCTGTTAGATGACGCAAAGACGCGAAGTCATCGATGCAGCACGACGAAAACGCGAATGGTATCAGCTTTTTCAGGGCGCTATCATGGGACTTTACTGGAGAAGTCTTATGATGTTGATTGCGGCCGTACTGGCCAGTTTTGTTCTTGGCGGTGCCCTTACTGGCTTTGTACTCTCCCGACGCTGGCAGTCCATGGTGGCTGAAGCCAAACAGAACCTTGAAGGGATGGCGGAGCAATACCGGGTTCACGAGCAGGAAAACCGTGAGTTGAAACAAAAGAACGCTGACCTGACCTACCAGATGCGTTCACTGCAGAAAGACCTGAACTACGAGCGCAGTCGCAACACGCCGGACCCGGAATCCGGGACAGAAGAGTCGAACCCGCAAGATTAACCAGCGAACAGAGGCATTGAATTCTGGGTCGTGACAGCGGTGTTTTTCGCGGCTGCGGCGCTTGTCGTGCCCGCGGATCATTTCGTGCCTGCGGCACTGGCCTAACCTCGGCGTTTCACCAATACACTCACCAGCATAGCCACCAGGGTCGCGACCAGGACAACGCCGATTAAGACAGGCGTATTGATCCAGTCGGCAAACTGCTCGCCCAACCAATACATACTGACCAGATACACCCCCGCCCACGCCGGTGACGACAGCGCATTCGTCCACCAGAACGCCGTAGCAGGCATCCGCAACATGCCAGCCACCAGAGGCACGATGGGGCGAATGGGCCCAACGAAGCGCCCCAAGGCGATACTGGCTACCCCATACCGATGAAAGAAGCGTTCGCCATCGGCAAGCCAATGAGGGTGTCGCTGAAATACCGACCAGTGTCGAACAGCAGGGCCAAGCCAACGCCCAAGCAAAAAACTCAAGCCATCGCCGGTAAACGCACCTAATGCCCCCGCCCCCCACCACCACAGCAAGGGCACCTGTGACTCGACAGCGGCCAGGGTGAGTCCCAGCAATAACGCGACGCCCGGCACTAATAAGCCAATCACAGCGGCAGACTCCACAGCTGCCACTGCAAAGACCATGAGCAAAAGCAGAGTCGGTGACAACGAGTCCACCATCAGAGTCAGATCCGTCACAAAATTTCTCGCGCGTCAGAACAGAGGAGGTAGTTAGAGGCAAAGGCGTTGCGAACGTTCGCGTTAACCCGTTTAATACGATCAACGAAAAGAATAAAAGGACAGCGTCGCAGCAGTGCTTGCGGCCCGAGTTTACAATGAAGTCAGCGTCTACCGACACCTCCCGCATCAGCGTCAGTGCCCACTACACTGGATACATCTGGTACAAACACGGCCTGTCGGCGCAGGGCTTTGTGACCCGCGCCGGTCGCTTTGCCAACGCCACCCTGGCCCCGGTCAATGCTTTACTGCGCACACTGGCGGGAGCCGACATCGATATTTTCCTGTTGCAACGCCACTCCGTTATTGATCATCAGGTACGTGAACTGATCGAAAACGAAGGAGTCACACAGATCGTTGAGCTAGCCTGTGGCTTGTCGCCGCGAGGCTACCGCCTGAAACAGGAATACCCGCACCTGCGTTACATCGAAGGTGATCTGCCGGGCATGGCTGCACGTAAACGTGAATTACTGGAAGGCGTGGGTCGTCAGGAAGGTCATGACGTACGGGCCTGCAATATTCTGCAAGCGGATGGGCCGGAATCCATTGATGCCCTACTGTCTGAGCTCGATCCCAGTCAGCCGACCGTGATCATCACTGAAGGGCTGGTCAATTACTTTGAGTTATCGCAGATTCGCGAAGTCTGGGCTCGGATGGCCACTGGACTCAAGGCCTTTCCAAAAGGTTGGTACGTCACCGACCTTTACCCAGATTTCGCTGACCACCCGTCGTACCGGTATGTAAAATTTGCACAAAAGCTGGTTGGCCTGTTCACCCGCGGACAATGGCCGCTGCACTATCCATCGGATGAAGCGATTCAGAAAGGCTTTCAGGAAGATGGCTTTAACGAGGTGGAAGTCCACGATCCCGCCAGTTTTTATGGCAAGTTAAGTCACTTGCCCGAGGTTAAGATTCGCACCCTTGTGCGTATTATCCGTGCTCGCGTCAGTCGCTGAACGCAGCTAACTGTCGGCTGGTGCGCTGCTGTTTGTTCAGGCGTGCCAGCAGGCGTTTCTCAAAGGCCTCACCGTCTTCTTCATGATTGCGGGTCACCGCCGAGACATTGACCGATACTTCAGCAAACGGCCGCCAGGATTGTTCCTGAATTTTTCGCTTAATCCGCTCCTGCAACACAATCGCACCTTCCTCACCGCAGTTGGGCAAGACCAGTACAATCAGATCATCCTGCAGTCGGAAGATGTCGTCTTCCCCCCGGATTAACTGACGCAATCGCTTCACGAAGCGCGGCAGAAACTGAACCACCGCCCGGTTACCGTGCAGATCGATCAACTGGCGATAATCATCCAGCACGATGCCAATCATGCTGACACTCTGTCGAGTGGCCTGACCTCGCGCCAACTCCCGCTCCAGCAGGTGATAAAAGTGTTCGCGGTTGTACGCTCCAGATACCTGATCCGTCAGCGCCAGACGCTGCAACGACGCTCCTTTTAACAGCGTCAGGTAGGCGTAACACCAGGTCGAGAGCACCAACAAGGTAAAGTTAGTGGTGTAGCGCAGCATAGTATTGACGTCTTCGGACACCCACAGCACGCCCGCCATGGCCACTGCAAACACCAGGTTGTACACCGTGGCGTGATTCATTGGCAGGCAGAAATACGTGAACATCGGGATGGCAAACATGTAGTGGATCATCAGATCCGGATAAGCCGGTAACTGAAACAACGCCAGCCCTGCCAGCGCCGCTACTAAGGGATAGTTCACCCAAAGAAAGGCATCCCGATCCCGGTTAATGTAGATGTATACCGCACTGAACAGAAACGCAGGAATCGAGACGGCGTTCGATAACACCAGTCCATACAAGCCCTGACGATAGTGATCGTAGATCAACAAACACAACGCCAACGCCACCAGGGAATACACCACCGCCTGCAGGCGCGGCAGCAGTTGCTCTTGCGGTAAGTTATGCGCGCTGATCATGAAGCGCCCTCTCAATGCGGGTAATGATGGTATCGACGTCGTCTTCCGGGCGATACACATCGCTGTGCACGCGGATGTCACTCAGCCCCTCGTAACGGGACGAGCCTTCAAGGTCGTCCTGCAAATTCTCCAACAACCCTTCTACCACGTGATCGTCACTGTGCGGCAATAGAATGACAAAATGATCCGACGCCAGGCGATAGCAAGTATCAAAACGACGCAGACAACGCTTCAGGCGTTTACTGAGAAAGCTCAGGCGGTCTTCATACTCCTCAGTTTTCAACACGCCCCAGCTATCTGGGACAGCGACGCCCACTAAGCGCAACTCATCACTCTGACGGTCGGCCCGGGTCATTTCTTTGGTCAGGTCGAGGCCCAATTGATATTGGTTGTACACCTGAGTCACCGGGTCCGTGTTTACGATGGCACTCAAGCCCTGATTGTTACGCTCGTTGATCAGCGCGTACATGACGGCAAAGGCGTAACAGGCACCGTAGGTAAACAGAATCTGCAAACGTAGGTAGGCTTCAAATTCGCTCAGAATCATCAGCACCATGGCCGTGCTATACACCAACGCCAGGTAACTGGCGACATGAAACGCAAACAGGAAATAGATATAGCCGGGCACAAAATACACCCAGTGCACCACGCTCTCGCTTTGTTGCATGCCGAACAGAGTGAAGAGCGCAAGCGCGAAAATCAGTACCCATTCGGGGTACGGCGAATGGCGTTGCTGACCACGCATCAGCAACATCAGCGCATACAACAGAAGTGCCAGTGCAAATCCGGCCGCGAGCGCAGCAAAGACGGTGTGCGATTCCAGCAAATCCAGTACGGCAATAATGCTCAGTGCCAGCGCGGCAAACAGGCAATAAAGCACTTTGACCTGGAGTACCACCAGGCTGTGAAAACGAGCTTTTTCCATAAAGTACGAGGGTGCCCTGTCCAGGAACGTC